>Ga0111184_1009_pt1 | contig 60860 bp, 73 predicted proteins | sample DeeMarSWOR324_28_FD_80241 | JGI IMG/M metagenome (GOLD analysis project Ga0111184, IMG submission 80241) | Omnitrophica WOR_2 bacterium SM23_72 | reverse complement strand
TCTCGCCAGGGGCATTTTTTAAGGAGGTATTTTTCTTGACAGATTCGCACCTCCAGAGTAGGATAGCGCTAGAATCAGAGGTGGGAAATGAGGGTAAAATAGTATTAATAAAGGGACGGCTCTCAGAATATAGAAACACGTATTATTTTAACTTTTCAGCTTGATGCAGATACAATTTACTGATTAGTACGGAAAGAGGCTGTTAATATGTGTAGTTAGGTGTAATTAAAGATTACAAAAAATACTTGACAAACTGATAATTACATTGTATACTTTAAGTGAGATTAAAAAGAAAGGGGAGAGCCAAATGACCATTGTAAAAAGCATTAGAATAGAGAAAAATAGGCTCCAAGCTCTTGAGCAAATCCACGATGCAACAAAGATTCCCGTTCCTGAACTGATTAAACAGGGTATAGATGTAGTTATTGGAACATATTCCATCTATATTCCAGATCCAAAATTCAGAAAGGAACTAGGAATTATTCTGGCAGAGGATCAAGACATCTTAAAAGATCTGGCGGATGAGAAATGAAGATTAGATACTTAATCTACAACGAGATATTGGATTTGTATAAAGAACAAATTAGTAAGTTCGGTGGTTTGTGTGCCATTAGAGATAATAATGCATTATTATCGATTGTGGCTAACCCGCGGAGAGAATTTGCCGGGCGTGAGTTATACCCTACGATAGCATCCAAAGCCGCGATTCTCGTGTTCAGCATTGTCAAAAATCACCCTTTTATGGATGGCAACAAAAGGACAGCGTATATTTGTGGGAGATTATTTTTAAGGCTAAATGATCATGACCTAGCATGCGACCATGCGCGCCTAAAAGATTTAATCTTAAATATAGCTACCAGCAAAGCTTCCCTAGATGACGTTAAGGATTGGTTCGAGATTAACATTGATAAGAAAGATAGTCTGAAAATTAAAACTAAAATTAAAGAGGATTAACATGAGATTAAAAAATATATTTTTATGTGACGCTGCCACTCCACATCCCGATAATACTTTTTCTGTATTGAGGGGCGGCATAGATAGATCTTTTCTGGTGGATTTAAATATCCCAGTAAAAATTGCATTAGTATCTACCATTGAATTAGATATTTCCGAAAGAGGTAGATTACATACTGCGGAACTATCTTTGCTGGATGCAGATGGAGGGAGGGTAATGCCATCGCTTCAATTGAATTTTCAGCCACCCGCAGGTAATACCAGGTATAAACATAATCTTATCGCTGAAATGATGATTAAATTTAATAAATTTGGAGAGTATTGTTTTTATATAAATGTTGACGGCCAAGAATTAGGAACACACAGCTTTTATGTAATACAGGCACCTAGTAAAACGCAGCAGTAAAAAAGTATATAAAACAATAGGGGCGGTTCCTGTTCTGACTATGGATCGCCCCTATTGTTTTATAAAGAAAAAGGGCGGATAAAATTCGGTTGGAGAACCTTTATCCACCCTTGGCTAAAAGTAACTCTGCACTATAGCCGTTGTCATTATGGTAGCCTAGGAAGGAGGTAAAGTCAAGCCTTTTGACGACTTCTTGCAGAAATATATTTGAAAGGAGGAGCATTCAATGAAATATGTAGGGTTAACCGATGATCCAAAACAGCGCCGGGAACAACATGGCAATCCTAGCGATTGGTGGCAACGAAGTTTTTCCAGTGAATCAGAGGCACGCGACTGGGAAGAAGAAATGCTTGCCAAGCCAGGCTACACAGGCGGACCAGGCGGCGAAGGATGGAGATATGGCTATACGTACACTATTACTAGTTCAACAATTCAGTAACTAATTGTATGGTTCTTTTGACGCGACAGAGAATATGTTCGTGAAAGATGGGTCGAGTATATTTTTCTAAAAAATAGACTCGACCCATTCTTCACCCGTTTTTCAGTTAGGGGAGGACGCAGATGAGCAAAACGAAACATGATCAGATCGCTGAGAAATTGGCTAGAAAGTTTCATACAGAATACAAGCAACATAAAGGTATTGATATTGTTACGCCGGATAGAGTTATTGAGGTTGAAACAAAAAGCGCATCTATTCAGCAAGGCATAAGACAGATTGTGCATTCTCCGAAAGCGCGATATTTAGCTGTAAATAAGCAGAATATTAAGAACGCATTAGCAGAAACTGAGGGTACTGGAATAGGAATTATGGGTCCTTCAGCGAGAATTATTAAAAGGGCTTCAAGGAAAGCATAAAAATGGAGGTTGCTATGGCACAGTGCCCAGCAGGACATAATATGGAAGAGGCTTTCCATAGTCTAAGATGTCGAGCTTGCGCCCGACAGTGCATCATCAGATATCTCATTAACGAGGTAGTTAATCTTCGGTATGAGATTAATAATCTAAAAAGAGATATGTGAGTTTTTAAGCATACAAATACAAAACGCTTTAAGCAATTAAATAAAGGGGACGGGGCTGATTTTTACGAATCCCAAGCTCGAAAAGGGCTTGGGAGTTTTGGTTTGTGGAGATATAATATTAAGCTAAGGATACCGAGGGAAAGATGAATAAAAGACAATTAGTAGGCTTTGGGGCGGTTTGTGTCGCAGCGCTGTTGGTGGTTGCATGTTCAGCGGAAGCTGGCGAGACCATCAGTCCTTTGCCAAGGAGTGAAGTAAATTCATTCCTAAAGGAATTGAACAGGCAAGGCAAGGTAGCCTCATTTAATCCAGGCGTGAAAGAGGATAAGATTGCCGGCGGAGAGTCAGAAGACAGGTCGTTTTATCTGGAGGGGTCTCCTGGTTCCTGGTATTTCCTTTACAAGGCCGATATAAACAATGACGGCGAGGACGAGTACATTTTGTGCTCGGCCGCTGGTTCAGGCGGCTTTTTTGACATTGAGTCTATTTATCAAGAGAAGGATGGCAAGCTGGTAGATATATTTGATGAGATAAAGATACCGCTGCGCAAACTCATAAGAGATGCTGAAAAGAAAGATTATGATCTTGAAGAAGGCTACGGCGGTTTTATGAACGGCAGTATAGAAATAGAGAAAGAGCAGGACAAGGTGTTCTTTACGCTGGAGAAGGTTACCAGAAAATATGAGGGGGAGGGTTTTGAAGAAGATTTTAATTCTCCGCAAGGGTACAAATTCCTGTGGGATGATAGTGGGATCAATCTGATAGAGTATTTGGGGGATAAGGTTTATAAGCCATGAAAAATGTCCAGATACTTGCGGACCTAATCGGGAAAGTGTACCTCGGTAAAGGACCTGGAGGACCAAGGTGAAAAAGATTGTTATTGCATTGCTACTTGTTGCGCTGATGACCACATCCGCTTATGCGCTGAATATTATTGACTGGATTCTTTATAAAAAAGTCCTGCTGGATGCCAATAAGATGTACATATTGGCCAACCGCATAACGGGAGAAGTCAAGTTCATATTGCTGCATAATGGACAATGGGTACCTCTGGAGGGCGTGTGGAAGAACCAAATACAGGCGATGTATGACTTTCAAAGAACTTCTAAAAAGAAATAAGGATATGAATAATGCGTAAATAAAGGGGACGTTTCTGTTTTTATGCATCCCAAGTTCCAAAAGCGCTTGGGAGGTTTGGTTTATGGGGGTATAATGGGGCAAACACCCGGCGCTAAGCGGAATTGCGCCAGTGTTGTCTAGGTAGACAAAAAGGAGGCGGGTATGGCTAAGTTAAATGTCAAGGCATTCGGCCTGGCGTGCGGTATTATCTGGAGCGCCGCTATTTTGCTCCTGGGGTTAATCAACATAGTCTCATCCTGGGGAAGCGGGTGGGTAGTGTTGATGTCTACTTTATATCCGGGATATGTACCCACATTTTTAGGCAGTATCATAGGAGCGATATGGGGATTCTTTGATGCAGGTATCGGCGGCCTTCTGCTAGCGTGGCTGTATAACAAATTTGCTAAATAAGAAAGGGGGCACCCTTAACTCGCTACCAAGCTCCTAACTCCGAGCTTAAACCTATATAAAAGCGTTTTTGAAGCGCTCGGAGTAAAATAAAAAATGTCTTAGACTACAAAACTATAGACGTTTTTTATTTTAAGGGCTTGGGAGTTTTGGTTTTGGGCAGTATAATAAGGGTGGGTAAAATAACAGGATGAAGGGAGGGCATATGGAGAACTCGATATTTATCGCTAAGATTCTTGGACTGTATACAGTGATTGTGGCATTGGGTATAATGGTTAACCTGAAAAACTATCAAAGGGTTATGGAGGATTTTGTTAAGAACGCAGCTTTGATTTACCTCGGTGGAGTTATGGCCCTTGTCTTCGGTTTGCTTATTCTCCTGTTTCACAATGTATGGGTAGCTGGATGGGAGGTAATTATCACCATCTTTGGTTGGGTGGCGCTGATTAAAGGTATCTGGTTAATTACCTTGCCGAATTCAGTAGCTAAGGTAACCCAGTTATACCAGAAAAATACAGCACTTTTAGTGTCTCATTTGATTATCGTCCTTGCCCTTGGCATATTTCTGATGACCAAAGGTTATTTTGTTTCATACAGGTAGCCTACGTCTTGGAAATAGGGGACGTTTCTATTGTAATGGATTCCAAGCTCCAAAAGCGCTTATGTCCTTCGCTTCGCTCAGGATCAATTCCAGACTACTGAAACAGGGGAATTGAGATTTTTGGTGGGAGAGGTATAATTATAATTCATGAGGATTTGGGATATAGAGCCAGAGAGGTTGTGCAGAAATCACCTTTTGGGTGAACATCGGGAACTACACGCCATCTGGTCCATTCTTACAAAGAATAAGAAGGGATACGCTCATCATCCTGAAACAATGCGATGGAGGGGCAAATTAAAGGCACTTTATTTACGTCACGAGAAATTAACCGGTGAGTTAAAGAAGAGGGGTTATAAGCACAATAGCATGCTAAATAAAATTCAAGCTGTCGGACTGACCAGGCAAAATCAATATGTGGATCCGATTAGAAGGCAGTTAAGAAAATTAAGAAGGAAAAAATGCGGTTGTAAATTGAGCTAACTAGTCCGATTCTTTTAATCCCAAGCTTTAAAAAGCGCTTGGGATTTTTGTTTAGATTTAAGATAGAAGTGGTATAATTGGGAAAAAGGAAGAGAAGATGAAGTTTATTGCAGTTACATTAATTTTAATATTAGCGATAGGAGTGTGTTTCGGGGGTTACGTTTTTGCCCAGGAAAAAACTAAGGCGCAAGATAAGATAATCGGCACAATGTTTAAGGGGTTAGCCAAGGCATATATTGCCATAACCGATTTAGACAAATTAAAGAAGAATAAGATCGAGGAATTAAATCAGATGAGTATGGAGATATACAAATATCGATATAGTAGGATTTATGAGCTCGCAAAAGATTGGCCTGATACACTTAAGAACAACTATAAAATTACTGAACAGATGACGAGAGAGCAGGCAATTAACAATATAGAGTCAGTTGACAAGAAAAAGATTTATGAAATGATAGATGCTACTTCCGATACAGTTATTGCAGAGCAATTTAAGAAATTTCTTAATCAAGAAGGGCAAGAAATGCAAAAGAGGAGTCTGGGGGAACAGGTGGATAGGGTTTGGAAGAAGATTTTAGAGAAGCTTAATAAATCAACTTCAAAATAAGGTAGCGGTTTTTTAGGGGAATAAGAGATTTTTAATATGTCCCAAGCTCCAAAACGCTTGGGATTTTTGGCCATGCGTAAAAGTATATTTATTGTATCTGCGATTATATTTGTTTTAGCTTTCTCTGTATTTTTCTTGAGCCAGAGAAATAGTAACAGATACTGTTTGTGGCAACCGAATTTAAGAAAAACTTTTAATGTATATCCTGGCATTATGCCCGGAGTGAGCGGTAATGGCAGATTTTATACTAATTCTTATGGCATACGCGCTGATGAATTTACCAGATGGCAGCGCTATAGGGTTTTAACGTTAGGTGGAAGCACTACTGAGTGTCTTTATATCGACCAACAAAAAAGTTGGCCCTATATTTTACAGAAGGAACTGAATAATTATTATGTTTTTCCTGTTTGGGTAGGCAATATCGGTAAAAGCGGCCTATCTACTAAAGGAAATCTTCTGGAGTTAAGGTATCTTCTTCCAGAGTATCCCAAAGTTGATTTAATCATTGCCTTAGTCGGTTTCAATGACTTTCAGATAGAATTGGGAGGCATAAGATTGGCAAATGAACGCAAGAGCAAAGAAGAGCAGGAAGATATAGTCTTTGCCGTATATCCTGGCAAAAAGAGAAGAACAGTCCAGGAGTTAATTAAGGAGTTATTATCGGGAGTAAGGCCGGATAAGTCCGGCATAATAGAGGATGAGGCAGGCAAGTGGTATCTGGGCGCAAGGGGAGGCCGTAGGAATGCCAGGCAAATACTGGATGAACTGCCGGATTTATCGTCAGCACTTATTCAGTACGAAAAGAATCTTAATAGTATCATTGATATAGCTAAAAACGGCTCATCGCGCATAATTTTTCTTACTCAGCCTTTTATATGGCATAAAGGGCTAACCGAGGCAGAGCAGCAACTTCTCTGGTGCGGCTTTAGTAACCAAGAGGGGGTATATTATTCGCTTGATGCGCTCAACAGAGGAATGGTGGCATTCAATCAGAAATTGATGGAAGTCTGCGAGAAAAGAGGCATAGAGTGTATTGACGTCGAGCGCATGCTGCCTAAGAACTCAAGCGTTTTTTATGATGACGTGCATTTTAATGAGTCCGGTTGCGAACTGATTGCAGCTATTCTCTATGATTATCTGATTAAACATCCCTCTATAGAAGGCTCTTATTAGGAAATAAAGGGGACGGTTCTGATTTTTCAGGAATCCCAAGCTTAAAAAGGCTTGGGATTTTTGGTTAGCGGGTCCTGCCTTGGCTGTTTTCTCGCAGGGACGCTTGTTTTGCCCCAGCGAGGCAAAACTGCGCTCGTCTCGGCTTCGTCGCTCTCCCTGACTTTGAATTAGCAGGGGAACCATGCCCGCTTCTCGCCTCCACGCCCTGCTCGGAAATCAGCCAAGTCACCCGCTAACTCCGAACTAAAAGGGCTTGGGATTTTTTGGGAGTGAGGTATAATAAAAGTATGCTTGAGAGGTTTATTTTACAATTGGTGACCTTAAGTATATTTTCGCTCCTTATGGGCTTTACCTTCTGTGATTTCTACAAGCTGTCTACGCTACGTAAACTCATTTGGTTCGGCATCTTCCTTGGCATCAGCATCTTTGTGTTGCGTATACGCGGCGAGTTTGATTTGGTATTGATTTTGCCAGTGCCGATGTTAGTAGCCATAGTCCTGGCTTGGTTACAGAAAAAGAAAAATGGATGAAGCAGAAAGAGACTCCAGGGAGTATAAATTCATAAAAGTGCATTCTACTCCGAAGCCAGGAGAAATTGCAGTGATTAAATCTCTCTTAGACGCCCAGAATATACCATATGAAATAAAAGGAGAACATTTCGCTTCGCTTTATGGCGCGGCAGACGGTCTTTCTTCCATGGACGTCATGGTAAGAGAGGATTATTCTGAAGATGCAGAAGAGCTTTTAAAGGAATTTATCAGTCCAGAATAACCAAGATTCTTTCCCATAAATCAACCCCAAGCTTGAAAATCGCTTGGGTTTTTTGGTTTGAGAGGATATAATATAAAGGTTCGATAAAGGTAGGGGTGAAAGGAGATTGTTTCAAGAAAGGAAAGAGGATATGTTATTTGAAGAGTTAAAAAACGAAATTAAGAAGATCCCGTTGGACACGTTGCGTTGCGATGCAGACAATAATTTTGAGGCAGTGGTAATCAAGGAAGAGTTAGAAAAATTGAAGGAGCGCTTGGAAAAATTCTTTGGAATACCTGCCTATCCCTCTCAACACAGCCTTTCCTTTCCCATGCGTCAGACGTTGGATGGTTTTGGCGGTATCCAGCCAGGCCAGACGCTTTATTTCTGGAATAAGGGCCAGGAGATCATCTTTGCTTTGCTCTGGCCATGGAAGGACGGCAGGCGCACCACTCTCAAGATGATCCAGAAGTAAACTTTAAAATTTCAAGAGGAGGAAAGACTACACAAGCATTACTACTGCCATAAAAGCTTACCTGTTACAACTTTCTTCGTCATGCTTATGTCCACAGGAAAAGGGCGAGTCGATAAGTGGGGTTTTGAGAATGAAGAGGATTAAAAGAGTACTGTTTATTTTGTGGGTGGTAGCGGGAAGTTTTTTCGCTACAGGGGTCATGCATACTGCTTGCAGTGAGACGGAAAGCGAAGAAGAGGCAGGGTGTTTTTTTACCAGTGGCCTGGCTCTCCTTGCCGAGGGTAAGATTGATGCGGCTATCGCAGAGTTTACCATGGCCTTAAAGCTTGACAAGAAAAATGCAGCGGCTTATTACCAGAGGGCGAAGGCCCTTGAGCATAAAAGTGACATTGATGGAGCCCTCGCTGATTATACCCAGGCCATTAAATATAACCCATCTGGCATTGAGGCCTATTACTACCGCGCCATCCTGTATCAGAATAAGAAGTTGTTTAAAGAGGCAATTGAAGATAATAATAAAGTCATAGAGATGGATGACACTGGCAGAGAATACCGGCCGCACGCGTATAATAATCGGGGCCTTGTCTACTATGAGAAAGGTGAATACAAATTGGCTATTGATGATTTCACAAGGGCAGCAGAGTTAATGCCGCGCATGGCCAATGTATATTATAATAGAGCATGTGCTTACGTAGGCCGAAAGGATTATGGCCAGGCGTTGATTTATTTTGAGAGAGAGCTGGAGATGTTCCCGCGCTCTTTCGTAGCCCTACATTATAGCCGGGCAGTCAGATTTTTTATGAATAAGAAATATTCTCAAAGCTGGGAAGAGGTCATGACTCTCATCAAGGCCGAAGAACAGGTAAGTGAAAACTTCCTTTTTGACTTAATTCAGGAGAGTGGTAAGTCAAATCTTCCGGAATCTTTTCCAGGCATAGAAGAGAAAGCAGGCGTCCCTAATAAAGCTTTACGCAGTTGGTAAGTATAGATACCTCTTAGACAAAAAAGCCAGCAGCAAGGACAGCCAAGAGAAAGATAGCGAAGATAAGGAATGGATAATATAAGGCAAAGAGGGGGAAGCTTTCGAAGAGCTTTATTTTCGTTATATTCTCTGGAGAAAGCTGATGAGTTTGCCACTATCCTCTCACAGCTTGGCTGGGAAATTATTGCCTCGCGCGAGACGGTTAAGCTTCTTTCAAAAAAAGGTATTCCTGTTATTGATGTCGCTGATTTTACAGGCGTCAAAGAAGATTATGGTTTTCCACCCACCCTGCATCCTAAAATCGAGAAATACCTCACTTTTTCAAAAGGCCCCCGCATAGACCTGGTGTACGTGTTGCCTTATCCTTTATCAGTAGGAAACGATATCGGAGGAAGGACTCTGCTTGCGCTGGCAGCAAAAGGGAGAAGGATTCCAGTGATGAGTGTCTCTGATATGGAAAAGGTCACAAAGCATTTGAAAAATAAAAAAACCCTCCCCCGCGCTTTGCGGGAATATTTGATTAACAAAGCCAATGCTTTAATAGCCAGCCATTATGATGACCTGGTCAGTAATAGAGAAACTAATGATTTACTGGTTGGCCGCTTTCAATACACTTTGTTAAACGGAGAAAATCCCTACCAGATACCAGCGCATCTTTTTTCGCTAAAGTGGAAAGATACGCTTTCGCTTCCTGATTTCAAACAGATTTCAGGTGAGCGACCATGTTTTACGAACCTGGCGGATGCTGATTCCATCCTTCAGACGATCTCTCTGGCTGCTGAGGCCTTTAAATTAAGGTATGGTAAGGCGCCTTTTATATGCATTTGCGCAAAGCACGGAAACCCTTGCGGAATGGGCATCAGTTGGAATGACGCATCTAGCGCTGTGAACAAAGCGCTTTTTGGCAATCCCAGGTCTATCTGGGGAGGAGAGGTTATCGTCAATTTCAACATTGATGACAGACTGGCGAGGTTATTGTATAAAAGTAAGAGAAGAAAAGAGATGTTGAATGAAAGCGCCTGGATGTTGGATGTGATTGTTGCTGCGAATTTTTCCAGAGGCGCCCTTAGAATTCTGGGTAGACGCAGAGGCCGTAAGCTTTTTGAAAACGAGGCGTTAGGGAAGCCTTTTTTGCCGCAGGTAAAATTTGCCTATCGTTTTGTCAGGGGAGGTTTTTTACGCCAGCCACCGCATGATTATGTTTTGGATTTCAAAAAGGTCCACACAACAGGCAAGGGTTTGGATAAACAGCAGATGGATTCTCTTATCATGGCTTGGTCTGTTGCCTGGAGTTCTAATCACGGAGGCAATGAAATCGCCCTGGCGAAAGACAGGCAGTTGATTGGCGTAGGCGGAGGTCCCTCGACCATTGAAGCAGCCGAGATCGCCCTGCAGCGTGCAGAAAGCTATGGGCATAGGGTGAGGGGTGGAGTATTTGCAGCCAATGCCTTTTTTCCTTTTACGGATGCACCGTCAATTTTTGCAGAAGCCGGTCTTGATGCGGGCCTGGTGCCCTCTGGCGGCAAGCAGGAGGTTTTGGTCAAGGATTATTTCCGGAAGAAAAATTTGAGCATGGTTTACGTGGATGAACCCTATCGTGGCTTTTCGCGTCATTAAACAAGGAGGTTAGAGTGGAGAGTGAAAATCAAGGAGGTATCGTAGAGCGGGGAGAATATAAAGGTAAGCCGCTTATCATCCTTAAACGAAACGAAGAGGATAAATTTCCCTTTTCCTTTGGCCTGACAAAAGCCAGGCTCATATTGGAAAATATTGAGGCCATCAAAAAATTTGTCGAAGACAACGACGCTGCAAATCGGTAACTTAAAGTTAAACTCCAATCTGATTCTTGCTCCCATGGCTGGCATCACGGATCTTCCTTTCAGGTTGCTGAATCGTCGCTTTGGTTGCGAGCTGGCGTTCATTGAAATGCTGAATGTGCGCTCCGTAAGTTACAAAAGCCGCAAGACCCAAGAGATGCTTTCCTCAGTACCTGAGGACCGGCCTTTAGGTGTACAGATTTTAGGCAGGGAGCCCAAGTTTATCTTAAGGGCTTTGGAGGTCCTCGCCCCCCATAAATTCGATTGTATTGATTTTAATGCTGCCTGTCCTGTCAAAAAGGTCATCCGGCGCGGGGAGGGAGCGGCTTTATTGCAGGAGCCCAGAAAATTGAAGGCTTTGTTAAAATGTATTGTGCAAAATTCTTTAGCGCCGGTGACTGTAAAAATCCGAAGCGGCTGGGACGATAGATCAGTAAATGCCATAGATGCGGGGCTCTACGCAGAGGAGGCAGGGGTCAAGGCCTTATTTCTCCACGGAAGGACAAGGGCCCAAGGGCATAGCGGTAGCGTTGATTATGCGCTTATACGTAAGGTCAGGCAGGCCCTGAAAATCCCTGTCATTGCCAGCGGCGACATCTTGTGCGCCTCACTCGTGAAAAGGATGTTGGATGAAACAGGTTGTGCCGGCGTGGCAATAGCACGCGGAGTGTTAGGAAATCCCTGGATATTCCAGGAAGTCAAGAAGTTTCTGGAGGAAGGAGCTGTCCTGCTCAAGCCATCACGGGAAGAAATAATCCAGGTCATGGTTGAGCACTTCAAGTCTTATGTTGATTTTTTCGGAGAGAGAATCGCCATCATCAAATTCCGTAAGTTCTTTGGTTGGTATGTCAGGGGATGGCGAAGGGTGCGGCCATTAAGAGAAAAAACCTCGCGCGTAAAGAAGGAGCAGGAGCTGATGGAAATTATCCAGTTGACGAAGGCGCTATAATATGCTAAAAGTTTAACTTGTTTTAAGTTTTACAAGGAGGAAGTGGTGCCTGAGAATGCCAGCGCGAAAAGAAAAAGAAAAGAGGATAGAAAGATCGCCTATTTTTCCATGGAGGTGGGGATTAATCCTAACATGCCCACTTACAGCGGCGGCTTAGGGGTATTGGCAGGAGGCACGATCCGTTCCTGCGCTGACCTCAATGTACCCATGGTGGCAGTGACCCTTCTTTATAAAAAGGGTTATTTCACGCAAAAACTGGACGCTTTGGGAAATCAGCAGGAGTCTCCCAGTGACTGGAATCCTGAGGATTTTCTTAAGCTTCTTCCGGAAAAAGTGCAAGTGACGATAGAAAAAAGAAAGGTTGCTATTCAGGCCTGGGAATATAAGGAGCAGGGGGTGGGCGGATATTTTGTCCCAATCATTTTTCTGGACACAGACCTGGAAGAGAATGCTCCTGAAGATAGAAATCTTTGTCATTGTCTTTACGGAGGAGATGAAAAATACCGCCTGTCTCAGGAAGTTATCTTAGGAATCGGGGGCGTGCGGATGCTTTATGAGTTAGGTTTTAATCGCATTGTGCGCTACCACATGAATGAGGGCCATGCCAGCCTTTTGACGCTGGAGCTGTTGCGTCAGCGCAAAGGCCTTTCTGACCCGGAATGGAATATTGAGGCTGTTAAGAAACTCTGTCTTTTTACCACGCATACCCCTGTTCCCGCAGGACATGATAAGTTTTCCTATGAACTCGTGGCGAATGTTTTAGGAGAATTTATCCCCTTTGATCTGCTGAAAAAACTGGGAGGCCGGGACCGGCTGAACATGACGCTGCTGGCCTTAAATTTAAGCGGCTATATCAACGGAGTGGCCAAAGAGCACCGCAAGGTTTCTGAGGAGATGTTTCCCGGATATAACATTGATTTCATTACCAACGGTGTGCATTCGGCCAGGTGGGTGTCCCCGAGTTTTAAAGAGCTTTTTGACAGGTATATACCAGGTTGGGTCAATGACCCTTTCAGCCTGCGTTATGCCTTGAGCATCCCGCGCGATCAAATATGGAGAGCGCATGAAAAAGCCAAGGGAGTCCTTATGGATTACGTGAATACCAAATATAACGTGCATCTTGAACAGGATGTCCTGACAATAGGTTTTGCCCGCAGGGCCACGGCCTATAAAAGGGCGGATCTGATGTTTACCGATACCGAGAGATTATGCGATATCGCTTCTCGTTCAGGCAAGATGCAGTTTATCTTTGCGGGCAAGGCGCATCCCAAAGACGGAGCCGGCAAGGAATTAATCAAAAAGCTGTTCACCCTAAAAGAAAACTTGAAAGATTGCGTTAAATTGGTATATCTGGAAGATTATAATCTGGAGATGGCCCTGATGCTTATTGCAGGTGTGGATGTCTGGCTGAATACGCCACGCCGGCCCCAGGAGGCGTCTGGCACCAGCGGCATGAAGGCCGCGCATAATGGCGTACCTTCCCTAAGTATCCTGGACGGCTGGTGGATTGAGGGCTGCATCGAGGGTGTTACGGGCTGGGCTATCGGTTCGGTCCACGAAATCGCCGGCAGTGACGAAGAAGAGGCGAACTTCTTGTATGAAAAACTTGAGAAAACGGTGATACGCGCCTTTTACAATAATCGACAGCACTGGATTGATATCATGCGTCATGCCATTGCCATGAACGCCTCATTCTTTAATACCCATCGTATGGTTCAGCAGTATGTGTTGAATGCGTATCTCTAAAGAGATCTCCCCCCCTCGCTATGAAAAAGAAGAATGTATTAGTTGTAGCAACTTTAGTTTTCTTGCCCGGAGTGTTTGTCTATTTCCTTCTTTTTACCACGCCAGGCTCCACCTTTCTTGTCAAATCCATCATTTCAAAATACACTCAACCAAACCGTATGGATATTGAAAAAGGCATGGGCAGTCTTTCGCGCTCTCTGGTATTACAGGACATTGAAATCGCTGATCCAAAATTCTTACCAACTGGAAGCATCCTTAAGATTCAGAAGCTCAAGCTTTATTTTACCTCTTTTAATCTAGTTGGGCTTCATGTAAAAATTGATAATGGCAGGTTGCAGTTGCCGCGTTCCGGGTTGGTGCTTTTTTACGGAACGCTTCAAAACAATATTTTAGATTTTAATCTGTATGCCAGGAGGGCAAATCTTGCTGAGATCCCCAGGTTAGAAAAAATATCAGGCAGGGTGGTCGAAATCGATATTTATGCGAAAGGCCGATTATCACAGCCAAGATTCAGCGGCACTTGCCAGATTGCGGAACTTTTGCATGAGGGTTTTTCTTTGTCAGATTGCCCGCTTAGTTTTAATGTGCAGCTTGAATCTTTTAAGAAGGAACCGGAATTATACGGCAGCGTTATTTCAGAAAGGGGCGAGATTTCTGGCCCGAAAACCGCTATTGTCCAGATGAAAGAAAGCAGAATATCTTTTTTCGGCGTTTTGAAAAAAGCGGCCTTGAATCTGAAGGGGGCTTCTGTTGTAGACGGCATAAAAATCAAGGCTGAATTAAAAGGAACGCTAGAGCAACCGGAGTTGAAACTGGTTTCAGAACCTCCCTTACCCCAGGAACGTTTGCTGGTTATGCTGATGACGAATAAAGGATGGAGGGGAGCTGAAGACATCTTTAGTAAGGAAAAGCTTTCTCCTGACCTGGTAAGGGATTTTATAGATTATTTTGTTTTTTCCGGTTCAGGAAATAAAATAGCCCAGAGTTTCGGGATAACCGGATTTTCTCTTACTTTGGATGAACAGAAGAAAGGTTTAGGGATAAAAAAAGAGATAACCGAGAAAATCGACGCAACTTATGCTATTGAACAATCCCAAACAAAGGGAGAGCCACCAACAACCACCCAGAGGATTGGCACTGAGCTCAAAGTCACAGAAGGCATCTCGGTAGGGGCAGAAAAAGAGTTAAAGCAGGAGGCCCAGACTGATACAGCCCAGCAACCGCCTGACGATAAAGTTATTTTAAAGATAAGAAAAGAGTTTTAGTAAGGTTTTATCAGGGGGAAGTTTCTGCTTGGTTTTTTCCTCAATTATGATATATTAATGGTTCAGAGAAAGGAAGGATGGCATCATGGCAGAACAATGGCTCATTTTGAAGTTAGTATTTCAGGATGGATGGGAAAATTTACTGCAGTTGAAATTCTTTTTCTTTAATCCTCTTTTCTGGTGTATCATCTTTCTGCTGTTTATCGTCTTGCACAGGCTCTGGGTCACCCGCCATGCATTCTCCTTTTCCATTATGACAGCTTTGATTTTATTGTTTATGACAGAAATAGATAATCGTTTTTCAATACTTTTTGCGAAATCCGGGGAAATATTTGACCCGAGCCCTATCAGGCTCGTGGCCTTTGCATCTCTTACCGTTATATTCCTCGTCTATACTTTTATCAGATAATGACAATTTTTATTGTTTCTGGTGGAAAGGAGAAGCGATGAAAAAAATAGTGATATTCCTTATTTCAATGATTTTCCTGGTTCAATTGTATGGTTGCGTGGCTTTGCTGGCAGGGGCAGCTGGAGGAGCTGGAACAGCGGCATGGCTTTCGGGAAAACTGAGTCAGGAGGTCAATGTTTCATTTGACAGGGCCTTGAAGGCTGCGCGTTCGGGTTTAGAATCCATGAAGCTTAATGTGACAAAGGAGACGGTTAAGGAAGATGTAGCCCAGCTTATGAGCAATTACAGCGACGGAAGAACGATCTGGGTGGATGTGCGCCGCGTGACGGATTCTGCCTCGCGCATCGATGTGCGCGTGGGCGCAACCGGGGACAAAGAGGCAGCCCAAAAAGTGCTTGATCAGATCAGGCGCTATTTATAAGTTCAACCCTAAAAGGAAGGTACTCATGGAAATTAAAGTAGTCAAATTAAGCCAGGAACAGCTGAAACAAATGAAGGTCTCTGAGTGGCCAATATGGGAAAAAGAGGCATCGCGTTTTCCCTGGTCCTATGACAGCATCGAGGAATGTTTTATCCTGGAAGGGGATGTCACGGTAGAGACCGCAGACGGCGCAAGCGTGCATTTCGGCAAAGGGGACTTTGTTACTTTTCCCAAGGGCCTCTCCTGTACCTGGAATATAAAAAAGCCGATAAGGAAACACTATCGTTTTAGATAAAATGCTCTGGAACAACAAAAAACCCCTTTAGATAAGGGGTTTTTTTGTAGGTGATAGGCCTCTTTAGCTTGCGCTATCTAGCCATCCTCCTTGTATCTTCTTAAAAAAATATACCATATTTTTGTCCTGAATTCAAGTCAGGGAGTCCTTCATGAGCAAAAAATTATCAGAGATCCCCATTCGTTTTCTCAAAGGCGTCGGTCCCAAAAGGGAGAAGAAGTTTTACTCACTCGGTATCCGCAGCATTGAGGACATGCTCTACTATTTTCCCAGGCGTTACGAAGACCGCACGCGCTTTATTTCTATTTCTCAAGCCCGAGAAGGAGAACGCCTGACCATCAAAGGTGAGGTGTTGGCCAGGGGAGAAAAGCAGTCCTGGAAAAGGCGCGGCTTCAAGATACTGGAGGTCGTTGTTCAAGATGACACGGGTAAAATATCCTGTGTCTGGTTCAATCAGGGGTATCTTAAGGATTATTTTGAGGTAGGCACAACCGTTATCCTCTTTGGTTTGATCGAACGCTATCAGGGCCGTTTGCAGATGAACTCTCCTGAGTTTGAGATCTCATCAAAAGGAGATGATGAATCTCTCCATATCGGCAGGATTACACCTATATACTCTTTACCCGAAGGCTCGACCCAGCGCCATTTTCGCCAGATGATAAAAGCCACACTGGATGAATACGTGCCTTTTTTAAGCGACAGCCTGCCCTATGATATCAGGGCAAGGAATCATCTTTTGAATCTTGCCCAAAGCCTGATCCAGATACATTTTCCCGATGATTTAAATACCCAAAAACAGGCCTACGAGAGGCTCAGCTTCGAGGAGTTTTTATTATTTCAGTTACCCCTGGTCTTGAGAAAGATAAAGAAAAAAGAAAAGAAGGGGATTGCCCACCAGTCGCAAGGAGCTCTGGTGGATCTGTTTATCTCGAGCCTGCCATTTGAATTGACTTCAGCTCAAAAAAAGGTCATCGAGGAGATAAGGCTGGATATGGCAAGACCTTCGGCGATGCAACGGCTGCTGCAGGGAGATGTCGGCTCAGGTAAGACCGTGGTTGCCACTGTTGCCAGCCTCATAGCCATCCAAGGAGGATATCAGGTTGCATTTATGGTTCCCACAGAAGTGCTGGCCATGCAGCATTATGAAAAGATTAGTTCGCAGTTCCGAGTTCGTAGTTCTCAGTTGAAACAGATTAGAGTGGGGTTGTTAACCAGCAGTGCTAAAGAAAAAGAAAAAGAAGCGATCAGCCAGAATATAAAAGAAGGAAAAATTGATTTAATCATCGGCACGCATGCGCTTTTAGAGGAGAACGTGCAATTCAAGAATTTGGGGCTGGTGGTTATTGATGAGCAGCACAAATTCGGCGTGGGCCAGCGCGCCTTGTTGCCGCGTAAAGGCGCTAACCCCGATTGTCTCATCATGACAGCAACCCCCATTCCCAGGACTCTAGCGATTACGCTCTACGGCGACCTGGATATTTCCATTATCGGAGAATTGCCTCCTGGAAGGGTGCCTATCAGGACGCTGCATTTGCCTGAGGCCAAGAGGCTAGAGGCTTGTCAGATGGCCAGGGAGCAGCTTGATAGCGGCAGGCAGATTTATATCATTTACCCTGTTATCGAGCCCTCTTATAGTCTGGATATGGCGGGTGCAAAAAAGATGTACAGCCAACTTAAGGCAGGGGTGTTTAAAGATTTTCGTTTAGGTCTTATCCACGGTCGTCTGAAACAGAAAGAGCAGGATAACATCATGGAGAAATTCAAGGACAAAAAATTGGACATCCTCGTTTCAACAACCGTATTGGAGGTCGGCATTGACATTCCCAATGCCACTGGCATGATCATTGAACATGCTGAGCGGTTTGGCTTGAGCCAGTTGCACCAGTTGCGCGGCCGTGTAGGCAGGTCGGTTTTTGAGTCTTTTTGCGTGCTGATATCAGACGCCGCCACCCCAGAGGCGAAAAAACGAATAGAAGCGATGGTACGTTTTAACGACGGTTTCAAGATAGCGGAGCAGGATCTAAAGATCAGGGGGCCAGGAGAATTTTTTGGCAGCAGGCAGCATGGACTGACAGAGTTAAGGATCGGCAATCCCTTGACCCAGATGCAACTCTTGAGGCGCTCAAGGCAGGAGGCTGTCAGGCTTCTTGGTTCTGACCCGCATCTGGAGCTTAGACAGAATACAGGATTGAAAGAAAGGCTTTTGCAAAGGTTTCCGGAGTATGAGACATTGATATTAGTGGGCTAAATATGCGTATAACCACGGGTAAATACAAGGGAAGGGTCATCAAGATGCCCAAGGGTATCAGGCCCACCCAGGATAAAGTCAGGAAAGCCCTTTTTGATATCCTGGGAGACGTAGAGGGCCTTTCTTTCTTAGAGTTGTTTGCGGGTTCAGGGGCTGTGGGGATTGAAGCAGTTTCCCGGGGTGTTAAGGAGCTGGTCCTGGTTGAGTCTGACTCAACCTGTCAACAGGTTCTCAAAAGGAACATAGAATCACTTAAATCAAGAATTCCTGAATTGTGCACCCAAAAGGCAGATAAAGCCATCCTGAGGTTTCAAAAGGAGAAGCGGCGCTTCGATATTATTTTCTTAGACCCTCCTTATTACAAAGGAATGGCAAAAAAAACCTTGCAAATGCTAGGGGCTTATGATATATTATCGCCTAAAGGTTTTTTGGTTGTTCAGCACTTCAAAAAAGACGATCTCCCAGAGGCCCTGGGAGATTTAAGGTTATTGAAGCGTTCAAGTTACGGAGACACCGTTTTATCATTTTATAGGAAGGGAAATCCCAATCTCCAAATCCCAAATCCCAAACAAATCCCAATCTCCAAATCACAATGACCGAAACAAATCACCTTTTGGAATTTGGATCTTGGAATTTGGATTTTGAGGAGCGAAGCGACGAAATATGTGCCAGATTGCTTTATACGCAGGAACGTTTGATCCCGTCACCTACGGTCACATGGATTTGATAAAAAGGGCTAAGGAGATATTTCCTGGGCTCATAGTGGCTGTGGCAGCCAATCCTCACAAGAAGCCTCTTTTTAGCCTAGCCGAAAGGGTGTCTTTGCTTAAGAAAGCAGCGGCGGATCTGGAGGAGATTGAGGTTTGTGATTTTGAAGGATTGGTGGTGGATTTCTGCCATAAGCGAAAGGCCAACGTGCTCATACGCGGGTTGCGGATGGTCTCTGATTTTGAATATGAGTTTCAGATGGCTTTAACGAACAGGAAGCTCGCGCCTGATATAGAAACGATTTTTCTCATGCCTCAGGAATCCTACAGTTACCTTTCCTCCAGGCTCTTGAAAGAAGCGGCTTCTTTGGGAGCGGATCTTTCAAGCTTTGTACCCCCTTTCGTCGAGAAGGCGCTTAAAGAGAAATTGTTCAAGGTCGCATGAAAATAGATGTCAGACAGGTGCCGCAAGAAGGCCTTGTATTGACAGAGGCCTTTGAGGCCAGGACTTTAGACTTAGAGACTGAAACCATCAGATTCAGCGGTCCGCTGACCACCACAGCGGCAGTCTCGAAGGTCGCTCAGGCATTGAGCGTGCATCTGGCCTTAAGTGCAACTTTGCGTTGCGTCTGTAGCCGCTGCCTCAATGAGTTTGAGACTAAACTGGATAAGAAGTTCGATTTGCATTATCCTGTCAAAGATTCCGAGCCTGTCATCGATTTGAATCCGGATATCAGAGAAGAGATCATCATCGAGTATCCGATAAAATCATTATGTCGAGATGAATGTCAAGGGTTGTGCCCGAAATGCGGCAAGAACCTTAACGAAGGCAAGTGCGGTTGCGTATAAAAAGCAAAAGTGATTATTTTTGAGTTTTGATATTTGGATTTTGGATTTCGAGCGACGGAAGGGAGCGAGCAGTGCCTCTACCTAAAAAACGACATTCAAAGGCGCGGGGAAGACGGCGCCGGACGCATTGGAAGATATCGCAGCTTCCTCTCATCCCCTGTCCACAATGCAAACAACTGAAGTTGCCTCACCAGGTTTGCGCTGTTTGCGGTACTTATGACGGCAGGCAGGTCATGGAGATAAAGGTTAAAGAGAAGAAGAAAAAAAAGACTTAATAGTTTGTTCGGAGCTCGTAGCGCGGAGCTCGTAGTAAAATCTTTATACTCCGGACTACGAACCACGAACCACGAACTAATATGAAAATAATCGTTGATGCAATGGGTGGCGACTACGCGCCTGAGGTAGTCATCAAAGGTTCTGTCCAAGCCATGAATGAGTTCGGTGCGGAAATTGTCTTGGTGGGAGATGAGAACAGGCTCGCCCCCCTTTTGAAAAAGGCCGAATATACCCCTGATATGATTAACATCCATCATGCGACAGAGGTTATCGGGATGTCCGAGCCTGCTGCAACTAGCATCAGAAGAAAAAGAAATTCTTCTATTGTTGTCGGCGTAAACCTGGTCAAGACAGGAGAGGGAGAAGCCTTTGTGAGTGCCGGAAATACCGGAGCTGTCGTCTGTGCTGCGACCCTGGGTTTAGGTTTATTATCAGGAGTGGAGAGACCGGGGATTGCCCTGGTGGTTCCAACCTTAAAGGATATCTCCCTGGTTATTGATGTCGGCGCCAATATCGATCCCAAGCCAACCCAACTCTTGCAATACGGCATCATGGGAGATGCATATTTTAGGCATATATTGAACAGGCCTGACCCTAAGGTGGGTCTCCTGAATATCGGAGAAGAAGAAGCCAAGGGCACGGATTTCATCAAGGAGACGCGTGAACTGCTGGAGAAAAGCAGCGTTAATTTCATCGGTAATGTGGAAGCCAAGGATTTGTTTTCCGGTAAATGCGACGTCATCATCTGCGACGGTTTTGTAGGCAATGTCGCTTTGAAGGTTTCTGAAAGCGCTGCAGAAACCATGCAGGTCTTCTTGAAGAGGCACCTGTTGAGCAACCCGCTGGGAAAACTCGGCATTTTACTTTTATTGCCAACCCTTAAACGTTTCAAGAAAGACCTGGACTACGCGGAATACGGCGGGGCTCCTCTTTTAGGGGTTAACGGGGTGGTGATCATCGGCCATGGCCGCTCCAATGCCAAAGCCATAAAGAATGCCATCAGGGTCGCCAAAGAAGAGGTCGAGCGCAAGTTCAATGAAAAGATATTAGAGGCGATTAAAGTCAGTAACTAGTAATTAAGGAATACATATGAGAAAAGTAGGCATCATCGGTGTTGGCGAATATCTACCGAAGAAAGTCTTAACCAACGCGGATTTGGAGAAGATGGTTGAGACATCCGATGAATGGATTACCACGCGTTCGGGCATAAAGGAGAGGCGCCTGGCAGACAAAAACGAGGCAACCTCAGACCTGGCGTTAAAAGCAGCCAAAGAGGCCTTGGAGGAGGCCCGTCTTAATCCCAAGGACCTGGAATTGATTATTGTGGGTACCATCACTCCGGATATGCCATTTCCAGCTGTCAGCTGTCTTTTACAGAATTCTCTGGATGCGAAGAAAGCCGCCTGCTTTGATATTTCAGCTGCCTGCGCAGGTTTTGTCTATGGGATTGCTGTGGCCCAACAGTTTATTGCCCGCGGCGTCTATAAGAATGCGCTGGTGGTGGGTGCAGAGCTCCTTTCCCGTGTAACAGACTGGGAAGACAGAAGTACATGCGTTTTGTTCGGAGACGGAGCAGGTGCAGCTGTATTAGCCGAAGTGTCTTCAGGAGGGATTCTGTCCGTTCACATGGGCAGCGACGGTTCTAAAGCAGATTTACTTATGATACCTGGGGGAGGCTCTAGGATTCCTACATCACATCAGAGCATCGACCAACACCTCCATTTTATGAAAATGCAGGGGAATGAAGTTTTTAAATTAGCTGTGACGATTATGGCAGATGCAGCCCGGACAGCCTTTAACCAGGCAGGACTGGAATGCAAGGATATTGACCTGGTTATCCCACATCAGGCCAATATACGCATTATCATGGCTATGGCAAAAAAATTAGGCCTGGCGCCAGAAAAGGTCTACCTTAATATAGAAAAATACGGGAATATGTCTTCAGCTTCCACAGCAACAGCCCTTTGTGAAGCTGTCAAAGAGGGAAGGATTAAGAGAGGGGATGTTGTGCTTTTGGTGGCATTCGGCGCAGGTCTGGTGTGGGGCGCGTGCGTGATTAAATGGTAGGATATTTGTTTGCCGGTCAGGGAAGTCAATACGTCGGCATGGGCAAGGATTTATTCGAGGCCTTTCCTGAAAGTAAGGCCGTCTTTGATAAGGCAGATGAAATTTTGGGATTTCCTCTTTCGAAACTCTGTTTTGAAGGGCCAAAGGAAGAGCTGACAAAGACAGTCAATTGTCAACCAGCTGTCCTGACCATGAGCCTTGCTGTCTGGGAAGCGTTTCGTTTGGCTCGGAGCTCGGAGCTCGGAGCTCGGAGTTATGCGGCAGGGTTAAGTCTGGGAGAATATAGTGCGCTTGTAGCTGCAGGGGCTTTAAGCTTTGCCGATGCAGTTTATCTCGTCAGAAAGCGCGGAGAATTCATGGAGGACGAGGCACTCAAAAACCCCGGCCGGATGCTTTCGATTATCGGTCTCAAGCAGCAGGCCGTAGAAGAGATCTGCCGAAAGACCTCAGCTGAGATCGCCAATCTAAACTGCCCTGGCCAAATTGTCATATCTGCAAGCCCCGAACATATCGAGAAGGCCAAGGAGCTGGCCAAGGAGAAGTCTGCTAGTATGGCCATCGTTCTTGAGGTCAACGGCGCGTTTCATTCTTCTTTTATGAAGGGGGCCAGCGCAAGACTTGCCAAAGAGCTTGGGAACATTCAGTTAAAGGTACCGGCCATGCCGGTTATCTGCAATGTAACCGCAAAAGCTACGACCTCAGTGGATGAAATTAGGGACAATCTGATTCAGCAGGTTGCCTCCCCTGTTTTCTGGGAGCGCTCCATGAGGTTCTTATTATCTGAAGGCATAATGCACTTCATCGAGTTCGGCCCTGGCAGCGTTTTAAAAGGCCTGATGCGACGCATCGAGCCACAGGCCCAAGTTGTCAATATCTGCAAGAAAGAGGATATCGTTAATTTTAGGTTATCTTAGGTTAAATGAGGTTAATGGAGGTTAAATGAGGCTGCAGTTTGAACAAGCAACTTCAGGTAACCTCATGTAACATCAGATAACCTCAATTAACCTTCGAGGTGATATAATGAGGCTTAAAGACAGAGTAACTTTGGTCACTGGCGGCGCCAGGGGGATTGGTAAGGCGATAGCCCTTACCTTTGCCCAGGAGGGCTCCCATGTTGTTATTGGAGATGTTAACTATGAACAGGCCAAAAATACCTGCCTTGAAATTGAGTCTCTTGGCAGGCAGACGCTCGCCCTGGAACTGGATGTTACGCAGTATGAATTGGTTGAAGAGGCGGTAAACAAAATTCTTGACAAATTCAGAAAGGTTGATATATTAGTTAACAATGCTGGCATCACGAGGGATAATCTGCTCTTGCGCATGAGCGAGGCAGAGTGGGATGCCGTTCTCAATGTCAATCTCAAGGGTGCCTTTCACGGCATCAAGGCCGTATCCAGGCCTATGATTAAGCAGAGGCAGGGTAGGATTATTAATATAGCCTCGATCATAGGCTTAATAGGGAATGCGGGTCAGGCCAATTACTCCGCTTCCAAAGCTGGGATTATTGCTCTCACCAAGACCGCGGCAAAGGAGCTGGCAAGCAGGAATATAAACGTGAATGCTATTGCTCCTGGTTTTATTGAAACCGAGATGACAGCCAAACTGCCGCAGAACTTAAGAGAGAAGATGAAAGAGCTGATACCGCTTCAGGAGTTTGGCACTCCTCAGGATATCGCGGCCGTAAGTTTGTTTTTAGCTTCCGAAGAATCCAGTTATATGACTGGTCAAACGATTGTGGTTGACGGTGGCATGGTAATGGCCTAATAGGGCAAATTGAGGAGGTAAAAAGCATGGCAGTACAAGAGAAGGTTAAATCAATAATTGCGGAACAGCTTGGCGTAAAACCAGAAGAGGTAACGGCTGAAGCATCGTTCGTAGATGACTTGGGCGCGGATTCTCTGGATACGGTTGAACTGGTTATGGCGTTGGAAGAGGAGTTCGGCATTGAGATTCCGGATGAGGATGCGGAAAAAATCACCACGGTAGGTGATGCGATTAAATATATTGAGGAAAAAGCAGCTAATAAATAAAATTTAATATAAATGCCTGCCGGATGGCAGGAGTTTTCTTATAATTTACCCCGCAGAAAAGCTGAAAGCGGGGTAAATTATAATACGGTGACTGAAAAATGCAGGAAAACAGGGTGGTGGTTACGGGTTTAGGGGTTGTTTCAGCAATCGGAAACGATGTCCCGACCTTTTGGAATTCCTTAAAGGACGCTAAAGGCGGTATAGGCAAGATTACCTCTTTTGATGCCTCTCAATTTGATTCTCAGATTGCGGGCGAGGTTAAAGGTTTTGACCCGGCTTTATACGGCCTGACTTCCAAAGATTTGAGAAGAATGGATAAATTTGTCCAATATGCCATTGCCTGTTCCCAGCAGGCTATTACCGATGCTGGTCTTGAGCTGGAAAAAGAAGACCACAGCCGCATAGGTGTTTTAATCGGCTCAGGTATAGGCAGCCTTCATACGGTTGAGGTGGAACATAGGACTTATATGGAGCGGGGACCTTCCAGATTTTCGCCATTTATGATCCCCATGCTTATTGTTAACGAAGCCAGCGGTCACGTGGCTATCCTCTACAGCCTCAAAGGGCCTAATTCATGTGTGGCTACAGCTTGTGCTTCAGGTTCCCATGCCATTGGTGATGCTTTTAAGATCCTGGAGCGCGGTGATGCGGATGTGATGGTCTCCGGAGGCACGGAAAGCTGTATCACTCCTCTGGGAGTTGGGGGGTTCTGTGCGTTGAAAGGATTATCTTTGAGGAATGACGAGCCTCAGAAGGCCTCCAGACCTTTTGACAACCAGCGCGATGGTTTCGTGATCGCAGAGGGGTGCGGGCTGGTAATCCTGGAGACCCTGGAGCATGCCAAAAAAAGAAAGGCTAAAATTTACGCTGAGATTACGGGTTATGGGATGTCCTGTGACGCTTACCATATAACCGCTCCTGATCCATCAGGAGAGGGCGCAGCCAGTGCGATGACCGTGGCTATGAAAGACGCAAAAATAAATCCGCAAGACATTATGTATATTAATGCACACGGTACCTCCACAAAACTTAATGATAAGATTGAGACTTTGGCGATTAAATTGGCGTTGGGTCCTCATGCCAAGAAAGTCGCCGTATCTTCGACTAAGTCCATGACCGGCCATCTTCTGGGTGCGGCTGGTGGCGTTGAATTTGTAGCGTGCTGCCTTGCCATTGAAGATAAAGTTATCCCGCCCACCATCAACTACGAATATCCTGACCCGGATTGCGACCTTGATTACGTGCCTAATGTAGCCCGCGAGAGCCAGGTGGATGTTTGCATGTCCAATTCTTTAGGCTTTGGTGGGCATAATGCCACTCTTATCGTACAAAAGTTTAAATAGAAACAGGTTGTCTGAGGTTAAATAAGGTTAATGGAGGTTAAATGAGGTTGCATTTTGAAAAAAACAACCTCAGATAACTTCATACAACATCAGTTAACCTAAATTAACTTTTTTACAATATGCCTTACACGATTGCTGAAAAGATATTGCTAGCTCATACCAGTAAGAAAGAGATCCATCCAGGAGAATTCATTGAAGCCAAGGTGGATTTAGCGCTGGGTAATGATATCACCGCACCCTTGGCCATTGAAGAGTTCAAGAAATCAAGGTTTTCAAAAGTCTTTGACAGAAACAGAATCGTGCTGGTCCCTGACCATTTTGCTCCGGCCAAGGACCTGAAAAGTGCTAATCAGTGCAAGATACTGGCTGATTTCAGTCAAGAGCAGAAGATAAAAAACTATTTTGAAGTGGGTTGCATGGGCATAGAGCATGTATTGCTTCCTGAACAAAAATTAGTCTTGCCCGGAGACCTGGTCATCGGAGCTGATTCGCACACCTGTACCTACGGCGCCTTAGGCTGCTATGCGACTGGTATCGGCTCTACGGATTTAGCCCGGGCCTTTATCGATGGAAGGAGCTGGTTTAAGGTGCCGGAGTCTCTTAAGTTTGTTTATAAGGGCAAATTGAATAAATGGGTAGGGGGAAAGGACCTCATCTTATTTACCATCGGTAAGATTGGTGTGGATGGAGCTTTGTACAAGGCCATGGAGTTCACCGGCCCTGTCATACGTCAACTGGGGATGGATGACAGGTTTACCATGTCCAATATGGCTATTGAGGCAGGGGCGCGGACAGGGTTGATGCAGCCGGATGAGAAAACCTTGGAGTTCATAAGGCCTGCTCCCAGAAAGTATAAGGTTTATCATAGTGATCGAGATGCAGTTTATGAGAAGGTTTACGAATATAATATTACGAAATTGCAGCCGCAGGTGGCATGTCCCCATTTACCCAGTAACGTCAAGTCCGTGGATGCTTTGAAGAAGATAAAAATCGACCAGGTGGTTATCGGTTCCTGCGCTAACGGAAGGATTTCTGATTTAAGGACAGCGGCAAAGATTCTCAAAGGAAGAAAAATAAAACTGGGCTTAAAGTTAATCGTAATCCCGGCGACCCAGAAAATTTATCTTGAGGCGGCTAGTGAGGGTTTAGCGGAAATTTTTGTGAAGGCAGGAGGCGTTTTCTCAAGTCCTACCTGCGGTCCCTGCCTGGGTGGACATGTCGGCATTTTGACTGAGGGCGAGGTTTGCCTGGCGACTACCAATCGCAACTTTATCGGCAGGATGGGGCATCCGAAGTCTTTTGTTTATTTATCGAACCCGGCTGTAGCAGCAGCATCAGCCATCAAGGGAAGGATTACGCACCCGGAAGAGCTCGTCTAATGTCCATCGGTTACGTAGTTCGTATCGTCAAGCGTCAAATGTTAAACGTCCGTAAGACGTAAAACGTTAAACGAAACCAGCCTGCCGGCTGGCAGGCGAGCTGCGCTCCCGACAGACGTATGTCGATTGACGAAGATGATTATTAAAGGAAAAGTCCATAAGCTAGGCGATCACGTCAATACAGACGATATCATTGCGGCTAAATACCTTGTCTCTATGGACATGAAGGAGTTGGGGGCGCACTGTCTGGAAAGCATCAGGCCGCACTTCTCAAGTAAAGTCAATATCGGGGATATTATCGTAGCCGGGAAAAACTTCGGTTGCGGCTCCAGCCGCGAGCATGCGCCGCTGGCGATTAAAGGGTGCGGTATCCGCTCGGTCATTGCAAAAAGTTTCGCCGCCATATTTTTTAGAAACGCCATTAACATAGGCCTTCCGTTTTTGGAACTGGAAGAGGTAGATAAAATTGATGACGGAGATTCCCTTGAGATTGATTTATCCAGTGGTATAATAAGAAACCTGAGCAAAAATGAGACGTATAAGACGCAAGCCTTTCCCGGGTTTTTGCAGAAAATTGTAAAGCAGGGTGGGTTGATGAATTATATGAGGAGGCATTCATAACAGAAATGTATAAAATAGCTGTGATTCCAGGTGACGGAACAGGTCCCGAAGTTGTCCGTGAAGGCCTGAAGGTTTTAAGTGCCGCAGCTTCACTTTATAGATTTCAATACGAGAGCACAATTTTTGATTTTGGTGGCGAAAGATACCTGAAGACGGGCAAGACCGTAGAAGATGAGGATATTGAGGAATTAAAAAAGTATACAGCGATTTATCTGGGCGCCATCGGCCATCCGGACGTCAAACCAGGTATCCTGGAGACAGGAATCCTGCTGAAAATAAGATTCTCTTTAGACCAGTATATAAATTTGCGGCCGGTAAAATTATATAACGCCGCATTTTGCCCGTTGAAAGATAAAAAACCTGAGGATGTGGACTTCGTGGTGGTGCGCGAGAATTCCGAAGGACTATATAAAGGTATGGGCGAATTCCAGAAAAAGGGGACTAAGGAGGAAGTGGCCATCCAGATTTCTTATAATACGCGTAAAGGCATTGAGCGCTGCATACGCTATGCCTTTGAATATGCCCGTCAGCGCAACAAAGATAAGAAGGTCACTCTTTGCGGAAAGACCAATGTCCTGACCTTTGCCTGGGACCTTTGGCAGAGGACTTTTGATGAAGTAGCCAAGGAATATCCGGATATTACCACGGATTATGCGCATGTGGATGCTGCGACCATGTGGTTTGTGAAGAACCCGGAGTGGTTTGACGTGATTGTGACCGATAATATGTTCGGAGATATCATAACGGATTTGGGCGCTATGGTTCAGGGTGGAATGGGTATTGCCGCAGGAGGAAACATCAACCCTCAAGGGGTCTCCATGTTTGAGCCCATCGGAGGAAGCGCTCCCAAATATACGGGAAAAAATCTGATTAATCCTTTAGCAGCTATTTGCGCCGCCGGTATGATGCTGGAGATTCTGGGTGAAGGCAAGGCAGGCCAGGCCATCGAAAATGCCGTGATTAAAGTCGTCCAGACAAAATTAAAATCCCTGGCTGCTGGCAAGATGGGCTATTCGACATCTGAAGTCGGGGATCTGGTTGTAGAAAATTTAAAGTAGCAGATTTTGTGGGTCCTGCCTTAGTTTGTTTCTCGCAGGAACGCTTGTTTTGCCCCGGCGTGGCAAAACTGCGCTCGTCTCGGCTTCGTCGCTCTGCCGAACTAACGCATATAGCGAGGCATCCATGCCCGCTCCTCGCCTCCACGTCCTGCTCGAAATCAAACTAAGTCACCCACAAAATTTCATTAAATTTGTCTGTTAGGAGATGCGAGATGAAAAAATACAATGTGGCGGTAGTGGGAGTGGGGGCAGTAGGGATACAGATGCTGCGTTGCTTGAAGAAGCGCCATTTTCCTATCCAGGAATTGCGGGTGTTTGCCCGCTCTGCGAGAGATATTGAGTTGGACGGTCAACAATACTCTGTGCAGCCTATTTCTGCCGAAGGGTTTGCAGGCATAGATATCGCTTTATTTGCAGGGACCGAAGGCGAAAAGGGAGCAGCCCTAACTTATGCTACCGAGGCTGTTAAAAGAGGAGCTGTGGTTATTGATAATGGCGCAGATTTCAGGATGGATCCTCTGGTTCCTTTGGTGGTTCCCGAAGTCAACGCCAAAGATATCAAGAGACATAAGGGAATCATTGCCAACCCAAATTGTTCTACCATCCAGATGGTCGTCGCCTTGTGGCCGATTTACAAGAAAGCCGGCATAAAAAGGGTCATTGTGACTACATTGCAAGCGGCATCTGGTGCAGGCAGGGCTGCTGTGAATCAACTCAAAGAGGAGACTTCCATTATCACCTCGCGCGGTTTTTCCACTGTCCATGTTCACATCAACAATAAAGTCATGCCCCAGCAGATTGGTTTTAACGTTTTTCCGCAAATAGGCAGCTTCGCGGAAAGCGATTATACGAACGAAGAGTGGAAGCTCGTGTACGAAACCCACAAGATCATGCATGATAAAAAAATCAAAATATCCGCAACCACAGTGAGGGTGCCGGTCAGAACCGGGCACTCTGAATCCGTATATATTGAGACACAAAAGCCAATCAGTGAAAATAAGGTCAGAAGTCTTCTTTCCAGTGCGCCTGGCATTGTCCTCATAGACGATCCAAAAAAGAGTCTCTATCCCATGCCTAAAGATGCTGAAGGCAAGGATGAGGTGTTTGTCGGCCGTATCCGAAGAGACAGTTTCGTCAAAAACGGCTTATGGCTGTGGATCGTAGCGGATAACCTGCTTAAAGGCGCTGCGCTCAACGCGGTCCAGATAGCCGAATATCTCGTCTAATCACTTTTCCAGGTTGAAAAATATTAAATTAATTCTTGAATATGATGGGACACGTTATCAGGGCTGGCAGGTTCAGAGGGGATGCGCCTCGAAGACCCTGCAGGAGACGATAGAACAAGCCCTTCAAAAAGTCCTTCAGGAAAAAATAAGACTGGTGGCATCCGGCAGGACAGATGCCGGTGCGCACGCCCTTGGCCAGGTTGCCCATTTTCATACAAAATCAGATATAAGCTTGGATAAATTACACAGGGCCCTTAACAGCCTTTTGCCAGGCGATATCTCGATTTTGCGGGTCGAGGAGTGCGACAGGCGTTTCCACAGCCGCTTTGATGCCAAATCCAAAGTTTACCGCTATACGATCCTCAACCGCAAGTCTCGTTCAGTCCTGCTGAGGGACACAACCTATTTTTTCCCCAATCATTTGAATCTTAAGCGGATGCGCAAGGAGGCGGCTTGGCTTTTGGGCAGGCACGATTTCAAATCTTTCCAGGCCACAGACAAAAAAGAAAGAGGCTCGGTAAGGACGATAAAACAGATTAAAATCATCAAAAGAGGTCCTTTGATCCAGGTTGACATAGAAGCAAATGGCTTTCTCACCCATATGGCGAGGAATATAATTGGAACGCTTATCGAGATAGGTCGGGGTAGGTTTCCTGTGGGCTGCATGCGTAAGATATTACTCTCAAAGGACAGGAAGCAGGCTGGGTGTTGCGTTCCAGCCAAGGGTTTGTGCCTGCTCGAAGTGAAATATTAGGCAGGCAGGTCGGCAGTCACCCGCTGCTTAGTAAGGTTTTCACAAAATGGAGCGTGCCATTAGGTGAAGAATCTATTTGACTTAGGCTGAATTTATGTTATACTTCTCTTCTTATGACAAGAACTTACATTCCTAAAAAAGAGGATATCAAGAGACAGTGGTATCTCGTGGATGCCAGGGGCAAGATTCTTGGCAGGCTTGCCTCTAGGATTGCCGTGATCTTAAGGGGTAAACACAAGGCACAGTTTTGCCGACATATGGATACAGGGGATTACGTTATTGTTATCAATGCCTCCAAGGTTAAGGTAACTGGAAGGAAGCCTGCCCAAAAGATTTACCGCCGTTTCTCTGGTTATCCAGGGGGTTTAAGAGAAGTGCCTTTAGAGAGCATGTTGGTTAAGAAACCGCAGATGGTAGTCAAGCTGGCGGTTAGACGCATGCTTCCCGGAGGGCCTTTGGGAAGGGATATGTTTAAGAAATTAAAAGTTTATGCCGGTGAAGAGCATCTTCATCAGGCGCAGAAACCTGTATCTTTAAAGATATAAAATGGAAGCGATTACACCTTATGCAGCCGTAGGTAGACGCAAAGAATCTGTGGCGAGAGTCAAGCTCGTTTCAGGAAAGGGATCGATTGTGGTCAACGGTCGGCCTTACGAGAAATATTTTCTGCGCGAGACAGACAGGATTATCATCAAACAGCCCTTGGTGGCAACCAATACCTTAAGTAAATTCGACATTTTTACTCAGATCAAAGGTGGGGGGCTTACCGGCCAAGCAGGGGCTTTGCGTCACGGCATTTCGCGTGCTTTGACCCTCGCTGATCCCAACACCAAGGAACTCTTACGCAAACAAGGGTATCTCACGCGCGACCCCCGTATGAAGGAGCGTAAGAAATACGGCCAGAAGGGCGCACGCAAGCGCTTCCAGTGGACAAAGAGGTAGGTATGTAATCAATAATTCAAAATCCTAAATTATCATTGAAGGCCCGCTGGAAAGCGGGCTTTCTTTTTTCCGACGAGAAAATACTTGACGAAGCCTTTTTTTTGACTTAATATGGACGTATCCAAAAGGGGGCAAGATCCATGATAAACGCAGGTATCATAGGCGCCACGGGCTATGCCGGAGAAGAATTGTTAGATATTCTCTTAAGGCATCCGATGGTGCGAATTACCCACATCTCGGCTAAAATCGATAAACCCAGAAAGATATCCGAAATCTTCCCGAGGTTTAAAAACAGAATCGAGCTGATTTGTCAGCACCCGCACCCGAAAGATATCGTTGCTCAGTGCGATGTTGTGTTTCTGGCGTTACCGCATACCGTCTCTATGGAGATGGTCCCTTTGCTGCTTAAGCACGGCAAAAAAGTGATAGACCTCAGCGCTGATTATCGGTTCAAAGATGCAAAAATTTACAAAAAATATTATGGCCTTTCCCATAAGGACAAACAGCATCTCCATGAAGCAGTGTACGGGTTGCCAGAAATCTATCGGGCAAAGATCAAGAACGCAAGGCTTATTGCTAATCCAGGGTGTTATCCGACGGCAACTTTATTAGGCCTGGCACCCCTTGTGACTTTGGGATTTGCAGACAATACGTCCATTATCATCGATGCAAAATCCGGAGTCACAGGAGGAGGCAGAAGGATAGCAGAAGGGTTCTTGTTTTCTGAGATTAACGAGGATTTTAAGGCCTATAAGGTAGATTGTCACCAGCATGCCCCTGAGATAAATCAGGAATTGTCAAAGTGGGCCGGTCGAAAAGTTAACGCGACCTTTGTGCCGCATCTGTTGCCCTTAGACAGAGGTATCTTAACGACAATATACGTGAAAAAAAGTCAGAAGCGAGAAGCGAGAAGTCAGAAGCTGATCCATCTTTACAAGAAATTCTATAAAACCGAACCGTTTGTGAGGATTCGGGAAGAGGGGGATTTTCCCAGGCTGCAAGACGTGGTCAAGACCAATTCTTGCGATATCGGCATCAAGGAGAGTGATTCGATAATCATTATCATCGCTGCCATAGATAACCTCGTGAAGGGGGCTTCGGGTCAGGCTGTTCAGAATATGAATATCATGTATAAGCTTTCGGAGAAAACAGGGCTGGTTTAGTTCGATGAAGATATTATATAGAAGGGCAATCTTGCCAAAGGGCTTTCAGGCAAACGCCCTAGCCTGCGGTATCAAAAAATCGGGAAAATTGGACCTCGCCTTATTCACCTCGAGTCTTGCGGCCAAGGCGTCTTGCAAATTTTCCGCCAACAAGATTCAGGCAGCTCCTATCCTGGTCAACAGATTTAATCTAAGGGATAGTCAAGCTTTTCGGGCTGTCATTGTCAATAGCGGAAATGCCAATTGTTTTTGCGGCCGGCAGGGAATCAAGGATGCCTTTCAAGTGGCGAAGGCACTCGCCCGCACTTTAGGCGTTAGAAAAAATGAAGTCTTGCTAGCCTCCACAGGGATTATCGGGAGGCGGCTTCCTGTCGAAAAGATTCAACAGGCTTTGCCGAAGCTGGTGGACGGATTGTCTTTACAGGGAGCGGATAAGGCAAAAAGGGCAATCCTGACAACGGATACGTTTTCTAAAACGCTGACGGTGTACGTTACAATCGGTGGCCAGAAAGTCACCATTTGCGGAATGGCCAAGGGCGCGGGGATGATTGCGCCGGACATGGCGACTATGCTGGTCTTTCTTTTTACGGATGCACATATCTTAAAGAGTGCCCTGGAGGGAGCCCTTAGGATTTGTGTGGAGGAGACTTTTAACTGTATCACTGTTGACGGATGCATGAGCACCAACGACAGCGTGATCATGCTGGCCAATGGTTCTGCCGGCAATACTTTGATAAAGACAGGAAAAGATTTCAATCTTTTTCTGCACGCACTTAAGGTGGTCTGCCTTGAGTTGGCCAAGATGATTGTCAGGGACGCAGAAGGTGCATCAAAATTCATACAGATCAAAGTGGATGAGGCAAGGGATTTTCAAGAAGCCAAAAAGTTTGCTTTGGCGATTGCCAATTCCAACCTTTTTAAGACGGCTGCATTCGGCGAAAACCCTAATTTCGGAAGAATCGTGGCAGCCTTGGGCTCCTGTGGCGTAGATTTAAAAGAGGAGGATCTTAAGGTCCGAGTCAGTCCTTTGAAAAAAAAGGAGATCCTTATCCGTGTATCGGTGAAACGGGGAAAATCTTCGGCCGTTGTTTACACGTCGGATTTGACTCCCGAGTATATCCGGATCAACGCGGCGTATAACTAAATTGTATGCCTCGCGTCCGACAGGAGATAGAGAGACGCTCGGCATAAATTTACAGGTCAGCAAAGAAAGCGGGTAAATTTATGGAAGAAGCGATTAAAAAAGCTGATGTCTTAATTGAGGCCTTGCCTTACATCAAGAAATTTCATAATAAAGTAATTGTGATTAAGTACGGAGGCAGCATCCTGGGAGAGGAGAAGATCCGAAAAGGGATCCTGGAGGATATCGTCTTCTTGAATTTCATGGGTTTAAGGCCAGTGCTTGTCCACGGAGGTGGGCCGAACATCAGTGAACGCATGCGCTCAAGCGGTAAGAAGACCGATTTTGTAGATGGCATGCGGGTGACCGATGAAGAGACGCTGGACGTCGTAGAGGAGGAATTGCAAAAACTTAATGAAACTATCGTCAAGGAAATATCAGATTTAGGCGCCAAGAGTATCGGTCTGAACGGCAAAGAAAAGAATATGATCCAGGTCGTAAAGAAGAAAGCCAAGATAGACCTGGGACTGGTGGGGCAAATAGTCGGTATTGATAGTGCTTGTATTCTGGAGGAATCACGTAAGGATAAAGTCGCTGTTATTCTCCCTATGGGAAGAGGCCGGGACAAAAAAGTGTATAATGTGAATGCGGATGAGGCAGCCAGTAGCGTGGCCGCAAGCCTGGAGGCAGAAAAGTTGGTCATCCTGACTAATGTAAAAGGGATTATGCGTAATGCCGATGATCCCCATTCGTTCATATCCACCTTGACCATTGAAGAAACGAAAGCCTTGATTGAAAATAATATTGTTTCGCAAGGCATGATCCCTAAGGTTTTAGCCTGCATGCAGGCATTGGAGGCGGGAGTTAAAAAGACACATATTATAGATGCCCGTATCCCGCACGGCTTACTTCTTGAGATATTCACGGACGAGGGGATTGGCACAGAAATAGTGAAATAGTTCGGAGTTCGTAGCTCGTAGTTCGGAGTTTAAAGTTATGAAAAAAGAAGAAGTTTTCCAGTCATATAAAGATTTCATTATGCCGACGTACACCAAGGTGCCTTTGACCTTTGTCAAGGGTAAGGGCTCCAAGCTTTGGGATTTTCAGGGCAGGGTCTATTTGGATTTTTTCCCTGGCTGGGGCGTGGGAAACCTTGGCCATTGCCATCCTAAAGTTATGCAGGCAGTGCGGGATCAGGTCTCTAAATTGATATTTATCCCGAATAATTACCATCATGTTCCGCAGGCAAAGCTTGCCAAGGAGATTGTTTATCGGACTTATCCGGCTAAAGTCTTTTTCTGCAATTCCGGCGCCGAGGCGAATGAGGCCGCGATAAAATTTGCCCGGAAGTACGGTGCCGGCAGATATGAAATCATTACATTTGAGAACTCTTTCCACGGCCGGACACTGGCAGCGCTGGCAGCTACCGGCCAAAAAAAATATCAGGAGGGTTTTGCGCCTCTGCCCGAAGGTTTTAAAACAGTCCGTTTTAATGACCTTGAAGCGGTCGAGCATGCCATCAATGAAAAAACCGTGGCGGTTCTGTTAGAGCTCATTCAGGGGGAAGGGGGCATCCATATGGCGCAACAGGAGTTTATTTCGGGATTACGAAAGATATGCGATGATAAGAATCTCCTCTTGATTATCGATGAGGTCCAGACAGGTGTAGGCAGGACTGGGAAATTATTTTGTTACCAGCATTTCAAAGTTACGCCGGATATCATGACCCTGGCCAAGGCTTTAGGTGGAGGATTCCCCATAGGTGTTATGGTTGTCAAAAAAGAAATTGCCGATACTCTGCAGCCCGGAATGCATGCTTCGACTTTTGGAGGCGGACCGGTTGTCTGTAAAGCAGCCCTAGCTGTATTAAAGGCCCTGGAAACGGAAAAAATCCTGGCGCACGTTAATAAAATGAGTGAATACATTTTTTCCAGGCTTCAGACTCTCAAAGAGAAATACCCTGTGATCCAAGAGGTGAGGGGTAAAGGCTTGATGGTCGGCATGGAACTGGAGAGAGAGGCCAAGGTCGTTGCGGAAAGATGCATGGAGAAAGGCCTGTTGATCAATTGTACGCAGGAGAAGGTGTTGCGGTTGATGCCGGCCTTGAACATTACGCAAAAAGAGATAGATAAGGCGCTTGGGATTCTGGAGGAGGCGCTCAAAGGCGCATGACATGAAAAAAGATTTGATTACAGTTAAAGAGTTGACGACCAAAGACATCAAAGAAATTTTTGAGCTGACTGATCGACTAAAGAAGAATAAATCCGGATTCAGCCGTGCCCTATCAGGAAAGACCCTTGCTTTGGTTTTCCAAAAGCCATCTAACCGGACCAGGGTCTCTTTTGAGGTCGGGATGTACCAGTTGGGAGGCTATACCTTGTATATGGCGCCCAATGAGATTAATCTGGGTGTCAGGGAATCCATAAAGGATGCGGCTAAGACTCTTTCCAGATACGTAGACGCTATTGTGCTTAGGACATTTGAACATAAAAATATTTTAGAGATGGCCCGATATTCCGATAAACCCGTGATTAACGGCCTATCTGATTTTGCACATCCCTGCCAGGCGTTGGCGGATGTGTATACGGTTAGAGAAAAGCTAAAAGGCCTGAAAGGTAAGACCCTTGTTTTCGTCGGCGATGGCAATAATGTTTGTAATTCACTGTTGTATGCCTGTGCTCGGGCAGGGTTGAATATGAAGGTGGCGGCTCCTTCGGGTTACGAGCCGCAAGATTCCATTTTTAGAGAAGCCAAGCGATGGGGCAAAGCAACCCACGCCACCTTAGAATTATTCCATGATCCAAAAAAGGCTGTCAGGGATGCAGATGTCATCTATACTGATGTCTGGGCCAGTATGGGCCAGGAAAAAGAGGCTGCGTCAAGGAAAAAAGTATTCGGGTCTTTTCAGGTCAATAAGGATTTGTTGCGGCTTGCCAAACCCCATGTTCTTATCATGCATTGTCTACCGGCTCACAGAGGTCAGGAGATAACGGATGAGGTTCTGGATGGAAAGAATTCCGTTGTCTTTGACCAGGCGGAAAACAGGATGCATGTTCAGAAGGCGATTCTTATAATGTTGCTTAAATAAAGAAAAAATATTTTAGTCAGGAGGATGGCCATGTTATATAAAAGTGGATACACGTTATTAGAAATAATAATCGTTGTTATCATTGTCAGTATCATCGCCTCTTTAGCCCTGACCTATTATAGTAACATAAAAGAAACCGCCTTAGATAAGCAGGTCAAGGCAGACCTAAGATTGCTTCGAGTCGCCCAGTTGAGTTACAGGATGGATCATAATGGCGAATATTATCCGTCAAGTGGGAGCACCTCAGTCATAGGCGATATTAATAATAATCTCAAGGTGCACCTTGCCGGGGGAGGCGCGGCGGCCTGGAATTTTGCTGTTTGGTCAACCGGATGTAGCAGGGCGACCAGAAACGGAGATGACGGCAGGAGCTGGTATCTTACCATTGATGATGCGGACGAAGAACCGAATGAAGGAGCCGGTTGTCCATGAAAAAAATTATTTTAGCTTATTCAGGGGGGTTAGATACATCCTGTGCTATCCGGTGGCTTAAAGAGCAGAACTTTGAAGTTATCTGTTTTGTGGCTGATCTTGGACAGGGGTTAAGCCAGGGAGAAGATTTTGATGCTATAGAGTCAAGAGGCCTGGCTGCCGGAGCATCAAAAGTCTATATCAAGAATCTCCAGGATGAATTTTTGGAGGATTTTGTTATGCCAGCCCTCAAGGCCCATGCGGTCTATGAAGGGAAATATTTACTGGCTACAGCCCTCGGCAGACCTTTGATAGCCAAATACCTTACTGAGATTGCCCATAAGGAAAAAGCAGATGCAGTCGCCCACGGATGCACGGGCAAAGGAAATGACCAGGTGCGGTTTGAGGTTACGGTAAATATCCTGGATCCTGCTCTGGAAATCGTCGCGCCTGTCCGGGAGTGGGAGTTTAAATCCCGGGAAGAAGAGATGGAATATGCCCAGATGTATAACATTCCCGTAGATGTCACGAAGAAGAAACCTTATAGCATCGACAGAAATATCTGGGGCGTTAGCATTGAGGCAGGCGTCTTAGAGAATCTAGAGCAGGAGCCTCCGCAGGATTGCTATCTCATCACGAAAAGCCCGACTTCCCAGGCGACCTATCCGAAATATATCGAGATCTCTTTTGAAAAAGGTATCCCTAAGAAGATCGACGGAAAAACTTATAGATTAAAGAATCTGATTAACCAGCTAAACGAATGGGGAGGCTTGCATGGCGTAGGGAGAGCCGACCTTATAGAAAACAGACTCGTAGGCATAAAGTCCAGAGAGATTTATGAGGCTCCGGCAGCCACCATTCTTTATACCGCGCATAAGGAATTGGAAAGTCTGGTTCTGGACAGGGAGCTGTCGCATTTCAAGGAGATTGTTTCGCTTAAATATGCGGAATTGGTTTACTACGGTCTGTGGTATTCGCCTCTTAAGCAAGCCCTGGATAAATTTGTGGAGGCAACACAGAAGCATGTTACTGGTTCTGTAAAGTTGAAATTGTTTAAGGGAAACTGCGTGGCTGTGGCAAGAAAATCCAGACATTCGCTTTACAAAAAGGAATTAAGCACCTACGGAAAAGAGGACCAATTCGACCAGAAACTGGCGCAAGGGTTCATCAAATTGTGGGGCCTGCCGTATAAAAAATAGTTCGGAGTTCGTAGCTCGGAGCTCGTAGTAAAGGAGAAGAGATGGCAAAGAAATTATGGGGAGGAAGATTCAGCAAGAAGACTCACCCCCTGGCAGAGGAATTTACAAAATCCATTTCATTTGATTATAGGCTGTTTGATTATGAGATAGCCTGTTCTCTTCTGCACGTAAACATTTTAAAGAAAGCGGGAATCCTTTCGCCTCAAGAGGCTGCAAAGATTTCTCAGGGGCTTAAGTCCATCAAATTCGACTCGAAACTCGCCAATCATCAAGAGGATGTCCACACCTTTATTCAGAACCAACTAGAGGCAAGAATTGGAAACCTTGCGTTCAAATTACACACAGCCCGCTCAAGAAATGAGCAGGTTGTCTTTTCCACGAAAATGTATTGCAAGGATAATCTTAAAAAGTTGTTACAGGAGATTGATGATTTTATCAGCGTCTTAGTGGCTCAGGCGAAGGAAAATGCTCAGTTGATTCTACCTGGATTTACTCATCTGCAGCATGCCCAGCTAGTCTACCTAAAGGACTACCTTAATGCGTACGCGATGATGCTGAAGCGGGATAAAAAGAGATTGGAGTTTATTCAAAAAAATGAGAAAGCGACTTTGGGAGCTGGTGCACTTGCCGGTACACCTATCGTCGCTTCAAAATATGCTGCGTTTACGACGGAAAATTCACTGGATGCGGTAAGCAGCAGGGATTTTGTCTTGGAAATTATCAGTGCCTCCTCTATTCTGGCCATGCACTTGTCAAGGCTGGCTGAGGATTTGATTATCTGGTCTACCAAGGAGTTTGACTTTATTGAGATTGACGAAGCCTTCTGCACGGGCAGCTCCCTGATGCCGCAAAAAAAGAATCCTGATGTTTTGGAATTAATAAGAGGCTATGCCGGAAGACTCTATGGTAACTTGGTAAGCGTCCTAACCATGATGAAGGCCCAGCCGCTTACCTATAATAGAGACATGCAACTGGACAAAGAACCATTGTTCAATTCTTTTGAAATAGTCTCCAGCGAGCTTAAGGTCTTGACAGGGTTGATAAAAACTTTAAAATTCAATAAAGACAAAATAAATGAACATTTGAAGGATGAAGCTTTGTATGCCACGGATCTAGTTTATTACCTGGTTGACAAAAAGGTCCCCTTTAAAGAGGCGCATACGATTATTGGTAAATTAGTCAAATATTCGCTGGAGCATAATATCCTGATTAAAGATATGACGGAGAGTTTATTAAATAAGTTTTCGAATAAGTTAGTTAAGAGGGATGTCGTCAAGTTATTCGACCCGTTAGTTTCGGTTAGGTCAAAAAGGTCAATTAAGAGATAATCGTTAGCGGGTGGTTTGAATAGATTTTATGGTTTCGCTGGAGGCACATTAGAAAATTTTTTGCACCGCGGCTAAAGTTGCCAGTCTGCGAGGAATTACGCCGAACGAGAGGACGCGCATCTAACGTTAGTCTCCTGACCGAGAGTGAGGCGTAAACTGAAGCAGACGGAAAAAATTTTCAGTGCCGGAAGCGAAAGCATAAAATCAGCCAAGCGAGGACCCGCTAAACAGTTCCTTAGGATAATATGCACGATTTTAAATATAAAAACAGACATCTTTATTGTGAGCAGGTCAAAGTAGAGGATTTAGCCAAAAGGTTCGGAACCCCTCTTTACGTCTACAGCTACCATACCCTGATTGATCACTTCCTTAAGCTAAAAGATGCCTTTAGAAGCATCAATCCTTTGATCTGCTTTTCTGTCAAGTCTAATTCGAATCTCGCTATTTTGAAAGCCCTGGTGGATAAGGGAGCGGGCCTGGATGTTGTCTCAGGGGGTGAGCTCTACAGGGCGCATCTGGTGGATTGCCCCTCAGAAAAAATCGTCTATGCTTCCGTGGGAAAGACCGAGCGCGAGATAGAAGAGGCGATCCGCCGCAGGATACTTTTTTTTAATGTTGAAAGCGTGGCAGAACTGGAAAATATTGACCGCATAGCTAGAAGGCTGAATAGAATCACACGGGTGGCAATCCGCATCAATCCGGATGTAGAGCCCAAGACCCACAGGTATATCACCACCGGAAAACTGACCGATAAATTCGGGATAGATTTCAGGAGTGCCTATCAGATTCTTATGGTGCGTCGAGCCCTGACCCATGTGAGGATTTCAGGGTTACACATCCATATCGGCTCTCAGATAACCCAGAGCGCTCCCTTTGTTTCCGCCATAACCAAGATGGTCGCCTTTATTGAGACCTTAAGGAAGAAAGGGATAAGACTGGAATTTCTTAATATCGGAGGCGGGCTGGGTATTATTTATAATAAGGAAGCGCCCCAGACAGCCGTTACGTTTGCCAGTAAAGTAGTACCTTTACTTAGAAAAACAGGATTAAAAATCATCCTTGAGCCAGGCCGATTTATTGTGGGTAATGCCGGAATCCTCGTGACCAGAATCCTGTACCTTAAGTCAGGCCCCAGAAAGAAATTTGTTATTGTGGATGCGGGCATGAACGATTTGATCAGGCCCTCTTTGTATGATGCCTATCATCAGATTCTGCCACTGAGAAAACGCCCAAGCGTCCAGGAGAAAGTGGATGTGGTGGGTCCGATTTGTGAAAGTGGGGATTTTTTTGCGAAAGAAAGACGTTTACCCCACCTTAAAAATGGAGATTATCTGGCGGTGATGAGCGCAGGCGCCTACGGTTTTAGCATGTCCTCTAATTATAACTCTCGCCGTAGGCCCGAGGAAATCTTGGTGGTCAAGAATAAACCATTTGTCATTAGGAAAAGAGAAAACGAGGAAGACCTGGTTCGCAACGAAGTCATCCCATCGTTTCTTATGGGAATTTAACATGAAGCCTGTAGAGTTTACTAAGGTGGTGGCATCTGGCAATGATTTTATCGTCCTTGACTCGTTGACTCGAAGTCTTGAAGTCTTGAAAAATCAATTTGCCAGAAAGATTTGTGATAGAAAATATGGCGTTGGAGCCGATGGTCTACTCATTTTGGAAAAATCAAAAAACGCAGATATCCGGATGCGTTTGTTTAATGCCGACGGTTCAGAAGCAGAAATGTGCGGGAATGGGGCCAGATGCGTTGCCCTGTGGATGAGTTCGCAGTTGAAGGTTCATAGTAGTGAGTATAAGTTTGAGACAAAAGCGGGCATGATTAAAGCCGAGGTTCATGGCGAACTCGTAAGAATAAAACTGACGGAACCCAAAGACATGAAATTAGGTGTGTTTCTTAAGGTAAGCCGTAGACGGATTAAGGTCCATTTTATCGATACGGGAGTACCGCACACTGTCATTTTTGTAGAAGGGTTGGCTAAGATAGATGTGGCGAATCTGGGTCGCAAGATCCGCTACCACAGGATTTTTTCACCCAGAGGGACCAATGTGGATTTTGTAGAAGCATTAAGCTACGATTCCATAAGGTTAAGGACTTATGAAAGAGGTGTGGAAGATGAAACATTGGCCTGTGGCACTGGGGCTGTTGCCTCGGCCTTACTCTACGCGATGCTCTATGCGAAAGGAGCTCATCTTATCAGAGTGCATACGCAAGGTACTGAGATCTTAAATGTATATTTTAAAAGAGTTGGTCAGAAATTTAAAGATGTCTGGTTAGAGGGTAAGGCAAGAATAGTTTACAAAGGAGTCTATTATGTTTAAAGGTTCGATTGTCGCCATTGTAACGCCATTCAAGAATTCAAAAGTCGATGAAGGAAAGTTGAGGGACCTTGTCGAATTCCACATTAAAAATGGGACCTCCGGAATCGTTCCCTGCGGGACCACCGGCGAATCAGCGACTTTATCTTTCGAAGAACATGACAGTGTCATTGAAGTCGTCATTGATCAGACGAAAAAAAGGGTGCCTGTTATTGCCGGAACAGGTTCGAACTCTACGGAAGAGGCGATCATGCTGACGCGCCACGCAGCCAAGGCCGGCTCAGATGCCTCTTTGCAGGTATCTCCTTATTATAACCGTCCGACCCAAAGAGGCCTCTTGGAACATTTTAAAGCCGTTGCTAATGCCGTTTCTATACCGATTATTCTTTATAATATCGCTTCAAGAACCGGAGTCAATATAGAGCCAGAGACAATAGCTAAGTTGGCGCGTGATTGCAAAAATATCATTGGAATCAAAGAGGCCTCAGGAAGCCTGGATCAGATGTCGCGCATAAAACAGCTCTGCCCGGAAGATTTTGATCTCATCTCAGGGGATGATAGCCTCACCTTACCTGTGTTAAGCATCGGAGGAAAAGGCGTTATATCCGTGGTGGCCAATATCGTGCCTAAAGATGTGGCGCAGTTAGTCATTGAGTTTGAAAAAGGCAATGTCAGAGGAGCCCAGGAGATTCACCTTAAATTGTTACCTCTAATCAAAGCCATGTTTTTAGAGACGAACCCCATCCCAGTTAAGACCGCCATGGGACTCTTGGGGATGTGTGAACCGGATTTGAGGCTTCCCATGTGTTCGATGTCGCAGGAGAATCTGGAGAAACTAAAAAAGGCGTTAAAGGATTACGGTTTACTGTGAAATTCCAAATTCCAAGCACCAAATTCCAAATAAGCACCAAATTCCAATGTTCGAAATTCCAAACAGATGAGTTTCAGTCATTGGGATTTGGATATTGGAATTTATTTGAGATTTGGAATTTGTGATTTGGGATTTAATTTCAAGGAGTTCAATATGATTAAGCTAGGTGTAGCTGGTGTGTGCGGAAGGATGGGTAGACGCATATTCGAATTAGCTTCTCATGACAGGGATTTTGACTTGACGTTGGCCCTTGAAAAAAAAGGGACACCCATGATTGGACGGGATATGGGAAAACTTAAGATCTCATCCAGCCCCGATGGTTTATTCCTTATTGATTGCTTTATTGATTTTACGACTCCTGAAGCAACCGAGAGTCATCTGGATTATATAGCCAAATATAAAAAAGCCGCCGTATTAGGCACTACTGGTCTCAATGAGACCCAGTTAAAGAAAGTAGAAGAGGTGTCCAGAGTGGTGCCTATCGTCTTTTCCCCAAATATGGCTATCGGAGTCAATGTGTTGTTTGCGATCCTGCCTGAGTTAGCCAAGAGACTAGGTCCAGACTACAGTGTGGAAATTATCGAGGTGCACCACAAGGCAAAAAAAGATGCTCCTTCAGGCACAGCCAAGAAATTCGGTCAGATCCTGGCAGAGGCGACTCAAAAAGAAATTCCCACACATGCCATCAGGTTGGGAGATATCATCGGTGACCACAACATTATATTTTGCGGCAATTCGGAACGTATTGAAATAAAGCATCAGGCGCACTCGCGCGACCTGTTTGCCTTAGGCGCCTTAAAGGCAGCAAAGTGGGTTGTGGCCAGACCAGCAGGTTTGTATTCGATGCAGGATGTGTTGAAATAGTACGAAGTGCGATGCGCGAAGTTCGAACAAAAAGCAAAAAGGAGAAAGAGTGAAGCTTTCCAGGAAAATTCAAAGTTTACCTCCCTATCTTTTTGCCGAAATCGATAAGGCGAAGAGAAAGGCGCGTGTCAGAGGCAGGGATATCATTGACTTTGGTGTAGGAGATCCTGATACGCCAACCCCCAAATACATTATTGAGGCCTTATGCCAGGCTGCGCAAAATCCTTCCCATCACCGGTATGCCTTGGACCAGGGGATGCCTGCTTTACGCCAGGCAATCCAGGGTTGGTATAAAAGAAGGTTTAACGTAGACCTCAATCCAGAAACAGAAATTCTACCTTTGATTGGCTCAAAAGAGGGATTGGCGCATTTTCCGCTGGCCTTCTTGAATACGGGAGACTATTCTCTGGTGCCTGACCCAAGTTACCCTCCTTATCGAGGGGGGACGATCCTGGCCGGAGGCAAGCCTTTTTCTTTGCCTCTTCTTGAGCAGAATTCCTTTTTGCCAGACCTAAAGCAAATATCCGCTTCCATCCGAAAAAAAGCAAAGCTTATCTATATCAATTATCCTAATAATCCCACTTCTGCTACAGCTGAAATTGATTTCTACCAACAGGTGGTGGCTTTTGCCCGCAGAAATAAAATACTGGTTTTATCGGACTTGGCCTATTCGGAGATAGCCTTTGACGGCTATAGGCCATCCAGCGCCTTACAGGTTGAGGGCGCTAAGGAAGTTGTTGTTGAATTCCATTCTTTATCCAAGACTTTTAACATGACTGGTTGGCGTGTCGGCTGGGCATGCGGTCATAAAAAAGCCATAGATGCATTGGGAAAGGTTAAGTCCAACGTGGATTCAGGAATATTTTCCGCGGTTCAAGTCGCAGGTATTGCAGCCTTGGAAGGACCTGACAGGCATCTGGAAAATATGTGCCGGTTATATAAACAGCGCCGGGATACATTGATACGCCATCTGCATGCTTTAGGTTTGCAGGTCGATTCTCCCAAAGCCACTTTTTATGTCTGGGTTAAGATTCCTCGTAAGTTATCCTCTATTCCCTTTACTAGAATGTTACTGGAAAAAGCCGATATCGTAGTCACTCCCGGTGTGGGATTTGGCGCATACGGAGAGGGTTTCATCCGTTTGGCCCTGACCGTTACTCAAGAGAGGATAGAAGAGGCTGTAGGGCGCTTAAAAAAAGTTTTATGAAGTCTATCTGTTACCTGGGGATAGGTTCGAACTTAGGCGATAGAAGGAAAAACATAAGGATGGCTATTAAAAAGATCAATGCCTTGGAAGACACAAAAGTTATCAAATCATCACGCCTTATGGAAACACAACCTCAGGGAGGACCTAGGGGCCAGAGGAGATTCTTGAATGGCGTTGTTAAGATCAAAACAGGCATCAGGCCGTTTAAGCTCCTCAAAGAACTTAAACAGATAGAAAAAGAGCTGGGCCGCAGGCAAACGATGCGTTTCGGCCCCAGAACCATAGATCTGGATATACTGTTTTACCAGGATAAGATCATCCATACGAAAACTCTTCACGTACCGCATCCGAGGATGTTTGAGCGCATCTTTGTTTTAAAGCCTCTTTCAGAAGTTATATGAGAATCATCCGCAACATAAAAGAGATGACCCGGGCGGCCCAGAAAAGAAGGCTTCAAGGGGATTCCATCGGCTTTGTGCCGACCATGGGTGCTTTGCATGCGGGGCATCTAAGTTTGATCAGGCGTTGCCGCAGAGAAAATGATTTTACGGTTGTCAGTATTTTTGTCAATCCCACCCAATTCTCTCCCCGCGAAGATTACAGGAAATATCCGCGCAACCTTATTCAAGATGCCCGTGCGTGTCAGGAGGAGGGAGTTGATATTATATTCTTCCCTGACGCAAAAGATATGTACCCAAAGCCGTTTCGGACTTTCGTCGAGGTTGAGGGTTTAAGCGAGTTATTATGCGGACACTTCCGGCCCGGACATTTCAGAGGTGTTACCACGGTGGTAGCGAAGCTTTTTCAAATTGTGCAACCGGACATCGCTTATTTCGGTCAAAAGGATGCCCAGCAGGCTATCATTATCAGGAAAATGGTCGAGGACCTCAGTATGCCTGTTCAGATAAAAGTCATGCCGATTGTACGCGAGAGAGACGGACTGGCCTTGAGTTCAAGGAATCAGTATCTGAACGCAAGCGAAAGAAAAGATGCGGTTGTGCTCCATCAAGCCTTAAATCTAGCTAAGGATTCTCTGCGCAGGAGAGAAACTGATGCCTCCAGAGTCATCCAGTCCATGCGCACGCTCATTCAAAAGAAAAAAAGCGCGAGAGTAGATTATATTTCCATTGTGGATTTACAAAACCTTAAGCCCTTGAAAAAAATAAGGGGAAAGGCCCTGGTCGCCTTGGCTGTCTGGATTGGAAAGACCAGGCTCATCGATAACGCCATCGTTAAGTTAAGGTATGCTTAAGCCATTAAGGATAGGAATCGTTGGTTGCGGGGCTATTGGAAGTTCATTAGCCAGGGCAATCCTTAAGGATTTTCGCAAGAAAGCAAAATTAGCGGCGCTTTATGACATAGATCAAAAGAAATCCATAGAGCTTTCGAGGTCTCTCTTTAAAACAGACAAGATGCATGTGCAAAGTCTTAGACAATTAATAGTCAAGTCAGACCTGGTGATCGAGGCAAGCTCAGCCATGGCCTCTTTCGGCATAGCCCAGAAAGTGCTGGCGCAAGGAAGGGATGTTTTGATTATGAGCGTTGGGGGTGTTGCAGGGCATATAAAGAGCTTGGCCAAATGCGCACAGAGGCAGGGTGGCTCTATCTATATTCCTAGCGGCGCTATCTCGGGGATAGATGCTTTAAAAGCAGCGGCATGCGCAAAGTTAAAAAAAGTCTGTTTGACCACGCGTAAAAATCCTGCTTCCTTTAAGGGGGTCAAAGGCCTAAGCCTTAGAAAAACAGAGGTCCTCTTCCATGGTTCAGCAAGGAAGGCGATTCGGTTGTTCCCTCAGAATATCAACGTGGCAGGGCTATTGAGCTGCGCCGGGTTAGGCCTGGACAGGACTGAGGTTGAAATTGTTGCTTCGCCGGACACAAAGAAAAATATACATGAAATCCGTATCGAATCATCCGCTGGCACGATTGGGACACGTACAGAAAATATCTTGCATCCGGATAATCCCAAGACGAGCTACTTGGCGGTCTTATCCGCCATAGCCGTGATAAAAGAGATTTTGAATCCGGTGAAGATTGGGACATGATTGATGTTAAATGAGGTTATCTAAGGTTAAATGAGGTTAATGGAGGTTGCTTTTTTGAAAAGGCAACCTCAGATAACCTCATGCAAATTCATTTAACCTCAATTAACCTTTAAATGAAAATGAGAGGAGGTGAATCAGACTATGGCACAAAAAGTAATGAAGTTGGGTATCAAAAGGAAGAAAGGTTACCTCTATTACATCGATAAAAGAGGCGATGTCTCTTGCGCCAAGATGGCCCGGGGCAAGAAGAAGGGAGGTAGCCCAAAAGAGGGATACCTTTATTTTCTTGATAAAAGAGGGGATGTCTCCTGCGCCAAGATGAAAAGAGGCGGAAAAAAGAAGAGAAGAAGATAGAAGAAAAAAAAGGCGTCAGGTCTATTTTTCTCATCTTGCAATCCGGAAGATAGACCTGACCCTTTTTTTCAAGAGAAGGCGCCTATGCTGGAAGGTAAAAGAATCATTGTGGTAATGCCCGCCTATAACGCGGAGAGAACCCTGGAGTCGACCTTTCGGGAGATTCCCAGGGATATCGTTGATGAGATTTTGTTAGTGGATGATAAGAGCAGTGACAGAACCCTTGAGGTTGCTCAACGTCTGAATCTGGAGGTTTTTGTCCACGAGAAAAATAAGGGGTATGGGGCCAATCAGAAGACCTGCTACCAGCAAGCCCTTAAAAAGCAAGCGGATATTGTCATTATGCTCCATCCGGATTATCAGTACCCGCCTAAACTGATTACCGCGATGGCCGGCCTGATTACCTCTGGCATGTTCGATATTGTTCTGGGCTCAAGGATTCTGGGTGGTATGGCTCTTAAGGGAGGAATGCCGTTTTACAAATATGTATCGAATCGGTTGCTCACCTTTTTAGAAAACATGCTGTTAGGCCAGAAGTTGTCGGAGTACCATACGGGTTACCGTGCTTTTTCCAAAGAGGTGCTCAAAGATTTACCGCTCCTTGAGAATTCGGATGATTTTGTTTTTGATAATCAGGTTATTGTCCAGGCCGTTTACGCCGGTTACCGGATAGGAGAAATCACCGCACCTTCCCGATATACGGCCGAGTCCTCATCCATCTCTTTTAAAAGAAGTATCGTCTATGGCTTGGGGGTGCTCTGGACAGCCGTAAAATTCGTCCTGCAAAAGACGCACTTGGCGAAATTTGCCATTTTCGATAAAAATGGAAAGAAGATTGATCTCTGAATTTTTGAGTGACAAACGTACGTTCTTATTTTTAGTACTACTTTTTGTTTCTTTCACCCTTATCCAGATGAGCCTTAAGGACGTGGACTTCGTCATTTTGGCTGATGAAGGGTTTTACCTGAAATACGGCACCTACATAGGGGAACATGGCTTCAGTGGATTCAAGAAATTATTCGAGCTTTATACGCAGGATCAAGATAACCTCTATCCGAACCCGCTGCGCATAGGTTTTATTCTGCTGTCGGTTTTTTGGTTGAAGGCCTTCGGGTACTCATTTCTGGGGTTGGCGCATCTGTCCTTATTCTCATTTTTAGTTTTTTTATGCGTGAGTTTTTATTTTGCCAGCAAATATTTTGATAAAGACACAGCCCTGTGCTATGCGGTGCTTCTAGCCTTTTCACCGCTTGCCTTAGGTCTGGCGCGGCGCGCCTTGTTGGAAAGCACCGTCCAGTTGTTCGTAGCCATTTGCTTTTGGTTGTTCTGGAGTCTTATCCATTCAAGGAGTTCCTTAAAGACCGCTGTATTTATCCTGGTCTTTAGCCTCGCCATCCTGATGAAGGAGACCGTTTTCCTGTTATCGCCGATTTTTGTGGTTTTTCTTTTGATGTATAAGTTTTTATTCAAAAGAGAGGTCCGGCTCATGGATTTCTTATCTGTTTCGATTTTTCCTTTTTTGATTGTGGGCATGGTCTATTTATCCGTGGGTGGACTGACGCACACCCTCCAAACCATCAGGATTATCCTCCATTCTCCAAAAACCAATCCCCATGCGATAGCCTTCGGTCAAGGTCCGTGGTTTCGTTATATCATCGATTTTATGCTGCTTTCTCCCTGGGTGGTTCTGTGTTCCATTGGCTTTATATTTTCTTATTTTTTATCTGAGAGGCGCCATGACCTAGAGGTTTTTGCTATAGTGTTTGCCGTGCTCAGCTATTTCCTTTTTAATTTTTTTACAAAAAATGTTCGATACGTGATGATGCTGGACATCCCCATGAGATTATTTACGGTGCTACTGCTTAAGGAGATCATCTCAAGAAGCGTCCCTAGGCATGCCACGCTGGTCCTTACCCTGCTTATTTTAGGGTTGGCCTTGTTGGACTATATGAATTTCTATACTTTATTCTTGGAGCAAGGGATTTATGACCCCATCAGCCATGCACTTCTTAAATCCAAGCGGTTCATCCCTTTTTAAACAAAACAATTTTTTAAAAACAATAAGGTTTTCCCATGCAAGAGCAAGGCGGTATCCAAATCATCGGCGCTAAAGAACACAACCTTAAGAATATCAGTCTCAAGCTGCCGCGCCATAAACTCATTGTCATTACAGGGATTTCCGGTTCGGGTAAATCGAGTCTGGCCTTTGATACCATTTACGCGGAAGGCCAGCGTCGATTTGTGGAAAGTCTTTCCAGCTATGCGCGCCAGTTTCTCGAGCAATTGCAGAAGCCGGATGTCGAATACATCAGCGGTTTATCGCCGACCATTGCCATTGAGCAACGGACAGCAGGCGGCAACCCGCGTTCGACAGTCGCCACTCAAACCGAGATTTACGATTATCTGAGATTGCTCTTTGCGCGTATCGGAAAGGTTTATTGTTATCAGTGCCATCAGCCGATCGACAGGCAAACGCCTCAAGAGATCGTCGAACGGGTTATCGCCTCTTTGTCCGAAAAGGAAGTTTTCCTTCTTGCCCCTGTTGTCTCAGGACGCAAAGGAGAATATCACAAGATCTTGAGTTGGATTCAAAAGTCCGGGTTTGTGCGTTGTCGTATTGACGGCAAAATCTATGAGTTACCGATCAAGTTCAAATTAGCGAAATATAAAATGCATCATATCGAGGTAGTTGTAGACAGGCTCCTCGTAAGGCCACAGGTCAAAAGAAGACTGACGGATTCTGTTGAGACTGCATTAAAAGTCGGGAAAGGTGTAGTGGTTATCTCTTATGATTCAAGGAATATGGTTTTTAGCGAACAGTACGCATGTCTTAAATGCGGGATAAGTTTTACACAAGTCCAGCCGCGCAATTTTTCTTTTAATTCACCCTACGGCGCCTGTCCGGAGTGCCATGGCCTGGGTACAAAACTGGAGTTTGACCCTGATCTGGTTGTTCCAGACAGAAGCAAATCCATTAATGAGGGAGCGCTTGAGCCCTGGAAAAGGGGTGGCCGGGGCTATATCCTTTATTATCGTTGGCTTATACGGGAGTTATCCTACAGGATGCATTTTGATCTGGATGTGCCCTTTAAGAACTTAAACAAACACGTTCAGAAAGCCATTCTTTTCGGGACGGATAAAGAGATTAACGGAAAGCCTTTCGAAGGCATTATCCCGCATCTAGAAAGGTTATTCCGGGAGACGGATAGCGATTATTTGAAGGAGGAAATATCCAGATTTATGTCGAGCCTGGACTGTCCCGCCTGTCAGGGAGCGCGGCTTAGGAAAGAAAGCTTATCTGTTGAGATCAAAGGAAAAAATATCTGGCAGGTTACACGGATGTCTATAAAAGAAGCCAAGAGTTTTTTTAAGGGCTTGGATCTAGCGGAAAAAGAAAAGATGATTGCGCACCAGGTCTTAAAAGAGATCATCCAGAAACTGCAGTTTTGCGTAGATGTGGGTTTAGAGTATCTGACCCTGGATAGAAAGAGTTCCACCCTTTCTGGCGGAGAGGCTCAGAGGATCCGCCTGGCCACTCAGGTTGGTTCTGGCCTTGTGGGCGTGTTGTATGTATTGGATGAGCCCAGCATCGGCCTGCACCAGAGGGATAACAGTAAATTACTTGCGACCTTAGCCACTTTGCGAGACCTGGGCAACACATTGATTGTCGTGGAGCATGACGAGACCACCATTCTTTCCAGCGACTATATCGTGGATTTAGGCCCGGGAGCTGGCAGGCACGGCGGAGAAGTCGTATTCTGCGGCACAAAGGGAGAATTGCTTAAGAATCCCGATTCTTTGACGGCAAAATATTTAAGGCGTCAGTTAAAGATCGAAATCCCCCAACAGAGAAGGTCCTGGCAGGAGAGAAAATTCATTCAAATCAAGGGAGCCAAAGAGCATAATCTCAAGAATATTGATGTGAAGTTTCCTTTGGGTACATTTATCTGCGTGACAGGCGTTTCTGGTTCTGGGAAGTCCACCCTCATCGATGAGATCCTATTTAGAAGCCTTGCGCAAAAGCTGTTCAGGTCAAAGAATAAGCCAGGTCTTCACGATAAGGTCGTGGGGAGCGAGCTTATCGATAAAGTCATTGTAGTGGACCAGTCTCCCATCGGCAGGACCCCGCGTTCCAACCCCGCCACCTACACGGGAGCCTTTAGTCCTATCCGGGAGTTATTCAGCAAGCTTCCTGAGGCTAGGGTGAGAGGTTTTAAGCCCGGAAGGTTTTCGTTCAATGTCAAGGGAGGCCGTTGTGAGGCATGTGCCGGAGACGGTATAAAGAAAATCGAGATGCATTTTCTTCCGGATGTGTATGTGAAATGCGATGTCTGCAAGGGAGACAGGTTCAACGAATCCACGCTGGAAGTCAAATTCAAAGGCAAATCCATAGCGGATGTCCTGGGAATGACCATCGAGGAGGCCTTAAGTCTCTTTAGCAATGTGCCAAAGATAAAGAACGCACTGCAGTACCTTTATGACGTGGGTCTGGGTTACATGAGCCTTGGGCAATCCGCTACAACGCTCTCTGGCGGAGAGGCGCAGCGCGTCAAGTTATCCAGCGAGCTGAGCAAGCGTTCGACGGGCAAGACCTTGTACCTTTTGGATGAGCCGACAACGGGATTGCATTTTGCCGATGTGGATAAACTGCTGGGTGTGCTCCAGAGGCTTGTCGATAAAGGAAACACCGTTATCGTTATCGAGCACAACTTAGAAGTAATAAAATGCGCTGATTTTATTATTGATCTGGGGCCCGAAGGTGGCGATAAGGGAGGAGAGGTGGTGTCAGCAGGGTCTCCCGAAGAATTGCTCCGTTGCAAAGCCTCTTTCACGGCCGAAGCCTTAAGAAAGGTATTGAAGAGTCAATAGTACAGTGATATAGTTAATGTCAAATGGTAAAATTCAAAATTAAAATAGGTAAATTTATTATAGCTTTTTTTGTACTTATTTTTACTATGAACTACGAACTTCGAACTCCGAACTATATTTATGCCCAGGATCCCAAGGAGGAAGAGGCGCTGTACGTTGCCAAAAAAGCCTTTGACGATGGTTTTTATGATGTTAGCCAGAACTTATTAGAGCGGTTTCTCCTTCAGTTCCCAGGCTCTCCAAAAACGGTGGAAGTTAATCTATTGCTTGGCCGTTCCCTTTTTCACCAAAATAAATTTTTAGAGGCCCTTTCCAAATTCGAAGAACTCCAACAGCAGCCTCAGGCAAAAAACTTTAAAGACGCTTCTCTTTACTGGACGGCCGAAGTCCACTTTAAGGGTAATAGTTTCACCAAGGCAGCCAATTTCTACAAAAAAGTTATTGATGAATTCCCGTCCTCCTCCTATTTAGGCGCTTCTTATTATTCCCTCGCCTGGTGTTTGTTCCAGGAGCAAAAGTTTGAAGAGGCGATTCCCTATTTTAAGATAGTGGAAGAAAATTATCCCTTGGAGGCCTCTTTCCAGGATGCCCCCCTAAAGATCATCGAGTGTCTTTACAATTTGAAAGATTACAAGGGGATCAAAGAAAGTCTGAGTTCCAGCGCTAAACTACACTCTGAGGATACAGAGGTCTCTATGTATTTCAATTTTTACCTGGCAGAAGCTGATTATTACCTCAATAATTTTAAAGAAGCCATCGCAGAATATTCTTCGGTTCTTAAAAAAAGTTCTGACCCAAAGCTTAAGGCGCTCTCGAAGATGGGCCTGGCTTGGTCTTATCTTAAACTCAAACAATATAAAGATGCAGAAAGTGCTTTTTTAGACGTGAAAGAGGAATCTCTGGATAAAAGAAGTCAGGAAGTTTTGCGTCTGGGCAAGGCCATCCTTATGGTTGAGACGAATCGTGTGAATCAGGCCAAAGAGATTTATGAGGAACTCCTCAGTCGTTCTGAAGACCCGCTTATTTTAGTCCAGGCCTACCTGGGTAAAGCTGATGCCTTCTATAACCTTGCAGAATATCAACAGGCTATTGATATATATAAAGAGGCCTTGATTCAATTTAAGCCTCAAACGGTCCCGCAAGAGATGATGGATAAAATCCACTATAACCTCAGTTGGGCCTATTTAAAACAGGGGGAATTTAAAAAGGCCATAGAGGAATTTCAGCGGATCGTCAAAGAGACAGACGATAAAATAGTCAAGGTCAGCGCCCTTTGTCAGATAGGTGACACCTATCAGGATTCCGGAGATTACGCCGAGGCCCAAAAAACATATTCGGCCATCCTCAAGGATTTTCCGGATAGCATCTACAGCGATTATGTGCAATACCAGCTGGGCCTGACATGGCTAAAGGCGTCGAACTATGATGCAGCGATCATGAGTTTTCAGGTCATGAAAAGAAACTTTCCTCAATCCAAGCTCCTGGACGATGCGACGTATGCCTTGGGATTAGCCTATTTCCAAAGACAGGATTACGAGTCCAGTCGCCTCCTCTTTGAGAGTTTTGAGCAGGAATTTGAGGACAGCCCCCTAAAGCCACAGGCCCTTTATCTTCTGGGCACCAGTTTTTATAATCTGGGTCAATTTGCCAAAGCGATTGAAGTGTTTAAGGACGTTATCAGGTTGTATAGCCAGGATACCGAATTGGTCCAAAAGGCCGAATATGAAATAGCCGACTGCTATGATCAGATGGGAGAGGAAAAGGAGGCGGTGAATCGATTCAATACCTTGCGTTCGAAATACCCTGACTCAAGTCTCACTCCTGAAGTCATGTGGTGGCTGGGAGAATACTATTATAAGCATAACCAACTGGAATTGGCGCGTCGGTATTTTTCCGCTCTCATTAATGATTTTCCCAAAAGCCCCTTGGTTCAAGACGCCTATTATGCCATTGGAACAAGCCTGGAAGAAGAATCCAGACACCCGGAGGCGATAGAGAATTTCAGGAAAGTTATCGAGCTAGGAAAAACTGACCTCCATGGCCAAGCCGCTATCGCCATTGCAGACATATATGTCAAGCAGGAGAATTTAGAATTAGCTCTCAACTCTTACGAGGAGATTGCGAGAGATTATCCAAATCTGGCCCACTTGGTTTATCCCAAGATGGCCGAGCTTTACTACAAAACCACAGATTACAGTCGGGCCTTGGGGCTTTACCGTAAGTGTCTGGATACGGTGCCGGTCAAAGAAATGGGAAATATACAATTTAAGATAGCCGAAGTCTTGCAGGCACAAGGAGCAAATGATGAGGCCATCGAGGCGTACCTTAAAGTCACTTATCTTTATCCAGAAAATGACACCCTGGCGATCAAGGCCCTTTTAAGGGTCGCCCAGATTTATGAGGACAGTGAGAATTTCAAAGAGGCGAAGCGTATTTACGAAAGAATCGCCGCAACTGACGCTGAAGAAGCCAAGTATGCCTTAGAGCGGATTCAATGGATAGAGGAGCATGTAAAATGAAATTCCAAGCACCAAGCTCCAAATTCCAAATAAGTACCAAATTCCAATTTTCCAATTTTCAAACTGTCCGTTTGGGTCATTTGAATTTTGGATTTGGGATTTGTTTGGGATTTGGGATTTGGGATTTGGGATTTAACTAGTCAGCAAGGGAGGGATGAAATGGATCTTTACAGGATGAATTTTCTTCAGGTATTTTTGGCAGGCGGGCCAGTGATGTGGCCGATCCTTTTATGTTCTATTTTTGCGCTCGCGATCGTATTGGAAAAGATTTGGTTCTTGTATAAAATAAAGATAGACACCCAGGATTTTTTGACCAAGATTTTGGATAAGATGAAACGTCATGACACCAAAGAGGCTTTACAGATATGCGACGCAATCAAGAGTCCCATAGCCCATATTTTAAAGGCAGGGATTTTGAAATACGATCGTCCGAGGCCTCAGATCATTGAATCGATCGAGGATGCTTCCCTTTATGAAATACCCCGCATAGAAAAGAACCTTACGACGCTGGCAACCATTGCTCATGTGTCTCCGCTTTTGGGACTTCTGGGAACGGTGACGGGGATGGTGAGGTCTTTTCAGATCATTCAGGCAAAAGCCAGCAGTTTTCATCCTGTTTCTCCAGGAGACCTTGCCGGCGGAATCTGGGAAGCTCTGTTAACGACAGTATTCGGATTGATCGTCGCCATTCCGACATTTGTGGCCTATAATTACCTGGCAAGCCGCATCAATAATTTTATTCTAGAAATGGAAAAGGCCTCGACCGAACTCGTCAATTTTCTTACGGAATAAGGAAGGAGACAGAATGAGATTTAAGGGTCGTATGGAATTAGAGCACGGACTTAAGCAGATCGATATCGCGCCTTTGATAGATATCATTTTTCAGTTACTGATATTTTTTATGCTCACCTCCAGTTTTATCATGCAGCCGGGTATAAGAATCAATTTGCCCAAGGCCGTGACCAGTGAGGTCGTGCGTTTCGAGAACATCGAGATCGTGGTGACGGGTGAGAATATCCTTTACCTAAACGGCAAGGTGATCACCACGGCTGAACTCAAAGAGCTCCTTAAACAGGCCGCCCTGAGGGACCAGGCTATTTTGATTAAGTCCGATAGACGCGCCTCTTTAGGAAGAGTTGTAGAGATTTGGGATATGGCGCGGGACTTAGGGGTTAATCAGATCAATATTGCCACAAACCAAGAGTAGGCTTTATGATGCTTAAGGAATGTCTCATTTTATCTTTTTTGAGCCACGTCACCCTATTTAGCCTCTTCAGTCTGTCCTTTGGCAACAAGATCCCCAAGGCAGATTATACGAATGTTTATTTTGTGGGCCAGTGGTTGTTTGCTTCGCAAGTACATCCTGGCACCTTGGTCATCCCGACGAAAGACTCAAAGAGAGGCCATTTGGAAACCATCTTCAAAAGAAATTCAAACAAGATGCTTTTGAGAGAGAGCAGAAGCGAAGCGCCTTTTTCCTTTGATTATTATGTTAAACCTTTATTAGTTCCGGATAGGATGTCCGGAAACCAGAAGGCAACCCTATTTTTAAAGACAGCCGATGGAAAGCCGCCTATGGTCAGGAAGGAACAGACGGTGATATTCCATCCACTGCTGCCTTACAGCTTTCCACTTTATTTCCACGACAGGCAGGTGGCCCATGTTGAGCTTATGTTTAAGATAGCGCCGCAAGGTATGAAGAATTCCATCCTTATAAAAAGAAAGATTTCGTCAGGCAATCTGGAGGTTGATCTTCTAAGTATGCGTTATATCGGGCACTATCTTTTTATCCAGCCGAGAGGCTTTGTGCCCGAGGATTGGCAGACGGTCAAGATTGACCTATCTGCAAAACAAGAGTGAGATGATCAGCATAGATTTCTCTTTGGCCATCGCTTTATTTAATGGCATCCTTTTAGTGCTGTTGTTAACATCCTGGATATTCAGTAAAAAGCAAAAGGATAAGGATTTTAATCTTGATCCCAAGTTTATCTGGTTTTGCTCAATCTGTGCCTATACCTATGTTAATACGAAGGAAGAGGTTATTTCCATATGCCCCCGCTGTGGAAATTATAATAAAAAGTGATTGACCCCTATCCTTTTGTTGCTATAATAAATTTATCTTATAAAGACATAGAGTGTAATTGTTAAAATCAAGGTTCATGGGGAGGAAAAAGAGAAAATGATTACAGAAATCGGTATCATTGCCGGCGATATATGGCATTTTTTGGACCAACACGGAGAAGTTAGCATCTCTTTTCTCGTGAAGGGTATCGATAAGCCACGCGATAACGTGCTTATGAGCTTGGGATGGCTGGCGAGGGAGGGGCATGTGATCGTTCAGCAAGGTGAAGGAGATTATAAAATTAGCTTAAGGAAAGATGATTTAGCCTTACGATGAATAAGCGAGGCGTTTTGTTGCTCATTGTGATTACGACTATTGTGGTAGCAATTGTTTTGAGTAATGTCATTTTAAATATAATGCTTAGCCAAGGTCGCCTGACCACCTTTGAACTCCACCGTATTCAGGCAAAGTACGCGTGCATGGCAGGTATCAATTGGGGTTACCAAAATTTAGTAACGGAGAATTGGCCCAGACCCTCAGCTGGAACCTGTGACAGAAGAACCCTGACAGATTCTGATACCACTTTTCCTGCCTCTATAAATAAAATAGATGTCTATGTGGCATCTCCTGGTGCCGCCTGTTTCGATGCAATTGGTCAGCAAGTGACTGAGTCCTGCGAACCTCTTTCCGGATCTGAAGTTTGTATAAGTTCTGTGGCAGACTTCGTTTACACACCGTAAAAACTTCTTCCTAAAAATATTATAATCTAAGTAAAACTATTATAAAATTGTATGCTTTAATATACATCATTTTTCATCCCAATTAAAAATATAAGTAAGTTGAAGTAAATCTATAAAAAAAAACTCTTGACAATATAAATATTTTATGTTTTAATTAAGTCTATCGTAATTTATTATAATTCTCAGTCATTTTGCTTCACGTGATTGTATTTAAGGACAATTCGCATGACCAGATTAATGGATATTGATGAATTAGCGGATTATTTGAGATTAAAAAAACAGACCATTTATAATTGGCTGCATCAGGCAAAAATCTCAGGGATTAAAGTCGGCGGAGTGTGGAGATTTGACCGTAAAGAAGTGGACGATTGGTTAAATAGCCGAAGGCGGCTATCAAAAGATTCAAGATTACAAGAAAAACTATGAATTCCCTAGGGATATATTTTGGTCCTAAGTTGATAAAAATAGTGGAGTCTCGAGGTCGTAAGGTCATACATTCTGCCGAAATCCCTCACTCAATGATTGCCGCGGGAGAGTTGGAAGAGAAGGTACCCATGGAAGTGAAGACCATCGAATTCGTCGCGCTTTTTAAAGATGAATTGCGCAGAAACAAGATTATAGGTAAAGAGGCATCCCTCGCTCTTTCTGGCAGGGATTTAATCATCAGAACCTTTGAGATACCCATGATCCCGCGCGAAGAGATAGAAAGCGCCGTCAATTTTGAAGCCAAAAAATACATCCCCTTTAAAGTCGAAGAGTTGATAACTGATTTTCAGTTGAAGTTTGATAAGAGCAGCCGTACGAACACGGTCTTTTTCATAGGGTTGAAAAAAGAGGCCCTGGACAGATATATAGCAATCATGCAACAGTTAGGTATCAAGATTACCTCAGTCGAATATTCAGCTTTTAGCATGATAAGGTGTTTGAAGCTAAGCGGCTCAAGCGATAAGGGAAACATAGGGATTTTAAGCGTTGATGTGACAGGGGAGGATGAGGTTAATTTTACAGTTCTGGAAAATGGCTTTCCACTGTTCAGTCGTGATATCTCTTTGACTAGGGGCCCGGAAAGCTTGGTCCGGCTAAGAGAAATCGGGCCGCTGGAGGCAGTGGAAAAACTCAAGACAGAGCTTCATGTTTCTTTGGATTACTATAACAGTAAATTTCCTACCAAGAGTCTCAAAAAAATATTTGTTATTTCTAACCAGGCCAATCGTCAGGAGTTGGAGGCGGTGATTAAGGAATCAAATTTACCGGTTCAGTGTCTCAATACAGATATTTACCTGGAGAAGACTGTTCCCTTCTCTTTGTGTTTTTTAAAAGCCTACAGCGCCTCTTTAGCCAAAACGATCAGGTTACCTTTGAAGGTCAATCTCTTGGCGGCCAGGGAAAAGTTAAGGGCATTAAAAGAGAGAGCACTTCCTAAAGAAAGGGTGTTTCGTTTTAAGGACTTAAGGCTGGATTACCGAATCCTCGCTCTGGGTATCCTGTTTATTGTTGGTGCATACGTTTATGGCTTTTATCAAATTAAGCCCTTACGCAGGGAATTTGTTAATGTTCTGGCCCAAAGAAAAGCGGTTACGAACATCAATGCTGATGTAAGTCAAGATGAGTTAACGAAGATTGCTGTTTTGAACAAAAACAGGCTTGAGTCCCTGGAAAGCCTTATTGATAGACAGGTTTATCTAACGGAAATATTCAATGTCATATCCCAGGATTTACCTGGCGGTCTTTGGTTTACCAGTCTCTCTTTTATCAAGAAAGAAGGAGATAAAAACGAGTTTGTCTTGGAAGGCAGGGTAAGCCTGGGGGATGGCGATCAAGAGTTTGACGCCGTAAACAATCTACTTTCGAACCTTCAGAACAACCCGGATTTCGTCAAATATTTTAGGCAGATCACTATAAGCTCTTTAAGCCGGCAGACTTCAGGGGAACTGCCTTATCCTTATACCCAGTTTAGTATCTTTTGTAGAAGTTACGTAAGCGAGTAATAGGCCTATGGATTTCTCTGATTGGTTGTTCAAGAACAAAAATAAGGTTCTCAACATTTTATTTCTTCTCCTCTCTCTTTTTATTGCTGGAAAAATTTTTAACAAGCAGCTGGAGGCCAGGGAGCTTTTAGTGGGAAAAAAAGGCATGGAATCGAAGAAAAATGTCATATTGGAGAATATCAGCAGCACGGAGAAAAGAATTACTGCCTACAGGAAGCTTCTGGGAGAAAATGATGGCAGCAACGTCATAAACACCATAGGCGCTATCGCAGGCCAGACAGCTGTTAAGATTATTGCCGTAAAACCGACCAGAGTGGAAAAATATCCTGAATACGTTAAGATTCCCTTTAAATTGGAACTGTCAGCTGAAAACTACCATAGTCTGGGTCGTTTTTTTAGCCGTCTTGAAAGCCATGCGGATATTTTTATGGTGGATGCCGTTATCATAGGGATGGATCAGAGTTCCCATGATTTAAAGGCCTTTTTGACCATTAGTCTAGTTACCAATAAATAACTTTATGCCAGAGGATATCAAATTTAGTCGCAGGGCACGTTCGAGATTTTTCAGGAGCGGGATCCTTATTCTCGTCACCCTGACCGCATGCTGTCTTGACAGGATAGGTTTATGGACTATCTCTGCGCAGGAAGCGGGGGTTGAAGAATTGCAGGAGCCTGAATTCATCCCACCTTCTTCCTCTATCGAAAGGCGTATTGTTGAATATCAGGCAGGAAATCAAAGAGACCCATTTCAGGGGCTAGCCAAAATTAACGTCATTCAAGGTTCTGGTATTGTTGAAGCTAAATCTCCTAAGTCTGAAAAGCCCTTGCCGCGTCTGGCAATCCAGGGAATCGTCTGGGGAGGGAAGTTTCCTCAGGCCATTATTGATAATAGAGTTGTAAAAGTCGGAGATCGGATTAAGTTAGGAACCCGGGAAGGTGCCACAATCATTGATATTGATAAAGAAGGGGTGGTGGTAGTTTTTGAGGGGCAGGAGTATAAACTGCCAGCCCCTGCAAGAAGCACGTCTTCTAAAAATCCTTCAGGAGGATAAAATGAGAAAAATCTTTAGCCCAGTATTATTTACTTTTGTGTTTATCTTAAGTGCGTTCCTTCCCCATCTGAATGTCTATCCAGAAGAATTATTACCGCAGGCGGAGGGCCCCCCTGAGATTTCCATGGATTTTAAGGATGCCAACCTTAAAGACATTTTAAAGTTGTTTTCTATCCAGTCAGGCATGAATTTTATTGCTTCTGGAGCCGTGCAAGACAGGAAAATGACCCTTTATCTGGATAAAGTCCCGCTCGAACAAGCCATGGATAAGCTCTTTAAGGC
>Ga0111184_1017_pt1 | contig 70144 bp, 77 predicted proteins | sample DeeMarSWOR324_28_FD_80241 | JGI IMG/M metagenome (GOLD analysis project Ga0111184, IMG submission 80241) | Omnitrophica WOR_2 bacterium SM23_72 | reverse complement strand
GATTTTGCTATTGCTTGGGATTGGGAGTATGACCGGGATTTCGTTTTTCAGGTTCATGATTACTGCCTCCAGCGGAACTTAAAGCCGTATCTTGTTCAGCCGTTTAATCTCAACGAAACTCTGCAATTAATAAGCGAAGATAAGATTAAATTCAGGGTTTTCTTTGACCGTGTTGCTGATACAGACTTTAGATTCCAAGAATTAGTGCAACTTTTACAGAATAAAGGAACCTTTTTCATCAATGACCCAGATAAGATAAAGTGGATTGACGATAAGGTACTTATTCATATGGACCTTACTTTTCATAAAATTCCCGTTCCTCCAACCTTTATCTATTATCCCCACGATGGAGAAACAGTTCTCATAAATAAGATTAAACAAATAGGGGTTCCATTTGTGGTTAAGCCAGCCCATGGAGTAGAAACCGGGGGTATGGGCGTTTTAATCAACGGATATACTGTTGAGGATATTTACCAGTGGCAGCGCCAATACAAGGACTTCATATTTTTAATTCAAAAACAGATTATACCTTTTATTATGAATGAAAAACCCGCCTGGTTCAGGGTATTTTATATTTTAGAGAAAATAATCGCATGTTGGTGGAATCCTTCAACGCATGTCTACGAAGCCGTTACTAAAGCCGATGTAGAAACGTTCAACTTAAAACCCCTTTACACGTTAGCGGAACGCATAGAAGAGCTATATAAGTTAGGGTTATTTTCAACCGAGATAGCGGTTGATAAGACAGGGGATTTTGTAGTGGTTGATTATATCAATGACCAGTGTGATATGAGAAAAAAATCAAAATTTGCTGATGGTGTTTGCGATGAGATTGTCGATTTGATAGTGAACAGGCTTGTGGAAAAAATACAAGAAGAAGTGATTATGCGCGAAAAAAATGGCGATAATCTGTCCAAAATGTAAAAATCAATATGATATAACTCTGTTTGAGTTCGGCAGGACTCTAAAATGCGATTGCGGTTACCAGATAAATCCCCATGAAAGAGCACCTATTGAGATTCCCATTGACGGTATACTTGATTTACATACCTTTAGGTCATCTGAAATAAAAGATTTGGTCCCAGATTATCTAAAAGCGTGTATCCAACGAAGAATTTTTACCGTAAGGATTATCCACGGTAAAGGAATCGGGGCTTTGCAACGCACCGTGCATTCTATTCTTCGTAAAATGCCAGAGGTCAGCTCGTTTCATCTGGCAGGCCATAATGAAGGTGGATGGGGCGCGACGATTGTTTCGCTAAAACCCTAAACGCTTCTAATAGCGTAAAGCGGAGATGACTAAAAAACAATTAACAGTTGCTTAACTTTAAGACCGTTTCTCCCAGGGCCGTAATGTAGCTAGGATATTGAGAAACGGTCTGAGCATTATTTCTGAGCATTATTACGGAGGGACAATGAAGCGTATTCTATTATTTTTAATAATGGTAATCTTTTTATCAGGTTGTGCGACCATCCAATTGCCCGAACTTACGGTAAAACCGGCTTCTCAGTATCGTTTATCCCAAAATAAAGAAGGATTGGTTATTTCTGTAGACCCCTTCTTAGAAAAGAAAAGAGTGGAGGAATTGTTTGGTACGGATTTGCTATCAAAAGGTATCCTCCCAGTTCTTGTTGTCGTTGAAAATAACAGCAACAGCTCGACCTTCTATTTACAAAAAGAACAATCCTCCTTGGAAATGGCTGAAGGCGAATCCGAGACAGGCATTGCCTCCGCAGGTCGTAGCCTCACTTATCAAAGACCGGATAAGGCCACGACTACTCTGTTTTATGTATCTCCACTTATTGTTGCCGGCATATGGCAATCTTTTGAAAATGAAAGAGAGGCAATAACAAAAAACATGATAAAAAATGAATTGCGGGAACGTACCCTTAATCCAGGAGAGTCACAGCATGGCTTAATATATTTTAGGCTTACCGATAAGACTCGTGTTGAGGATATCGCCGCAGTCAACCTAAAAGTCCTCAATATTCAAAGTAAAGAAAACATATTGTTCAGTTTTACAGTTGAATGAAGGGAGGTTTTATGATGTGTTGTTATTCAAACAAAACCGTTGCTTTCTTAATGCTGTTCATAATATTAACATTCTTTGTTGGCTGCTATAAAATCTACGAACATCATATGCCTACTGCGGTGGATATGTCTTTTCAACAGAGACAAAAGATTCCTCTCCGAGCAGGTCTCTATATGTCGGAAGACTTCTTGCATTATAGCTATGAGTGGGAAGTAGAATTTGGTAAACATGTCTTTCCTATAGGAGCAATCCTTCAAAATGGAAGCAAAGATATGATAAAAGCTGCCTTTCAAGATATGATTATTGTTCTTTCCCCTGAAGAAGCCAATACCAAAAGAGTGGACGTTGTTATTTCGCCTAGTGTTGAAACGGTAATTTTACCTTATGAACTTAAAATGCGCGCATATCAAGATGCGGGCATTTTTATTAAATGGATGATTTCCGACATCGAAGGTAACCCAATTTGGGTCGAGACAATCGAAGGAAATAGCCATCTCGAAAAGGAAAGATTGTATCAAACAAGAGAGGAACTAATGGATAAAAGCTTACAGCTCGCAATCGAAAATCAATTTCAGAAATCATTCCAAAAGATTGTGTCCTCAAATTGGTGGGCATCAATTAAAGAATAAAAGAACGGGAATAGTGAAAGAATAAAAGTGGGACGCTTCTGATTTTTGAAAAATAGAAACGTCCCCTATTTCCATTACTTTAGTTATAGAACGAGGTGTTCAAAATATGAGAAGGAGTTAGGAATAATGTTTAAAATCAGCATGAGCCAACTGAAGCATGTAACGTCTAATACCTTTCTGTCAAGTGATGGTGACTCGGAAGAAAAAAGATATTGGCATTATTTAAATGAGGACTTTCCCAATTATGAAAAATTCTGGCAAAGATTCGTTGTTCCTTTAACAAAACGAATAGAGCTTCCTAAAACTAACCCAGAAAGAATAAGGATAAGAGAAGAAATCAGTGAAGAATTAGAAGATATTAATATGGCTCACTACTCAGTATTTATCAATATTATCCAAGCCCATAAGCGTCTAGAGACACAAGATTATAGTAATTTCGAAGATTTCTATGTCCATTTAGGTTCTATTTGTGATTTATCCGAAGATTTTTTGTTGAAAATGTATTTGTTAACCAATAAATGTAAGAATAAACAATCAAAAATAATGCAGCAACTTAGTAATGAAGAGTTTTTATCCTTAGCTAAAAATTATTATAAAAATAACTATATGAAAGTATATGAATATTATCAAAAAAAAGGTAGGATGCCTATTATTAAGATTCCGGATATTCCTGATATTTTGTCCGAATTTTTTGAAGAAAATAATGCTAAGGGAGCATATAGCAGTTATAAGTCATTTTCTCAAGAAATCAGACAATATAGAAATGTAATTGTTCATTGTCCTCAAATCGGCAGTATTTTTTTAAGAGATGGTACTAAGATGGTTCCTCAGAAAAAGGAAATTGGAAATTATGATACCTGGAGAAAAGTTTTTGCTGCTGGAGCAAATCCAAAGATTCTAAGAGATGATTTTATAAGCCCCAATTTACTAATGAATAATGACTTGCGAGATTTAAAAAGATTGATTAACAGACTTTGGGACACAGTTTTATTGAATATCGAGAAGCTGCAGCACGAAAAAAATTACCTGTTATTGCAGAATTTGGATTTAAGTAAATAGTAATTTGTTAGTTGCAATATTATAGGCTAGGTTATTTAGTTCTACTTAGTGCTGAACGAGGTGTTCGAGTTAAAGAGGCGTCTTGAATAAAAGAGCTCAATGAAAGAAAGTAAAGTAACATTTGGATAAGAAAATATGGCAATTAGAAAATTCGATTTAAATATAGAAAAAATACTTGAAGATTGGGAAGCTCACGATGCAATAAGAGAAATTATTGCAAATGCACTTGATGAGCAGATGTTAACAAAAACAAAAGATTTTGAAATTTTTAAAGATTCTGCTGGAAAATGGCATATAAAAGATTACGGAAGAGGTATTAGATATGAACATTTAACTCAAAACGAAAATACTGAAAAATTATCTAACCCCAATCTTATTGGTAAATTTGGTATAGGTTTAAAAGATGCTCTAGCGACTTTAAATAGAAAAAAAATTAATGTTTTAATTAAATCTAGATATGGTGAAATAACACTAGGCGAATCACAAAAGCATGATTTTGAAGATATACTAACTCTACATGCATATATATCTTTAGAATCCGACCCCAATTTCGTTGGAACAGAATTTGTTCTAGACAATATAAATGATGAGGAGGTAGAAAAGGCAAAGAATTTATTTTTTAAATTCTCGAAAGAAAAAACCATAGAAAGTACTATTTATGGAGCTGTTTTGGAGAAAAAGGGGGAAGTCTCAAAAATATACTTAAATGGAGTAAAAGTAGCAGAAGAAGATAAATTTCTTTTTAGTTATAATATAACATCTCTAGATTCTAAAATACGCAAAGCACTAAATAGAGAAAGGTCCAACGTAGGAAGGTCAGCTTATTCAGACAGAGTAAGAGCGATTTTGATTGCATGCAAAAGCGAAGAAGTAGCACGAATTTTATCAGAAGACCTAAAAAATTATTCTACTGGATTAATACACGATGAACTTAAATGGTTGGATGTACAAGAACACGCTACAAAGATTTTAAGTTCTTCTACAAAATCAATTTTTTTAACACCCGAAGAAATAATAAATACACCAGATTTTGTTGAAAAAGCTAAAACCGATGGTTATGAGATAGTTACAATTCCAGAGAAATTAAAGGATAAAGTTCATGGTGCAACTGATATTTCAGGAGAACCTATTCGTGATCTAGAACAGTTTCATGTAGAATACAGCGAAAGCTTTGAATATAAGTTTGTTGATTTAAAGGATTTAACGGAGCATGAAAAGAAAATTTTTAGTTTCACTGATAATATACTTAATTTAATTGGGGGAAAACCGGCAAATGTTAACAGTATCAAAATTTCAGAAACAATGAGAAAAGAACTTTCTTTACATGAAACTACAGGAGTATGGGATGCTGGGCTCGAAATAATTATAATAAAGCGAAGTCAACTTGAATCGCTGGAGAAATATGCCGGTACGTTATTGCATGAAATCGGTCATGCTATATCTGGAATATGTGATGTAACTAGAGGATTTGAGGAAGAGTTAACAAGAATTATAGGCATTCTTTGTACAAAGTTGCTGAAAGAAGAATCTTCGACAGGTACTTTTTTTTCTAAATTATTCAAAAAATAAACTTATTTTAATGCAAAAACTTAGATATTAGTATTACAGAATCTGACTATAAAGAAATAAAGTCACTGTTGAAAGATTAAAAACACCTCTAGTAATATAATGGACAATCCAGACTTTTGGGATTTTGTAATGGATGGCGGCGATGAGCTATTGAATAGCGAATTATGCCCTAATTGCGGAGATGCAATTTATTTAGATCAGAAAATTGAATGGATTGATAAATCAAGGGGTATTTGTAAATGTCCTCACTGTGGGGAGCAAATAAAAATCAATGAATAAAAAAAACTAATAGTTGTTCGAGCACATTTTGGGCACAAAGCTAAATACGCTAAGTTGTAACTAATCAGAATTCAAATAGTAATAGTTATTAGGTATAGAACGAGGCGTTCAAATTCAAAAATAATAAATGAAAAGAGTATTTTTTCTTGGCGCAGGATTTTCTAATCTAGCAGGATTTCCCTTAGGGGCAGAATTGCTACATTTTGTTAGGCAAAAGCTTGCAAGTAGTGTTGAGTTAATGGATCAACAAGTTTATTTGCCAATTTTGGAACAAACAATAGAAATTTTTAAGTCTTCTGGGCGCAGTTTTTTTGCGAATAATTTAGAGTTGCTATTAACATCTTTTACCTTATCTTTAAGCTATAACGATACCGAATTCATTGATAAATTTAAACCAATTTATGAAACTTATATATCTTCTGGAGATAAACGCTATTTTTTCCCTCAGCATGTTATTGGAAGAATTACTTATGGGATAAGAAGTGCTTTTCGAAATCATCATATTTTAATATCTGGTTACGGAGAATCCCCACCTATCGCCGATCAAGAGAAAGCTGAGATCTATAATAAATTCTTTAATATGTTGGGTTCGGAAGATACCATTATTACTTTAAACTATGATATCTTATGCGAGCAAGCTTTATGGAATAATGATAAATGGACGTTTTTGGATGGTTACGGATTCAACAAGACCAAAGAAAGTTTGATGGGAAGTGATAATGTAGGGTTGTATGTGAAGCCAGAGAAATCTATCGTAAAGATTTATAAGTTACACGGATCTATAAATTGGGCCGAAGACTACGAAAAAAATGAAGGTATAATTCTAACAGATCTTTTAGTTTTTTCTAAGAGTTTTAAAGGGAGGAACACAGAAGATAATAAAATTGGTGCTAGTGAAATTAATCGTCTCATTTTGCCCAATTATTCAAGATCTTTTATTAAACAACATGCAATTCTTGAAATTTGGAAGGCGGCTAAAAAAAGTATTTCAGAATGCGATGAGTTATATTTTATAGGCTATGGTTTGAGTGACATAGATTCTTCATTACAATTTCTGCTTTATGATTCTATAAGTTCAAATATTAAACTCAACAAAGAAAGCATATTTGTAATTGATAACCAATCAATAGAACACACTTTTGCATTTTCTGAAAAAAGTGTTTTTTTAAGATATAGTAGATTTTTAAATGATAAATGCACATTTATAAAACAATCTTTTAAAGATTGGATCCTGGGTATAAGAGTAGTAGAACAAGATGCTTTAAAGAAATAAATAAAGCTTTAAGACCGTTTCTTCCAGATCCGTTATGTAGCAACGAGTTTCGTCAGAAATGCCTTGGGAGCAGTTTATAGTAACTTTTTAATATTGTAATGGACGAAAAATCAATCAAATTATTTGAATTAAAAGAAGACCATCTTAATGAGCTTATTATTGATTTGGGTAATAAATTATGCTGGTTTTCAGAAGATACGTTGAAACGATTCAATAAAACAAAGAAGCATTTTATCATGTTAAGAAGCATGGTTCTTGAATTTCATCTTCTGATTGAATACAATATTGAGCAGTATATCGTCAAGTACTTTATTGATGAACACGGACCTCTCCCTGATCCCAGAGAATATACTTTTTACGATGTGGTCATAAAAAATAGAAATTTTACATTTGAAAGTAAGGTGCAGGTATTGAAAAAGATATTTAAACCAAGAGATAAGAAATTATTCAAAAAGATTGCAGATTTGAATAAGATAAGAAATGCCTTTGCTCATGGCTATCAAATAGAAGATAAAAAATTCAATTATCTTGAGAAAGGCAATATCTTCTATAAAAACAATGCCGCAAGCCTGATTGAAGATGCGTTTGATATTATTGATGATATTACAAAAGGAATCGATTTGCTTAAGTCGAATAAAGCGCTGCGAGAGGCGTTAAAAAGAGAGGGATATTCAAGTCTCCTTGCACTCGTTTCGAAAGATAAGGACGGAAAATAGGGGATAGATATTTTATTAGAAAATGAAATGAACCTGTCCTTTTCGAGCGAATGGAGCTTTTAGCAAGAGGAGCTTGAGCATTTTCGGGAATCCCAGTGGAGCGAAGCGACAACACTGGGACGGCGATGCTGTTCGAGCGCCGAGCGAGAGCGCGAGGCGCGAGTTCAGCAGCCGCCGAAAATGCGAAAGAACTCTTGCGTGCCCGAGCTAGAAGCGAGGGCAAAAGCGACCTGAGCGAGAAAAGCGACAGGTTCATTTAAACTAATAGAAATTATATGGCATTCTTGCAAGGCACAGAGTTTTACATATCAAAGCGCGTGGGACGAGCAATCATGGATTATGGGATGCTCTCCGAGGGAGATAAGATTGCAGTTGCCGTCTCCGGCGGAAAGGACAGCCTCACCCTGCTTAAAGTCTTGGCTGACCGCCAAAGGTTCGTGCCCATCAAATATGAGCTTTTGGCTGTGCATATTGACCTGGGGTATCCGCGTTCCCTGGCCAAGACCCTGGAAAAATATTTTAAGAAAATCAAAGTCAAATACCATATTGAGAAGGTCGATGCGCTGAAGAAGACAAGACCCAAAGATATCAGTTGTTTCTGGTGCTCCTGGAACAGAAGGAAGGCTCTGTTTGAGACTGCCAATAGATTCGGCTGCGCCAAAGTCGCCCTCGGCCATCATAAGGATGATATCGTGGAGACAGTCCTGTTGAACCTGTTTTTTCAGGGAGAAATCTCTGCCATGTCTCCAAAGCAGTCTTTATTTAATGGTAAGATCACGGTAATCCGGCCCCTTTGTTATGTGGAAGAAGATATGATTAACAGGTTTTGCCGCGAAAGCAAACTTTCCCATAATACCTGCGCTTGCCCTAATTCCGAAAGCTCCAACCGCACCAAAATGAGCCGTATCATCAGAGACCTGGAAAATGTCTGCCCGGAAATAAAGACGAATATATTCAAGAGCATCAAACGCATCAAAAAGGATTATCTGCTTTAAGAAGACGCTAACTAGTGGTATAATGATTTCATGATCTGGATAATCGTTGCCCTATTTTTAGCCTTTGCCATCGCGGTCATTCTGATTGTGCTTAAAATATCCTCCCAGATGAATGAGCGCCTGAATCAGATGAACCAGGCCCTTCAGGCAGCTCACCAGACCATTGGCCAGAATTTGAGCAGTTTTGGCACTGTCAAGGAGCAACTCGGCAAGCTGGAGGCAACCCACGCGCAAATCTTAGAAATCAGCAGGAATCTTTCCAGCTTTCAGGAGCTTTTGCGCGCACCCAAGTTCCGGGGCCAGATGGGAGAAACGCTCCTTGAGAATCTCCTGAGCCAGGTCCTGCCTAAAGAGCATTTTCACACGCAGTACCGGTTTAAGTCTGGTGAGGCAGTTGATGCGGTAATCCGTTTAGGCGAACGCCTTGTCTCCATTGATGCGAAGTTCAGCCTGGAGAATTTTCAGAAGAAAGAAATTCATCCAGGACGTCAAGAACCGGGTCAATGAGATTTCACAGAAGTATATCCTGCCTCAGGAGAACACCTATGATTTTGCCCTGATGTACATTCCTGCGGAGAATGTCTATTATGAGGTTATCATCAAGGAAGACATTTTTTCTTATTGCATGTCCAAGAAGGTCATTCCAGTATCACCCAATACGTTCTACGCCTATCTTCAGGTCATCTGTCTGGGGTTGAAGGGCTTGAAGATTGAAGAGAATGCCAAGGGCATATTAAAGAATTTGAGCATGCTGACTATTGAGATCAATAAGTTCAAGGAGGATTTCGACGTCCTGGGCAGCCACCTCGTCAATGCCAGGAACAAATACGAAGACAGCTCAAAGAGACTGGACAGATTTGCGGACCGATTGACGGGTATCCAGGACACCAAACAGATAGAAGAAAGTTAAGCAAGGGCATGAATACGAATAACTTTCATCCGGGAACTGCAGCAGTCCTTTCCTTTATATTTAACGGCCTCGGACAACTCTACAACGGTCAGCTCTTTAAAGGATTAGCGATAATTTTCTTCTCTTTTATCAATATACTCACATTCCTTATCGCAAGCATTTTTATCGGATTCTGGTTATTGGGAAAAACTGTTTTTGCTAATGCCTTGGGTTGGGGTATTTCCCTTTTTTTTATCTCCTTGATTTCCATCGCCCTTTTAGGTATCTACAGCATTGTGGACGCCTACCGGACCTGCGCCAAAAAATGATTCTCGATGTTCGCGTTATCCCCAAAGCAAGCCGCCGTCTCGTTGTTAAAAAAGACAATTCTTTAAAGGTTTATCTGACCAAGCCCGCTGCAGAAGGCCTGGCAAACAAAGAACTCATTTGCCTGTTATCCGAATATTTCAATATAAAGAAATACCAGATAAGAATCCTTAAAGGTGAGAAATCAAGAGATAAACTCATCCAGATTGATGCCAGATGAAACTCATTTAGTTTGCGCCTTCAGCCATCGTCAGCTTGGCAACATGTCTTTATTTTATGGCGATACGAAAAATGCCCTTTCCAACCGCGAAAAGTTTCTTGCGTCTTTCGATATAGATTATCGGGATTTGGTGTGCGCCAAGCAGATTCATTCTGACGGTATCCGGCAAGTTAGCGAGCAGGATAAGGGGTGCGGCGCTCTAAGTTTTGAGGATTCTTTAGCGGATACGGATGCCTTGATCACTGATGTAAAGAATCTTCCTTTGGCAATATTTACAGCCGATTGCTTATCCGTATTTCTCTATGACCCTGTAAAGCCGGCTATTGGTTTGGTCCATGCAGGAAGGCGCAGTTCCAAAGAGCATATCACGCTTAAGACCGTGCAGCGTATGAGAAAAGTCTTTCAGACAGACCCTGCTACCTTACGGCTAAGTTTCGGACCGGCTATAGGTGCCTGTTGCTATGAGGTCAGCCAGGAGGTCTGCACATATTTTACCGAGGGCCTTGTGGAAAGAAATAACCGTACCTATCTGGATTTAGTTGCCGTTAACAGAATTGAGCTTTTAGACTCAGGGGTCAGGCCGGATAACCTGATGAAGGATTCTATTTGTACTTCCTGTCACAATGATAATTTCTTCTCTTATCGTAAAGAAGGCAAGACTTGCGGCAGGCTTATGTCCGTGATGATGCTCAGATGATTCCCGAAAAAGTTCAGGATGCTATAAGGAAAGCTCGCGAAAAGGGCCATATCGTTTGCCTGACTGGCGCCGGAATATCTGCGGAGAGCGGCATCCCCACATTCAGGGGCAAAGGTGGTCTATGGGAGAAATATGACCCCCAGACCTACGCCTATCCGGAGGGTCTGCTTTTGCTTTTAAGGCAAAACCCTAAAAAGCTGGCTGATTTTGTCACGGATTTTTATTCGGTACTCTTGGACGCAAAACCCAACCCCGCTCATATTTCTTTGGCAGCCTTGGAAAAGAAGGGGATTTTGGAAAGTGTCATTACGCAAAACATCGACGATTTGCATACCTTGTCAGGCAGCCAGCGTGTCAGGGAATTACACGGAAACGCCTTTCGGATCAGATGCGCGTTCTGTCGTAAGGCCAGGGAACTGGGAAGAGAGGAGATGCGGGCTTTTCTCTCTTTGCTAAAGATAAGTCCCGTATCGCGCACAAGAATACTTAAAATCTTGAGCCGTTTCTTTCCCCGCTGTTCCTGCGGTTCCCGTTTTAGAATCGATATCGTCTTATTCGGTGAACCCCTTCCCGAGGAAGCCTTAACAGGGGCCTTGAGGTCTCTGGAGCACTGCAGCCTTTTCTTAGTGATAGGCAGCTCTCTGGAAATCTATCCAGCTGCCAGTCTTCCCTTATACGCTAAAGAGAGAGGAGCTACGCTTGTCGAAATCAACGACGAGCCCAGCGCCTTATCCCATATCTTTGATTACAGGATCAAGGGTCAAGCGAGCATGGTCATGCCAGAGATCTTGAAGATTCTGGAGGCTTAAGGTTTATGCAGGAAAAGTATTGGCTTGATTTTATATTGCGTGCCTATGGAGAGAGTGCACAAAACATCAAGAGTGCGCTCTCTGAATTCGGCGAGCATCTGGAGATTGCAGAGGATGCCGAAGGCCAGGGCCAGGCCCGGGATTATAAAATTCGCATCCAAACAGAAGAGCCGACGCTTGTTTTTGACGTCTGCTCGCAGTTCGGAAGGATAAAATCAGTCAAGATTAACGAAGATGGGGGGTTTTAAAATGGCAAAGGCAATCGTTATTTATTTTTCTCAAAGCGGCAATACTAAAAAAATGGCAGATTTAGTGGCAGAGGGCATAAAAAAAGAAGGACTTGAGGTAGCCTTAAAGAAGGTAAAAGACGTAAAAACGGATGAGCTGTTAAAATACGATTGTATCGTTATAGGCTCACCTACCTACTATGGCACTATGGCTGCTGAGATAAAGCAATTGCTGGATGATTCGGTGAAATTCCACGGGAAACTTGAAGGGAAGGTCGGCGCTGCCTTTGCCTCAAGCGCCAACATAGCTGGAGGCAATGAGACCACGGTTTTAGATATATTGAACGCCATGCTGATTCATGGTATGATAATCCAAGGCGACCCCAAGGCTGACCATTACGGAGCCGTGGCTATCGGCGCACCCGACGAGAGAGCTTCCAAAGAGTGTCTGAGAATGGGGATTCGCGTCGCCAGACTCGTCAAGAAAGTATCAGTCTCATCTTAATGTATATCGTTATTCTTATAACCGCCTCAAATAAAAGAGAAGCGAAGCGTATCGCTTCGGCCCTAATCCAAAAAAAGCTTGCCGCCTGTGTGAATATCGTGGAGGATGTAGCGTCTCTGTTCTGGTGGCAGGATAAAGCCGATAAAGCGAAGGAAGTGCTGTTGGTGGTAAAGTCAAAGAAGGAAAAACTGGCAAGGGTCATTACCTGCGTCAAATCCCTGCACAGCTATCAGGTACCTGAGATTATCGCTCTGCCGATTATCGACGGAAACAGCGCTTATTTAAAATGGATTGATAGTTCCCTTGCAAAATGAATCTTTCAGGAACTCCTCTTGATTTCCCTATAGCGTTTTTAGGGGGCATCCTCGCCAGCTTCACTCCCTGTGTCTATCCGCTTATTCCGATTACCATTGGTTACATTGGGGTCAAGGCAGAGCGTTCTAAGGCCCAAGGTTTCTTTTTGAGCGCCAGCTACGTGACAGGCATAGCCGTGACCTATTCTTTATTAGGACTCCTGGCGTCCCTCACGGGAACGATTTTTGGAACTATCAGCTCAAGTCCTGTCGCGTACTTTTTTGTGGGAGCCGTAATTATCCTGTTCGGGCTCTCGATGCTTGACTTATTCATCATACCCGTACCCCGTTTTATAAAGTTACCTGCCTTTAAGAAGCAGAATTATTTTTCGGCATTTGTTTTGGGCTTAAGTTCCGGATTGATCGCCTCTCCCTGTCTGACGCCGGTGCTTGGCTCGATCCTTCTCTATTTGACGACGAAAAAAAGCCTGGTCTATGGAACCACCCTCTTGTTTTGCTTTGCTTACGGAATGGGTTTTGTTTTGGTTCTCCTGGGCACCTTTAGCGCTGCATTGATCCATCTTCCCAAATCCGGCAAATGGATGGAAAACATAAAGAGATTTGCTGCTTTTGTTCTCATATTGCTGGGGGTTTACTTTATTGTCACAGCCATAAGGAGATTATAACTTGAATAGACATTTCTTTAATTTTACGGTTTTCTTGGTTTTGCTTGTTTTCTGCGGCATGGGTTGCGGTTCGGCTAAAGAGCAGGAGGCGGATCCGTTTTCCAAGGCTCCTAATTTGCAGCTTTCAGATTTAAATGGGACTTTATATTCGCTCTCCGAGTATAAGGATAAACAGCAGCCGGTTATTTTATTCTTCTGGACGACCTGGTGTCCTTATTGTCGCCAAGAACTAAGGGTGCTCAAAGATAAATATGAGGAGCTTCTGACAGATGGCTGGGAGCTTTTTGCCGTCAACGTAGGGGAGTCGGCATCCAAGGTCGACAGTTTCATTAAAAACGCCTCCTTACCCTTTAAAGTACTTTTGGATAAGACCGCCTCCGTTACCAAATCCTTCGGCGTTTTCGGCGTCCCTACCTATGTCGTCATTGGAAAAGATGGCCTCATCAGGGCCATGGAGCATTATTTCCCTGAGGATACCATAAAAGAACTCATAGTTTCCTTGCGAGAGCCGCCGTTATGAATCATGCCTTGCTAGTTGACCTTTATGAACTGACCATGGCGCAAAGCTATCTGGTGTATAAGAAAGAGGCTTGCGCCACCTTTGATTTATTCATCCGACAGTTACCCAAAAATCGCGCCTACCTTATTTTTTGTGGTCTGGAAGACATCCTGCGCTACATAAAAAACCTAAGGTTCAGCAAAGACGATTTATCCTATTTAAAAAGCACGAGGATGTTTTCGCAAGGTTTTCTCGCATATTTAAGGCGCTTTAGATTTAGAGGAGATATCTGGGGGATGCGCGAAGGTGAGATTTTCTTTGCCAATGAGCCGGTCCTGCGCGTGACTGCCTCTATCCTGGAGGCACAGATTATCGAAAGTTTCCTGCTTAATACCGTGAATTTGCAGACCATGATTGCCAGTAAAGCCTCTCGTGTGGTCCAGGCTGCCAGACAGCGAAGTGTTTATGATTTTTCTCTCAGGAGAACCCATGGTCAGGATGCAGGGATCAAGGTCGCGCGCTCCTCTTACATCGCAGGTTTCTCAGGCACCTCCTGTGTCCTGGCAGGAAAATTGTTTGGCCTGCCCATTGTCGGGACCATGGCCCACTCTTTTGTCATGGCCTTTAAACAGGAAATAGATAGTTTCTTAGCCTACGCCAAAGTCTTTCCCGAGCGCACCATACTGCTCGTGGATACTTATGAGACAGAGAAGGGTATTGCCAATGCCATTGCCGTGGGATTGTATCTAAAAGAGAAAGGTTGCCGATTGCAGGGCATACGGCTGGATAGCCCGGATATCGCCTCTTTATCGAGAAAGGCTCGAAGGGCTCTTGATGAGGCAGGTCTTAAAGGGGTTAAGATTTTTGCCAGCGGTAATCTGGATGAATTTAAGATAAAAGAGTTGCTGGATAAGAACGCCTGCGTTGACAGTTTCGGGGTGGGTACCCACATGGGTACCAGCGAAGACGCACCCAGCCTGGACGTCATTTATAAGATAAGCGAAGTAAAAGACGGTTCGCAGGATTTCCTACCCACGATGAAATTAAGTAAAGGTAAGGTGACGTATCCGGGTCGAAAGCAAGTCTATAGAATCTCAGACAGCAAAGGAAGGTTCGTAAAGGACATATTGGGCCTTGAGGAGGAAAAGATAAAAGGAGAAAAGTTGTTGATAAAAATAGTGGAGGATGGCCAGGTCATTTACAGGAATCCTGCGTTAGGTAAAATCAGGGCTTATGCACAGAAACGTCTTTCGCAAATTCCTTGGCAGTTACAACAGGTGTATGTTCGGCGCTCCTATCCTGTTAGGATAAGCCGCTCGCTCAAAAGATTAAGAGCTGCTTTAGAGCGCCAGATAAAAAAGAGGCAATCTTTTGGATAAAAGAATCGAATCGCTGATCAAGAATTGGAAGAAGAGGAATATCGTCGGATGGTATTGCCGCAACAAGAAGGAGGGACTAGAGAAGCTACTGGAGCTTATTCCCGCATCCGCCAGCGTGGGTTTTTCCGGCTCCCAGACCCTGGAAGAATTAGGTATCATAACACTCCTTGAGTCCAAGGCACATAAGGTGTTCAATCCCTACCAGGCTGGCTTAAGCCGGCCAGAGAGCCTGGAATTAAGGAGACAAGGGGCTCAGGCAGACCTTTATCTTGCCAGCGCTAATGCCATTTCAGAGAAGGGAGAGTTAGTATTTTTTAGCGCTTATGGAAACAGGATTGCCGGAGTGACTTATGCCCGGAAGGTTATCGTCGTCTGCGGAACCAACAAGCTCACCTTCCATTTAGAAGCAGCCTTGAAAAGGGCCAGGGAGCATGCCACGCCTCTTAATTGCAGGCGGCTGAACTGGAATGCTGCCTGTGTGAAGGATGGAATGTGTCATAGCGACATTTGCCTGTGGCCTGATTATAAACGCATGTGCTGTCAGATCCTGGTGATCGAAGCAGAAATCGAGGCTGGCCGCCTTCAGGTGGTTTTGGTAGATGAAACCCTGGGGTTTTAGTTGAAAAAAGAAAAAAAGAGAATTATAATAGGAGCTCATGGAGCGAGAACCTAACTTTTATCAGACAGTTGAAGAGATCTGCGCTGTGGATGCGCGCTATAAACCGGATAGTTATGAATTCCTCATGCAGGCCCTGCATTATACGCAAGGCAAACTTAAAGTCAAAACTCACATCACCGGCCGTCAGCTTTTAGAAGGGATAAGGGAATTTGCCATCGAACAATGGGGCCCTATGGCCAAGACCGTTTTAAAGCATTGGGGGATAACCTGCACAGAGGATTTCGGCAATATCGTCTTCAACATGGTCGAAAAGCGCCTACTCTCCAAGACAGAAGAAGATTCTCTCAACGATTTCAAGAATGTCTATGACTTTGAAGCTGCTTTCGGAAATGTCCTGCGCGACAGCGTGATAAAAGATAAATGAGGTAAGCCAAAATAAACTCTATGGAAGGGCTGAAAGGTTTAGCCACAGGAATCGGAAGCCTGCCGCATATTGACTGTGAAGCTGCTTTAGACCTCGTCTTTAAGTACTGCCCTGAGATTCCCTTCTGGCCCCAGTTACCCAGGTTAAATGTGAGGGAGGGAATGGTGGCCCAGTTCAGCGAGAGTCTCCCTTTTATGAGCGTGAAAGAAAATGGTTTGATTGTTTCCACGCCTGATGAGGCGGATAAGGATAAAACGCTCGAGTCGTATTACGAACATATCATTGCCCAAAATCTTGAGTATTTCCGGATCAGCGAAGATTACGCTCTGGGTTTGCACAAATTTTATCAAAGACTTAAAAACACGGATTTAGAGAATGTCCTTTGTATCAAAGGGCATACCACCGGTCCTTTTACATTTACAGCCAGCCTCACCGATGATAAGGGAGTTGCGCTTCTGCATGATACGGTCATGATGCAGGCGATCTTAAAAGGCCTGCTCATGAAAGCCTCCTGGCAGATAAGTTTGTTCAGGGAATTCGGTAAGAAGATCCTCTTTTTTATTGATGAGCCGTATCTGGGCTGTTTCGGTTCAGCTTACACGCCTATCAACAGAGAAGAGGTGGTGAAGAGATTGACCGAATTTTGCGAGCCCCTGAAATCGCAGGATTGTCTTTTGGGGGTACACTGTTGCGGCAATACGGATTGGTCCATGTTAATGGAGGTTGAGCATCTGGATATCATCAGCTTTGATGCCTTTGGTTATCTGGACCGGATGATTCTCTACGCAGATTCTCTTAAGGCTTTTTTCAACCGGGGAGGTATACTTTGCTGGGGGATCGTGCCTACGCAGCTATTCACGGGTCTGGAGACCGTGGAAGTCTTAATCAGGAATTTAAAAGTTGGCATCAATGCTTTAGTTGATAAAGGCCTGGAGGAGAAAGTATTGTTTGAAAATATACTGATCAGCCCCAGTTGCGGACTTGGGACATTTACCCCGGAGAAAGCGCAGAAAGTCTTGAGCCTGCTTGCCGAGACCTCCTCTTTCATCAGAAAATACTACTAAAAATAAACCATTTGACAAATCTTTTCAAAAATTATATCATAGATAAATCTTTTGTTTCCATAAGGAGTCTTGCAGCATGAAAGAGATACGCATCCACGCCCGCGCAGGCCAGGGAGCGATTACCACCGCATACCTTCTGGCGTTAACCTACTTTAAGGAGGGGATGTATCCTTATGCCTTCCCGCATTTCGGAGCGGCAAGAATGGGGGCTCCCATGAATGCATTTGTGCGCATCGATTCTAAGCCCGTGAGGATTCGCAGCCAGATTTATGAACCGGATTATGTGATCATTGTAGACTCCACTTTGTTAAGAGGATACAACTGTTTTTCCGGCTTAAAAGAAGAGGGAGTGGCTTTAATCGATGGTAAGCAAGGCCTTGAAATTCCTAAGCTCAATGCCAAGCAGAAGGTCTTTGTCGTACCAGCCACTGAGATTGCCCTTAAAACCATAGGCAGGCCCTTGGGGAATACGACTCTGATCGGTGCGTTTGCTGCGGCCACTGGCCAGATAAAACTGGAAACACTTATGGAAGTAGTAAGAGCAAGATTTTCAGGCAGGGCCCTTGAGGGAAACATTCAGGCCATCCAGCAGGGGTATGACTTTATAAAAAATAGTAACAAGTGAGAAACAATGTTTGGACCATTGATTGTAAAACCAGAAAAAAGTAAAGGCGATAAGACAGGCGCCTGGCGGACTCAATTAAGGCCGGTTTTTTTAAAAAAGAACTGTATTGCCTGCCGGATGTGCGTGCAGGTTTGCCCCGAGGGTTGTGTGCAGGGTGAGGAAAAAAATACGTTTTCCTGCGATTATAATTATTGCAAAGGATGCGGTTTTTGCGCACTCATCTGCCCTAAACAAGATATCGTGATGGTAGAAGAAGAATCAGGGGAAGAGAAGAAATGAAGGAATTTTTAGAGGGTTCTCGGACAGTTGCTGAGACGGTGAAACGTTGCAAGCCAGGGGTCATTTCAGCTTACCCCATCACGCCCCAGACACACATAGTGGAAGAACTGGCCCAGATGGTGGCCAACGGTGAATTAGGTTCCAGTTTTGTCAATGTGGAGAGCGAACATTCTGCTGCTTCCGTTGTTCTGGGAGGGGCAGCGGCTGGCGTGCGTTCTTACACCGCCACCAGTTCGCAAGGGCTACTGCTGATGGGAGAAGTGATTTTCAATATCGCGGGGCTTCGCCTGCCTCTGGTTTTGACCTGCGCGAACAGGTCCGTCTCTGCTCCTATCAATATCTGGAATGACCAGCAGGATTCTATATCGCTTCGGGATGCAGGCTGGATACAGTTGTACGCGGAAAGCCTCCAGGAAATAGTTGATTTTCATCTTATGGCCTATCGCCTCAGCGAAGACAAATCCGTTATGCTTCCGGTAATGGTGTGTATGGACGGGTTTATCCTGACGCACGGCATGGAGACAGTGGATATGCCTGAGCAGGATCAGGTGGATAAATTCCTACCTCCTTACAAACCTTTATATAAACTGGACCCTGCCGAACCTTTAACCATGGGGCTGCTGGCAGATCCTGATTATTATATGGAAACGCGTTTTGCCATACAGGAGACTCTGAAGGAGGTCATCCGTATCATTCCTAAGGTGAGCGAGGAATTTAAAAGTGTTTTTGGCCGGGATTATAAAGATTGCCTGATAGAAGAATATTTCACAAAGGATGCGTCAAAGGTGATTGTGGCCATGGGTTCTGTATGCGGCACGATTAAGGAAGTTGTAGATCAGATGCGGCAAAAGGGTAAAAAGGTCGGATTGTTAAAAATCATCTCTTTTCGGCCTTTTCCTTACATCCAAGTTTATCAGGCGCTCAAGAATGTTGCGCAGGTAGCGGTCTTAGATAAAGCCGTCTCTTTGGGGGCCATTTCTCCTTTAGCCGTTGAGATCAAGGCAACATTCTGCGGGAAAAAGAAGGCGCCTAAAGTGATCAGCTCATTTGTCGCTGGTTTAGGTGGTAGAGACATAACCTCTGATTCGGTAAAGGAGATATTCAGAAAATTGACTCAACAGGAATGCGCTCAGGAGTTTATTGATTTAAAACCCGAGTTACTCACGGAGGAATATGAAGGATAGGGTTTTGTTCAGGCCTGGCCATACTGCCTGCGCAGGTTGTGGCCAATCGTTGGCAGCCCGTCTGGTTTTAGAAGCAGCTGGTCCCAACACGATTGTAACGAATAATACGGGTTGCCTGGAGGTCTTTTCCACAAAATATCCGGAATCAGCCTGGGGTGTACCTTGGATCCATTCCCTGTTTGAAAATGCGGCAGCGGTTGCTTCGGGAATTGAATCAGCTTTGGTCTATCTGGGTAAAAAAGAGGGTATCAACGTCATTGCCCAGGCAGGTGACGGAGGTACAGCTGACATAGGACTGCAGGCTTTATCCGGGATGTGGGAGAGGGGCCACGATATCCTTTATTGTTGCTATGACAATGAAGCTTATATGAATACGGGTATTCAACGTAGCGGCCTCACACCCTTTAATTCTGCAACCACGACCAGCCCTGCGGGTACTCAATCTTTCGGAAATATCCGTCCCAAGAAACCCATGCCTGAGATTGCCCTGGCGCACGGCATTCCCTATGTGGCTACAGCCTCTGCGGGCTTTGGGCAGGATTTGCAAAGAAAGGTCAAGAAGGCATTTTCTATCAAAGGCCCCAAATACCTGCAGATACATGTGCCTTGTCCTTTGGGTTGGAGGCATGAACCAAATTTGACATTGCAAGTGGCGAAATGTGCAGTAGAGACCGGGCTTTATCCATTGATTGAATTTGAGGGAGGCGTGCTTGTGTCCCGTAGACAGATCACGCCGAAACCGGTTGAAGAATATCTGAAGATGCAAGGCAGGTTCAAGCATCTCCTGAACGCGCCTGAGGAGATCAAAAAGATCCAGGAGATAGCGGATAACAATATCAAGAAATACGGCCTTAAAGTCGAAAATACGACGACAACTGAAAAGTCGTAATATATGAATATTAAATCCCAAGCTCCAAATCCCAAATCCCAAATCCCAAACAAATCCCAATACCCAATGACCGAAACTCACTCGTTTGGAATTTGGAAAATTGGAGTTTATTTGAAATTTGGTGCTTGGAATTTGGAACTTAACATGAAGGAGGTGTTGACAAATGGGTAAACAAGCAAGAGCAATAGTGGATTTAAGCCTTAAAGAGCTGGTCAAGGACCTGAACAAGGCCTACAGCGATGAGTGGCTGGCATTCTACCTCTATTGGTATATGGCCCAAACCGTTTCTGGTCGCGCCTATGAGGATATGGCCGAGATGTTGAACAAAATCGCCAAAGACGAATTAGAGCATGCCGAAGAACTGGCGGATTTGATCACGAAACTCGGGGATGTGCCTGTGGCCAACCCCATGGATTTGGAGAAGAATGCCAATTCTCCCTATCTGATGCCGCCCAAGAATACGGCGGATATCAACAGGATCATCCGCGTTGTGACGGAAGCAGAGGCCGGGGCTATAGAAGTCTACAGCAAGCTCGCTAAAAAAACACAAGGCAAAGACCATGTGACTCATCAACTCATCACGCACATATTGTCCGAGGAAGTCACTCACGAAGAGATGTTTGAGAATCTATTGGAAAGATAATGTTAAATCCCAAATCCAAAATTCAAATGTCCGAAACTTGTAAGTTTGGAATTTCAAACATTGGAATTTGGAGCTTATTTGGAATTTGGTGCTTGGAATTTGGAATTTTTAGGTGGAGGATTTAGAGAAATGTCTAAGGTAACAGTGGATGCTTCGGCCTGCGTGGGTTGTGGTCTGTGCGAACAGTCCTGTCCCGAAGTATTTGAGGTCCAGGGAGACGGCATTGCTCACGTGAAATCGCAGACCTCAACCACCTGTAATCTGCAGGAAGTCGCTGAGCAGTGTCCGGTGAACTGCATCAAGGTCAGCTAAAGCTTAAAGAGCGTTTGATTTAAAAAGCTTTTCTTTTTAATTCAGCCACGAATAGGGCAAAAGAAAAGTGCTTCTTTTGTAAAAGCAGTTTTTCCTGGAATTCCGATTTTTCACTTTCAAATTTTTCCTCATCAACCGGTGTCCTGCCTTTAATCTTAATAATAAAGAAACCTGAAGGCAAGCTCAGGACCTCGCTCGTTTCCTCATCCTTGAGGAGTTTTGCCGCCATCCAGAGCTCGTCAGAGGCTCCTACTCCTTCGATGTAGCTTCCGTATTTGAAAGTGTCGGTCGCACTACTTTTGAGCCCGCACTCCTTGGCAGTTTTTTCAAAATCAGCCTGCTCTTTCAAAATCTTTAGGCAATCCTCTGCTTTCTGTTTTGCTATTTTTGCGGATTCATCTTTCACGTAGGCTTCTTTTACCTTCTCCTTGACCTCCTCAAAATCAGGGATGGAGGCTTCCTTTCTCTCCTTAAGTTTCAACAAGAAGTAGTGGTTGTCCATGTGGATAGGCGGTGAATACTGTCCGACGTTTAACCTGGAAATCAGGGCCGTGATCTCAACTGACCAGCCGATACCGGGGATAGGCTCGGTTTGGCTAAACATCCCTGTCTGCTTGACGGCCGTTCCCAGATCAATGGCTATTTTTTGCAAATCCTCTCGTTTTTTAAGACGCGTCACGACCTGATTGATTTGGTCTTCTGATTCAACCTCTATATAATCCAGGTTAAAGGAAACCGGCTGCTTAAAACTTAGGGTGTTCTTCGTGAAATAATCTTTTATATTTTCTTCTAAAGGCGTGACGTCTTTGGTAAAATCTTCGGGTTGAGCCCAGATATAAAAGATGCTAAACTCCTCATGAGCTTTTTCATATTCTTTCATGATTTCTTCGTCGGTGACGGTAACAGGTTCTGTGATCTGTTTGTAGAGTTTAGACAGGATAATGTTCTGACGGGTCTGTTCTTCAAAGATGCGCGGTTCCGAATTGAAGACATACTGGACGATCTGATTATAGGTTTTCGTATCGAATTTGCCGTTGTGCCGGAATAAGGGGAGTTTTTGCAGGAACGCAACGACCTCTTTGTCCGTGGCTTTGATTTTTCGCCTTTTGGCCTCATAAAGAAGCATAAGCCTCTCCCACGCCGAAGCCTCAAGATCCAATTGGGGCTCAATTTCCGCAAGTTTATCCCCGAACTGGATGAGGGCCGAGGCCTTTTCCGCGTTGTAGGCATCCCGGAATTCTAAAAAAGAGATTTTCTTTCCAAACAGGATGCCGGCGTAGGTCTGTTCCTGTTTGCTGCGGATGAGGCTGCCTGAGCCCCAGAGCACAAATGCGGGCACGATAATCACAGCCAGGCCAATCCATATCTTCTTGGCCGTTTTCTTATGGCGCAAGAATTTAAGCATCGTCACTCCTTTTTAGGTTATTATAATTAAAATTTTGGATAATGCAATGTAATTTCTCTTTACAAAATATCATTAAGCCGTTATAATAAATGCCTGTGTCTGGAAAAGGCATAAGGGTAAGAAAGGTTTGGGGCATCAACCCCCGGACGCGCGTAAAGTTGAGTAAAAAAGTATATTCGCGCCAGCGCCTTAAGCGCGAAATCCGCAGGATAGTCAGTAATGAAGAAAAAGGTGCTTAAATTAGGTCTACCAAAAGGAAGCCTCCAGGAGGCTACCTTCAGGATGTTTCAGAAGGCTGGGTTTAATATTTCCGTTTCTGCCCGCTCCTATTTTCCCTCTATCGATGACCCGGAAATTGAGCCAGTGCTTCTACGTGCCCAGGAGATGTCCCGCTACGTGGAAACAGACCTGGATTGCGGCATAACAGGAGAAGACTGGATCCAGGAAAACAATTCGCATGTAATAAGGATTACCGAGCTTGTGTACGCGAAGCAGTCTCTTGGGCCTGTGCGCTGGGTGGTGGCGGTCCCTAAGGATTCAGGCATCCGTTCTCTTAAGGATCTTAAAGGCAAACAGATTGCCACTGAACTTGTCAACGTCACTAAAAGTTTTTTAAGGAAGAATAAAATAAAGGCTGATGTGGAGTTCAGTTGGGGGGCTACGGAAGTGAAAGTCGCTCAAGGGTTGGTCGAGGCGGTCGTAGAGCTGACCGAGACCGGAAGGAGCCTTGAGGCCAATAAGCTTAAAATCATAGCTACGGTCTGTCAATCCACCACGCAGTTTATTGCCAACAGGGCCTCCTATAAGGATGCCTGGAAAAGGGCCAAGATGGAACAGATAGCCCTTCTTTTAAAGGGCGCGATTGCCGCTGAAGAAAAAGTCGGCCTGAAAATGAACGTCAGTAAGATTAATCTTAAAAAAGTCATCAGCCTGCTGCCGGCTCTTAAAAAGCCGACCATTTCAGGTCTCACCGATGGCGGTTGGTATGCGATTGAGACGGTGATCGACGAGAAAATTGTGCGAGAACTGATTCCCGGCCTCAAAAAGGCAGGGGCCCAAGGGATCATTGAATACCCGTTGAATAAGGTCATCTATTGAAATGATAAATTCCAAATCACAAATTCCAAATCCCAAATAAGCACCAATGACCGAAATTCCAATGACCCACACACGTAAGTTTGGAATTTTGGAAATTGGAAAATTGGAGTTTATTTGGAATTTGGTGCTTGGAATTTGGGATTTCTGACGAACGAAGTGAGGAAGAGATGCCTTGCGGTAAAAAAAGAAAACGCAGAAAAATCAGGACCCACAAAAGAAAAAAGATGCGCCGCCGTCTTCGTCACCTGAAGAAGAGAGCCTGGGGTTAATTCTTTCTATCCCGATTTAATTCCTACATGGTTTCTTTTATTAAGAAGATAGGCGCAGGTATAGGGTTAGGTCTTGCCCTGCTTGTGCTCTTAAGCGCAAAAGCCGACGGAATAGATAAAAAGGCCTCATCGGCCCTCAGCCACTATATCATGGCTGTTTTTCATGAAGACCTGGGCCACCTAGATGAGGCGATTACAGAATACAAAAAGGCTTTAAAGATAGATGATGAGAATCTCGCCATACACCTGAACCTGGCCTCTAGTTATATCAAGAATAACGAGACGGACAAGGCCATTGAAGAGTTAAGCCAGGCAAGCCGTATCGACCCCGAAGCCATAGAGCCCCACGCGCTTTTAGCGCTTCTCTACTCCTCCCAAGGCGAGCTGGAACTGGCGACCCGCGAGTATGAATCAGCCCTGCAGAACGCCTCTAAGTTAGAACCCCAAAACGTCGATATTTATAAGAATTTAGGCCTTATTTATTTAAAGCAGAAAAAATGGAAAGAGGCGGAAGATGCTTATCTTTGGGTCGTCAAGCTTTCCCCCGAGGACCCACAGGCCTATTTTTATCTGGCGAGCGTTTACAACGAATCAAACAAAAATGATTTGGCGGAAATCCAACTGAAGCGTGCCCTGGAATTAAAACCTGATTATCATGAGGCACTCAATTTTCTGGGATATCTTTATGTGGACCAGAACAAGAATTTAGACGAGGCTGAGAAGATGATCAGGAAAGCCCTTGAGTCTGAGTCTCAGAACGGCGCCTACATAGATAGCCTGGGCTGGTTTTATTTTAGAAAAGGTGATTTTAAACAGGCGGTAAAGGAATTGGAAAAAGCAAGTTCCCTTCTGGAAGACCCGGTGGTTTTCGATCATCTCGGAGATGCCTATTTTCAGGTCAAGGATACAGAAAACGCCAGAATCAACTGGGAGAAATCCCTGAACTTAAAACCAGATCAGGAAAAGGTCAAAGAGAAAATAGAGAAGTTAAAAAATAATTAAATCCAAATGTCAAAATCCAAAATACAAAACAAATCCCAATTTCAAAATCCAAAACAAGCATTTGGATTTGGGATTTTGGATTTATTTTGGATTTTGTAGTACTGGGACTTTGGATTTAGCTGAATTGATTTTTATGAGAATTCCATATGGATGCCCGGATAAAGGAACTTGAAGAGAAAGCAAAAGAGATACGCCGACTGATCATCCAGATGTTAGCCAAGGCTGGTTCGGGGCACCCCGGAGGGAGCCTTTCGGCTACAGATCTGATAACCGTCCTGTTTTTTTCCGTGCTCAGGCACAAACCGAAAGATCCCACTTGGCCCAACCGGGATAGGTTTCATATGTCAAAAGGGCATTGCTGCCCTCTTTGGTATGCGGTTTTAGCCCAAACAGGTTATTTTCCCATAGAGAAACTTTGGACCCTTCGCCAACTCGGTTCGGTTTTACAAGGCCACCCGGACAGGCGCACAGCTGGCGTTGATGTGGCCTCTGGATCCCTGGGGCAGGGGCTATCCGTTGGTTTAGGTATGAGCCTGGCCGCAAGGATTGATAAGAGAGATTACCGCGTATATGTCCTTTTAGGCGATGGAGAGACTCAGGAGGGCAATGTCTGGGAAGCGGCTATGGCCTCAAGCCACTACAGGTGCGATAACCTTTGCGCCATCCTCGACTACAATGGCTTTCAGATCGACGGAAAAACCAAAGATATTATGGAGCTTGAGCCTGTCGTCGCCAAGTGGCAGGCCTTTGGCTGGCATACTTTGGAGATCGACGGGCATAACATAAGTCAGATATTGGCGGCCTATCAGGAAGCCGCGAGCGTAGAGGGTAAGCCCAGCATCATCATTGCTCACACCACAAAAGGCAAGGGCGTTTCTTTTATGGAGAATGTGGTTGATTTTCATGGCCGCGCTCCCACAAAGGAAGAAGCGGAAAAAGCACTAAAAGAACTGGAATGATAAGATAAGTTCGTAGTTCGGTGTTCGGTGTTCGTAGTAAAATCTTTAAACTCCGAGCTCCGAGCTACGAACTCCGGACTAAATAATGGAAATGTTGTATCAGAGAGACGCTTACGGCCAAACCCTCTTGGAGTTGGGAAGGCAAAATAAAGATATCGTTGTCCTGGACGCGGATTTGTCCAGTTCTACGCGCACCAGCTTATTTGCGAAAGAGTTTCCAGAAAGATTCTTTAATTTTGGGGTAGCTGAGCAGAATATGATGTCAACGGCCGCGGGTCTAGCTAGCTGCGGCAAGGTCGTGTTTGTTTCAACCTTTGCTGTTTTTGCAACAGGCAGGGCCTGGGATCAAGTAAGAAATTCCGTGGCTTATAATGATTTTAATATCAAGATCGTGGCTACCCACGCTGGTATCACAGTGGGGCCTGACGGCGCCAGCCATCAGGCCTTGGAAGATATCGCACTCATGCGCGTTATCCCTAACATGAATATCATTGTGCCAAGTGATGCGCCTCAAACCCGCGAGGCGGTCCTGGCAGCTGCCAAAAGTTCAGGGCCTTTTTATATCCGTCTGGGCAGACCCAAGGTGCCGACTATTGAAAATAAGGGTGCATTTAAATTAGGCAAGGCCCAGGTCTTGACTGCCGGAAATGATATAGCGATCTTTGCCTGCGGGGTCATGGTCTTTGAAGCATTGACAGCGGCAAAAAATCTGTTGGGTCAAGGCATAAAGGCGGCCGTGGTCAATATGCATACGATCCACCCTTTGGATACAGAGACGATTATTCAAGTAGCCAGCAGGACCCGTGGCATAGTCGTATGCGAAGAGCATACGGTGGTCGGCGGCCTGGCTTCAAGTATCCAGGAGGTCGTCGCGGAAAAGGCGCCGGTAAAAGTGCTATGCCTGGGCATCAAGAACAGGTTTGGCCAGTCAGGAGAGCCTTCAGAGCTTTTGAAGGCCTATAACCTGACAAGTTCGGATATAGAAAAGGCGGTCTTTAGCCTGTGTCCACGTTAACTTTTAAGTCCTACGCCAAGTTAAACCTGTTTCTAGAAGTTCTGCGTAAGCGTCCTGACCATTACCACGATATCCAAACCCTCTTTGAAAGGATAGACCTTTCAGATACCCTCACCCTCACGTCCCGCCAGGATAAAAAAATACGTATTATCTGCCCTGATCCTCTTGTGCCCAAAGACAACACGAACCTTTGTTTTCGAGCTGCCCGACTATTGCAGGATAAATTCAAGGTGACAAGGGGTGTGGATATCACGATAGATAAACGGATTCCTGTTGGCGCTGGCCTGGGTGGAGGTTCTGCTAATGCCGCCAGTGTCTTCCTGGGGTTAAACAGGATTTGGAAACTCAAGGCCTCCAGGGGAACACTTATATCCCTTTCTCAAAGGATTGGCTGCGACATCCCTTTCTTTATTCAGGAGGTTCCGTTTGCTCTGGGCAGTGGGCGCGGAGATTGCATAAGGCCTTGTGATGCATTAAGAGGATTGAGGTTTTGGCATATCATTGTTGTTCCCAGAATCCAGGTTTCAACAACCCGCATATACAAAAAATGGGACACTTATTCGCAATTTTCCCCGCACTTTCAACATTCTTCGCGAGTTAAAAAGGTAGAAAGTGCGGGGTTGACAAAGACGCAAGTTAATGTTAATATACTACTTTCGGTCTTAAAGAAAAACGGTTTCCCACAGGCAGGGAAGTTTTTGTGGAACAGCTTAGAGCCGCTGACACTTCGGCTTTATCCACAGGTGCGCCGGATCAAGGAGGCGTTAGCTGCCTTAGGGATTAAAGCAATCTTGATGTCCGGAAGCGGTCCGGCCGTATTTGGGATTGTTTCTTCGAGAAAGGAGGCCGTATCTCTGGGGAAGGAACTGAAGAAGCGAAAGAAGGTTTGGAAGGTTTTTGCAGCAAGTACATTTTAAGAAGAGACTTCAGGCCTGCATCTTTGAACAGGTAAGGGGGAAGAGCGATGGAAATCACGGAAGTCAGGGTCGTTTTGAAGGATTCACCCGATAAGAAATTAAAGGCCTATGCGACGGTCACTTTTGATAATGCCTTTGTGGTCAGAAATGTAAAAGTCATAGAAGGCACAAGCGGTTTATTCATCGCCATGCCTTCCAGAAAAATAAAACAACCCTGCCCGAAATGCGGATTTAAAAACGAAATGCGCAGCAAGTATTGTAATCAGTGCGCAGCGTCTTTACCGATGGTGTCTCGGCCCATGACACCGGATACGGCGACAGGAGCTCAATTGGAGCACAAGGATATCGCCCATCCCATAACGCAATCCTTTAGGGAATATCTGCAAAAGAGAGTCTTGGAGGCGTACGAGCAGGAGAAGACAAAGGGCCCAAGTTCTATCGTATAATAGGGGAAATCGGCAGGATTTGAACCTAAATCTGCCCGGTAGTGTAATGGTAGCACATCAGAATTTGGGTCTGACTGTTGAGGTTCGAATCCTCACCGGGCAATAAACATATCGACAGGACACGAGATCCTTGCCACGCGATTAAGGAGAGGGCAAGGAGGTCTCGCTATTGTGGTTCGAGTCCACACGTCCCAGTTTTTTTAATATACGTCCCAGCCATAAATTCATGAATAAAAATATCGCTGTGATCATTCTGGCCGCGGGTAAGAGCACGCGGATGAAATCAGGAACCCCCAAGGTTTTGCACCCTATCTGCGGCAGGCCCATGCTGGGGTATGTCTTGGATCTCGTGTATAGCCTTAAGCCAGGTGTTGCCATCGCTGTATTGGGTCATCAACATGAAGAAGTCCGAAAGCAAATTCCGGATTGGATTAAGGTGGCCCTTCAAAAGAGGCTTTTAGGCACAGCCGACGCTGTCAGAACAGCCTTACCGCATCTTAAGAACTTTCAGGGCAGTGTGCTGGTGCTTTACGCTGATAACCCGCTGTTGAAGAAAGAGACGATCGAGCAGCTTTTAAAACAGCATATGGCAAACAATTTGGATGCGACGCTTCTGTGCGCCCATCTGGAGAAACCTTCTGGTTACGGCAGGGTCTTACGGGATAAATACGCAAACGTATCGGCTGTTTTGGAAGAAAAGGATGCCGATGAGGTTGTTAAGGAGATCAAGGAGATCAATACAGGGATTATGTGTTTTAAAAAGAAGAGCCTGGCGCATGCCTTGAAGTATGTCAGGCGTAACAACCGCAAAAAGGAATATTATCTCACGGATACCATTGGCATCCTTTACAAAAAAGGCCTATGGGTGGACGCGCTGAAGCTTGAAGATTGCCAAGAGGCGCTGGGGATTAATTCCCGACTGGAGTTAGCCAGGGCCCATGCGATTATGCAAAAGCGTTTAAATGAGGAGTACATGCGAAAAGGTGTTACCATTCTGGACTCGGATTCTACCTTTATCAGTTACGGTACAAGAATAGGAGAAGATTGTGTGATTTATCCCTTTACAGTTATTGAAAGGGATGTTAAAATCGGACGTCGCTGCAAGATTGGACCTTTCGCGCATTTGAGGCCCGGCACCGTGCTTTTAGACGATGTGGGCGTAGGTAATTTCATAGAGATCGTCCGCTCTAAAATCTTTCCCAGATCAAAAGCAAAACATTTTGGATATATCGGAGATGCTCAGATCGGCCGTTTTGTCAATATTGGCGCAGGGACCGTGACAGCTAATTATGACGGGAAATCAAAGAACAAGACCCTTATCAAAGACCATGCCTTTATCGGGTCTGATACTGTGATTGTGGCGCCTGTGACAATTGGAAAGGGAGCCAAAACCGGAGCAGGCAGCGTTCTGGTTAAGCACAGAAATGTTTCTGACGGAAGCGTAGTCGTCGGCATCCCCGCCAGAGAATTAAAAAGACGCCGTTGAACTGATAGGCGTTTGATGATAGACGGATAATAGATAAAATTTACAATTAGCGAGGTGGCTATGGATAAATTAGCTGTCTTAAGCGGCAACGCGACACCTGAATTGGCTAAAGCTATCTGTAAATATCTTAAGGTCAAACTCTACGATTGCCTTGTCTCTAAGTTTAGCGAAGGAGAAATTCGCGTTAAGATCAATGAGAATGTCCGCGGCAAGGATGCCTTCGTCATCCAATCGTTATGTCCTGCGCCTAACGACAATCTAATGGAACTCCTGATCATGATTGATGCCTTAAAGAGAGCATCGGCCAAGCGCATTACCGCGGTTGCCCCTTATTTCGCATACGCCCGTCAGGACAGAAAAGATCAGCCCCGCGTACCTATCACCGCCAAATTGGTAGCTAATCTAATAACTGTGGCCGGAGCAAACCGAGTTCTCACCATGGACCTGCATGCCGGGCAAATTCAGGGGTTTTTCGATATTCCGGTAGACCATCTTTTTGCCGTCAATGTATTTATAGACCACCTCGCTAAATTGAAAAGCAAAGATATCGTGGTTGTCTCACCCGACGTGGGTAGCATCAAGATGGCCAGGGCCTATGCGAAGAGGATTATGGGAAGCTTGGCGATCATAGACAAAAGGCGCATTTCTCCTGAAAAGGCAGAGGTGATGCATATTTTGGGAGAAGTAGAGGGAAAAGATTGCCTTATCGTGGATGATTTGATAGCTACTGGAAGCTCTGTCATACAAGCAGCCGAGACCCTTAAAAAGGCTGGGGCGCGGAATGTCTGGGCGGCTATCACCCACGGAGTCTTGTCAGGGTCTGCTTTAGAGGGCATAAAGAAATGCAAGGCCTTAACCACATTATTCATTACGGATACCATTCCCTTAGAGGATGGTAAGAAGCATGCAAAGATTAAAGTTTTATCCGTGGCGGATCTTTTAGGGGAGGCCATTAAAAGGATTCATAACGAAGAATCGGTGAGTTGCTTGTTTGATTAAAGCCTGCCTCACCGGCCAGGCAGGCCTGCCTCACCGGTAGGCAGTCCTGTCTCCCCAGCCAGTCAGGGAGTAAAAATCTTAAGATGGAAGAGATATTTTTGGATGTGGAGCCAAGGCAGGATGTGGGCAGAGCCAAGGTTAAGCAATTAAGAGAAAGCGGATTTGTCCCGGCAATCGTCTATGCCGAAGGGAAAGTTTCCATTCCGGTTAAAGTCTCCCACAGCGCCCTGATTAAACTTATCCATCAACATCGGATAGAAGGTGTCTTAATCAATGTGAAGATCAAAGACGATAAGAAGCGAAGCAGCCGCTCATGCGTGATTAAGGAAATCCAATATGAACCTGTCCACGGAGATATTCTACACGTTGATTTTAACGAGATCTCTCTGACAAAAGCTATCGAGGTTAATGTGCCTGTCAAGGTCAAAGGAGAACCAATAGGCGTGAAGCAGGAAGGCGGATCTCTGGAGCTTATCCTCTGGGAGATCGAGGTAGAGTGTCTGCCGACACAGATCCCCAAGGATTTCCAGGTAGATGTCAGTTCGCTCAAAATTGGGGATTCTATTCATATCAAAGATTTAAGCGTACCAACCGGAGTCAGGATTTTGAATGATCCCTCTAGCATTGTCTTATCGATAGCGGCTCCTATGAAGGAAGAAGAAGTGGTAGTGCCCGTGGAAGGGGAGGAGACGCAGGAACCCGAGGTCATCAAAGAGAAGAAGGAAGTGCCTGCGGCTGAAGGCGAAGAAGTCGAAGAAAAAGAGAAGAAATAACCAGACAACGAGTAAACGGATATGAAATTAATAATGGGCCTGGGAAATCCAGGAGAAGTTTACTCGCATTCCAGACACAACATAGGTTTTTCAGTTGTCAAGGTCTTAGCAAAGGACCATAAAGGGAATTTTAGAAAAGAGATGGATAGTCAAGGTTGGGTTGCAAGGGTCCGTATTCGTGGCCAACCGGTTATCCTGGCATTGCCTGCCACTTTTATGAATCTATCAGGCCTCTGTGTCGAACGGCTGCTTAGGAAACACAAATTAGATCGCAAGGATTTGCTGGTTGTCTGCGATGACCTGGACCTGGAGTTTGGCAGGATAAAATTAAGACCGTCAGGGGGCTCTGGCGGCCACCTCGGTCTTGAGTCGATCATAGAGGTCTTGCAAAGCGATGGGTTCGGCCGCCTGAGAATCGGAGTGGGAAGACCTCCTAAGGGAAGGCAGGCCTCGGAGCATGTTTTGCTAAACTTTAACAAAAAGGAAAGAGCGTGCTTAGGCCAAGTGATAAAAAACGCATCCGCCTGCCTGGAATCGTGGGTGGCGCAGGGAATCAGCAAGACCATGAATACCTTTAATAGGAAAGGAAGGAGCCAGTGATCAAGTACGAGGCCATGTTTATTATCAAGCCGGATTTATCCGAAGAGGAAAAAAAGGTCCTCTTTCAACAGATTCATGACGTTGTCTCAAAAAATAAGGGGGATGTGTCAAGCGCCTCTCTCTGGGCAGAAAAAAGAAAACTGTACTTTCCTTTAAGAAAATATCGGGAAGGTTCTTATTATCTGATGAATTTCAGTCTTGATCCACTTTCGGTCAAGCTCATCCAGCAGGCATACAAGTTGAATGAGTCCATATTAAGAGTTCTTATCACGAAGTTAGAATAATGAATAAACTCCAAATTCCAAGCACCAAATTCCAAATAAGCACCAAATTCCAATGTTCAAAATTCCAAACTTACTTGTTTTAAGTCATTGGGATTTGGAAATTGGGATTTATTTGGGATTTGGAATTTGGAAATTGGAATTTAAAAGTGTTGTTTATAAAGCGAAGGAGTAAAAGATGGCAAATCTCAATAAGGTGTTTCTTATGGGAAATCTGACGAAGGATCCGGAATTGCGCTACACACCGCAGGGCACGGCTGTAGTGAATCTGCGCCTGGCGGTCAACAGAAGGTTCCGCAATAAAAATCAGGAATTGAAGGAGGAGACTTGTTTTATTACCGTCGTGGTGTGGAACAGGCAGGCTGAGACGTGCAATCAGTATCTGCATAAGGGAAGTGCGTGCTTCATTGAGGGCAGACTTCAGTCTCGCAGCTGGGAAGATAACGCCGGACAGAAACGCAATGTCATTGAAGTCCGGGCTGAGCGCGTCCAATTTATGGGAAAAGCTCCGGTTAAAGAAAGTAGCAGTGAGCTCAAAGAAGATTTTCTCCCAGAAGCAGAAGCCCCCTCTACGGAAGCTGCATGGTTAGGCGAAAGCGAGGGAGAAGTTAATGAAAGTTAAGCCAAGGACATTTTCCAGAGCCAGGACAGACAGGAAAAGACGCGATTTCGGTTTAGCCTCAAGAAAGAAATTCTGCCGATTCTGCGTGGATAGAGTCAAGGCTATCGATTATAAAGATATGAAGAGGCTGGAGACCTTTATCACGGAAAGAGGTAAAATCCTCTCCAGCCGCGTTTCCGGCAACTGCGCGAAGCATCAGCGATGGATTGCCGAGGCCATCAAGAAGGCTAGATTTCTCTCTCTTTTGCCTTACATCCGTTAAAATAAAATGGAAGTCATCCTCAATCAGGATGTGGATAAGCTGGGAAAGGCTGGCTCCGTCATTAAAGTGAAAGACGGGTTTGCCCGCAACTTCTTGATACCCAATGGCCTGGCATTACCCCTTACGTCCGGAAATTTGAAGAGGCTGGAACAGGAGAAACAGAGAAAGAAGGCCCAGCTGGAAAAGGTCAAACAAGAGCTCCTTGAGCTTAAGTCTAAGCTCGAGGGGGTTTCTTTGACTATACCGGCCTTAGTCCAGGATGAGGACAAATTATACGGAAGCATTGCTGGTCAGGATGTGGCGCAAGCCCTGGAGGAAGAGGGTTTCACCATTGACAAGAATGCCGTTGTGTTGGATGAGGCTATCAAGACGCTGGGAATTTATGAGATTCCCGTGAGACTTCATCCGGAAGTCAGCGCTACGATAAAGGTCTGGATCGTAAAGAAATGAATCCTTTAGCTCTCGATAAGGTCCCTCCGCAAAATCTGGAAGCTGAAATGGCGGTACTGGGTTCTATGTTGCTGGATGCGGATGCCATCTCTGTATCCTGCGAGTCGCTGGACAAAGACTCTTTCTATAAAGAGAGCCACGCAAAGATTTTCCAGGCGATTCTGGATTTGTACAATGCCAATAAAGCAGTTGACCTGATCACCCTGACCAACGAATTGAAGAAGGCAGGTCTACTGGAAGAGATAGGGGGCGTCAGTTTCCTGACGGCCCTGGCGAATGCCGTGCCCACGGCAGCCAACATCGACCACTACGTCCATATTGTTAAAGAGAAAAGCATCCTGCGCACCCTCATCAACAACGCCACTCACATCGTCTCCATGTGTTACGAAAGTGAGGGCAATATCGACGAGGTGGTGGATAACGCCGAACGCTTTATATTTGAGGTCAGCGACCGAAAGGCCCATGGCACCTACCTGCACCTGAAAGAAATCGTCAAGGACAGCATTGAGAGGATAGACAGGCTTTATCAGAAGAAGGCGCATGTGACCGGGATCCCTACCGGTTTCATCGATTTTGACACCAAGACCTCGGGGCTCCAGCCGTCGGATTTGATTGTGATTGCGGGCAGGCCCTCTATGGGAAAAAGCGCCTTGGCCATAGGAATCGCCGAGTATGCTGGAGTCGTCGAGAAAATCCCGTTGGCGATCTTCAGCTTGGAGATGTCTAAAGAGCAGCTCGTACAGAGGATGCTGTGTTCTCACGCTAAAGTGGATGCCCATAAGGTGCGCACCGGATATCTCGCCACGTCCGACTGGCCTCGCCTGACAGCGGCTGCGGGAAAGCTTTCCGAGGCGTATATCTTTATCGATGATTCACCCGCGATTTCCGTGATGGAGCTGAGGGCCAAGGCCAGACGTCTGAAGGCCCATCATGATATTCAACTGATTATATTAGATTACCTGCAGTTGATGCGCGGTTCGATAGGCTCTGAGAACAGGCAGCAAGAGATTTCGGAGATCTCGCGATCCCTGAAGGCCCTGGCACGGGAACTGAGTGTTCCGGTTGTGGCAATAAGCCAATTGTCGCGTGCCGTCGAATCTCGCCAGGACCATCGACCGCAGCTTTCCGATCTAAGAGAATCCGGCGCCATCGAGCAGGATGCGGACGTGGTGGTTTTGATCCTCAGGGAAGAGTATTATAATCCCACTCCTGACAATCAGGGAATGGCTGAGGTGAACATTGCCAAGCAGCGTAACGGCCCTGTTGGCTCTCTGAAGCTGGCCTTCATCAAGGAGTACACCCGTTTTGAGAATATCGCGCGTATCGAGTGAAAGGAGCAAGATGTTACGAAGGATTTCCATAATCGTATTTTTTATTTTGTGCATATTTCTGTCTTTTACGGTTCCCTCTCCTTTATTGGCCCAAAAGGAATCCGAGCAAGGTCCTTCTGTACCTGACACGTCCCTTCCTTTTGTCAGAGCCATTGAAGTCAAAGGCAATAAAACCATTAGCCCCAACACGGTCATCTCTAAAATGAAGACCCGGGTGGGCAGCCCCTACCAGGAGAACATCATCAGCGATGATTTGAAACGGCTGTATCTGTTAGGTTTTTTCAGCGATATCAAAATCGATACCGAGCCCTACAAAGACGGCCTCAAAATCATCATAGCGGTTGTGGAAAGGCCTATTATCGAGAAAATCACCTTTTCCGGATTGAGGCGTCTAAGGACCACTTCGGAGAAGCTTAAGAAGGAGCTCAAATCCCAGGAGACGCAATATCTGGATTATCCGGACCTCGCCGAAGATACACGGATGCTTTCGAAGAAGTACGAAAAGATCGGCTACAGCGAGGCAAAGGTAGATTACAAGGTTGATATCGATGAGAAAACGAACAAGGCGAAGGTTCAGTTTAATATCGAGGAAGGAAAGAGGGTACGCATCAAAGATATTCTTACGAAGGGCAACGACGCCTTTCCCAGAAGTCGGATCCTGCGCCTGATGAAGACGAAGAGGGCCTGGACGTTTAATCCGGGCATCTTAAAGGAAGATGTGCTAAAAGATGATATGGAGCGCATCAGTTCATTTTATCACAGGGCAGGTTTCACGGACGTCGCGGTAACCTATGATGTTGTGGCAGATTCTCGCAAGCCCTACCTTTTGTACGTCCACATCAACATCCAGGAGGGAAAAAAATATTTAGTAGGCAATATTGAGGTCCAGGGAAATAAGGATATGGATTTGAGCGAGATACTGGCTAGCCTCAAGGAATGTGTACCAGGAAAGGTCTTTAGCCAAGAGGCCTTGCAGATTGACGTCGCCAATATTCAAAGCCTGTATTTTGACCGCGGCTACATCTCCTGCCAGGTCCGGGAAGCCACATCTGTTAATCCGTATACGGGACGGGTGGATATCCTATACACCATCGCCGAGCATGAGATCGCCTATGTGAACAGGATTAAGATCAGAGGCAATGTCAAGAGCCGGGATGTGGTTGTGCGCAGGGAACTCAGAATATTTCCTGGTGACAGGTTTGACGGCGAGAAACTCAGGCGCAGCCGCGAAAGGCTTCAGAACCTGGGATTCTTCGAGCAGGTTAGCTACGATACAGAGGATACGGATGTGCCTAACAGAAAGAATCTGGTGGTGGATGTTAAAGAGACGAAGACCGGAGCCTTTAGCTTTGGCGGCGGCTATAGCTCTGTGGATAAGCTGATAGGTTTTATTGAGGTGGAACAGAAGAATTTCGACTGGAAGAATTTTCCTTATTTTACGGGAGCAGGCCAGGACTTAAGACTTCGGGCATCTTTTGGAATGATCAGCAGCGGTTTCGACCTCAGTTACACGAATCCGTGGGTCTTTGATTATCCGATAAGTTTCGGTTTCGATGCTTATCGGCACACGCGCGAACGCGAAGAAGACGTAGGTTATGCCTATGATGAGAAAATTACCGGAGGGGATTTAAGGTTGGGCAAGGAATTATCAGAATATATAAGAGGAAATATCACGTACCGTTATGACGTGATAGAGATTTCTAACGTCGACCCAGCTGCCTCTACCGCGCTTCTGAAAGAAACCGGCACCAATACTGTCAGTAGTCTGACGCCTGGACTTACCTTTGACAGCCGCGACAATGTCTTTGACCCGAGAATTGGAGATTTGATCAGCGGGTTCTTCCAGTTAGCCGGAGGGCCCTTTGCAGGAGATAAAGATTTTTGGAAATTCAATGGCCGTTTTTCGCATTACTTCCCTTTACCTAAAGACGCTGCCCTTGAAGTACGCTGCCGGGTGGGCGTGGGAGAACCCTATGGCGATTCCCAGGAGATTCCGATATATGAGAGATTCTTTGCCGGAGGCGCTTATACGATTAGAGGTTATGAAGAAAGGTCTGTTGGGCCGGTGGATCCTCTGACTAACGACCCCCTGGGAGGACAGGCGCTTTTGGTGGGAAATATCGAGTATACCCTTCCCCTTTATCAGGCACCAGACAAAAGTTTTAAGATCAGCGCGGCAGCGTTTTATGACACGGGAAGCGTCTGGAACAAGTTGAGTAATCTTGGTTCCGGTAGTTTTTACTCAGGGATAGGACTCGGCGTACGGCTCAAGACGCCTATCGGCCCGATCATGGTTGATTACGGCATACCTTTAGATAAGGCGCCGGGAGAACAGGATAAAGGGGGCGGCCGGGTGCATTTCAGTGCAGGCCATTCATTTTAAGTGAGGCACAACACACAATAACTTATGTCGGAGAGTATTAAAGTCAATGCTCCATAAGTTATGTGCTATTGAAGGAGGATTCAAGAGATGAGAAAAAGAGGAATATTTCTGTGGTTAATAGTTTTTTGTTTGGGTTTATGGGTCACGCCGTTGCTGGCAGCCGAGAAAATAGCTTATGTGGATTTAAGCCGCATATTCAGCGAATACAACAAGACAAAAGACTACGATAAGGTTTTAACGAACAAAGAAAACGTCTATAGTGCGGATAGAGAGAAAAAAGTCAATGAGATAAAACAATTCCAGGACAAAATGAACCTGCTCAGCGACAAAGAAAAAGAGGCGAAGCAGGGCGACCTGGAGTCCAAGATCAAGACACTTCAGGATTATGACCGGGAGAAACAGACGGATTTGCGCAAAGAGCAGGACGAGAAGATGAAGGAGATCCTCAAAGATATCGAGGAGACAGTGAGGCAGTATTCCGAAAAAGAAGGTTACACCCTTGTCTTCAATGACCGTGTTTTAGTCTATCAGGACAAATCCATGGATATCACGGATAAAATCATAGAGCTCCTCAACAAAGGATACAAGAAGTAGGGTATGCAAAAGACCTTAAAAGAAATTGCCAAGATTATTGACGGCGAGGTCGTCGGAGACAACAGCGTGCTGATCACGGGGATCTCCGGGATCAAAGAGGCCCGCGAAGGGGATATCACGTTTCTGGCAAACCCTAAGTATGCACCTTTAGCAGAATCAACGCGTGCCTCAGCCATCATCACCTCCAGAGAAGAACAGAGTTTACCCAAACCCGTTATCCGTACGGAAAATCCGTCTCTGGCGTTCGTCAAGATTGTCGAACTCTTTTCTCCTCCTGCCGTGAATCATCCCCAGGGGATACATCCGACAGCTGTCATAGGTAAAGATGTTCGCCTGGGAGCCAACGTCGCCCTCGGGCCTTATACGGTAATCGAGGAAGGTGTTTCCATCCAAGACAACAGCATTATCTATGCCAGCTGTTTCGTGGGGCCCTTCTCTAAGATAGGAAGTAGCACCCTGATATACCCCCATGTTTCCATCCGGGAGCGCACGATCATAGGCAGCCGCGTTATCATCCATAGCGGAACTGTCATCGGTTCCGATGGTTTTGGGTTTGTGACCGTTGACGGCGTGCATCATAAGATTCCGCAGGTGGGCACCATCGAAATAGGAGACGATGTGGAGATCGGCTCCAACGTCTCCATAGACCGCGCCCGTTTTGATAAGACGGTAATTGCCAGGGGAACGAAGATCGACAACCTCGTGCAGATCGCCCATAACGTGGTAGTGGGTGAGAGTTCTCTCATCGCAGCCCAGACAGGCATTTCCGGAAGTACCACTCTTGGCAAAAATGTTATCCTTGCCGGACAAGTGGGCCTTGTGGGGCACATCACCGTCGGAGACAACGCGATCATCATGGCACAGTCAGGGGTTAATAAGTCTATCCCCCCAGATACTACGGCCTGGGGGTATCCGGCCAAGCCCGCACCAATCGCCCGGAGAGTCAATGCCTGCGTGCAGAACCTGCCCAGGTTATTTGAAACCGTAACACAGCTCAAAAAGAAAATAGAGGCATTGGAAGCAAAACTTAAAAACCGTCCTTAAGAATCCTTCAATAAATGAAAAAACAAAGGACTATTGCCAGGGAATTATCTTTAAGTGGTATCGGACTGCACACGGCGAAGAAAGTGAAAGTGACTTTTAAGCCGGCACAAGAGGACAGCGGCATCCAATTTATACGCGTCGATTTGCCGCAGAAGCCAGTGATCAAGGCAAGCGTTGAGAATCTGCTCTCTCCGGCGCTGACGCCTCGGCGAACCTCTGTTGGCACTGCCAAAGCTGAGATTCAAACCATCGAACATCTCATGGCTGCCCTGGCAGGCTTAAGCATCGATAACATAACCATTGAGCTGGATAATGAGGAGGTTCCGGGTTTAGACGGAAGCAGTCTTAATTTCTTGGAAGTACTTTGTGATGCGGGCATTAAAGAGCAGAACAAGGAGCGGCAGTATTTTTCCATCAAAGAGCCGATTTTTGCCGAAGAGAATGGCTCGACTGCCGTTGCCCTGCCGTTTCCTGAGTTTAAGATTTCCTACACACTCAATTATAACCATCCGAAGCTCAAGACGGATTTTCTAGAGGTCGTTGTTACTCCCGATATCTTTAAAGAAAATATCTGCGGTGCCAGGACTTTCTGCCTTGAGAACGAGGTGGATGAGCTTCTACGCCAGGGTCTAGGTCGCGGCGCCAACTACCAGAATACCCTTGTCTTAGGAGAACAGGGGGTGATCAAGAATAAATTACGTTTTAAGGATGAATTCATCCGGCATAAGATACTGGACCTGATGGGAGACCTGTATCTGGTGGGATACCCTTTAAAGGCGCATATCATTGCCTTAAGAAGCGGACACTCCCTGAATCTGAAATTAGTTAGAAAGATAAATCAGCACAGGCAAAGGTCCTTTGCAGGAGGCGTCGGCTCAGGTTACCAGCCCAAGCAGGAAGAGGAGCTGGATTTAACCATGATCAAGAGGATTCTACCGCACCGGGAGCCCTTTTTATTCGTCGATAAAATAATTCATTTAGAGCAGGGGAGGCGCTGCGTGGGTTTCAAGAACGTCACCATCAATGATTATTTTTTTAAAGGCCATTTCCCGGGAAGGCCTGTCATGCCTGGCGTTTTGATTGTGGAGGCCTTAGCCCAGGTGGGTGGCGTGATGATGCTTTCTCCGGAAGAAAATCGCGGAAAACTCGCTTTCTTTTTGTCCGCTAATAACATCAAATTCAGGAGAACGGTTATTCCCGGCGACCAGTTGGTACTGGACGTTGAAGCAGGCAGAGTGAAATCAAGGACCGGCCAGGTCCACGGCAAGGCCATGGTGGACGGCAAGGTCGTCGCCGAAGCGGATCTCATGTTCGTACTTGCCGATTCCTCATAGAATAATGAAGATACACCCTTCAGCCATTATATCCAAGAAGGCAAGGTTAGATAGCGATGTCAGCGTGGGGCCGTTTACGGTTATCGGAGAGAACTCATCCATTGGCAAAGGGACGGTGATTGGCGCGCATTGCCTTATCGATGGCCGAACCACCATCGGGAAGAACTGCCAGGTTTTTACCGGGGCTGTGGTGGGAAGCAGGCCCCAGGACCTCAAATACAAGGGCGAGAAGGTCTACCTTGAGATCGGCGATGAGAATATAATCCGGGAATACTGTACGTTTAATCCCGGTACCAATGAAGGCGGCAAGACCGTTATCGGAAACAATAATCTATTCATGGCTTATGCGCACATCGCACATGATTGCGTTATTGGCCATTATTGCGTCATCGCCAATAACGGTACGTGTGCCGGTTATGTTACCATCGAAGATAAAGCCGTGATAGGAGGGATGGTGGCAATTCATCAATTTGTCAGGATCGGCACCCTCTCCATCATCGGCGGCTGTTCCAAAGTCGTCTCGGATATTCCGCCGTTTTCAACCTGTGACGGACATCCGGCAGCCGTCTACGGCCTTAACCTGGTAGGTTTAAAGCGCCATAATGTAGCAAAAGAATCCATTGACCAGCTTCACCACGCTTTCAAGATACTTTTCAATCAAGGTCTTACCCTGAAACATGCCTTGGCAAAGGCACAAAAAGAAGTCAAACAGACTGAAGAAGTCGTTTATCTACTCAATTTTATAAAGAGCTCCCAGAGAGGCATTGCCCATTCCTGCCGCAAACGGTGAACGATCGTGGAAAAAATAGGCCTTATCGCAGGTAACCGAAAATTTCCCCTGGTTGTCGCGCAGGGAGCCAAAAAGAACGGTTTTCAAATTGTGGCTGTAGCCATAAAGCGCGATACATCTTCAAAACTTGCGCAATATGTGGATAAGATTTACTGGATAGGGCTGGGTGAGTTTACGCGGATGTGCGAAATATTCAGGCAGGAAGGCATCAGCAAGGTTGTGATGGCAGGACAAATCAGTCCGCACAGGCTGTTCACTAAGGAAGTCACGGGAAGTGAGGATTTAAAGAGCCTGTTGGCCAGCCTGAAAGACAAAAAAGCCGATTCGATATTCGAAGCCGTTGCCCGGAAACTAGATGAATTTCAGATTGAATTATTGGACTCAACGGTCTTTGTCAGAGAGCTTTTGCCTAAGAAAGGGACCCTCACGCTGCGTTCGCCGGATCCATCAGACTGGGAAGATATACATTTCGGCTTTGATTTAGCCAAGGAGATAGCGCGCTTGGATATTGGCCAGACAATAGCGGTGAAATCAAAGGCCGTGGTTGCAGTTGAGGCTTTGGAAGGCACGGATAACCTGATCCGCCGTGCTGGAAAGATCAGCCAGGGCGCCTTTTTGTTAGTCAAGGTCAGTAAGCCCAGGCAGGATATGCGTTTTGATATACCGGTTCTCGGCCTTAACACTATAAAGAACCTCGTTAAAACAGGCGCTAAAGGTTTAGCTTTTGAAGCGGAAAAGACTCTTTTTATTGATTTAAAAGAGAGCGTGAATTTGGCGAATAGGAAAGGCTTAACCATCGTTGCCATTTAAGGTAAGTGGCTTTATCTCTGAGGAAGTGATAGTTACGTAGCAAGTATGCTGTCCGAGTTTGTCCAGGACAAAGCAGGAAGGGCAGTAGAGATTTCTCTTGACACACTTAGAGTTGTTGTGATAATTTATATTCCCAAGCTTATCCCTCGCATCCAGTAGGAAATAAAGAGATGCTGAGGATTAATTGAAGGAGGAAACCATGGCAGTTGCAAGGGCTAAAACAGCAGAGTTCAAATTGTACGCACCCCAGGCAAAAAGAGTCAGTGTTGCCGGTAGTTTTAACAACTGGAATACCAAGGCACTCAGCGCCAAAAGGGATTCCAGGGGTAATTGGGCCGTTAAAGTCAATTTAAAACCGGGTATATACGAATATAAATTCTTGGTTGACGGTTCCTGGATTAGTGATCCGAAATGCACGAGCTACGTTAACAATTCTTTTGGCTCTCAAAACTGCGTGCTTGAAATAAAGTAAGATCCAAAGCCCCAAGCCCCACCTTTCTGTTGATGCAGTGAAGAATCATATGAAGGTGGGGATTTTATTTGTGGTATAATACCTCTATGAAGTATATTTATGGTCCGGTTTCATCGAGAAGATTAGGTTCGTCCTTAGGCATAAACCTGACACCCCCTAAAGTCTGCAATTTTGACTGTATTTATTGCCAGCTGGGGAAAACCAACGAGCTGACTCTGGAGAGAAAAGGATACGTAAAGGCAGCCGATGTCCTTATGGAATTGAAAGATTGCCTCCAGCATAATACGCAGGAGGCCAACAGGCTCAATTACATTACGCTTTCCGGCTGCGGCGAACCCACATTAAATACCGGGATAGGAGAGTTTATTACTGAGGTCAAAAAGATCACCGCTGTCCCTGTTGCCGTCATCACTAACTCCTCTTTATTGAATCAAAAGGAAGTGCTTCAGGCGCTAATTGGCGCGGATCTGATCGTGCCTTCCCTGGATGCGGTTTCTCCGGAGATTTTTCAGCGGATCAACAGGCCTGTGCCTGGAGTGCAAATGGATGAGGTGATAGCAGGCCTGGTAAGTTTAAGAAAGGAATTCCGCGGCAAAATTTGGCTGGAGGTAATGGTGGTGCGCGGGGTCAATGATGACCTGGAGCATATCAGAAAACTGAAGGATATTGTGGAGAAGATAAATCCCGATAAGATTGCGGCCCAGCGAGCCGCAACTTCGCTCGTCTCGGCTGCGTCGCTCTCCCGGACTTCGTAGATAGCAGGGGAACCGTGCCCGCTCCTTGCCTCCACGCCCCGCTCAATCACAGCCAAGCCTTTCCGCAAAATGTCAAAGTTTAAATATGGCGAGCCTTAGCGCAGAGAGTCGAAGGGATATTTTTTTTCTGGCTGGGCTGTTCCTCATTACCTTTGCCGTATACGGCAATACGTTAGGCAATGGCTTTGTTCTTGATGACGAAGCCCTCATTGTCAATAACCCTCTGGTCAAATCCCCATCCTTATGGCTGCTTAATTTTAAGACGGCTCTTTATGATTATCCCGAGTTAAATCCAGGCAAAATTCCCTTTAACAAGATGTACCGGCCTTTGCAGACCTTAAGTTACATCTTTGATTACAGGCTCTGGGGGTTAAACCCCAGTGGATTCCATCTGACGAATATCCTCCTGCATGCCTCAAACGCCATGCTTGTTTTTTACATTTGTCTGTTATTGTTCAACAGAGCCATAGCCAGGGTCGCGGGTCTTTTATTTGCCGTTCATCCTCTCCATGTATCCGTTGTCTCCTACATTTCGGCGCGGTCCGATTTATTGGTATGTCTTTGCATACTGACAAGTATGATTTTATTTCTCTATTTTATTTCCATGAAATCCAAGTGGTACTATCTGTTGAGTTTATTCTTTGCAGCGACAGCGCTTGTTTGCAGGGAGAGTGCCTTGCTTTTACCTTTGTTTATCATTCTCCTCTTATACCTGCAAAGAGACACCAAGTTCAAGTGGCTTTGGGTTGTTCCTTTTCTACTCTTGAATATTGTGTATCTGGGTCTGCGATTTATCCTGTTTGGGAGATTGGCAGTAAGTATCCATACGCAACCGGCCTTCTTGAGCCTAGCGTTAAGGTTGATGAATTTTCTGAATATCATACCGCGATATCTGTCCCTTTTGATGGTTCCTAAGGAATCGCATCTGTTTCGTTCTGTTCCTTTCGTGACGCAACCCTTTTCCCAGGACACGGCGCTTGCTTTGGCTGTGTTGCTTGGTATCGCGTATCTGGTTTTTAGATTCCGCCGGAATAAGCCGTTGGTTTTTGCAAGCCTCTGGTTTCTCATAGGGCTTCTTCCTGTTTTTTTCTTTCTGGATGCCTATCGCGGAATCAGCGCTCAGGCGATGATGGCAGAAAGCTGGGTTTATCTTTCCAGCATCGGTTTCTTTGTATTTGTGGGTTCGATTGTGCCTGCCTGGCAGATAGGAAGGATAGGATTTATTCTGGTGAGCACGATCTATGCTTTTGGGACGATAAGGTATAACGCGACGTGGCATGATTCCTTGAGTCTTTATAGGAATGCCTTACAGTATCTTCCGCAAAGAAATACGGTAAGAAAAAATCTCATCTTAGAATACCTGAAACTGGGCTTATACGAATCAGCGCTCAAAGAGATTCAGCAGTTTTCCCGTGACTATCCTGAAAGCAGCCTGCGATACGTGCTGCTTGGCCGTTATGATTATGCGCTCGGCCATCTGTCTCAAGCAATTGAGAATTTTGAAACAGCCCTTGCCATGAATAAAAATAGTTATGAAATTTACTATCGATTAGGGTTGTGTTTTGCGGGTAGGGGTGAGCGGGAGGAGGCCCGAGAGGCTTTTTCCCACTCTCTTGTCCTCAATCCCCGTTATTTCGATAGTCTCCTTGCGTTAGGAGATTTATATGCGCAGGAAGAAGAATGCGTTCAGGCCCTTGGATTTTATCAAAGAGCGCTGGCTATTGACCCTAGCGATGCGTCCTTACAGGAAAAAATAAGACTCTGTCAGGCAAATAGGTAATTGGTGGTGAGCAAACAAAAAGAAGTTTAGAATCGCATCCGGAAGGTATAGGTCAGACGCTCTTTCTCAAATTGCAGGCGGCCTTTAAAACGGAATATCTTAACCCTGAATCTGTCCTTAATCCAATCTTCGATTTCTTTGGCCTTAAAGTAGGGATACCAGATATCAACACCCAGCCATTCTTTCCAGGCTTCCCGGATAATCTTTTTTTCCTCTCTTTTCTTTCTCATATCTTCAAGTACCCTTTTTTCAATAAAGTTCCAGAAGGCGTGGTCACTTTTTTCGTAAAAGTTCTCAAAATGGAATGTGGGTTTTGATAGACTGGCAAAGGAGCGCAGACTGGTTGCAAAAAAGAATTCGTCGTAGTCGATTACATTCATGAGCTCTTTTTTGTCTGCAGAAAGGAGGGGAACTATTTTTTCAAAGGTCGGTTGTTCCGGTACAGTCCGTTGCGGGAAAACGGATTCTTTTTCAGAGAGGGATGGCACCCGAAAGAGCAAAAGATCGCTTTGGGCATAAACAGGGGGTCGCATCAATACCAAGACTCCGAAGAGGATTATGGATTTCTCCGTCGCGGTGAGCATTTCTAAGCCCCCAATTGCCCAAAAAAGAAATTTTTATTTTTGACCCTCCCCTAAAATAAAGTATAACACAATTTCAGGTTATTTTCCCGATCCAGGCCATATTTTTTTCTGTATTTAGGCAATAATTTTTTTAGAATTTACAGAAAACAATGATATAATAAGAAAAAAAGGAGGTAGACATGGAAAAAGATTTAGGTAAGACGTCTTCGGGGTTGCAGCCTAACCTGGCCGCGCTCTTGTGCTACCTGGCGGGTTTTATTACAGGGATTATTTTTTATATCATTGAGAAAGAGAATAAATTCGTACGCTTTCACGCCATGCAGTCCATTCTGACGTTTGGTGGTTTATTCGTTTTGCAGATGATTCTCGCCTTTATTCCGGTCCTGGGATGGATTCTTATTCCTCTTATCAGTATCGCAAGCCTGATTCTTTGGATAGTCCTGATGGTCAAGGCCTACCAGGGAGAAGAATTCAAATTGCCCATTATCGCAGAAATAGCAGAAAAACAGGCTTCTTTAAAGTGAAGTTGGTAACTTAAGGAGAAAAGGAGGAAAGGTGAAAAAGGTTTATGCGTTAATTCTCTGCGGATTGTTGATGTTGACGACGGTCGGCTGCGGGACCATAAAAGGTCTGGGTGAGGATATCAGCACCGTAGGGCGGTGGTTGATTAAGGGTTCGGATACGGCCACTACGGCGAATACCAAATAGAGACGCATCCAAGACTCTACCTTTTGCCAAAGATTTGATTGAAAGACCTTCCTTTTTAGGTTACAATAATCCCACCACAATAAATATTTTCTGGCCGCTAGCTTATCCCCTAACGGGGATTTCGCTAGCGGCTTCGAGTAGTAATAATTCTGGGCCACTAGCTCAATTGGTAGAGCAGGTCCCTCTTAAGGACAAGGTCGAAGGTTCGACTCCTTCGTGGCCCACTAAGTTGAAAGTCGAACCTAAGGGGGTGCGGGAGTTTTAATTCCCCCAAAGTGATGTCCCCCACGCTTGGGGGAGAATATTAAGAGGGGGCTTGCCCCCTCTTAAGGAGCGAACCCAGTGAGCGACGGGTTCGACTCCTTCGTGGCCCACTAAGTTGAAAGTCGAACCTAAGGGGGTGCGGGAGTTTTAATTCCCCCCAAAGAGATGTCCCCCGCGATTGCCTGCCCGCCGGCAGGCAGGGGGGAGAATTAAATGGCTGAAAAAGTATATGAATTATTGGAGCACACGGCGGACGTCGGTATCCGGGTAAGGGCAAACAACGTAAATGAGCTATTTAGGAATACCGCTAGCGCCATGTTTCAAATTATAGCCGAACCAAAAGGTCCGACCACCCAATCCGCTGAAGAGATCTCTATAAAACTAAACGCCGAGAATATCGAACAATTATTCGTCAATTGGCTTAATGAGCTCCTTTCTCTTTCCGCTACAAAAGAACTCATATTTACCAGTTTTGAAGTCACCCTTTTAGAAAATAATCGTTTAGAGGCTGTGGCTTGTGGTGTTCCTATGGAAGATTTCCGCATCAACGCCGAAATAAAGGCAGCCACTTTCCATGAGCTTAAGCTGGAACGGACCGCCTCCGGCTGGATCGCGGAAGTCATATTTGACGTTTAAGCTATGTCAGAAGTCATTTTAGAGAAGATTGACGATTATCGCTGGCAGATACCCAAATCCTACAAGCCGGGCATGCGCGTGCCGGGGATTGTCTATGCTGACGAGAAACTGCTCAAGGATATCTGTCAAGATAAGGCTTTGGAGCAGGTTGCCAATGTTGCCTTTTTGCCGGGAATCGTAAGGGCCTCTTTAGCCATGCCTGATATTCACTGGGGTTATGGTTTCAGTATAGGCGGTGTTGCTGCAACAGATATCGAAAACGGAGGTGTCATTTCTCCCGGCGGTGTCGGTTTTGATATAAATTGTGGGGTGCGCCTTTTGCGCACGAGTCTTTGTTTTGATGATGTCAAAGACAAAATCAAAGACATCGTTTATGCCTTATTTAATGACGTGCCCAGCGGCGTTGGTTCTAAAGGGGAGATCCGCGTCAGCGCAAAGGAAGAGAGGGATATATTGGTTAAAGGTTCAAAATGGGCTGTGGAACAGGGGTTTGGCACGCAGGATGACCTGGAGTGCACCGAGGAGAATGGCGCTATTCAGGGAGCTGACCCTGATGCTGTCTCTGAGCGGGCTTATGAAAGAGGAAAAGCGCAATCCGGGACCTTGGGTTCAGGGAATCATTTTCTTGAAGTACAGGTCATCGACCAGCTTTATGATCAGAAGCTCTGTGAAGAATTCAGCCTGGAAATGGGGCAGGTCATGGTGATGATCCACTCCGGTTCCAGGGGCCTGGGTTATCAGATCTGTGATGATTATGTAAGGACTTTGATGCCCTGCCTGCAAAAGTACCATATCAGCGTTCCTGACAGGCAATTGGTCTGTGCTCCGGTTGAGTCTGTGGAAGGTAGGGATTATCTGGGAGCTATGAGATGTGCAGCTAATTATGCCTGGGCCAACCGGCAGTGCCTGATGAACCTGACCCGTAAAGCCTTTGAAAAGATTTTCAGCACCTCTTGGGAAAAACTGGGCATGTATCTTATTTATGATGTAGCCCATAATATTGCTAAGATCGAGAAACACGCCGTTGACGGCAAAGAGAAAATGCTCTGCGTCCACCGAAAAGGCGCCACGCGTGCCTTTGGCCCTGGACATCCGGCTTTGCCTGAGCGCTACAAAAAAACAGGACAACCCGTGATTATCCCTGGGGATATGGGCAGAAATTCCTATTTGCTTGTCGGCACTCAGAAAGCCATGGAAGAGACATTCGGCTCGACCTGTCATGGCGCCGGCCGCGTCAAATCCCGAACAGCTGCGATGCGCTCCATCAACCTGAATACTTTATTGAAAGAATTGGAATCCAAAGGTATAATGGTGAGAGCTCATGGCCGCTCAACCATTGTGGAAGAAGCGCCGCAGGCTTATAAAGACGTCAATGATGTCGTTGACGTCGTGCATAATGCAGGGATTTCCAGGCGCGTCTGTAGAATGCGGCCGCTAGGCGTCATCAAAGGTTAGCTATGTTAGATATCAAGTTCATTCGGGAAAATCAGGAGTTAATAAAAACCACCCTCAAGAACCGCGGTTTAAAGTTTGAGCTAGATTCGCTAATTGAGCTGGGTGATTCCCGTCGCAAGCTCCTGGCTGAATTGGAGAATCTACGCAGCCAAAGAAATAAGGCGAATGATGAGGTCACTGCTCTCCTAAAGGCAAAAAAGGACGCCAGACCAAGAATCGAAGCGATGAAGTCAGTCTCCGCAAAGATCGACGAGCTGGAAGGCCGGGTCAGAGAAGTGGATAAAGAGTTGGAGGGACTTTTGCTGGCCATTCCTAATGTTCCGCACGAAAGCGTTCCTGTGGGAGACTCCTCTAAAAAAAAGACTGTGCGTTCGTGGGGAGAACTGCGACGTTTCGATTTCCCTCCTGTAACACATATGGAGCTTAGTCAACATCTGGATATCATTGATTTTGCCAGGGCCACCAAGATGACTGGTTCAAACTTCGTGTTGTTTAAGGGCTGGGGCGCAAAATTAGAAAGGGCCCTGATTAATTTCATGCTAGATTTACACACCCAAAAGCACGGGTATACAGAGGTCTTTCCGCCTTTTCTGGTCAACCGGGCCTCGATGACCAACACAGGACAGCTGCCGAAGTTAGAGGAGGATATGTACAGGCTTAAGGATGACGATCTCTTCCTCGTTCCCACGGCCGAGGTGCCTGTTACCAATATTTTTATGGATGAGATCTTAGTGGAAGATAAACTGCCTATTTATTATACGGCCTATACGTCATGCTTTAGAAGAGAAGCAGGTTCTTACGGTAAGGATACGAAGGGCCTGATTCGCGTGCACGAGTTCGATAAAGTAGAGTTGGTTAAGTTTGTCAGACCTGAATATTCTTATGAAGAATTAGAGAAGTTGGTAGAAGATGCTGAAGAGGTCTTGCAGCTTCTGGAGCTCCCCTACAGAGTGGTGTTGTTGCCGACCCAAGATTTAAGTTTTGCGGCTAGTAAGTGTTATGACTTGGAAGCTTATGCGCCTGGGATAGACGCGTGGCTTGAGGTATCCAGTTGCAGCAATTTTGAAAGCTTTCAGGCTCGTCGGGCCAATATCCGGTTCAGAAGGAAGGATTCGAAGAAGTTGGATTTTGTGCATACATTAAACGGCTCAGGTATTGCTTTAGCACGCACGGTCGTGGCGATATTGGAAAACTATCAGCAGAAGGATGGTTCGGTCATCGTTCCGTCCGTTCTTCGGCCCTATCTGAATGAAAAAGAAAGGATCCCTTAACAGAAATAAAAAGGAGGCCTCCGATTTAGAAGGGGAAGAGTTCGAACTTCAACCCAGCCGTCTTTCCTTCATGTTTTCGGGTGTATCGGGAAAGATGTTCGGGATTGTTAAATTTATTTTAGGAGTTTGTTTCCTTCCCTTTGTTTATGCGGCGACGGTTTCTTACCTGAGTGAGTTTCGCTCGGTCGGTAAGAGCTTCGAGGATTACTTCTGGTCAGGAGGGATCACCCTAGTTCTGATTTATTTCTTTGTCTGGGAACCAGCTGTCCTTTACAGCAAGGGCCAGAGGCTGCTGGAATTTATTTTTAATTTTTTCAGACCTCTGGTTAAAGTGGCGCCTTATGTTTTGCCGGTGTACGCGATTATCGTATTTGCACTTTACGGATTGCTGTCGCTCTTCATAAAGTCTTTTTGGCTCATCCGGTATACGCTTTTTCTTTTGGGTTTAGCTATGGCCCTGCATATTATTTATTCCGCTAAAACTTTGCGTTCGAAAAAGAATGATTTCCTGAGAGGAAATTATATATTCGGATTTTCTTTTATTTATATTCTTGATCTAATTCTGCTTGCCCTTTTTATGAGCCTCTTGTTTGAGGAGTTTTCCTTTACCGATTTCTCCGGCAGCGCCTTCTCATTGGCCGGGGATATATTCAGTTCCATTTTTAAACAGCTTTTTATACCTGGTCGTTAGATGGTGGGGTTCGGGAGTGGTTTAACCGGCCTGTCTTGAAAACAGGTGTCCCTCACGGGACCGAGAGTTCGAATCTCTCCCCCACCGTTTTAAACAAAAATTTGGAGAGTTGCCAGAGTGGTTGAATGGGGCGGTCTCGTCCCGCCCCGCTCTCTTGGTTCGCAGGCGGGATCCCGCCTGCTATTAAATAGTTTGGCGGGAAAACCGTTTATGATTTGGAGAGTTGGCTGAGCGGTCGAAAGCGCACGCCTCGAAAGCGTGAGTCGCGCAAGCGACCGGAGGTTCGAATCCTCCACTCTCCGTATTTTTTTGCCGGCAAGGCAAAAAAATACAGCACTCAAGCGAGCGGCCAGAAGGGCAAACCGCAGCACCGCACTGCGTGCGGTGTAATCCTCAGACACGTTATTAGCGGGAGAATTAACAAGCGGTTTAGCGAGCGGAGCGCCTTTAGGTTCATTCCGTTCAGCCCCTCCATCACTCCTACACCCGAAATCCATCAGGTTTTTATCTTACTTTTTCCTGACTTTTTTGGTATAATTATTTTATTAAGGATATGCAAAACTTACACAGGGTTATAGAGAGTTTCTTTAAGCTAAAGGATTTGAACACCAATATCCGCACGGAAGTTATGGCGGGTGTAACTACCTTTATGGCCATGGCGTACATTATCTTTGTGAATCCGGCGATGATTTCGCAGACGGGTATTGATTTTGGCGCGGCCATGGTCGCCACCTCTATCTCCGCAGCTGTCGCGACAATCCTTATGGGGCTGTATGCGAATTACCCAATTGCTTTAGCAACAGGAATGGGAGAGAATGCCTTTTTTACATATACCGTGTGCATGACGATGGGGATTTCCTGGCCAGTGGCTCTGGGTTGCGTTTTTATGGAAGGCGTCCTTTTTCTTTTTCTAACTTTGATAAAGTTGCGGCAGAAAATCATCGATGCTATTCCGGCTTCGCTGCGCTACGGCACGGCCTGCGGCATAGGTTTTCTTATTGCCTTTATCGGCCTGATGGATGCCGGTCTCATCGTTTCTCATCCTGCAACGTTTGTTACGCTGGGAGACATCTTAAGCCCAGCTGCCATGCTGTCTATAGTGGGTTTAATCGTGACAAGCGTCTTTTTGATAAAAAAAATTAAAGGAGGCATCCTCTGGGGTATATTGAGCACCGCGCTCCTGGGAATCTTTTGCGGAATTATCAAATACCAAGGGTTCGTCTCTCTGCCGCCATCACTGGCACCGACATTTTTGAAGATGGATATTGCCGGTGCACTGAAATTAGGGTTCCTTTCGATTATTTTCATATTTTTATTTATGGACATATTTGACACAGTAGGGACTCTTGCCGGCATAGGAGAGTTAGGAGGTTTCATGCGGCAGGGGAAACTGCCGCGCGCTGGAAGGGCTATGTTTTCAGATGCCGTTGGAACATGCGTGGGTGCGGCCTGCGGCACACCTACAGTCACAAGTTACATCGAAAGTGCGGCGGGAATAGCCACTGGCGGACGTTCGGGCCTGGCCAGCGTCGTGACCGGATTGTTGTTTTTTGCCTCTTTATTTTTCTTCCCCCTCGTCAAAATGATTGGCGGAGGTTATGTCAGCCCCCAAGGAGCCCTGCTTCATCCTGTGACAGCGCCAGCCCTCATCATTGTAGGAAGCATGATGCTCCACTCCATTACCAAAATCGATTGGCAGGATTACAGCGAGTCCATACCGGCCTTTTTAGTCATGCTGATGATGCCTTTAACATTCAGTATTGCCACAGGCATTGCCATGGGTTTCATAAGTTATGCAGCGTTAAAGTTGTTTACCGGCCGAGGCAAACAGGTGTCCTGGCTGGTTTATATTTTAGCGGCGCTTTTTATCTTAAGATTTGTCTATTTAAAGGCGATGTAGTTATTTAGCTAGTCAAGAGGAGAGGTGCCGGAGCGGTCTAACGGGCACGCCTGGAGAGCGTGTGACTCGCAAGGGTCCCAGGGTTCGAATCCCTGCCTCTCCGCCATGTTGGAAATGAAAAGATTATAAAAAAGGAGGGAAATGTGGCTGACAAGAAAAAGATTTTAGTAATTGATGACGAACCAGATGTCGTTAAGATGATTAAATCCCGCCTGGAGGTTAAAGACTATGAAGTAATTTCAGCTTTTAACGGAAAAGAAGGTATGTAAAAAATTCAGGATGAAAATCCCGATTTAATAGTTCTAGATATAATAATGCCTGAAATGGATGGCTATACTTTCGTACGGCAGTTGAATAAAGAGAGGAACATACCCATCATTGTGCTTACAGGGAGTGCTGAGATGAAAGATTTATTTAGTATGGAAGGAATAAAGGATTACGTTGTAAAGCCTTTTACAGGAGAAGAATTATTAGAGAAGATTCATAAATATTTAAAATAAACAAGCAGAATCAGGGATGTAATCCTTAAGGCACGTTAGTGCGGGAGAATTAACAAAGGGCTTAGCCCCATTTCACACCTGGCGGTACGTTTATCCTCACATTCGAATGATTCTCAACGCACCGTAGTTTTTTCCGGAAAAAACTACGGTACTTGGGCGAGCGATCCAAAGGCAAACCGCAGCACCACACTGTGTGCGGTGTAATTCGCTGACAAGTGATAGCAGACGAATTAACAAGCGGTTTAGCAGCGAAAGTGCTTGCAAAGTCACCTAGCTTTTTCTTCCGATTACGGCTCGGCGTAATAAATGAAAGCCTGGCGTAATCGCTTCCAAAATAAAAAAGAATGATTGAACTCGATACACAGGTAATCAAGAATAGGGTAAAAGGGCAAAAAATAGCAATTTCCGGAAATGCGGCTATTGCCCGCGGTCTCCTCGAGGGTGGTGTTAAGGTTATTACTAGCTATCCAGGAAGCCCCTGCGCAGAAGTCATTGAACATTTAGCTCCTCTTTGTGACGAATATGACTTTTACGTAGAATGGTCTGTAAATGAGAAAATTGCTTTTGAGGTAGCTGCTGCAGCTGCAATGTCTCATGTGCGCTCTGCCTTTATAACAAAGCATGTCGGCATGAACGTTGCTTCAGATTCATTAATGTCCATATGTTATGCGGGAGTTAATGCTGGGATGGTGATCGTGTCTGCCGATGACCCTGGTGCCATTTCTTCCCCTATAGAAGAGGATACGCGTTTTTATGCAAGCATAGCGGAAATTCCTGGCCTAGAGCCTTATACTCAACAAGAGGCAAAAGACATGGTTGTTGAGGCATTAAATATTTCGGAAAGAGCGAAATTGCCCGTATTTATCCGGGCTACGAATAGGATTTTTTATGGGAGAGGAGTCGTTGTCACGGGCGAAATACAAAACTCTTCTCGTAATGGAGAATTTGACAGAAAGAATCCCCGATGGTTTATCACCAGAAGAAACGCCGTTCGGCAGCATAAATGGCTACATGAGCAGAGAAAGTTGTTGGATAAGATTGCACAAACATCCCCTTTTAATAACATTGAATGGGCACCGTGGTCTAGGCGTGGAATAATTACTTCAGGAGTAAGTTATCATTATGCGAAAGAAGCGATAAAAGAATTATCTTTGGTGAATGAAGTCTCTGTTTTAAGGATAGGCCATTTTAATCCTTTGCCAGTGAATTATGTTAAGCGGTTTTTAGTCAGGCTCAAGGAAGTGTTGCTGGTAGAGGAGCTGGAGCCTTTTATTGAAGAGAAAACAAAAGCACTCCTACCGGAAATCAATAAAAAGATTAAAATTTATGGGAAACTCACGCATCATCTTCCTGAAACAGGTTCGTACTCTGTGGAAATAGTGAAAGAGGCCATAGCAAAACTCTGGAAGGGGAAAAGCGATTTTAATGCAGCAGGTCACGAATCCAGAAGAAAACTGGACGATTTATCACATCTTCTTGCGAAAGACCCACTTACCTTTTGCCCCGGATGTCCCCACCGTGCCTCTTTCTATGTTTTAAAAGAATCGATCAAAAAGACAAATCAAGAATTCATTGTTAACGGAGACATTGGATGCTACATGTTTAACCGTAAATCTCCATTTTCTTTTAGCGACACGGTTTTTTGTATGGGTGCCAGTATCGGTATCGGCTGCGGGTTATTTCAGGCGAAATCAAACAAAAGGATTGTAGCTACCATTGGAGACTCTACCTTTTTGCATGCTGGTATCCCGGCTTTGATTAATTGCTGCTATACGGGAGTCGATATACTGGTTTATATACTGGACAATGAGATTACAGCTTCGACAGGGCTACAGCCATATGCGGGAATTGGAATTAACGCAGAGGGCAAGCAAACTAAAAGAATCTTGATTGAAGATGTTGTTCGGGCGTGCAATGTTGATTTCATGAGAATCATTGATCCCTTTAATATTAAGGAAGCGATTGCGACAGTTTCCGAGGGACTTCAGGCGAAAGGACAGCGGGTCATAATTTCCCGTCATGAATGCGCCCAGGTATCGGCAAAAAGAAATAAACAGATGGGCCAAGCAATAAAAAAATTTAAAATAGAAACCGGCAAATGCAAACAGTGCCTGATATGTATAAATACTTTGAATTGCCCCGCAATAATAACCAGGGATGGCAGAGTTTATATAGATGCTTTTGTTTGTTCAGGATGTGGATTATGTGCTCAATCCTGTCCCCACGATGCGATTGTGCCTGCAGCAAAAAATGAATAATACTCAAGACCTGATTGTTACAGGCTTAAAAATTCACAAAGTTATGGAGTTTGCTCAAGTTTTGTCTCAGGCCGCGGCTCTCCAGGGTTTTGATGTTAAGACAGCAGAATTTTCGGTAGAACAGATTATGAATGTAGAGATGGCTCATATCCGCTTAGGAGAAAAAGTATTCAGCCCACTGATTCCGGAAGGTAAAGCCAATATTTTTGTCTGTTTTGAGCCGGCATTGGCCGTGAAGCATATCCGTAAATATTTATCTCCAGACGGAACAATCATCATGAACACGCATTCTCTATTATCCTTTGATGCAACGGCTGAGCAACTCATTTCTCTATTAAGTCCATCAGCAAAGAAGGTTATCAAGTTAGACGTGTTTAAGATGGCCGAAGAGGCAGGAGATATTTCCAGGAGTCATATGGTTTTGCTTGGGATATTAAGCGGTTTACCGAATGCCCCTGTAAGTTTATCCAATATTATCGCAGTGATTAACAAAAATTTTTCTTCAAGCGATGCAAAGCGTTATGTCAAAATACTGGAATCAGGGAGAGAGTTCATTGAAAAGGGTGGTTTGAATATGTATGAGGGGGCTTATCTTAATAAGGATTTTAGAATAGAGGTCGATGGCAAGAAAAAGTGGCAACGTTTATTAAGGAACTTGGATAAAGATAAGGGCAATAGATAATTGAGAGACAACTCAGCCAGATGCGAATCTTATTAGTAGAAGACGAGAGGAGTATGGCCTCTTTTATCAAGCGCGGACTCGAAGAGGAGCGTTATGTGGTTGATGTTGCTCCCGACGGAGAAAAGGCCCTTTTTTTGGCAGAAATAAATTCCTATGACTTGATCATTCTCGATATTATGCTGCCAGATACGAGTGGATTTTCTATCTGCAAGGATTTACGGGCCAAGAAAATAGATACCCTTATTCTTATGCTTACGGCCCGTGATGACGTTGAAGATAGGGTCTTAGGCCTTAAGATGGGGGCGGATGACTATTTAGGCAAGCCGTTTGAGTTCAATGAACTCCTGGCGCGGGTTGCCGCGCTTTTGCGCCGGAGTAGGCTCGATAAAAATCCCATCCTTCAGGCAGATGATCTGGAATTAAACCAACTCACTCATAAAGTTATGCGCGCAAAAAAAGAAATTAGCTTAACAAGCAAGGAATACAGCCTCCTTGAATATTTAATGCTTAATGTCAATCAGGTGGTAACACGGACTCAGTTATCCGAACATATTTGGAACGAAGATTCTGATAGCTTTACCAATGTTATAGACGTATTTATAAATCGGTTACGGAATAAGATTGATTACGGTTTTAAGAAAAAACTTATCTACACTCTGCGCGGCACCGGCTATATTCTTAAAGCATAAAACCATGAGGGCATTATCAATAAAGTTCGAGGTTACTGTTTTGTATGTGCTTTTCTTAGGCGTTATCCTGATTGGCTACCGTATTTTCATTTACAGGGACCTTTCAAACAGGCTTTACCTCAATGTCGATACAAGAATGAGGTTGACAGGGGAAGAACTCTGCCGCCACATAAGTACATCGCCCCATCCCGAAGGCGGCCGTCATAATATTGCTTTGGATTTGCCCGAGGAATACCTGTTAGGGCCGGATTGTTATCGCCTTTTTAGCGCAAGTGGAGAGCTCATTGAGCAATCCAAATACTGCAAGCATAATTTCCCTCCTCTGTTAAAAAAAGAACTTAAGAAACTCCAGGTAAGCAAGTATTTTTTTCGCAATGCGGTTGTCTCAAGACATCATTTCCGTCTGGGAAACATCCTTTTTTCTTCTCCTGGAACGCCAAGCTATGTTTTGCAGATCTGCCGCCAGATCGATGACGTGGTAACTCTCTTGCGCGGTAGGATCTATGCTTCGGCAGGTAGCGTATTGCTTATATTACTGGTTGCGCATTTATTGGGAAGGTTATTAGTCAAGCGCATAATCACCCCGGTGCTGAATGTAGTGAAGGTGGCAAAGGCAATCAGCGTTAAAGATATGAGTGCGCGTGTAAGTGTCCGGAATCTGGAGGCGGAAATGATGTACCTTGCCAACTCTTTTAACCAGATGCTCGGCTCCATAGAGAGGTCATTTGAATACATAAAGGAATTCAGTTCAAGCATCGGCCACGAGTTAAAAACGCCACTTGCGATTATTAAGGGAGAAACAGAGGTCGCGTTACGTAAGGAAAGGCAGGTTGAGGAGTATCGCAAGGCCTTGAGGATTAACCTTAAAGAGGCAAACAGGATGATCCATATTGTTGAAGACCTGGTCTTTCTGACAAAGCTAGATTACGATCCCGGCAACATCCAGAAAGAGCCATTTGATTTTATTAAGTTTTTCACGGAGCTTTTACAGCGCGTCCAAATGCTCGCGTCTCATAAACAGATAAACCTCTCAGCCACTATACCTAAGACCTCTATAACCGTTCAAGGGAACAAATTGCATCTGAGCCGCCTGTTTATGAACATTATTCAGAATGCTGTTAAATTTACACCTTCGCAAGGCAATATCACCTTAACCGTTCATCTGGAAGGTCGATTCGTGAAGGTTTACATCTCGGATACGGGTCCGGGAATCAGTAAAGATGATTTACAGAAGATATTCCAGCGTTTTTTTCATAAAGACAAAGCCAAATTAAGAACTGGTGAGGGTATAGGTCTTGGCCTTAGTATTGCTAAATCGATTGCACAGTTTCACAATGGCCATATTGAAGTAAAAAGCAAGCTCGGGGAAGGCTCGACATTCACGGTTTCCCTGCCCATAGTTCACACCTAATTCCTTTTATCATCTCTTTCATTCCGCAGAAAGATTACAAAAAATTAATTTTATTTTCATCTTCTGTTCATCATCCATTTTGTATACTTAAATTGAAATTAAAAAGCAGCAAAAGGACTTACCAGGTGAAAAAAATTCTTATCATCGATGATGAGGTGAGAGTGCGTCAGATGTACGCGATGTTGCTTAAGGAAGAGGGGTTTGATGTTAGAAAGGCTTCGGATGTTCCAAAGGCAACGGAATTATTACTTCGGGAGAATTTTGACCTTGTGCTTCTGGATATCAGAATGCCGGGGGATGGCGGAAAAAAAATGTACGAAGTTATCAGAGAATACGACCCGAACCTGAAGGTTATTGTCTCCAGTGTCTATCCTGTTGAAGAACAAATACAGAGCATCTTAGGGGCCTCTGCTTACCACGATAAAGCGCAAGGAATAGATGATCTCATGGTTAAGGTAAAAGAGGTGTTGGAAGATAAAAGGGTGCGACCCATTGAAACTTAATGGTTTTTAAAGGAGATAGGATATGGACTTTGAAAGACGGAAATTCCCGAGGCTGAATTCAGGGATGGTTACCAAGTTCTTAAAATTCGGGCCAGGAGAATCAATGGGAGAAAAAAGAAGTATTGTTTTTACACAAGACCTATCTTGTTCAGGTGCGAGGGTTGCAGTGCGTGGAGACATAAAACGCGGAGAGTACTGCACTCTAATACTGCAAATGCCATTTACTTTATTTCCGATATTAATCAATGGAGAAGTTAAGTGGGTTAAAGGTTCAGACTCAGATAATGGAATCTCAGATATCAAGGAGGTAGGTATAAACTTTGTCGAGATGGACGAGACAGGTAAATCTAAAATAGAACGATTCATAGCAAAAAAGATAAAAATACCCCTGCAGCCTATGCACGAAGTAATAAACACTGTTTAGCTATTCATATGAATTCCCCAAGACAGCTCTGTGCCTGCCTTTTTTCTTGAGAAGTGAAATAAACATTGATTCCCAATCCTTGCGTGTTATAATTCCCTGGAAGGAAAGTTCTATCTTAAATTCAGTTTTAAATGAGGTCCAACAAACATTTTATTTTTCTTCTTATTTTCAACCTTTTGATTTTTGCCTCTGGCTGCACCTCCCTGGCGAATATTGTCGTTGGTAAAACCGGCCTCAGGATACCTCAGCTGGTCGCGAATCTTGAGCCCTTTTTGAAAGAAAACAAGATTACCGTATTAGGAAAAATAGTCATCCAGAACCCAACGGCAAGTGACTTGGGGCTGGATAAGATATACCTTACCATTAAGGGTGAGGGAGAAGAAATCCTGGGAAAAGATGTCCTGGAGTGGGAGAGGCCGGACGTAAAATCAAAACAAGTGCTGGAGTCTCCGGTAAAGTTATCCCTGAGTCTGGGGGCGCTGAACAACAAGTTCATATCCATCTTCATACGCACGACTTTCACTTACAAAAAATTAGGGGTGCGTATCCCCATAGAGAGTGAGGTCGCGGTGTTGGACCTGAGCGCCCTCAAAGAGACCATCACCCGGCCCTTGTATGTCAATATCTATTCCCAGATCAGGACAACGCTTTTGGGCAACGCCTCCATTGATTACGTCCTGAGCATCACCAACCCCTTAAGTATTGACTTGGTGCTTGATGAGGGTGCCATCCGCATTTTTACCTTAGAAGGCCAGGATATCGCCAAAAGTGCTTTTGCCCGGACACTATTTAAGGGAGCCCAGTCAAACAAGATAAAAGGTTCCTTGAGGATAGGTAATATTTTCCGTAAAGTCATCCGTCAGGAATTCATCAGGAAACAACCTCTTAATATTGAACTTTCCGGACGTCTGAGGGTGCCTGAGACGGATATCTTCATGCCTTTTAAGATAGAATCCATTCAGGAGATAAGGTTTTCTCTTTTGGGAAGATAATATCTAGAGCCAGAATGGCTGAGAATAAGACTCTTAAGATTCAGAGGGTTCTGTTCATTAATCCGTTCTTATATCATTCTAAAAATATAAATATTGGAATAGATCCGGTTGTAGTAAGGCATGCTGGCCAGGCCATCAAGACAGGGGTAACATTTCCTATTGGTTTAGCTTATATGGCGGCCATGCTTTTGGAATCGGGATATGAGGTTAAACTCTTGGACCCCCTTGCCGAGTGCCTGCCGCTTGATGAGATTTACGATGCATCCTGTTGGTCAGATGCAATCGTGATGCCCTATAGCCCCGGCCATAAAGAAGGAATAAAAAGGTATTTTTCTGATTTTCGCCAGAAGGTGCGCATCGTCTCAGGAGGGATAGCTCCTTACATCCATGATTACCTTTTGGGCAATGATATTGCCGACATCATCATCAAGGGAGAGCCGGAAGAGACCATAGTCGAACTGGTCAGACAATACCCAAATGTTTCTGACGTTAAAGGAATCATTTTTCGCTCAAACTCGAATAAGCCGGTCATCAATCCGCGGAGACCCCTTATCATGGATCTGGACCGCCTGCCCTTCCCTGTCCGTCATCTTACGAATCCCATCCATTATTGGGACATCTCTTTTTTTGGGCAGCCTACGGCCTGGATTCTTCTTTCGAGAGGTTGCAGCTTTGACTGTATTTTTTGCGCCCAGTTTGAAATCAATCAGAGGGCGGTAAGAAGAAGGAGCCCCAAGAATATCGTTGATGAGATGGAGCAGGTGGTTAAAAAACAAAAGGTGAAAAATTTTGTTTTTTTTGATGAGACTTTTAACTTGTCTGACAAGTTTGTTATCGACGTTTGCGATGAGATCATAAAGCGAAACCTCAAGGTTCATTGGTGGTGCTCGGCCCGGCCTGACTTGGTGAGGTTTGATGTGGTGAAGAGGATGAAAGAAAGCGGATGCATCGAAATGCGCTTTGGCGTAGAATCCGCCAATGATGAGATCCTGCGCTATCTCAACAAAGATACGACGGTAGAGAAAATGAAACGGGGCATCCTTTTAACGAAACAGGCAGGAATGAATTTCTCATTGCAGTGCATCTTTGGCAGTCCGATGGAGTCAGAGGCAACCATTAAAAATACGATAAATTTCGCTCGCCAGATGAACCCGCTTTTCGTTTCTTTTAATGTGTTGACACCGCTGCCTGGCTCGCGCCTGTTTGCACAACTGAAAGATAAGCTCAATCTGGAAGACGGCCTGAAAAATTTCGATATCCTTCACACGGATTATCCCCTGGGCCAATTTTCTTCTCAGGAGTTATCTCAAATCATCAAAGACGCCTATCGCCAATATTATTTCAGCCATCAATTTGCCAGGCGCATTCTCGGGGAATTCTTGAAAAATCCTGCTACGCTGATTTTTTTACTCCGTTGTCTTTTCACGCAAGCTGGATTTATTTATAGGTCTATTTTTAAGGTACAAAGTAGTTCATAATGCAGAAACTAAGATTAGGTATCCTTGGAGCGGGTAAAACAGCTGCCTGGCATCTTAAAAGTTACCGGCGGATTCCAGAAGTTGAGATTGTAGCTATAGCCAACCCTTCTTCTGAGAGGGGACAGAGGCTGGCTAAGAAATATAAAGCCAGGCATTTTAGGGATGCCTACGCCTTGATGGAGCAGGCCGATATGGATGCGCTCGATATATGTGTGCCTACGGGGTTGCATAAAGATTTTATCGTGGCAGCGTTAAAAAAAGGCCTGCATGTCTATTCAGAGAAGCCTTTGGCAGCGTCGCAATCCGAGATCGAAGAGATAATTGCTGTCAATCGAGGCGCCAAGAAAATCATCTTTAACGGATTTAATTACCGGTTTCTGCCGGAATTCTGCAGAATCCGTTCGGTCATTCAAAAGGGTGTACTGGGAGATATCAGGTATATAAGGGTATTTCGCACAACCAAAGAAAATCCGAACTCCTATATTTTTGGGCCGCATGCCTCGGGTCTATTTAACGAGTTTCATTCCCACTTCGTTGATCTTATGTTTAGTTTTGGTTTGCCGGATCCGGTAAAGGTTTTTGCCTGCGGAACAACAGTCCATCAGGCAAGGCTCGTTCCTGACACCGCCACCATGGTCCTTGACTTTCCCCCTCAGACCATAGCTGAGATTACGGTTTCCCTGGCCTCGCCTGGCCTGGCTCCTGAGATGCTGATGATAGGGACAGAGGGCTCTTTGCGCCTGGATTATGGTTGTGTCTGCCTGGTCAGGAAAAAAGATGTATGGAGCTTACCGGAATCCATTCTGTTGATGTTTAAGGAATCGATGACGTTACCTTACCGCATATTAAAGAATCCTTTCCAGGGCGCTTGTGCGCACTTTGTGGATTGTGTTAAACGTAACGCACTTACCGAGTGCGATGAGCACAGCGCTTTAAGAACATTCAAGGTCATTCAGGCTGCGCAAAGGAGCTATCGGGAAAACAAGCCGATTTCTTTTCCAGGCTAACCAACCCGATTTCTATTTCTTAAGAATGGCACAAAGGGCTTTTTTAAAAGAGAAGGTGCCCGAGGATCATCTTTTATTGACAGATTTACAAAAAATAGATTTACTTATTTGTAAATATTAGTTATAATTATAGTAGAATATCCGTAACCAGTAAAATGCCCTGTATCAAGGGCAAGGTCATAACGCGGGAGGAGAGATGTGGTATACAGACCCTGTTTGGCTCATATTGAGTGTTTTCGCAACTTTTATCTTTGCTGCTGTATGCGGAATTGGCATACTCCTTACATTTTTCATGGATATCTACATCAAATGGGATGAAAAGTTCAATCGTTGGATAATTCCTTCGATTATCTTGTTGAAGCCTCTGGAAAAGAATTTACTTTGGATTGACCAATGGCTAAAATCAAAACATAAAATCATTGGGCCCTTCCTGATTATCCTGTCCCTGGCTAACTTGGCGATATTCTTTGCTATCATTGATAAGATCAGATTGGTGCAAGGATAACTAAATTCATTATAGTCGATTTTCCCGTCTTTTATTCCATACCCATGATAAGATGCGCCTGTCCCTTGCTAGCCCACTTCGTAACTCTATGCGCAAGGGACACGGCGGATATATGTAATAGATGCGCCTGTAGCTCAATTGGATAGAGCATCAGCCTACGGAGCTGGTTGTTGCTGGTTCAAATCCAGCCAGGCGCACGCATGTTTGCTTCGCAAAAATGTGTCCCGAGCCTTAAGCATTCATATGCAAGAGGCGAGGGATCTCAAGTTTTGGATATTCGATGAAGTTGCATGAATTTTTTATGCGCGAGGCCCTGAAGGAAGCCCAGAGGGCTTTTGAAGAAGAGGAAGTGCCCGTAGGTGCCGTGGTCGTCCAGGAAGGAAGAATCATTGCCCGCGCCAGTAATCAGGTCGAACGCCTTAAAGATCCTACCGCCCATGCGGAGATGCTCGCTCTTACCTCCGCGACCCATTTCCTGAAGACAAAGTGGTTGAAGGAGGCCTCTTTGTATGTTACAATTGAGCCTTGTAGTATGTGTACGGGGGCACTGGTGCTCGCGCGTATCAAAAATCTGTATTACGGCGCTAAAGACCAAAAAAGCGGTGCCTGTGGTTCTGTAATCAAACTCGTCAACCACAAGAAATTGAACCATCGCATTAAGACCCAGGGTGGTATTTTACAAAAAGATTGCGCCTCTTTGTTAAGCGAATTTTTTAAAAAAAAGCGCCACCGATAAAACTGACGAAGCAACGAGAGAACGAATAAACGAAATAAAGAAAACAGGAGAGGTGGCTGAGTGGTCGAAAGCAGCTCACTGCTAATGAGTTGTCCTGGGAAACTGGGACCCTGGGTTCGAATCCCAGCCTCTCCGTGGTTTTTTCCGGACAACGGAAAAAACCACGGCACTCAAGCGAGCGGCCCGAAGGGCAAACCGCGGCAAGCGGTTTAGCGAGCGGAGTGCATGTTCCTTTGTTTCCGACAAGGCAAAAAACCACGGCACTTAATTTTCCGGCTATGCCGCGTCTGAAAATTACACCGCACGCCGTGCGGTGGATTAGCTGAAAGGAAACTATGGACAACGAGAGAATAGAAATTGAAAATATGATGCTGGATAGCCTGGCAGGAAAGATTCTCTTGCTCCAGGATCCCACCCGAAAGCGCGAATTCATTTTTGAGGTATTCATGGATGTCTATAATTCTCCTGAGTGCAAGAAATTCATCAAGAAGTCCAAAGATCTCAATGTGGATGACTTTTTCGAAGAATTCCTATCGTATGGCCTCATCGAGGAATTTTTGGCAGACCCGGACGTGGAAGACATCATGATCAATTTCCTCTCCCCCATTTACATCCATAAGACCAGACAGGGAATGATCAAAACAGACAAGAGATTCACCTCTCAGGAAGAATTGGATCTCTTCATAAAGAAGTTGATCGTCTTTTCCGGAAGAAAAGCCATCCATAAGATCAATAATGTGGAGCTTTCTGAAATCAAGGGCAGGGTCAACATCGTTTATTCTCCCTTTGGGCCGCAGATAACCATCACTCGGGCTAAAGAGCAGCCTTTGAATATCATCGATTTGATAAAAAGCGGAACTCTTACACCGGAACTTGCCGCGCAGTTCTGGCTTTACGTGGAGGGCTTAGGGATCAAGCCCGCCAATATTATTATTTCTGGAGGGCCGGGCACGGGCAAGACCACCTTGTTGAATGCCTTGTTCAATTTCATGCCGCCTAACCAGAGAATCGTGGTCATTGAAGATACCCTGGAGTTGAATACGGATTTAGAGGAGAACTGTTCGCGCCTGGAAAGTGACGAGCAGATTTCGTTGGCAGACCTGGTAAAGAATTCCTTACGCATGCGGCCTGACAGGGTCATTGTAGGAGAGGTCAGAGGTCGCGAGGCCCAGGATCTTATGACGGCGATGAATATCGGAAAATACTGTATGGGTACACTGCACGCCTCAACCGCCCGCGAGACAATCATGCGGCTTGAAAATGAGCCCATGAACGTGCCGGAGGTGCTTATCAATCTGGTGGATGTTATCGTGATTATGCGCCGCTACGTGGGGGATGGCGCGACGAAGCGCGTGATAGGCGAATTGGTGGAGACTGCCGGAATGGAGGAGAGAAAGGTGCTCATTTCTTCACTCTGGTATTATGACATACCCCGGCATGCTTTTATTGAGACGGCGATCAGCAGTGTTTACAGGGACAGGCTTGCCGCTATAAGCGGAAAGTCCCCTAAGGAGATTATGCAGGAAATCAAGGTGCGCACGGGAATCATCGCAGCACTATTGAATTCCGATATCCACGATTCCAGGAAGCTCACCGATATATTTCGCCGATACTGCGTTAATTCCATTTCCGTTCTTGAAGAATTAAAGATAAATAAAGAAGATTTACTTAGGTAAATTCCTCTTATTAAAACATGTCCTATACGGTTTTTGCTTTAAAATGGCGGCCGAAGAATTTTGAAGAGATTATAGGCCAGAATCATATCGTAGCCACCCTCAGGAACGCAATCCTCAAGAACAGACTCGCCCATGCCTATTTATTCGCCGGCCCGCGCGGGGTAGGCAAGACCTCCACAGCCAGAATCTTGGCAAAGGCGCTTAATTGCAAAGAGGGACCTACGGCGCATCCCTGCCTGAAGTGCTCTTCCTGTAATGAAATCGCAAGCGGCCGGAGCCTCGATTGTATTGAAATAGACGGAGCTTCCAATAGAGGAATCGATGAGATCAGGGTGTTGCGCGAAAACGTGAAATTTTCTCCTGTGGGAGGCAAATTTAAGATCTACATCATCGACGAAGTCCACATGCTGACGCAGGAAGCATTTAATGCGCTTTTGAAGACTTTGGAGGAGCCACCTGAATTTGTCAAGTTCATATTCGCAACTACTACCCCTCATAAAGTCATACCTACTATCCTCTCGCGCTGCCAGCGTTTCGATTTCCGCAGAATCCCGGCACTTGAAATCAGCGCGCAATTAGAGCGCATCGCCTCTTCCGAGAAGGTGGCGGTGGAAAAGGATGTTTTATTTGCCATTGCTAAAGCTAGCGACGGCTCATTGCGGGATGCGGAATCCGTCCTGGACCAGTTGATCTCTTTTTCAAAAGGGAAGATATCCCTGAAGGATGTTGTTTCTGTTCTGGGCCTGGTGGACCAGGAGTCGCTTTTTGAAATCACGGACAGAATAATCCAAAAGGACGCTCTTGGCGCCCTTAACTTACTGAATGCGCTTGTCGATAATGGTAAGGATATCCAGGTATTCTCATCCAGTCTCATCGAGCATTTTCGCAACCTCATGATAGCCAAGGTAAGCCGCGGGGATGTAAAATTAATCGATTTGCCTGAGGAGTCCTGCCAGGAGTTATTAAGACAGAGTGAGAGTTTCACGCTGGAGGAGATTTTTAGTGCTTTTAATATTCTGGTCAATGCCCAGGAGATGGCCAAAAGGCTTGATTCCATGCGCATATCGCTTGAGATAAACCTGGCCAGATTAGCGTACAACCAGAGAAGCGCCGCCTCCGCTGCATCAGGCGCTTCCCAAAAACAACCCTTAACTTCACCCAAGAGCGCGCCTGCAAAGGAAGTTCCTGCATCAGTTAAAACAGAAGATTCCATCCAGCCTATTTCCCTCGATACGATTAAGGATTCCTGGCAGCGTCTTATCGATAATCTTGCCGCCGTAAAGATTTCTGTCGCGACTTATCTGTCAGAAGGAGAGCCCTTGAAGGTGCTGAAGAATGTCTTAACCATAGCCTTCCCGAAGAACTATTCGCTGCACAAGGAATCTTTGGAAAAAAAAGATAACAGGGTTATCATAGAGAAGGGTATCTTTGATTTGTTTCATACAGACCTGAAGGTGAATTTTATCCTTTCTCAGGAATCCCGGGTGAAAGAGGACAGCGAGAACAACAGTTTTATCAGGTCGGCGCTGGATATGTTTCAGGGCCGTGTCATCAAGGAAGAATAGTGGCAACGTATACGGATTCGATTGAAAGGCTTATCGAGAGTTTGGTCAGGCTGCCGGGGATTGGCAGGCGAAGTGCCGAGCGCATAGTTAACTATATCTTAAGCGCTCCCCGGGAAGAAATCAGAAGCCTGTTGCAGGCAGTCCATAAGGTCAAAGAGCAGGTGCGTTTCTGCCGCGCCTGCAATAACTTAAGTGACGCGGAATTTTGCAAGATCTGTCAGGACGGCCGGCGCCAAAAGAATTTGCTTTGTATAGTCGAGAAGCCCAGCGACGTAACCGCTATTGAGAAAGCGGGTAACTTTAACGGTGTCTACCACGTGTTATTAGGTTCCATATCTCCTTTGGAGGGTAAGGGTCCCAGCGACCTCAAGATTGATGGCCTGGTTTCAAGGATCAAACAGGACCATATCAAGGAGGTCATTATCGCCACAGACGCGGATACCGAAGGAGAGACGACTGCCCTTTATCTTACGAAGCTGTTAAAGCCCTTGGGTGTTTCTTTAAGCCGTATCGGTTTAGGCCTGCCCGTTGGCTCCAATCTTGAGTACGCTGATTCTTCCACTCTTTCCAAGGCCATGGAATCCCGCCGCGCTATTTAATATTTAACATGATTACCATTTCGAACCTTTCCAAACATTACGGGCCGAAAATCCTGTTTAACAATATCTCCTTGGGCATTAACCGTAACGAAAAGATCGGGCTTATCGGGCCGAACGGCTCTGGCAAGAGCACTCTTTTTTCTTTAATCTTGCGGGAGATCGAGCCGTCTCAGGGGAGGGTGAGGGTTCAGAAGAATATACATATCGGTTACCTGCCTCAGGAAGCAGGCTTCATCTCTCAACGCACGTGTCTGGCCGAGTTGACGGAGGGAGATGATTTGATTATGGGCCTCAAGAGACAGATGCGCAAGTTAGAAGAGAAAAATGAGGCCGGCTCAAGGCACTACGGAGAGGTCCTGCACCGTCTGGAAACCCTGGGATATTTTGAGCTTGAGCCCAAGGCCAAGAAAATCCTCATGGGTCTGGGTTTTAAGGAAAAAGACTTTGGCAGGCCCATACACGAGTTAAGCGGCGGTTGGCAAATGCGCTGCCTCCTGGGAAAACTCCTCTGCTATCATTATGACCTTTTGCTTCTAGATGAGCCGACCAACTATTTGGATTTAAACGCGGCTCTTTGGCTTAAAGAATATCTGCTCGCATTCAAAGGCACCTTTATAATAATCTCTCACGATAAAGCTTATTTAAACGATGTTACGAATTACTCCCTGATACTGGAGAACGGCACGATTACAAAAGTACACGGCAATTACGAGCAGTATGAGAGGATTAAGGCTCACAGGCACACCCACCTTATGAAGCAGTTTAAGGAACAGGAAAAGAAGAGGGAGCAGTTGCAGCGGTTCATTGACCGCTTTCATGCCCAGCCGAATAAGGCAGCGGCTGTGCGCGCCAAAAGGACTCAGCTGGCAAAGATGAAAGAAATTATCATTCCGCCTGACCCTCGCGAGAGTATAAGGGATTTTCGATTTCCGGCCACAAGACGTTCCGGCCATAGAGTGATGACCCTTAAAGGAATCTTGAAGTCTTACGGGGATATCCAGGTATATAGGGAGCTGGATTTTGAAGTGACGCAAGGCCAGAAGGCAGTTTTAGCTGGAGAAAACGGAGCAGGAAAATCAACCCTCCTTAAGATCCTAGCCGGTGTCATTGACATTGACTCAGGAGAACGCATCATTGGTCCCAACGTGGATATCGGATATTTTTCTCAGACGCGCATGGATGTCTTGAGCCCGCAAAATTCCGTGTTGCAGGAGGCGTATTCAGCGGCGCCTGGATATATAGCTGAGGAGATCATTCGGACGATTCTGGGTGTATTTTTATTCACAGGAGAGGATGCCGAGAAGAAAGTGGGGGTCCTTTCCGGAGGAGAAAAGAGCCGATTGATTTTAGCCAAGCTTTTGATTAACCCGCCTAATTTTCTTTTACTGGATGAGCCGACAACGCATCTGGACGTGGATGCAATTGAAGCGCTGATCAAGGCTCTTACGGATTACGAAGGCACCATCGTATTTATCAGCCATGATATTTATTTTGTGCGCTCGATGGCAAACACTGTTTTTGAAGTACGCCAAGGAAGGGTAAGGGTTTTTCCCGGTGAATTCGATTATTATTTGGAGAAGAAGGATACTTTGGGCGAAGTATACGTGAGGCAAAGCAATTTAGCTGCATGGCCACAAAAGAAGAAGATAGATGAGTCAAGAGAAAAGGCAAAGGAAGAAGAAAGGAGACAAAGGGAGGAAGTTAGAAAGCGTAAAATACATAATGCCAGGATAGGCAAACAGATAGAAGCGTTACAGCATAAGAAAGAGAAACTTCGGCTGGAAAGTTATGCCAAGACACGCGCCTTATCCCGTCCTCGATTTTATGAGGATGAAGAAAGGGCCAAAGAGTTCGGCCGCCGGCTCAAAGAGATTGAAAGACTGATGGCAGAAGCGGATGCCCAGATAGAACACCTGAAATCCCAAATAATGGAATAAGAGATTTCTTCCATATCCCTTGCCTTGAGTCGTCTTTGGAGTTATAATTTATTGAATTCTCCCATCTGCCCTTATTCCGTCAAATAGATATGAAGCTCTTATTAACTTGCCTCCCCATATTTAATCACATATATACGCCCTTGCTATCTCTGGCGTATCTGAAGGCCTACGTGCAAAAGTACGCCGAGGTAGAAGTGAAGGCGCTGGACCTGGAATATGCTTATTTTTGCTCACCCTTTATAAAGAAGAGTCCCTATCTCTATTTTGACAAGATGAGCCTTTGGGACCATTGCCTGAAAGAAAAAGAGAAGCCTGTCTACGATAAATTCGTCAGCCAGATCATTGCCGAAAATCCGGATGTTGTCGGGTTTTCAGTAGGGTACTCTAACGTTGAGGTAACCAACTATATCTCCCAGAAACTAAAATATCTCTGTCCTGAAATCTACATCATTTACGGAGGGAGGTATTTTTGTGTCAGGGAGCGTTGGCGTCATTTGGTCCGTGATTGGCACAAGATTTATTTTTCGGACGTCGATTGCATTGTCAAGAATGAGGGGGAGGAGACCCTTTGTGAGATCGTCAAATCGCTTAAGAGCGGTCTGAAGCCCACCTTTTGCAAGGGAGCGACCCTGCGTAGCAGTAATGGTACTATTATTGACGGAGGCAACCGTGA
>Ga0111184_1011_pt1 | contig 74333 bp, 70 predicted proteins | sample DeeMarSWOR324_28_FD_80241 | JGI IMG/M metagenome (GOLD analysis project Ga0111184, IMG submission 80241) | Omnitrophica WOR_2 bacterium SM23_72 | reverse complement strand
CAGCAAACACATCCCCTCTGGTTATGCCGAATTCATTGGCGTATTTGGCGAATTTATCCGTGGCGAGGTTACCGAGGGAGCCTTTGGCAATAGTCTCTAAGGCCAAGATCGAACCTAACACATTTTCGTTTGATATTTGTGTACCCCCTAGAGCAAAATATGTTTCTTTTCCTATCTCTGGCGCAAATCCTGCACTTCTATTATCCTTAAACATAAGCCTTGTCGTCGGTGCCAAAGATTCTACTCCTAGTGGATTTTTTTCATTTGGAAGGACGAATCTAATACCATAACCCTTCAAAGCAATATTTCTAGATTGGAATTGAAGTGGATTATTGTCAATTATAGTTTGTCCAAACTTCCACTCCGCTCCAGGGGCTTGGTTGAGGCTCTGGAGTTGTTTATCTCCTAAGGCGTACTCAACTCTTCCCTCCAATATGGCAACATTGGGGTTATGGGTAATATCTGCAATCACTTTTGCCAAAGAATAGGTAGAATCACCTCCGCCTGCACCCTTTGGATTCAAATCTTCAAATACCCTTCCGCCAGCTTGTATAACAAGCTGCGGGCTACCAGCAGAAACCCCTCCAAGAGGAGATCTTGCTGTCACTGAATCTATGTTTGCAATCTCGACTCCCTTACCGCTAAGCCTATCAACCCATCCTGTTCCGACTTCCCAAGTTTTTACCTTTCCCTCGGCCAGATATCTACCTTCAAAAACATTACCTTCATTATCTATGGCTATTGCAGGTTGGATAAAATTCCCGTTCGGCGTTATGGCAATTCTTATGTTTGCCGCTCCAGAAGAATTCCCAGCGGTGTTGGTGCTTTTTAAATCTCCCTTCAAGGATTGCTTCATCATAGTATTTTTAGGAGTGGCTCCCTCTATCAAAACGATTTCTTCGCCTGGAAATTCATGTAGTCCTGTTACAGGATTAAATCTATCTAGTGCAACAGACTCTAAGCCATAATTAACCAATTTTGTCTTCCATTCTGGAGAAAGAACAACTTGTCGATAGGCTTCTTCAAAAGAAATTTTATTCTCCAAGCTTTTCATTTGTGCTTCTTTTATTATCTCGGGCTTTATTTGCTCGTAAAATATCTTTTTTTCCTCGGCCGTAGGCTCTCTATGCCAAACATCATTGGTAAGCGCGCCGGTCAGCGTCCAACCAAAGTTTCTCCCTTCATCAACTATTGACTGACCAAACTCAGAACTGAACATCGGTCTTTCTGACCAAGTAAGAGGCCTGCCAACGGATGCCTGATAGAGCCGGGCCCGTTCTGGATCTGTAAAACCAAGACCAATCGAAGTAGCAAATTTTTCCCACTTTGTCATTTCGAATTTCTTGGGCTGGATCAATAATCCGCTGCTATCAATTTCATAGCCAGACAAAGAACCATTTCCCGCGACAAAACGAACGCCACGGCTACCGTCACTATAAAGCGCCTCTATATGGCCAAGAGTGGCATCGCCGGTATTAACGTAATAAGTCAATGGGGTCCCTTTGGGCGAATTGATTCCTATTTTATGGCTCGGTAAAGAAAGAGACATTAATTCTGGATTTTCGCTAAAATCATACTTTATCGCTTGAAGGGATGGAAGTTTTTGTGTGTCGAGTTCTGATACAATGCCTAAAGAATTAATAAAAGTGGTGGGCTTATAATTATCAGAGCCATCCGGAAAATAGACAGCCTTGCTACCGTCTTTAAAATGGATCTCAGCGTGGTCAGCATAATTAACCAGTGTAGCGTCATCACCTATATTTATCTTTGTGGGGGGCCTATCGAGACCGCTTCCTTCAAAAGTGGCAATTTCTTCTACAGACACACTATTAATATTCCATGCAAGAGCATCTGGAGAACGCCCTTTTATGGCTGCCTCTCGAATCTCTGCAAGTTTACCTGTCTCATCCTTTTTTAGATTTAGAGAGACGGCCTGGACATCCATAGAAACACCGGCGGGTTTTATTTGTATACTTAAGGGTCCTGTATCATATATCTTGCCACTTGGGGTCAAAATATGTCCAGCCTGAGAATCAGTAAAATAAACAAGCTTTGCCTTATCATTGCCTATAAGCACATCTTTCTCCATGTGCTCAAGCTTGTCGCCTTTGAGATAGATCTTGGTGCCATCGGGATATGTCATTAAAGTATCGGGTAAAGACAATTCTATTAATTCCGGATCTTCACTAAAGTCATAATTAATTTTTTCTTTTGTAACATCTTGTGGCAATACAGTTACTTTTTCCCCTAAAGTCACGCCAAGATTTCGAACCGAGTAAGCTCCCAACGCTGTACCGCCCAAGTCAGCGTATATATCCCTCGCTAAATCCGTAAGGATATTGGTTGCCTGAGCATGGGCAAAGGAGCGACCGTAGTAAACCAGAGATTGCAAAAGGTCAGGCATGAGCTGATAACTTCTCCAATCATCTTCATCCATATAATCTGCCATTTCTGGGTTTTCTGCTATCTGTCGATTTATACTGTCTTTGGCGAGATCAACCATATGCGTATATTGACTTAGACCCGTAAAATCCCACATCTTGGTATTGAATAAAGCGAAATCAAAGGTCGTGTAGTATGGTTCATTTGGCGAATGAGGAAGATACTGAAAAGAATAGGGGGATGTTCCGCCAAAAGAAAGATAATTGAGAGACTGGTTTGTAAATATCTTATTTAAGTTACCCAAAAAATTCCCTTCTCCCAGTGCGCTTTGATATCCGGCATAGAAAACATCTGAGAGCACAAAAGATAAATATGGCAGACTAGCTTGCAACCATTTCTTATCTTCATTATTATTTGCTATTTTGGTTAAGCCAATAGATATGCCAGCATTTACTATTCCATCTATAAGACTATTACCAATTAAATTTAAAGTAGGAGAGCCTGAATCAAACCATCTTTGCAAATCACTTCCTTGATTAATTCCGGTTTGAATAATAGGATTGATGGGTGTCAGTGTGCCCGAGCTATATTGAAACATGTCCGTAGGCGTGCTCGAGGTAATAGTATCGTAACCTATTAACCCTCCATCGCCAAAATCATCGTATATGGGAACTTGGTAGGTGTATGTTGTTTGAGGAGGTTCGGGAAAAAGGGCGTTTGCAACACCTCCGGCAAAAGTACCTAGGCCTTGGCCTAAAATTCTACTGTATTCTGGTTTCATCCAGTCATGTTCTGCAGCTAGATACTCAATTCCTAAAGCAACGCCCTGGCTAATCATATATTTTGGCATTTGATAATTGTTTATCTTCCAGGTATCTGATATTGCATTAAATGCGTCAAAGTCTCCACCAGGTAAAGCGCCCATAAGAGAATTAAGAGCAAAAGTAGTGCCCACAGAACTGAACAGGCCGGCTAGGCCTAATCTCCAGTAATAATCATCAGAGACCACATTGCCTTCACTATCATAAACCACTTCACTGTCGCCAAATGCATTGGCAAGAGTTAATTGTAACCCGCCTTGCGCTGCGCCTGAGACTAGTCCAGTTGCAAAACCAGCAATAAAAGGATTGTTGATTGCAAAGTTCTGCAGACTCTCTGGTGCATATCTGAATAAGCCTAAAACGCCAGGGTCAAAATTATTAAGAGAGATACTTATAGGTTCGATGGCAGTCAGTGTTCCTCCGGTATATTGAAATATGTCCATAGGCGTGCTCGAGGTAATCAATTCATTGCCCATAAATGCACCAGTAATATCATCATATGTAGGAACTGAATAGGTGTATGTATCGGTCATTTTTGGCGGATCCATGGCTGCGCTGAGTCCGTAATTAAAAGCAGAGCCCAAAGCCATACCAAAAAGGGCTGATTGTCCAGGACTCCACTCAAATTCATACTGCGCCAAGGCAGTCAGGGAGGTGCTAATCGAGCTGGTTAAACAGGTTGTTCCAAAAGCTGTCACCATGCCTTCTAAACCGCCACCCCATCCACCAATAACAGAAGTAGCTAAGGTAAGGCCCAGGCCTAATAGGTCGTCTCTCCAGTCAGGCTTTTCAAATAAAGCTGAAAGGTCAGCGAAATCATGTTTATAGGAACGGCTGCCCAGGATTTGTTTGGCCTCGGAGTCGGATATCAGCTCGTAGCTCGTAGCTCGTAGCTCGTAGTTTGAAACTAAAGCAAAACCAGAAAATTCCTTCAAGAATTTGTCTTTAGGCCAGAATTCCTCTTTGTGCTCCTCAATAAAAAACACTTTTTCGTCCGTTATGCGGGTAACTAAAATATAATGGTCGCTTTTAAGATGGGCAATAAAGGGCGTTAGGTTAGCTCGGAGCTCGGAGCTCGGAGCTCGGAGTCGCACAGGGTTAAGTTTGTGGCCGAAGAAGTCTGAGGCCTGGGATAAGGCATAGAGAGAGTTTTTGATGACCTCTGGGTCTCCTTCTGGCTTGACCACGCCATTCAAGATATCTATGGTCAAGGCGAGAACTGCCACATCCTGCTCAACCACTGCAATCCCTTTATAACTTAGGTAATCGTACAAGGCCTTTGAGCCGCAAGGCCTGCCTTCCAGCCAGTTGTAAATCTCCTCCACTCTTTTCTTAGAAAGGTTTAAGGGTTTTTCTAATTCTACGGTCAAGGTGGGTGATATTTGGATGGCATTTACAGGCTTACCAGAGATATCCAACAGAATCTTCTTTACGGCAAGGGGTATGTCAACATTTTGGATGTCCTTAAGATAGGTGGGAGTATAAAGGCTAGGCTTGTTCCAGAGCACGCGGCCATCAAACTCTATGGCTTGGGCTACCTGCTCTGGTAAGAAAACTGCAATAACTAAAAAAGCCACTATTCGAATCCAGGGTTTAAAACGCGACTTCAGCCCTGGTTTTTCTCTTAGTGGCTTTGACTCTTGCTCTGATTTCTCTCTTATTTTATCCTCTGCATCCATTTTTTTTACCTATATAAAAAGGTAAAAGTTGAGTTTCCCCCTTACCCCAAATATTTTTCATATTTTTTGCGTCGATACTAACGATTTTCATGCTTGAATATAAAATCTTTGTAAAACTTCTTAATAAGCCATTAAAATAAAACCGGATTGTCAAATACCTTAATTTCTCGTCGGTATTCGGCAACCCGGCTGTCTTTTCTCTTACTGATTCCGCGGTCTTTTTTCCGCGATTATTCGCGCTTGTTAAGACCCGTGGCTTTGTGTCCCTTGATCGCTCAAGGTTTACCTTTTCGTTCCGTGGCTTTCTGTTTTTTGCAGATTAAGTATAACATATACTTACCGTCGCTGTCAAGTAAAAAATAGGCATTAAAAGAAAGCGATTTCTTGTTCCTATCTTTCTGAATTGGAAGGTGTTTTATGCCTGTTCAGATAAGCCATTTTTGGGGTGAAATTGGGGCAAAATCAATGGGCTTTTATACCTGTTCACATAGGTCAATTTAGTGGCGAAATTAGGCCAAAATAATGCTGAATTTTGCTCCATTAGTTGCAAAAAAGAAGGGGGATTTGCTGTCAAGATTTCTGCATTTTCACATATTTCTCTTCAGCCTCGGGACTTTCCGAAATCCCCCTTCTTCTTAACAATCAAATTTTCAAAAAAGCATCAGATTGGACATTTCAAAGCTTAGCAACGAATGAAATTTTAGCATAGTAAATTCAGTCTGGACATTTTATATGGCAAATTTATGGATTAAACCCTGTAAAAAAGCCACCCTGCATAAATTGTAAAAGAACAGGACCTCCTACTATAATACCAATTACAGGTAATATACAGAAAATTAAAGGAAAGAGTATTTTAATTGGTGCTTGCAAGGCAATCCTTTCTCCTCTACGGAAGCGCTGCAAGCGGGTATCCTCAGATATGATGCCAAAAGTTTCGCTTACTGGGGTACCCATTCGCTCTGCCTGAACTAAGGCTTGTACAAAGGAACTGACTTCGGATATATCCAGCCTTTTAGCCATATCCTTCAAAGCCAGGCTGCGCTGCTTACCCCATCTGATTTCTTCTAATACAAGGCCTAACTCCTCAAGCATGGGGTTGTTGGTGACCTTCTTCTCAATGACCCATTTCACAGAAGTGGTAAAGTCTAGCCCTGCTTCTACGCACAAGCCCAGTAAATCAACAGTTTCAGGAAGCACGCGGGCCAGCTCATACCTTCGCTTGCTAACCTTCTGATTTAACCAGAGATCAGGCAGGATATAGGCTATGGCAATAGCTCCCAATATAATCCAGGGCTGTGGCGGAGTGTAAAAGAAATAGCCTGCCAGGCCACCCAGGATTAAAAAAAACAGCTTGATGCTAAAAAACTGGCCTGAGGTTATATTCAGGTGGGCTGCAAGCAGCTTATCTCTTAGTTTCTTATCCAGCTTCAGCTTTTCAACTAAATTTTGGCTGAATGGAAAGGCCATAAATATATAGGAGAAAAACTTCTTTTTTCGAACGGGGGATTCTTCTTTCACAGGCAAAGGTACCCTTCTTTGAGTCAATTTAGGGTGACCTACTATGCCTATAGCAATAAGTAAGCTGGCTGTCATCACGAACACAAAAATAAGTATAAGCATACAAAATCTCCCTCTTGCTCCTAGATCCTTATGATGCTGAACTTACGAATCAGGATCATGCCTATAGCCTGCAAGCCTGCTGCAATGAACAGAAGCATTCTACCTTTCTCGGTCCTTAGCATGACATCAAAATGCTCTTTATTAAAAGTCATAACCCACCAGACAAACACAAAGGGCAGTGCAGACATGATGATTCCCTGCAGCCTTCCTTGTAATGTAAGGGTACGGATATTCTCCTTTAACTTGCGGTTGTCCCGTATAGTGGTGGCAAGCCTGCTAAAAACCTTGGTCAGGTCTCCTCCGGTCTCTCTGGCCACCAGCACGGAATTAATCATCAGTCCCAGCTCTTCCAGCTTTAATCTATCATTGAGACGCTTAAGGCTTTCATCCAGAGTCAAACCGATCTTATTCTCCCTGAGGATCAGTCCGAACTCCTGAGAAATCGGAGCAGGCATCTCCTCCACCAGGACTTCAATAGCCTGCAGCAGAGAAAGCCCACCCTTCAAAGCCGAAGAAATAACCATCAGGCCATCCACTAATTGGCCTGCGAATTTCTCTTTGCGCTTATTCTCCATAATTTTAATGACCATGGCCGGTAACACAGTTCCTGCAAACCCTGCGGCAAAGGCAACGGGTATTTTTCGAAATAATAAAAAGGCTGCGACCGCAAAAACAAGGGGGGTGAGGGTGTAGTATAGAAAAAGTTTCTCTCTCTTGACAACAAAGAACATCCCATCCAGCTGCTTCTCAGCAATGGAGACCTTTTTTGATTGCGTGGTGTGGAATTTATCGGTAAGAGAGGGTACAACCTGATAGGCAATCAGATAAGCAGAGATGAAAGTGAGCAAAAGAATAAACACCTGTAATATCGGTAACATGGCTTCCTTTCTAAAAAAATCTATCAGTACTGATACTGTCTGCCACGGCCGAAAACATCTCCTGAGGCCTTCATCTTGCCGGAAACAGCCCGTGTAACATAAATAGACATAGTTACCAAAGCTACCACAACAATAGCAATCATGGCCGCATACTCTAAAGAAAGCATTCCTCTGCTTGCTTTTTTATTCATTACGATATCCCTACCTGCCGACGATTCTGACCCAACCAGCCGGATAGCATCTGTCATCAAAACTTTTAAGGCCCCTGTATTGCGCTACGGATCTTCGCGAGATCGTTTGCGAATCCTCGTTCCATTTTCCCAGGATACCAACGTCCACTACAGGGCTTGTACGCAATATGTTTACGCTTATATTCTGCGTATAGTTATAAAGCTCAAGGCAAATCTTGCCTTTAAGCCAGTTGCCGTGGCGTTTCTCTGCTATATACGGCTCTTGATAAGCTCCGATCTCGACCCAAATGGAATGATCTCCGCGGGAATCTGTCCAGTTGTACCAAGCCGGATTTCCGCCGGCTAAACCGCAGTCCATAGGAGTATCATCGGGGTCTATTGGATCCAGCGCCGCTAATCCTTCATATAAAGCTTTACATGCCTGCCTGAATCTATCAACGGCATCAATAAAATTATTTATGGCGTGTCTGGCCATGAAAAATTCATCATCAATATCCTGATCTACGCTACTAAAATTGGGGTTGAGAGGATGCCATTGACAAGGTGGATTAGGTTGACCAGTCACAGGGTCAACGGAAGCAAGAATACAACCATAGCAGGGCTCTGGCAAGGCAAAACATGTAAAAGAATAACCACTATTCCCATACCCATCGTCCCAATAGAACCACCCGCCTGTGCCATATTCGCACCTAGGCAGCTTCCGACGTATCGTTTCTATTTCTACAAGCCATTGGCGTAAGCCGACCCGGCGAGGATAACTAGATTTATCCCCATTGACCATGAAATAAAGGGTGTCATAATAATCACTGTCGGAATCAGGCATATAAAACCAGGGAACCCACATTCGCCAGCTATAGGCTAGTTCAGCGGGGTCTACGGCTAATATAAAGCTCGCGATTTGCTTAAAATCATAGAGGTCTTGTGCATCATAATCCACTTCATCGTATCCCGAAGGTGGATCAGGAGGTTCACACGGCGTGCACTGATTAACGGGGTTCCAGACAGTACCGCAAGGTCCGGAAATAGGAGAACAACCGCCGCAACCAAATGGATCCCAATTATGCCAATCATCCAACTGTTTTTGAGTGGGGCCTGGCTCCCAGAAAGATATGGGATAGCCGGCACTTTCTAAGCCAGCAAAGAGTGCCATCAATCCTCCATCAACAGGAGTAGAAGCGGAAGGGATACAGCAAATAGGATTACCGTATTCATCTACCTGTGCAAAAGCTGGTTTGACAAACCAATCAAGTAACTTTCCACTATACATATTACCATAGGGATCACCAGCAGGGCAATATGACTGATATTCCTTATAGATAGCGAATAAGAACTCATCAACTTCAGCCAAAAACCTAAGCAAAGGACCATTCAGGAATTGTCTGATCAGTCTGCTCTGCTCTGTTTCTCTTGCCTTGTTCGCATCTTTGATCCAGTCAATTCTACGGTCCCAACACACCTGGAAATTGGGAACTAATTCAGTAGTGTTGCCATCTCCGTCTGAATCAGGTTCGTCCATAACCTTATTAGGGTCATCTATCGTATCTGTAAAAGCCTTGAAAAAGACATTTTCTCTTCGGCGCGTTGCCTCATCAGGTAAACCTGCCATGGCCTTGGCTGCAGAAGCAAAGGCATCTCCCAGCATTTGATCTTTTACATAGGCTGTGTACATATTAGAAGCTATAGCCAAGGCAGCGCCTAGTGAAGCACCTAACGCTGCTATTACCCCACCAGAAATTCCTAAACCGAGCCAACTGTTGAGAACCGTATTAATTCCACTCGCAAGCGCGGTGCCAGCTCCTGTTAATCCGAATCCGATAGATGCTCCAATTACGGCTCCCTGGATAGCTCCTTGCAACCAGCCTGTGCCTGCAATAGCACCACCAATAGCACCACCAATAGCACCACCAACAAAACCAGCAGCAATCAAAGTGCCAGAATAGCCAAGTACTGGACCTAATATAGGACTTAAGGCTCCCCAACTAATGACAACAAGAATAATAGCTATGATCGCGATAATAATTCCAAGTATTACAGATAAAAAGCCGGTTGGTACGCAACATTCTAGCGGGTTCCCGCAGGATTGATATAAAGCACCAGATAGCTGGTATGCCTTTGTGCCTACCATAGAGGCGAGTAGCATACTGGCTGAATCAGCAGCATTAGATAAATCAGTGGCATAATTAGAGACCTGGCCGACATTAGCCACCACCAGCACAAAAATCAGCATGGCGGTTATAATCAAAATAAGCAAGGTGGCGACCTGACTGGATGTATGACCGCTAAGCAGATTCCTTAAAGATTTTATTTTAACCAAATAGTTTATCATATTTTACCCAAGCCTATTGCCCAAAAAATCTCAAAGGCGGAGCGGTACTCTCATCGTCCTCCGCCCCTAAATGTTGGAAGGGATCAGACGCACCTTGTCGGCTTGCTTCATAAGTTTCCTGCCTAAGCACCAGGCGGCCCACTATCCACCTCGCCAGGTTAAAGCTGGCAAAAAGGAGAAGAAAAATCAAAACGAATGCTGTTCCTAATTCCAGACTTACCTGTGCCTTGCGTCTCTTGCCTCTTAACATATCCTCGCTCCCCGTGAATATTAAATCACTCCCAATTGATGGCTGTAAGTTTTCGCTGACCGGCTATCTTGGTTATGGTGAACAAGATGACCTTGCCTTGTCCGGCAGTATCTGCAGCCACAATCGTGCTTGCGGCATCCTTTGCCTTGAGGCGCCAGTTAAAGAAGTTGGAAGTCCTGCCTCCGGCGGACTTAAAGGAACCGGAGAAATTATATAAAAATGCTTTTCTATAATCCTTTTTGTCATTCTCGGTCCTAAACTGGGAGTAGGTTGAACCTACATCTATATCTACGGCCTTCAGTGTCTGCCAATCGATCAGGTTCTCTACGCTTTTTCTGCCAGCGCACATTTCATTAAAGATTCTTCTGGCCAGTTGCACATCATCTTCCATTTGAGCGCAACCAGAAAGTAACATGAGAGTTACGACGACTAAAATCAAGCTACGCCTTTTCATACGAGCCTACCTTTCTTTAGTTACAAACTCCGTCAGTGCAACGCTGTGTCACTGATTCGCCCAGCGTGGTGCTCACCTCGGGCTGATGTACTCCTGAGTCATCGATATAAACCATGGTCCTGTCCGTGGTACCTGACCAGTTCAGAGAATCTACGGTGGTGATCGTGCCTCCTGATTCACTTTTTTGGAGAGTATCGCTTATGGATAACCTTTCACTATAATCAGATTGAATACCCATCACCGCAGGCTTGTTATAATCAAGGGCAAAACTGAATATATTATCAAGCTGGGAGCAATACCAAGGCGTATCAATCGTCTGGCTGCAGATCTCATTACAATCCTTATCATCTCCAGGGGATTTGCCTCTTTCGCATTCTCTTTCGCAAAATGAAGAATCCGTAATCATCCGGCACTGCCTCTTGCAGCCATCGTAACTCATCAGGTTGCCTCTGCAAGAATCCATGATCCTTAGGGTATTTATAACAGTAGAAGGACACCACTCAATACAGACTGGATTGAGAGGATATGGATTACCATAATCATCGCTCCACTTACAGCATTCCTTAGGGTATTCAGGAGCCTGATTGGTAGTTGCATCCTTAACATAAAGGTCGCCGTATACCTCTGCATATTTTTCGGCTTGATCTTCATCGGCTTGCGCGTACGAAAAATCTGCGGTTTTGAATCTATAGGGATTGGCATCATCATTAACGTAAAAGAAGGATATAGGTAGCTCATAATCATAATCCGGAGTATTGATTAACTGATAATTGCGTATAACACTGCCTCCAGAGATAGCGTGTGCAACCGAGCCAACTCCTACGGGATTGGTAGGCGAAGGAACATGCCTATCCTGAAGGTAGGTAACACTTCCTTGGTTTCCGCGATCATAATCCCCGCTTGCTGCTAAACTCCTTCTAAATGCCCTCATCTTCGCCCTCTGCTGATAATTGTATGTTAAACCGTATTGAAGCAGAGCACCTATAATAGCAAGGAGGATAGCGCCGAAAAGAGCTATCTCTAATATGGACTGGCCTTGTTTTTTTTTACTCCGCTCAATCATCTTACTTTTCCTAAGGCCCAATGGTTTCCCTTATGTCGTCGCTAGTACTCTCGCTAAAATCAGTGTTGATGGTTGTAGTGGTCACCCCCCCAACTTCAGTGGTACTGGTCACTGTATCGGTACTATGTTGATAGTTGTGGACCTCTGCGGAAACCGTGTTGGTCCTATCGTACTGCTGTCCGATGGTGTCAGCTGCTCCCCTCATCTTGCCTTGCAAACTTCGGGTGATATAACCTTGCATCGCAAGCACAGCTGTGACAAAACACAGGACCGCTACCGCGTACTCCACGGCAGACTGTCCCCTCTTAAGATAAAATCTACTTTTCATTATTTTTTATTATACTTAACTCACCCTCCAAAATAAAGACCCGAGTTTTGGGTCTTAGGTTAATTCCAGTCGAACGTTTCAACAGTAACTGAAGAGCCGGACAAACTTGATGCGGAGCTGTCGCTGATCGATTGAGTCCCTCCCCTGGAAACTCTTTTGGTTATTGTCTGGCCTTTACTTTCAGATTCTACAGTATCAGTACTAGAGACCTTCCGGGTGTTGCTCGTGGTTACCTGCGGACCCAAAAGGTCTGCCTGACCCTTTACCGCTGCCTGAATACCGCGCTTCATATAAATCTGCATGCTCACTAAGGCAGCGGCAACAACCAAAAACACCATCGAAAGCTCTATAAAGCTCTGAGATTTAATGTGTCTATTCACATCACACGCTTCCTACCTTGGCTCTCCTGTTGACGGAAGACCTTCCACGGTCTCCCCTCCTGTCCTCGTCTGTGACTGATCATGTGTAGTAGTCGTGGCTCCAGTTCCCATGGTTGTCACATCAGTCTGTGATGAATCATGCGTTGTCACGATCGTACCGCTGGTTGTCGTAGGCCCGAACTGATCTCCCATATCGTCTGAAGAAGCTCTCAGCCTGCCCTGATAACCACCTTTCATGTACCACTGCATAGCGATTAAGGCACCAATGACCACCACAATGATAATAGCATACTCCAACGTGCCCTGGCCCTTTCTTGACATCTTGAGTTTCATTTATCACACCTCCTTCATTTACGACTTATTCTTACTATTCGGCTGCTCCTATCTGTGTTTCGCCTGATCTTTCGGTCGTCAAATCAGTACCATAGGTCACCTCACCACCTGTTTGCATGTCCCGCTGCTCGGTACCTGACTGAGATGTTGTGAGATCCTGCCCAAAGTAGTAAGGCTCATATTGGGTTGTCGATCCCAGCCCAACTTGTGTTGCATATGTGTCTGTGGCATCCTTCATCTTGGCATTCAAACCTCTTTTGACATAGGTCTGCATAGCTAATAATGCTGCCACCACCAAACCAATCAAAATGGCATACTCTGCTGTGCTCTGAGCTCTTTTGTTCCTTAATATACGTAACATCGTTTTTCACCTCCTTTTTCTTCATCTTACCTAAATGTTATTGGGGTAAACGCGCGGCTGCATTCTCTATTGTCTGTCCTGAGCTTTCCAAGGTGTGTTCCACGGCCGGCGACAGAATCTTTGATGCGCCTGCGATGATAACAGCAATAATAGCTGTCAGGACAATGACATACTCCAATACACTTTGACCCTTCTTGCACCTTCTCATTTTTTCACCTCCTTTATTTGGCTGGTTCAGCATTGACCCGATCCTCAACCATTTTAAGATTTGCCTGGACAGCACGCTGAACATAGATATGCATCCCTACTAAAGCTGCCACTACAATGGAGATAAGTATCGCATATTCTAAAATGCTTTGTGCCTTTTTCATGTTCGTTAACAAATATTATTTCATTCTGAGTATCGCTGTGCGATACATGGTCCCAGCCGCAGACCTGATATGTTGAAAAAAAGAGCAAAAACCAATCAGGGTTACAGCTCCGATGGCTGCAAAGATAATAAAGTATTCAACTACAGCTTGTCCTGTTTTTAAACTCTTTTTTAAACTCATTATTAACTCCAAAAATAAAACCGGTTTACCAAAAAGCCTTTCAGCTTAGGTAAACCGGTTGAAATTACAGTTTTGACCCTTGAATTAGAAAATAAATAAAAACCTGTTTTGAAATAAAGTCCCGTGGCTTTGCGCATCCACTACCTCCATTAGTGGAATTGCCTTTCTTGCCATAATGGCAATTAAAATATAACACCTGCCAATGCGAGTGTCAAGAATATTTTGGGTTATTTGGAAAGCGTTTTCATACCTAAGAATTTAAAAAAGATTTTCCTAAGCCTTTATGCTAAGCCAAATCCTTCTTCCCTCGAGATCCTTGATTTCTTTTTCATTAACCCTGCGGCAGGCATAATCAAGCTCCTTTAAATAAGGGTAGCTTGATGGGGGCTGGAATGTTACTAAGCAATACTCTTTGCTTATGGTTAACAAGGCTTTTAAGCTATAAAAATGCTCGTTTATGAAGGAAAAATCGTTATCTTCATAACCTGAAGGTAATAAATGCCACCTGACATACAAATCAAGCAAACTTAAATAACTCTCAAATAATAAAGAAATTCGAGTTTCAGCTTCTATATCCATTTTCTGTGCCTCAGCTGAGAAAAATTTCTGGATATTGGCTGTATAAGTAAAAATCTCAATTTTACGGCTAAAATTCTGAAAAGCCTCTTCCATATAAGGCCATTTTTTGAGGTAACTTGTTGCGATATCTAATATTGTGACTGATTTATCATTTATATTACTTAAGATGACTAAGCGTGATTTTTCTTCAGAAGATGTCTTTATTGATGCCCCTCTGAATGTAACTACTTTCTTTATATCAGGTTGCATTAATTCCATTTCTATTTCTGCTACATATAAGTTCTTTTTAAGCGGCTCAAAATATAAGGGATTATATTCACCAAAACTCTTGACCTTACGGTATTCCATGAACTGCCACGGCCATAATCCAAATATGAAGGCCTTTCTTTTTGCCTTCCAAAAACTGGAAACCTTAATTTCTCCTAATTTGTTATTGTAAAAAACTATTTTTGTGTTGAAATGCTCATAAGAATCTAAATTAACAAGAAAGCTAAAGAATTCCTTAATAGGTGTATCATAACCAGGTGCCGTAAATAAGATAAACGGATTATCTTTATAAAGGTATTCATTTATGTAACCACTTATATTATATAAAGTTGAAGAAAAACTATAAGGGATATGTGGTGTTGACCAGACTGTATGCAGCTGGCCATCCAGATATAAGGTAGTTCCGTCAGGATAAATGACTTTAACACAGCGTACCTCTTCAATAGTGTTTAAAATAACTCTTAGTATTTCCGCGGGCATTGACTCAACTGACTGTAATTCATTAAGATACGAATCCAAGGTTTCTTTAGCAATCTTCTTTCCTATTAGCGGCCAGAATTCATCTAATTTACCTTCAGGGGAACCTCTACGTAACCCTATTAAAGTCAAATAGATAAGTAGTTCAACATTTGCAATGATGTCTTCTGTACTCCCGCTCAGATGGCTTCTTATCGCTTCGGCTATGTCGCAGCTTCCACCCATAAGATAGTCAGCTGCCTTAAGGAATATTGCGCCAGAACTAACAGATTCTAAGGGTTTCTCTACTTTTTCAGCCACTAATTGAGGCTCAGCTTCAGCAGGAACCTGCTGCTGAGGTGGTTTTTCTGGTTCAATTGTCTCAGGCACCTCATCGATCATAGGCGCTCTTATCTCTTTAGGGATAAGCAGCAATTCATGTATAGGTACAGGCAATGGAGGGGGTTGAATTACTTTAGTAGCCTGAGAAGGCTTCTTTCGCCTGCGTTTTCTTAACCGTCTCCCAACAGGCATACTTAAGCCAGATTCCTTAATAATTGAATTTATAGTGGATTTAGAGACTTTTATTTGAAATTTTCCTTCAACTAACATGGCGAGGCTACGACAACTTAAAAGCGGTGTAGCTTTTTTTTGCTCTATGACAAAGTCTTTAATTTTCTGATTTAATTTATATACTACGCCCATAAACCCTCCAGATTGGACATTATTATTTCTAGATGGAGTGTAACATAATTTAAATTAAATGTCAAGTAGTTTCCAGTTTGGACATTTCTTATGGGAAGGCTGTTCAAAAATAGGAAGTAGTCTTCTATGTTAGAACCAAAAATTCAAGAACGTTTCTAATCTTGAAGCTAAAGCGTTTCTAATTTTGAAGCTAAAACTGCTTTTATTTGTTGCTATTTAAGTTCATTTATTCAATTATTTTAATTGATAAGTTTTAGAAAATAATTGAAAAATTTATGTTAGAAATCTGGGGTTATTGCGTCTATTGGTTCAGGAGGTGATGTTATGTCTGAACACGGAAGGCTGCTTTTGGAGAACGTATTTTACCATATCATGAGTAGGGGAAATCAGAAACAAAGGGTTTTTTTGGAAGATGCAGATTGCGAAAAGTATCTAGGGTTGCTAAAAAGATACAAGAAAAGGTATAAATTCAAGCTTTATGCCTGGTGCCTTATGCCAAACCATACCCACCTCATCCTTGATGTCCGCAGACCCAAGGAATTGGCAAGAATCATGCAAGGATTAAATCTTGCTTATTCACGATGGTACAATAAAAAATATAGTAAAGTAGGCCATCTCTGGCAGGGAAGATTTAAGAGCATGATTATTCAAAAAGACAAATATGTTCTGGATTGCATCAATTATGTCGAGATGAATCCCCTTAGAGCAGGTATCAAATTGGCGCCCCTTGAGTATCCGTGGAGTAGCTATAGATCAAGGTCATTAGGTGAGCAGACATACCTTTTGGACAACCCTCAAGTCTAATCTAAGCAGTTTTACGAACAAATTTAGAAACGCTTTGAGATTGGGTTTAGAAACGTTCTTAAGAATTGGGGTTAGTCAAGGGAGAGGATGTCGCCTTCGGTGGTAGAAGAAGATTCTATGGTGCCGACAGGCAATTCCAAGGTAAAATCAGCCTTAAAATAAAGGGGGGTTATACGGAAAGGTCTTAAATAGTGTATGGCTTTAATGACCTTGCAGGCCTTGTCCACAAACAAGACATCTATGGGAAAACGCATAAAAAAGGTATGAATGGAGTTACAGGATGTGATGACCAAAGCCTCACCTGACCTGAAATCCTTTGTTCCCAGCAATCCCTTGGCTCGCTTGAACAGGGTAGCTGCCATAATAACATTTTCAGCTAAAATAGTATTCTTTGTTTTATTGGTTATCCTCACAGGGGTGTCTGGCTTGACGCTCTATGTATGGGTTGGCGGCAGAAACATGCTATCAGGCATGGTGATGCCTTTTAACCTTATCTCTTCAATAAAAGACGGTATGTGCCCTGTGGCTTGAAAGGCACCTATAACATTACCTTCATTGTCTATGCCGGTCTGTTTGAATATGAAGATGTCGCGAAGGTTGACGTCAATATCGTTTTTCATGCCGGCCATCTCCGTTATCTGAGTGACTTTTCTGGTGCCGTCCGAAAGACGGGCCGTATGGATAATCAAATGAATGGCGGAGGCAATCATTTCGCGGATGGCCCTGATGGGTAGCTCTATCCCGGACATCAAAATCATGGAATCCAGCCTCACCAGCACATCATGGGTAGAATTGGCGTGAATGGTGGTCATGGAGCCGTCATGACCGGTGTTCATGGCCTGAAGCATATCCAATGTCTCAATACCTCGGCACTCACCTATGAGGATTCTATCCGGCCTCATTCTCAGGGTGTTTCGGAACAAATCCCTTATGGTGATAGCTCCTTTACCTTCGATGTTAGGCGGCCTTGACTCCAGCCTTAACCAGTGCTCCTGGTGTAGTTTTAATTCTGCGGCATCTTCAATAGTGACGATGCGCTCGTTTCCAGGAACAAATTCCGAGAGCACATTCAGCACGGTGGTTTTGCCTGAGCCAGTGCCTCCTGAAATAATCATATTCTTCCTGGCCAATACGCTGGCTCTCATGAAATCAACCATCATCTGGTTCAACGTGTTCAGCTCAATGAGCTCATCCGTCTTGAATCTTTCCTTCCTGAATTTCCTGATGGTGAGCGTCGGTCCGGTGAGGGATAACGGCGGTATAATGGCATTCACGCGTGAACCGTCCGTGAGCCTAGCATCCACCATGGGCGTGGATTCGTCGATACGCCTGCCGATAGGAGCGATGATGCGCTCAATGATCACTCTAACCTGCTCATTAGAAATGAATTTCTTGCTGGTGAGCTCCATCTTGCCATTTCTCTCAATATAAACCTCATCCTTATTATTCACCATAATATCCGTTATGCTGGGGTCTGCCAACAGGTCTTCCAGCGGCCCCAAGGCCAGGGCCTCATCCAGAATCTCCTTGACCAGTTTCTTGCGTATTTCCGGAGAAGAAATGAGGCTGCCAACCTCTTCGGTTAAAAAGTTAGAGACCATGACCTCTGCCTTGTTTTTTAACTCCTTGGCTTTCTTGCTATCGCTAAACAGCTTTAAATCCAACCTCTTAAGATTAAACTCATCAATGAGACGCTTATGGATACGCCTCTTCAAAATCAGGAGCTCATCCACATCCTCGCTAGGCACATATTCTGCCAAAGGCTCAACCATGCCTTCCTTTTTCCAGAATTCTCCGATCTTGTGCATGATATCAATCTCTTTGACACGCAGGCTGTCTATTTCGCTAGTCTCAATGAACAATTTGGGCTGACTGGATAACTGCTCCGCCAATTTTGATATAGCCAGAGAGATCTTGGCTCGGGGACTATCAATCACCACAGGGATTCCCTGATTCACAGCAATACCTACGGCCTTGCCTTCAGAAGGAATCTGAGCGAGGATATCGCAAGGCAGGCTCACCTTCACCTCCTGCCAACTGATACTTGCCGCAGACTCGGCTCTATTGAGGACGATCTTAACCATTGATAAGGGCAGATGCAGGAACTGTAACGTATCCAGGGCCCATTTGGTCTGGTAGATAGAGAGGATGTCCGGAGTCACCACCAAAAGAATGAGGTTGGCCTGATTAATCGTTGAGACAAAGATATCGCTGAAGTTCTTCCCGGCATCGACGATGATAAAGTCATAGTCATTAGTCAGTGCACGAAATACCTCTTTGATCATCTTGGGTTCCAGGTGCGGAGACTGTTGAGGCCTTAAAACCCCTGGCAGAAAATCGAGGTCCAGAGAACTGTGGGTGAGGAAATCAGACTTTTTTATCTCTTGCGGTTTATTATCCTTAAGAGAGACCATCAGATCCACCATGGCCTTCTGAGGATTCAGATACAACATCCTAGCCATATCCCCTAAACCATGCGTGTCCAAATCAAACAGACACACCCGCTTGGCCTGATCCTTTACCAGGCTTACGGCTAGGTTCGTGGCCAATAAAGTTTTACCCACGCCACCTTTTGTGCTGAATATGACAATGGTCTTTGCAGGCATAGATTAGTTTCTTTTGTAAACGATGGGTACGTCTACCCAAATTTCCTGAGATTCTATTTGTGGAGGAAAGGGGGGATAAGGAGCTTGAGTTCTGGCTACTTCCATCGCAGCATTATCTAAAACATTATAACCTGAAGATTCCAAAACGGTTATATCTTTGATATCTCCCTTGAAGTTTATGTTGAGGCTTAATTTAACCCTACCTTCCCAGCCAGCATCCTGGGCTTCCAGGGGATAATAGGTTGCGTCAAGTATTTTCCTCTGCACCACCCGAATATAATTGGCCAAGTGCTCGGGGACATCTATTGACTGAAAATCAGCTTCTTCCTGAGGAAGCTTTAAGGAGACTGTCTCCTTGATTTCAGGGGTATCACTAAACACAATGGTAGGGGTCAGCACGATGAACAATTCCGTGTCTCCTCTTTCTCCTTGCCCCCCTCCTGTTTTTGTTTCAGTTTTTCTGAATAAAAGCCCTAAAATAGGGATATCCCCAAGAAAAGCGGTCTTGCGCACATCCTCTTCGGTCTTCTGTTTTATCAGGCCGCCGATAGCCATGGTTTGACCGTCATTAATGGTGAGTTCCGTGGAGGCACTACGCTTGGCCAAGGGATAGGCTTGGGCAGTCTTCGCTTCCTCGCTTCCGATAAACTCAGCTGTTCCTACTTCGCTGACTTCCACGTTTAATGCAAGTTTTATTTTTTTATCGTCGCTGACAGTGGGTTTTATCTTTAATTTGATACCGAACTCTTTATACTCTACCTCTGTGCCTGCGCCACCGCCAGTGACAACCTGTGTGGTGAAAATAGGCTTTTCTCCTCCTACCAACAACTCCGCTTCTTTCCCACTTTGGCAGGCCAGTTTTGGCCGGGAAAGTATTTTTGCTTTACCTTCCTGCACCAAGGCATCCAGAGTCACATTAAAGGCGGTCCTGGTAAAATCAGAAACATGAAAGACATTTCTTAAACCCGTGACAGCGCTGGATACAGGACCAGACTTATCGGTTAATGTAATAGTCCCTGGCCAGGTAAACCCAAGCGTCTTGGTAGAATCCTTGTTCAGTTCCAAGACCTGGACATCTATTTCTATAACGGCTTCTTCTTCTCTTACCTCAATAAGGTCTGTGGTCTTATCTATCAAGGAGCCCAGGGCTGTGGCAATCTTTTCTCTATCCTGAGGATTCTTAACCCTGCCCAAAAGAAGAATCTTGCTTTCCTCCTCAGCGATCTGGGTATGGACCTGGGGAAGGTTAAGTGTTGTCAGTAAATTATCGATGCGGCGCTTGAAATCAGACATGTCTTCCGCCATCACGATAATTTTATGGGATTGCTCGCCTAAATCATCCCAGAAGATAAAACTTGTCGAACCGGGTCTCTTCGGAATGATGGTTATCTCGCTTCTGCTCGCCTCCGTAACATCGGCTATGCTGGGGTTGCCTATAACGATCCGGGTAGGGTTTTTGACCTCCAGCATATGCACCTGGCCGACAAATAACTTGATTTCCTTATCGGGCTCATCCTGAGCAAAATTCTGTAGCGGAAAAATCACGATAATAAATACCCATAAAATAAACCGCAAATTCTTCATAAGGATAACTCCTTTATTTTGACAAAGGGATTTTATCTTTTTTTAGGCCGCGATAAACCTCTACATACTCTTCTGGCTCAGCCGTCTCCAGCTCCCCTCGTTTAGCCGCTTCTTTGGGCATCAGATACTTAAAAAGCGCATCCCAACTGGTGGGTTGAAGGGACTCAAGCTGAGAATCCGCAGGCGAGCGTAAAACCAGACGCAACTTTCCCTGTTCTTGAACAAAAGCAGCGAGATTGGCCTCTTGGGGGCTGAGCGCAACGGTAATAAGGGATGATATTGTTTGACGTTGCGGAGTCGAAGGCGTTTGCTGACCTTCTTTGTATCGGCTGCCTTCTTGAGATGGCGCAAGGGTACTGATCTGTTGGCCTACAGCAAGAATCAGGACATTCTGAAATAAAGGGAAGGTTGCTGCCTGGACTGTCTGTTTTCCGTCGAGGCCTACGCCAGGCACAGGGATCGTAGCAATGATATCCACATAATTCCCGGGTCTGGCCATTCCTGCTACAGAAGCCATATTATCTACGGAAATGGTAATGGCACGTTTGCCTACAGGTGTTGCTTCAGCCAGCCCACCTCCTGTGCGTGCCTCTCTGGGAAAAGTCAGCTTGGTTAAAGCAATCTGTTCTCCCTTGGCAATAGGAACAACGGCAACCATACCGTTAACTCTATCCATGGAGGTGACGGCCTGAGGCACAACATACTGCCTGGGAACAATTTTTGGTTCGAATAACTCAGGGGTCATGGGTGTTCCCTTGGGGATTTCTTCTCTTGCCACCAATACAGAGGTTTGGGCCTCCTGCATCCTGGCTGCTCTTTGGACAGCCTCCTCTTCATAGACCCTGCGTTGCTGGTCAAGATAAACTTTTATCAGAACCACGACCACGACAGCCAAAATAACGCCTATTATTAAAATGATGCGCTGTTTTTGCATTTATTTTATCTCTCCTTCATATATTTCTATTTTACTCTCACTCGATAATTTTGAATAGGCCTTCTCCAGTTCCTCCTGCTGTTTCTTTGCCAGTAAATACGCCTTTATCGTATCAAAGGCCTCAGAGAGAGAAACCTGCCTGCCTTCTTTTATAGATTCGACCTTTACGATGGTAAAACCTTTCGGCCCCTTAAACACGCTGCTGACTTGACCTTGCTGCAAAGCAGGAGAAAAAACTATTTCATCAAACGCCGGAGAGCTACTCTGTTGGCCCTTGGTTATATCCCCTAAATCTCCTCCGTCTTTTGCGGATTCAGCTATAGAGCGAGTCCTGGCGATAGTGCTGAAGTCTGCACCCTGCAATAATTCTATGAGTATCTGCTTGGCCTCACCCTCTGTATTCGTGACTATTTCGCGCACCCGGCGAACCTCTGCCTCCCTAAACAATTCCTTGTTGCTTTGATAGGCATCCTCTACCTCGGCAGAGCTAATCTCTATATTCTTGACGATCTCTTCCTGCATTGCCTGTGCCAACACCGCTATCCTGTATCTGGCCAACCCCTCACTGATTTCATCTTTACGGTCCAAGCCACGGTCCAACGCAGCCTGGTAGTAGACGGCCTGAGGCACCAGCAAGGTTTTCAGATACTCAATCTTCTTGTCGCGTGTTTCTATCTTTAAGGCATGCTTTTGCTCAGGGGTCAAATCCTGTCTTAAATCCACGCTGGCATTATAGATATTGACGTATCTATTTAACTCCTCAAGGGTTATGGGGAAATTATTCACCTTGGCGATAACCGTTCCTTTAACAGGTAAGGTAGGAATCTTAGCAGCGGTAGATGACTTTTTAGGATTTAAAAAATCTATTTTGTCGCAACCAAGAAGAAGGAAAGAGCCCACAAGGAAAAGGCCCAAACCCCCCCATTTCATAGCCTGCCCCACTATCCCTGCCGAATATCTCATGCGTATCTCCTCTCTTAAAGATAAAAACCAAACGATCAATTTTTTAATTCATGAATCTCGTGAATGATTTTCACCAACAAATCTGCAATCTTGGCAATGATATAAAAAAGGAAAAAGAAAAACACGGCAAGCAGCAGGTTCACCACTGCCTCGACGGGAGATTTGCCAGTTACCTTGCCTGAGAAGAAGTAGATACTGGCGAAAATGCCGAGAAACAAAAAAATCCAGGCTGCAATCTTAACCACCGCGCTAGATGCCTTTAGAAATCCCAAATGCTCGCGCATTGAGCCTCCTCGTTGTTTTATGTTTTAACATAAAGTAAACAAAATTGCAAGAAGATTTTAATTATTGTTTACCGGAAGCGTTTGTCTGAAACCATGCCTTTGTCGTTGGGCGCAAAAGATAATATATGAGGGCTGACCAAAATATAATATCTCCCAGAAACAAAAAAATCAGTGAACCGATTGGCACCAAGTCTACCATGTAGCCTTGCGTCCACACTTCACTACCAGTCGACTGTACGAGAGTGTTCAGCACGAACCGCGTGTGTATTTGTATGGCAGTGAGCGGATGACGCCAGTAAAGGGTCGCAATAATAAAATACCCCCACAGGATGGTTATCTTTCGCCAAAATTCCTTGCGGCCAAGCAACCCTAGGCCTAAAAGGAGACCCAGGGGGCGTCGCACCAGAGAGAGAAACAAACGCACCCCAAGCAGGGAGGCCGGTAATTCGGGAAACAAGCTTTTATAGTAAGTGAAAAACCTCGGCGAGAAGAGAGCTGTTGTCTCGTAAAGTGAGCCGAGAATCAGCATTGTTCCAAAGACCACAATGCCTTTAGGAACTTTTTTAGCAACTTTCTTGTGCATAAATTCTGGTAGCCCCAACCGGATCCCGACCCAAGCATTTGTAGGTGTCGGGGTCGGGTCCCGCCCGTTACAAAATAGCTTAGCGGGAGAACCGGTATAGTTTTTGCCAGCAGCTTAACTGTTGGGCAAAAACTATTAGCCCCAAGGGGATTTGAACCCCTGTTTAATGGCTGAGAACCATTCGTCCTAGACCAGGCTAGACGATGGGGCCGCGTTACAAAATTCCTCACCTGCCGGTAAGGCAGGCAAAATTATTCTACACGATACGCATTTTTAGTCAATAAATTTATTGACCCCACTGCTTTTGCATTATATACTGTTTTCACAATAAGCAACTGACTCATGATCGAATCATGGCTATAATAGTGGGGATGGGTTTAGGGCTCGACCGTGACCTGCCTGTGGCGGTCCAAAATGCGGTTAGGCAAGCTAAAGCCAATGTCCATCAGAGTTATAGAATCCATCTGGCGATTGTCTTTAGCACAATAGAGTTTGCCAGTCCGCAGGTGCTTAAGACCCTTTACGCGCTTCTCGGACAGGTCCATATCGTGGGAGCCAGCAGCCTGGGCATTATCACGAATCAAGGAATCTTCAGGCACGGTTTAGCTATCATGCTTCTCAGTTTTCCGAAAAACATTTTCTGCAGTACGAGTTTTGTGCAGAAGATCAGCGCCAAGTCCTCCACCAATGCAGGAGAAGAGTTAGGCGAAAAACTGCTTTTCAGTTTTAAAAACACTCAGCGCGATCTCGGACTCGTATTCTCCGATGGACTCATACGGGATACTTCCGGTTTCCTTTATGGCCTTAAAGAAAGGCTGGGGTGGAGCTTCCCCTTAGCCGGCGCCTGCGCCTCAGACAACTATGAGTTTAAGAAAACATTTGTATATTTCAACGAGCAGGCCTCAAGTGACGCGGCCTGCGGCATTATTTGGGGCGGAAAAATGAATTTCGGGTTGGGGATCAAACATGGGTGGAAGGCCCTGGGACAACCGCGCACCGTGACAAAGGCCACAGGCAATACCATCTATGAAATAGATGGACAGAACGCTGTATCTGTTTATAAAGATTATTTCGATTTCGATATCTACAGGCTGAAAAGCGAATTGAAACGTCTCTCCATCATGTATCCCATCGGCGTGTATCTCGAAGGAGAGGAGGAATGTCTTTTAAGAAATGTGGTATCTTTGGAAAATGACAAGGCCCTGGTCTGTCAGGGATATGTTCCAGAAGGAAGTGGCATCCGCCTGATGATCGGCACCAAGGAATCTTGTTTGGCTGCAACCCAAGAGGCTCTCAATGAGGCCAAAACCAACCTTTTGGGTAGACAAGCGGATTTCGTATTTGTCTTTGACTCTATTGCAAGATACATGCTATTAGGAAGGCAGGCTGGCAAAGAACTGGATATCATCAAACAGGGTTTGGGAAAAGATGTCCCTATCATGGGGATATATAGTTTCGGCGAACAGGCGCCTTTAAAGGCCGTTAATTTTCAGGGAAAAGTGTATTTTCATAATCAGACCATCTCGATTTTAGGAATAGGGGGTTGACGCACGATGGCCTTCACGGAATTTCTTATAAACACGCTGGTTTTTTGCGGCATCATCTTAAGCATCGTGCTTGCCATCCTGCTCCTTTACAAAACAGAAAAAATCAAGCTTCTTGAGCAATCCATCGCGAAGCTTAAAATATCTTTGAATGAGATGGATGAACAAGCCAAGCTGATCGTGCGCACGGATATGGAATTGAATAAGGCCCAGGAGGAGTTAGATAAAAAGATCGTTGGTCTTTATGCCCTCCAGAGATTGTCCCGTTCTATCAGCACGACCCTGGAGGAAAATCTGATCTTCAAAATGATTGATTTTTCCGTCATAGAAGAGCTGGGCTTTGAAAAGGCGTGTTGTTTCTTATTTGACGAAGGGCTCAATCAATTCGTTCTCCAGCTGAACATCGGTTATTCACGGGGAGAGATCGAAGGAATTATGAAGATGGTTGCCTCAGACATAAACCGGTATCTGGAACTCATCAAAGAAGAATCCACAACTTCCTCTATATCTCTAACTACAGACCCTGAGTTTAGAGAAAAAATGGGTAAGGTCTTTCGCGTAGCCTCTTTTATCGCCTCACCGCTTCTACCTAAAGAGGGGAGCAAAGGATTTTTCTTGGCAGGCACAATGAGCCGAGAAACTCTCATCAGCGAAGGAGATGAGGAGCTCATCACTATTTTAGCCAATCAGCTCGGTCAGGCTCTGGAGAATGCCCGCCTGTTCGAAAAAACCTGGCGGGCTCATCAGGAGCTGGAGAAGAAGGTCGAAGAGCGAACCCGAGAACTCAGCAAAGCGTTGGAAGAAGTAAAAATGATCAGCCGGCGCAAAACGGATTTTGTCTCCAGCGTCGCGCATGAACTCAGGACTCCTTTGACCTCTATCAAGGGGTATGCGGCGATAGTGCTTTCCGAGAAATTAGGCACCCTGCCTCCTCCTCTCAAGGAACGCCTGGAAAAAATCAACCGACACAGCGATGAATTGGCACAGTTGGTCAATGACCTTCTGGATATTTCACGCATAGAATCGGGCCGGGTCTCCATGGAGCAGCAGCCACAGGACCTCAAATCCATTGTGGAAGAGGTTGTGGATCTCTTATCCATAATCATCAAAGAAAAGCAGATCGAATTTTCCTATAGCGTGCCCCAGGAAGCCCAATCTGTCTATGTGGACCGCGGTCAGATCAAACGCGTCCTGATTAACCTGATCAATAACGCCATCAAATTTACGCCGAGTAATGGTAAAATCACAGTCTCTTGCTCAAGCGGCGACCATGAAGTCAGGGTAGATGTCCAGGACTCGGGGTACGGAATCCCCGAGTCCTCCATTGATAAAATCTTTGAGGAATTCTACCGCGTAGATAACCCTATCAACCAGGAGGCTAAGGGCACGGGACTGGGTTTACCGTTGGTTAAAAATATTATTGAGGCCCACAAAGGAAAAATCTGGGTCAAAAGCAAGCTGGGAAACGGCTCAACCTTTAGTTTTACGCTGCCCAAACCCATACAATAAGGAGTGTCTTTATGTCAATAAAAATACTTGTGGCAGACGATGATCCGGATATCCGAGATATCCTCAAATTGACCCTTTCAGAAGAAAATTACGAGGTCATCGAAGCCAAGGACGGGGAAGAGGCCATCAAAATCATCCAGACTAAAACCCCGGACTTGGTTTTGGTGGATTACCGCATGCCCAAGATGGATGGCCGGGAAGTCTGCCGCCAGATTAAGAACGATATTCTGCTGGCGCACCTACCGATCATCATGGTCACTGGTAGCGGCGACGTAACGGACAAGGTCGGCGGCATTGATTCAGGCGCAGATGATTATATTGTCAAACCTTTTGAGCCCAAGGAACTACTGGCGCGTATCCGCATGATCATCCGGCGCTCCAAAAGGGACCTTGAGGCCAATCCCTTAACGCGCCTGCCAGGCAATGTCTCCATCCTCAATGAATTACAGGAACGTCTGAATAACAAATCCTTGTTTGCCGTCTGTTATATTGACCTTGACAAATTCAAGGCCTATAACGATAAGTATGGGTTTGAACATGGGGATGAAGTAATCCGGGAGACAGCGCGTATATTGATCCGCACCACAAGAGAACTCGGCCAGCCCCATGATTTTATCGGCCATGTGGGAGGAGATGACTTTGTGATTGTGACAACGCTTGAAACAGTCGACCAAATATGCAAAAAAATCATCGCGGATTTTGAGGCTGCTTCCCCATCTTTTTATAACGAATCTGATAAGAAGGCCGGTTATATCTTGACCCTGGACCGTAAAGGGGGCAAGCAAAAAGTACCGCTTCTCTCCATTTCCATCGGTGTGGTGACCAATGAATTCAGGAAAATTGAACACGTGGCGCAAATTGGCGAGATTGGGGCGGAGTTAAAGGCTCTGGCAAAGAGCCTGGAAAGAAGCAACTACATCAAAGACAAGCGCAAAATAGACGCGTAATTTTTTCGGGCACAATAAAAAATCCGTCAGGAGACTCTGACGGATTTTTTATTTTATGCGCGGGGGGGGAGTTGAACCCCCAAACCTTTCGGCACAAGCCCCTCATGCTTGCGTGTCTGCCATTCCACCACCCGCGCGCGTCTATAACAAAACAGGTCCCCTTTAGGGCCTTCTACCTGTATCTTTTGGATTAGACTGCGAGCGTATATACAACTTTAATTCAGCGGACTCTTTTTCTAATTCCAGTATTCTCAATTTCAGATCATTGATTTGTCTTTTTAGGACGGCATTATCTTGAAGTTGCAGCCGCAGTTCCTCCTGCGCCAGGGTCCTTAAGGCTGCAAGCTGGTTCAGCTGTCTTCTGAATGAGCCCTTCGCCTCCTTAAGAGATTTTATTTCCATCTCCAGTTCTTTATTCCTGGCTTCGAGTTGCGCGACAGCCTGTTGCCTGGTCAAACCTTCACGAGAGACCCTGGCAGCGAATTCTTTTTGCAATACGGATAGCTGCAATCTTAAGTTATCGAGCTCTGCGTTAAGGGCGATGTTTGCCTGGGTCCTCTGCTTGAGAGCCTCCTGGGCGCTGACTGTCGCTTCTTCCATTTTCTTCAACCGCATGATAAGCTCATTCCTTTTTTTCTTCAAGGACTTCAGTTGACTTTCTAATTCTTCATTCTTCAACTGAAGCGGCATATAGTCCTGACGTTTACGCTGGAATCTCTGCTTCAACGTGTTGAGTTCTTTCTCAAGGTCTGCGTTCTTCTGCAGCATATTTTGGAAGTCAAGACCAGCCTGTTTGAGTCTTTCGACTTCTTTTTTGAGCGCAGCGTTCTCCTTGGAAACCTGCCAGAGTTGATTTTGTGCCTGTGCTCTTTGTGCTTCGGCATCATTCAGGCGAACGCTCCATTCCTTATTTTGTTCATAAAGAGCGCTCAACTCATTTTCCAATTCTTTATTCTTCATCTGCAGTGGGATCATGGCATCCTGTTCTTGCAATTGGGCTATTTCAGTCTTTAAACGGGCGTTCTCCTGGGAGACCTGCTTGAGCTCTTCACATCTTTGCTTAAGCGACTCTTCTTGGGCAGTTAAAGCTACCTTTCCTTCTGCTGATTCCTCTTCAAGTTGGGCTATCTGCCATTTGAGGTCATCGATCTCTTTTTTAGTAGCGAACTCCTCCTTCGCCTTTTGCTGGAGCCTTGCGTCTCGCTCCTTGATAGTATCCTCCCTCTGCGCTAATAGCTTTTTTAAATACGCATTTGAGTTCTTGGCTTGCTGGAGACGGACACTTTCTTTGGTACGCTCATCTTCTGCCTGCGCTTTTGAGGCCTCCGTCTGACGCAGAAGGGTGGTAAGCACATTCTTCTCTTTCTTCAGAGATTCAAGCTCCGCCAGAAAATCCTTATTTCTCTTCTCAAGCTGCAAAACGCTCTGCTGCTTGGATTCAGCCTCATGTTTCCATCTGTCAGCTTCTTTCTTGAGGCTGGCATAATCCTGCAACTGCGTTTTGAGTTCTGCATATTTCTGGTTGAACAGCGCCTCCTTATTGCTTAACTGGCTTTTGAGACTGCCGACTGTATCTTCTGCTTCTTTCAAGAGGTCCTTGTGCTTGGCGAGTTCATCCTGGAGCTGATTTCTTAAAGCCTCCCCTTGATTGAGTTGTATGGCCAAAGCAGTCTTTTCCTCTCTCAACGAAGCCATCTTGGCTTCCAGGTCTGCCTGTCTGCTCACAAGTTGCGCAATCTCTTGCTGTCTGCGGCTACTTTCTTGAGCAGTTCTTGCAATATCCCTTTTGAGGTCAGCGCGCTCCTGGGATTTATTCCTAAGCTCCTCCTGTAATTGAGTCCTTAGCGTCTCCAGTTTGTTGGATTGGGCGATAAGCGCATTTCTTTCTTCTGTGAGGGAGGACAGTTGAGCCTCCAAGTCTTTATTCCTGTTCTCAAGTTGCGCATAGGCTTCTTGTTGACGCGCCTCTTCCTGAGAGACTCTGCTGAGCTCTGACTCTTTCTGAGAGAGCTGGGCTGTCAGAGAAGATAACTGCTCGCTGATTTTGGCCTGCTGGGCATGTAACTGGTTGATAGTGGATTCTCGTTCTGCGAGGGTTGCTGACTGCTCTGCCTTGAGGGAATCAAATTCCTTAATTCTTAGCTCCAGCGCTTTTAATTCATCATCCTTTTGTGCCAAGACCTGGGTCTGACTTTCGATTTTATCCCGCAAAGAATCGATGTATGCATTCTGTTGCAAAAGATCTTTCTGAGTCTTGGCCAGAATGGGTTCCAATGAAGCCTTCTCTTCTTTGAGCCTATTGAATTCAGCGGTCCCTAATTCTCGTTCTCGGACCAACTCCTCTATCTTTTTTTTGAACAACGGGATGCTGGCAGCTTCTTCACGGGCCTGCCTTGATTCGTTGGCCGCGAGACTCAGCTCCTGGGAAACCTTGGCCAGGTTGTTCTGGGCAGCCAGATAGCGTGCGGCCTCAGCCTGTCTTTGTTGCAGAGCCACCTGTAAATCCTTATTCAACTGCTCTATTTTCTTTAAGGATCTCTCCAGCTCTTTTTTGGTGAACTCAAGCAGCCGAGACTCCTGCGTGATGTCTGCCTCTTTCTTGGCTGAGACGCGTGGTCGCGTCGGTGAACTAATTTATCTTTGATGCGCGGAAGAAAAAATCCCGCTCCCACGGCTAAAAGACACCAAACCATAACTTTCACCCAAATCTTCATTTTGTCCCTGATGTGCTGCTAGAACATCAGGGATTTTTAGCTACGCGCATGGGCATAGGTTATACTAAATCTCTTGGCGCGCATAATATTCATTATATTATACAACATAAGGGTCGAATATCAATAAATTTGGCGAGATAAGAGATATAGTTATAAACGGGTAGAACTCCTATGCCTAAAATGAATATCCTTATGCCTTTAGGAAGCTTCTTCTCCCTTTTTTGCTCCTTTGGCATCATTTAAAAACCGTGGAAGAACCACCGACTCAAGCGATATCCTACCCACCAGCTTACCAGAAGAACAAGCCAGGGAAAAAGAAGGGACGGTGAAAAGAAAACAGATAAGTATCTGATAAGCCAAAACCAAACATAGACACTAAAAACAGATGTCTGTTTTGGCTTAAACACACAGGTCAACATATCATATTTTCGCCAATTAAACGTAAGAATCCTGTTTTCTTTCTTTAGGCGATCAAATAAATCTGCTCCCGGAAATGGCGTTAGAACCAAGAGGGCAATAAACCAAATTCTGGATAGTATGAGAAACCATAGTAATTTCAAATAATCAAATTGACTGTACTGGTCTAGCCCGATGATAAAAGAACCCATAATTGCTATTCCGTGGGCTCTAATATTTTTAATGGCTATTTTGTAGTCTTCTACCGAATGTATCTGCTTCAAAGATGTCTTAGGATAATCTTTTGGGTGTATAGTTTCAAACCCAATCAAAAACAGTTTACATCCGCTAGACTTAGCCAGCCGTAAAGCTTCGTCATCGAAACCGATGTCAATCGAAGAATTAGCTATCCAAGAGACGCCAAGCGGAATCATTTCTTTAAAAAGTTCTTTTGCATAACGGGGGCTTGAATAAATGTTATCACATCGAAATATCACCTGTGGCCTGTTAAAAAAGCTCCTTTTGGCCTTTTTAATCCTCTTAATGAGCTCTACTACTTGCTCTAACTTTATGAAACGCAACCATTGTGAAATACGCACACAGAAATCACAATGATATTTGCACCCGCGAGCAATATGAACACCTGCAAGGCGAAGGACACGCGGATCCATATGCAGAAAATAATCATAAACGGGAGTAAAAAAATCTTCCAGTGGTTCACCTTTGTATACTTTTTGCAATCGGCCGTTTTCAAAATCTTTGATGACCTGACTCCAGACTGACTCCACCTCACCGATAACAACGCTATCTGCGTATGCAGATGCTTCATCTGCAAGAACAGTTGCATGGGGACCTCCTAAAACCACTCTAGATCCTGCTTGCCGGAATTTACTCGCAAGTCGGTATGCTTCGAGAGCAGTAGAAGTCAAGCAACTAATGCCGACGAGTTTCCCTCCGGTAAAATCTCTGTCAGACCAAAACTGTTTTTGATTAATAATTTTAACCTTGTAATCTTTGGGGGTTAGAGCGGCGAGCGTAAGCAAAGAATACGGAATGGGATTTCCCGTGCTCATCTTCTGGATAATATTAATAAGAAAATGAAAAGTGCGAGGATTAACGATGGGATTAATAAGAATGAGTTCTTTCTCAATTGCGGGTGTCGTCATAGAAAACATGGATAAAGTGCTTTAAAAAACTGCCCCCTGTGGATTCGAACCACAATTAACTGGTCCAGAGCCAGTCGTGCTACCGTTGCACTAGAGGGCAATTTAATTTTTAATAATTATATAGCCAGTCCACTATCCTTGCAACATAAATAGTTACAGCTCGCCTCTTCTCTTGCCAAGCGTAAGATTCGTGCTATAATTTTATCGGTGGACAAAGGAGGCCAAAATGCAAGACAGAAAAGTCAAGCTACTCATTGTAGATGACGAGCCGGAAGTCGGTAACCTCCTGAAGCATTATCTTTCGGCAAGGGAATACGAAGTCACGGTCACGTTCAGTGGAGAAGAAGCTTTAAAGATATTGGAAAAACAGCCGATAGAACTGGTTTTGCTTGATATCTTGATGCACGGAATGAGCGGAGAGAAAGTGGCCAAGATCATCAGAGAAAATTACCCCAAGATCAAGATCGTGCTTGTCACCGCCTTTCCTCATCTGGCTGAAAAAATTGCCAAGGAGGTTGAATTAGCTGGCTGTTTTATCAAACCCAAGGGTATAGAAGATATTTATCAAAAGCTTCAAAAAATTTCAATCTAACCAACAAATCTAAGAAACTATTCGGACCTGCCGGAGACACGCTTAAGCTCATCCAGAAATTTAGCGTCTGGTTCATACCCTAAGGCCCTTAATTTTCTCACGTCATCCCAGCTCTTATGGTATTGGTTTTTGAGCATGTAGGCGTAGGCCCTCTTTTGATAGACCTGTGGTTGATCAGGGTCGACCTCTATCGCCTGGCTCCAATCTTCGATAGCCTTATCAAGAGAATCATTATAATAATAAGCGATGCCCCGATTATAGTAGATCTCAGCCTCGCACAAACCCAGGCTGATGGCGGCTGTATAATCGGCAATAGCCTTCTCAAGCTTCCCCAGACTCTGATAGGCCAAACCCCTTTGATGGTGGGCCTTGGCAAAATCGGACTTTCTTTCGATAGCTTGCGTGAATTCCTTTATGGCCTGATCATACATTTTCTTTTCATAGAATTCCATGCCGCTGTCAAATTTTTCTTGAGCTTCTTGCACTTGGGCATAGCCCGATCCAACGGTGAAAAATAAACTCAAAGCAACCCATACCAGGAAAACTGCGATATAAGGTTTTGTACGCATGAGGAACCTCCAGATAATTAAAAAATTAAGGCTCTACAGAAATAGCCTGAATAGCCTCTTCTATATTTTTATCGATTCTTCGCTCGATAAAGCCAGGGGTAGCCTTTTGAAGCCTGTTCTTGAAATCAGATTGCAACCACCGGAAATTCATCTTATGCAAAATCCCTGAAAGCTGAAACTCAAAACAAAACGATGCCAGGTCTTTCCCCACGAGCCTCAAAAGAGGCGTAAATTTGGGGCTGGACTCAAGCAGGTCTCGGGTAAAGGTGAGAGTGAGCCGGCTCGAGACCAAATCACGCGGGCCGAGACCAAAATCACCCTGTAAGTCTACATCCTGGGATTTCAAGTCCATCTTTTGCAATCCTGCCCCTTTGGCATTCACCGAGAAATATGATGAGGCCCTGTCGAAATCAATGCGCTTAAGCCTGGGAATATTAAAAAGCTGGGCCAACCATTTAAAAAACTCGAAGTTATCCAAATGTCCCTTTTGAACAGTGGCTTTCCCTCTTAAATCTAAATCCGGATCATTCCTGAAAAACATCATACTGCTTAGCTTTCCAAAGACCTTAGAGAAATGAATCAACAAATCCTCTAATCTCTGAGCGCTGACATCCCTGACCCGCACGATGAGCGTGATTTTCGGAAACAGATCTTTCATCTCGAATTGACCCTGGCCAAAGAGCTGGCCGTCATAAAGCCCTGACCTGAATATGGTCCGCTTCAGGCGCCTATCTTTAAGATTGAGCCAGGCAAAAAAGTCGTGGAGCGTGACTTTGTACTCATGGGTATCCGTCTTACAGAATAAATCGCTATCCCTCACGTTTAATGCCAGCAGTGGATATTTATCAAAGCTTAAACTCAAACCCTTGAGTAGCCCTTGCGCCTGCTCAATAGGAGTAGCATCTTTACCCTTCTTTAGAAAATCGAAGTTAAGCAGCGCATCTGCCATTAATACCTTATCCTGCACGGTACCTTTTATTTTTAAATCAATTTTTTTAAGGTTTTCTTTTTTTGCATCCTTAAGATTCCCCAGAAAACTGGATACCGCTAGGTCCAGTGCCAGAGGCGTATCAAGCAAGATGCTTCCTTTTACGCTCAAAGGGATATTGTTCAGGGAAAAATTCATCTGTTCAATGCGCACCAGAGGAAGGTCAGCGAGCAGCCGGCACTCCAGATCCAATAAGTAGAAATCGGCCCTGGGAAGACCGGTGAGCTCAGCTGATTTCTTGGGCTTGCGCTTGAAACGCTCGAGCTTCTTGGCCCATTGCATAAAGGTACTTCTCACAGAGACCGGCTCATGCCTTTCCTTAAAGAGGGTGTTGGCGAAGCAAAATCCGTTCCACTGCACAATCTTTCCATCTGTACTGCCCCAAAACTCGGCGCGAAAATTCTCTCTTCTTAATTCAATTTTGTTGAACACCAGCTCCTTACCTGTAAGCACTCCTTGAAGGCCGAACTGCAACGGCACCCCCCTGGCTTTGGACCGTGCGCCAATATCCTTACGGATGTAGCCTTGCGCGGATAAAGACTCACCCTGAATACTAAGGTCCCCTTGGAGAGTAAGGAAAGTAGGGGTGTCTACCTGTTCCATCAAATCCAGACGACCTTCCTTCAAAGAGAATCGGATGTCTTCCCAGGGAAGGCTACGGATAAAATCGATGATGGATGAAAAATGATCCCGCACAAATCGAGACAGCTTAACACTGTCTGCGCGAAAGCCATAGCAGGTTATGTGGGAAAGGACGAGCCGCCTGCGAAGAAAAGATTCCTTCAACGAGAATCTGATAACAATCAAGGGGACTTTCAGGATGAGGCCCTCTTTCCCCTCCTCGGTTTCTGTGAAAGACAAACTCCTCAAGATAATGAAGTGGGGTGGCAGATACAGCGGTCGGGAAACAGAGAGCTCTTGCGTGAAGTATTCGTTGGTCGCCTGCGACAAAGTCTGTTTCCTTAAGGCAAAAATAAAATTATAGATAACGCTGGTAAGGACAATCAGGATAACGCCGATTAAGCACGGTCTTTTAAGACTAGTAAGAAATCTGCGCAAAGAACTCATCATCGATATAAAACTCTATCCTGTCGATAAAATGAATGGCCTTGTGCTTTTTTTGTAACGGTGATAGGTATTGAAATTGTTTATAGTCCCTAAACAGGAGTACCAGTTGCTGGGAGGTAATGATCTCCTGCCCGAGGGTCTCGGCCAGGGCCGGTTCTCCTTGCGCCTCGGCGATCTTGGAAAGATAGAGAAGCGCGAAGGGCCTGGCCTTGGATTCGGGGTACTCGGTGAGGAATCGGATAAAGGCCGGCCGTGCATCTGTAAAGGCCCCTATCAAAAAATAATACTCTGCGTTGGCAAACAAGGCTTCCTGCGTGTGGGGGGAATGAGGGTAGTTCTCAAGCAGAGAACGAAATGACATAAAGGCAACAGCTAGGTCATTTTTTTTAGCGGCCTTGACAGCCGAAACATACAACCTTTGGCTTTCATCAGCCAAGGCTACATAAGGACAGCTCAAGATCAAAAACAAAACCAGAGCAACGAATTTAAGTTTCATGTTGAACCTTTCTTAAAGTCTTACCAGAGATTTTTCCGTATCCAGTTATCGAGACGCACGATAGCCGGCCAAATCCCTTCTGCATCCTTAATTACCCCTTCAGTTACCCCTTCAGTGGTGGAATCAACTCCCGTGGCAAATCCTCTGGTTGTTTCACAGCCAGCCACTAAGATAAGGCCTAACAATAATACCCCCAACAAAAGCTGCCTGTTGCGTAACATCATTTCTGACTCCCTCCTTTTACCCACTTCATCAGCCTCTCCCGGCTGCGCTCTTTCCCCAAATAATATATTACCTCAAAAAGCCCGGGCCCAATGGTCTTTCCCGTTAAGGCCACCCGGATAGGATGGATAAGTGCTTTGGATTCAATGCCTAATTCCTTGACTAAATCGCGGAAGGTTTTCTCAATGGAAGACACATCAAAGGACGAAAGTGCCTCCAATCTCTGGACAAAAATAAGGAACGGTTTGGACAGGTCCTTGCTCAAATATTTCTCCTGGGCCGCAGGATCTATCCGGATATCTTTAAGAAAAAAGAAATCAGCCCAGTCCAGAAAATCATTAAGCGTGGTGAGTCTGGCTTGGAACAATTTTACTAAAGAAAAGATATAACTTTCATCAAAATGCTCTTTCGCAATAAATTTCTTTTCTATCAACAAGGGGATGAGTTGCGTGGTGAGGTCTTGCGTGTCGCAGGACTTCAGATACTGATTATTCAGCCAATTGAGCTTATTCTTATCGAAGGTCGCGGCTGTTTTGTTCACGTCTTTGATATCAAATAAGGAAATGGCCTTTGTTAAATCAATGACCTCCTGGTTTTCTCCAGGCGACCAGCTTAAAAGCAACAGGTAATTGATGAGGGCCTGTGGTAGGTAGCCCATCATGCGATATTCGCTGATGGCGGTCGCGCCCGTTCTCTTAGAAAGCCGTCCTCCCTCTTGGCCCAAGATCAAAGGCAGGTGGGCAAACTCAGGAAGCTTCAACCCCAAGGCGTGGTATAGCAGAACCTGTTTGGGCGTATTGGAGATATGGTCATCTCCCCGGATCACATGGGTGATTTCCATCGAGGCATCATCCACCACACAGGCAAAATTGTACGTGGGGGTGCCATCGGATTTTATCAAAACCTGATCCTTTACATCCTTAGCATCGAATTCAATGGGACCTCGTATCAAATCATTGATTTTTATTTTTTGAGGAGTAACTTTATAAATAATTGCCTCTTTCCCGTCAACTGATTTCTCGATATAGGCGGCTTTGTTTTTTAAAAGCCGCTTGGCATACTCCTGATACAAATCGAATCTGGCACTCTGGTGATAAAGTTCATTCCAAACAAGTCCCAACCACTTGAGACTAAAAAGTATCTCCTCCAGATACTCTTTCTGGGAACGGGCCTGATCCGTGTCCTCTATCCTCAAGATAAACTTCCCCTGTTTGGCCTTGGCATAAAGCCAGTTGAATAAGGCCGTGCGCGCGCCTCCGATGTGCAAATTACCCGTCGGAGAAGGGGCGAAGCGAACTCTAATCATCCCAGCCTAACTCCTTCCTGCAAGGCTTGCTGGTTAATGCGAATGAGGTGCTTATGGGCCTTGGAGCCCCTGTCTACAATGACCTGCTCTATTGTCTTGAGGTTCGCAATATTTCTCCTAGCAAGATAGGCCCCAAGGGCTACAGTGTTGGCCACCTTGATGTTGCCAATTTTGATGGCTATATCCGTAAAGGGGCGCTTAAGCGTCTTTGCATTTTTTAGGCTCTTTGAAGAAACCAGAGAGCTGTTAATGATGAGGAGTCCCTTTGCCGTTAATCTTTGTCTAAATTTTTTCAGGGAGGGCTGGTTCATGACAATCAGGGTATCGGCTTTCTCAATATATGGAGAGCCAATGGGTTCATCAGAGACAATCACCATGCAGTGGCTTGTCCCGCCGCGTACCTCGGCACCGTAAGAGGGCAACCAAGTCACAAACCTGTTTTCCCGCATCCCGGCCTCTGCCAGCAACTTCCCTAACAGCATCACGCCCTGACCACCTGAGCCAGCAATAATAATCCGTTCAGTCATTTGATTCTCCCCAGCGGAAACTCTTTCTGCATCACATCTCTTATCCAATCTAAGGCCTGAACAGGAGAAAGTCCGAGATAAGTAGGACAGGGAGAAAGTATTTCCACTAACGAAAAACCTGTATGATCTATCTGGTTCTGTAAAGCCTGTTTGATTGCTTTTTTGGTTTTTATGATCTCCTGCGGAGCATAGAGCGAGGTCCTTTCTATAAATTTGACGCCGGAAAACTCCCTCAACATTTCGGAAATCTTTAAAGGCCATCCTTCCAAGCGCGCCTGCCGACCTCCAGGGGTAGTAGCGGTCTTCTGCCCCAAAAGGGTCGTAGGCGCCATTTGACCTCCGGTCATCCCGTAAACGGCGTTATTGATAAATATCACCGTGAGGTTTTCTCCCCGATTAGCCGCATGCAACGTCTCTGCTGTTCCAATAGCAGCCAAGTCTCCGTCTCCCTGATAGGTGAAAACAATATTCTGGGGTCTGACCCTTTTTATCCCGGTAGCCACTGCCAGGGCCCTGCCGTGCGCTGCCTCGCTGCAATCAAAATCCCAGTAATCATAAGCCACCACAGCGCAACCCACCGGAGCGACACCTATGGCGAGCTCCCTGATCCCTAATTCATCCACGACTTCTGCAATAAGCTTGTGCACGATACCGTGGCCACAACCTGGACAGTAGTGGGTAGATACGTCTCTTAATGATTTGGGGCGACTGAATACTTTAGTCATGGCTTAATTTTCGTAAGGCCTTGCTTATCTCTTCTTCCGTCGGTATACCACCGCCGGAGCGGCCCAGGAATTCAACAGGAAACCGACCATCCAGCGCTAACTTCACATCTTCCAACATCTGACCATAAGACATCTCTACGACCAGGAACTTGACGTTCCTCGAGGATCGTTTGAATCTCTGGAAGGCTGCTAAAGGAAACGGCCAAAGGGTGATGGGCCTCAACAACCCAATCCTTTGACCTCCTTTGCGCAAATGACTGACCGCGCTTTTAGCAATCCGGCTCATCGTTCCATAAGCCACAACAACCGCCTGGGCCTTATCTAAAAATAACCCCTCATAACGCTGAACTTTTTGTTTAATGGAATTGTATTTCTTTTGCAAAACCAGATTAAACTTTTCTAAATCCCCTTCCTTCAGAAAAAAAGACTTTATGACATGAGGTTTCCTTCCCTTGCACCCTGTCAGCGCCCAAGGTTTAGTTCGGAGTTGGGAGTTGGCAGTCCGGAGTTTATTTCTTTGAACTTTGAACTTTGAACTTTGAACTAAAATGGGTTCCATCATCTGTCCCAACATCCCGTCTCCCAAGATAATGACAGGCATACGATACTGGTCTGCAAGGTCAAACGCCTCGCCTGCCAGCTCATAAGCTTCCTGGACAGAAGCAGGGGCTAACACTATAGAACGATAGTCTCCGTGACCACCGCCACGCGTGGCCTGGAAATAATCCGATTGCGCAGGCCAGATGTTGCCCAGTCCCGGTCCGCCGCGCATCACATTGATAATCACAGCAGGTAGCTCGGCTCCAGCTAAATATGAGATCCCTTCCTGTTTAAGACTGATGCCAGGGCTAGAGGAACTGGTGAGAGCGCGCACCCCTGCAGCTGCTGCTCCAAAGACCATATTGATAGCTGCCAGTTCTGATTCTGCCTGGATAAAGATACCCCCTGCCTCAGGCATGCGACGTGCCATATAAGCCGGTATTTCATTCTGGGGCGTAATGGGATAACCCGCATAAAACGTGCATCCGGCCTGTATGGCGCCTTCAGCCATCGCCTCATTACCCGTCATCAATACCTTTTTCATATTATTTATACACTTCGATGCAACAATCCGGACAAACGATCGCACAAATACCGCAGCCTATACAGGCCTTGCTCTTCTGAAATCGAATTGGCTTGACGCCCAACCGATTTAATTTATTATCTATGCTCAGGCAGCCTTGAGGACAAAACTTTATACACAACAGACACCCCTTGCATTTCTCTCGATCAACCGTAATCTTCGCCATTATTTAAGGTGCTCAACACAAGACAGACCTGATTCTGTCAGCGATCCCTTGAGCAGTTAATCCGTATTTATCCAGCATGAGAGCTCTTTTTCCGTGCGGGATAAAGGTACAAGGCAGTCCTATCTTGTTTACTGCTCCATCTAGGACCTCGGCGACCGCACTGCCAAAACCTCCTTCCAAGATCCCCTCTTCAGCTGAAAAAATGAACTTACACTTTTTAGCCAACTTCTTGAACAGGTCGGTGTCCAACGGTTTTACAAATCGGGCATTGATCAAGGTTCCAAAAAGACCTTCTTCACATAAGAGTTCCGTAGCCTCAAGACCAGGATAAACCATGCTGCCCAGGGCCAACAAAACAAAATCTTGCCCATCTCTTAAAACCTCAGCTTTCCCGAGTTCTATTTTCTTATTTGGGATTTGGGGGTTGGGGGTTGGAATTTTACCTTTGGGATACCTGATGGCGCACGGTCTATCTAAGCCAAGAGCAAATTCAAGCATCTCCCCTAACTCTTGCCCATCCTTGGGCGCCATCACGGTTAAATGAGGGATATTTCTTAAATACCCGATATCAAAAACGCCCTGATGGGTAGCGCCATCCTCTCCCACAATGCCTGCACGGTCAAGCATAAACACAACAGGCAATTGCTGCAGGGAAATATCCTCGATCATCTGATCATAGGCCCGCTGGAGAAAAGTAGAATAGATGGCTACCACAGGTTTGAGTCCTGCCCTGCTCAAGCCTGCAGCAAAGCAAACAGCATGCGCCTCGGCAATACCTACATCAAAGAATCTCTGCGGGAAGCGGTCGCGAAATTTATCCAGACCCGTGCCTTCTGGCATCGCCGCCGTGATAGCGACGATCCTTGGATTGCGACTGGCACAATCTAATAGTCTCTCGCTAAAAACCTCTGTGTAGGTCTTAAGCATAGAGGCTTGCTCTTTGGACACGTTTGCTCCTGAGAGAACATCAAAAGGCCCTGTGCCGTGAAAACGAACCGGGTCCTGTTCTGCAAAGGGATAACCTTTTCCTTTTTTGGTGACAACATGCAGCAAGAGCGGTCCCTTGAGGTCATGGATATTTTTCAAGGTCCTCACCAGAAGGTTGACATCATGTCCGTCAAAAGGACCAAAATATCGAAACCCCAATTCTTCGAAAAACATGCCGGGGATAAACAGGCCCTTAAGCCCCTCCTCGAACTTATTGGCTATCTTGATGAGCCGGCTGCCTTTGGGCATGCGCGATTTCACAAAACTTTCTAAAGAACTCTTGAAACGATTGTAAATAGGTAATGATATAATTTTATTGAGGTACGTGCTGATGGCGCCCGCATTGGGTGCAATGCTCAACTCATTGGTATTTAAAATCACCAGGATATCCTTTTTGAGATGACCGGCATTATTCAGACCTTCAAAACACAGGCCTCCGCTTAAGGAACCATCTCCGATAATCGCTACCACTTTAAAATAGGACTCCTGAGGTAAAAAATCTCTTGCACAGGCGAGCCCTAAGGCCAGGGATACAGCGTTGGCGCTGTGGCCTGTCGTAAAGATATCGCAAACAGATTCCTCTTTGCAAGGAAAACCGCTTAAGCCCTGATATTGACGCAACGTATGAAAATCCTTGTTCCTTCCAGTCAATATCTTATGGGCATAGGCCTGATGCCCGACATCAAAAATGATTTTGTCGCACCGGGCATCCAGGCAGTAATGTAAAGCCAGAATGAGTTCGACGGCACCGAGGCTCGACGCCAGGTGCCCACCACAAGAGGCTACCACCTCAATAATCCGCTGTCTTATTTCCTGCGCAAGTTTTGGCAGCTTATCGGCCTTCAGTTTCTTTAAATCCTGCGGTGAATGGATCTTCTCTAATAACATCAGTCCTCTTGATTCTCTTCCAGCGCCTTCAATTCAAACTCACCCTTCTTATTCTTTGCCAGGATGTCTATTTTTTTCTTGGCGCTCACCAAGCGCATGTGGCACAACCGGGACAATTCAATCCCCTCCTGGTATTTCTTTAAGGCCTCATCTAGCGAGAGGTCCCCCTTTTCTAAGTCTTCGACGATTTTCTCTAATTTCTTTAGTGCCTCTTCAAACTTCATCTCCGCCATCTTATTCGACCTCCGTGACTTGACTCAAGATCTCTCCCCGATAAACCCTGCTTTTTATCATATCGCCAGCCTCAAGAAGGTGAGCGTCTTTCACAACTGCTCCTTGAGGCATCTTAAAAGTGATACTGTAACCTCTGGCTAAAATATTCAGGGGGCTTAAACTCGTCAGTTTCTCCGCTGCCTTGTTGAAATCCGCCTGTCTTAACTCCAGGAGGTGCTCTAGAAGTATCCGGAATTGTTTAGTGAGGTCTGCTACCCTGGCCATGGCCTGCTGGATGGCCGCTATGGGGCTTAAGAGGCCCAGCTTCTTTCTGGCGCTTTCCCATTCAGAAATATTTATTCTTAAAACATTTTGCATGCTGAGGTTGAGGCGGTAGAAACAATCTTCGAGTGAATCCTGTAAATGAGATAGTATTGCTTGAAAGTCTGTCTTCAGGTCTCCGGCTAAGCCTCGGACCTGTTCTTTTAAATCGTCTCTTTTAGGGATGATGAGCTCTGCGGCTACAGAGGGCGTGGCCGCACGCACATCCGCCACCAAGTCCGCAATGGTCCAATCCCGCTCATGGCCTACTGCAGAAATGACTGGTATCTCGGAGCGATAAATGGCCCTAGTCACTATCTCCTCATTGAAGGCCCAAAGGTCTTCGATGCTGCCGCCTCCGCGGCCGACAATCATAACTTCTATCTTCTCGTTAGGACTCAAACTTTCATTAAAGGCGTTAAGCTCATTTATAGCGCCAGCAATCTCCTCCTTAGCCCTGTCCCCCTGCACCTGCACCGGATGAATAATGATATGCACGCCCCGGAAACGTCTGTCTAACACTTTTAATATATCCCGGATAGCTGCACCTGACAAAGAAGTCACCACACCAATCCGCGAAGGTAAATAAGGGATAGATTTTTTTCGTTCCGGCTTAAATAGGCCCTCCTTTTCCAGTTTGACCTTCAGCTGCTCCAGGGCCAGCTGCAGGCTGCCGATCCCTTTTGGTTCGATTCTTTCCACGATAATCTGATATTGGCTACGCCGTATGTAGCAATCGATTCTTCCAAAACAGATAACCTTGAGTCCATCCTCGATCTTAAATTTGACGTCCTTATTTGCCCAGGCAAACATCGCGGCGGCAAGCACACTTGTTGAATCCTTCAAAGAAAAGTAGAGGTGTCCGGAGCTATGATGGTTAACGTTGGAGACCTCACCTTCCACCCAGACATTTTCGCCAAAGGCGTTTTGCAAAAGGTTCTTTATGTTTTGGGTGATTTCCGTGACGGTATAGATGTGTCTGGCAACCGCAACTTTAGACATCACTTTGACTCTTCGGCTTTGGGAGCTTCCTGAGGAGTCTCTGGGAGAGCTTCTTGAACTGTCTCTTTAGGAGTCTCCTTGGAAGGCTCTTTTACTCTTTCCTTGGGAGGCTCTTTGGGAGCTTCCTGAGGAGTCTCTGGGAACGCTTCTACTTCTTGAGGGGTCTCTTCTACTTTTTCTGTCGGAACTTGCGCAGCCTCGGGTAAAGGAGGCATAGCCTCAGGTTCTTTTTCAGGCTCCTTAATCTCTCTGAACTGCTTCTTTAATAGAATTAAGTGCACGGAATAAGGATTCAGGGTAAGCGTTTCTTGATAGGGTTCGGCTGAGGGCTCAATATCTTTTGTTTCCACGGCAGAAAATTCGCAGTTGAAGCTACAAGAGGCATCCACCGTGTATCTTTCATAAAGATAATACTCCTGTTTTTCCTGCAGGCGAGGCGTAGAATCGTTTTTGCGCTCAGCAGGCTTAGGGGGCCTTAGATTCTTAAGGTTCAATTTGACCGGGCGCGCATTATATTCATACTTCTTGGCTTTATCATTGAGTTCTTGGACTTTCTTCAGGAAATTCTTTATTTTATGGCTTAGGCGCAGCTTGGGGATCTCCAATTGATGAAGCATGATTTTTTCTAACTTTTCGGAGCTGAGCAGATTCAAGACGATTTTTCTTTCCTTGTGCCTGAGTCCTGCGATATTTTTGGTGAGGTAATTGGTGACTATCTGCGGATCAATGTAATTATAAAAAAGCAGGGCATAGCCGTCGCTGGTCTTCGTGGCGATGGCCCCTACAAAATCATCGTTAGTTTTGTACGCTATCATATCCCTGCCAAGCTGGGAGAGCATCCTCAGCACATTGTAGGTGGCCTTGCGCGTGCCTTTGTAATCGGATTCTTCCGGGTCAAAAGTAAAAATCCCTATGTTTCTTACCACCCCCTCCTTGTTGCGCCGAAAATCCTCTAGGCAATAGTAGATCTGATAGTCAATGCCTGCGGCGTGCATATTCTTTATTCGGCTGGGGATGTAGCTGGCTGCGATAAACGACTTCTCTCCTCTTGCGGCCAGCACATTGGCATCGCTGTCAAAATTCCATTCATCGATAATCAGGGGGGTGTTCCTGTCAAAATCAAAATAGGAAAGCCAATCCCGGATGAGGGTCACAGCCGTCTTTTTATAAATAGTACTTTCTTTTTCAACGCAAGGGTCCGTGGAAAACCCATGCCAGCTGATAAAATCTAAAGGAAGGCGGTAGCGATAACAAAATTTGATCAGGGTGTAGATAAGGCTTCTTTCCGGAGTGACAATGGTGTTACCCTTAAGGTTCTGGAACCACCAACTGACACTCGGTCCTCCTACAGGGATGTGGACCTTGGTTTCCTGCCGCAGTTCCCTGGCGCTCTGTGCAACCACCCGGTATAAATTCAAGTATTCCTGTTCCCTGCCCAGAAAGAAATCGTCCAAATCCGGCGTGGTCCAAACCTCATACCAGATATTGTATCTTTTATTACAACTTAAATCGCGGATGATGCTTTTGACCAAGGCCTTAAAGGCCCTTAAGTCGCGCGGCGGGCTTTTCTTGTCCAGGACTCTGCCAAAATTGGCTGGCGTGCCAAACAGGTTCAGGATTACTGTACCACCTGAATCGCTAATCCTTTTAATAATCTCTTCGTAATGGGTCAGAAGTCTTTCCTGCTGTTCCTTCTCATCAGAAAGCTGGCTGATCTCCCAAAGATTGTATTGCAACCGATACAATCCCCCGAAACCCAAGTCCTGCTGCCAAATATCCAAAGCTTCTTTAGCGGCTACGGTCTGCGGCCAGGTGGGATCGCGATGGAAGCCGCGACCGCTTAAATCTATGTTGGGTTTAAATATCTTCGGAAGGGGGCTCGTCGCTTGCGCCATATCCAAATTAAATTCTATCTCGTCGTTTTGCTGGGCAAAGGTGAAATTCCAAATTCCAAAGCTCAAAACCCAAAACAGGCACAAAGCAAAAAATCCAGAATAAAAGATTTTTCTTTTTGGATTTGGGATTTTGGACTTATTTTGGATTTTGGATTTTGTCATTTGGATTTAGTCTGAAAGCTTTCTCTGAATCCTCTCTATGGACCTGGCCTTCCCCGTGTTTTCATCAATATCTAAGACTACCGCGGCAAGCTGAATGTTGTTGCTGGCGACTTCAAATCGGGTGGGAATCAAAGTGATAAAACGCTCTAATACATCCTCCACTCTTCTGCCGATCACAGAATCATAAGGCCCAGTCATTCCCACATCCGTTAAATAGGCGCTGCCTTGAGGCAGAATCCTTTCGTCTGCCGTTTGTACATGCGTGTGCGTTCCCAAGACAGCAGAAACCTTTCCGTCAAGATACCAACCCAGAGCCATTTTTTCTGAGGTGGCTTCTGCATGAATATCCACCACGATAATCTTTGCTTGGCGAGAAAGTTCCTCTACCGCTTGCCTGCTCCTCTGAAAAGGACACTCCAGAGGCTCCATGAACACACGGCCGCAAACATTGATAACGCCGACAGGGACTCCTTCTTTTGTTTTAAACACTCTCGCACCTGAGCCAGGGGCACCGGAAGGAAAATTCAAAGGCCGCAAGATCCGTTCTTCCTGATGAATAAACTCAAAAATATCCCTTTTTTTCCAGATATGGTCTCCAGAGGTCATACAATCAACCCCACACTTCAACAAATCCTGTGCAACCTTGAGCGTGATGCCAGAGCCTCCAGCAGCATTTTCGGCATTGGCGATGACAAACTGCAGGTTGTATTCCTTTTTTAATTCCGGCAGAGATTTGGCTACAGCCTCCCGGCCAGGACTACCTACAATATCACCGATAAATAGGATATTCATAGATAATTTAGTTCGTGGTTCGGTGTTCGTAGCTCGTAGTAAAATCTTTAACTACGAACTACGAGCTCCGCACTCCGAACTATTTAGCGTATTCGATGGCTCTCGTCTCGCGGATCACGGTCACCTTGATCTGACCAGGATACTCCATCCCTTCTTCAATCTTCTTACGGATTTCCCGCGATAGGTTAACAGCCTCACCATCCGAAATCTTCTCTGGCTGCACAATGACGCGGATTTCCCGGCCTGCCTGAATCGCAAAGGACTTCTCAACCCCCTTAAAGAGATTCGCAATGGACTCTAACTTCTCCAGCCGCTTGATATAGGTCTCCAGGGTTTCTCTTCTGGCGCCTGGTCTGGCAGCACTGATGGCATCAGCCGCGATCGCCAGAACACCGTAAAAACTTGTGGCCACAGTTTCTTCGTGATGCGCCTCAACAGCAGAAATAACGTCGCTAGATTCATTGTACTTCTTGCATAATTCAGCGCCAAGCTTGGCGTGCGTGCCTTCCACCTGATGATCAACGGCTTTTCCTACGTCATGCAGAAGGCCGACCCTCTTGGCCAACTTAAAGTCCAAACCCAGCTCCGAGGCCATGACCCCCAAAAGATATGACACTTCTTTAGAATGCTGAAGCGCATTCTGGCCAAAACTGGTCCTGTATTTTAAGCGGCCTAACAGCTTAATCAACTCCGGATGTAGGCCGTTAACCCCTGCCTCAAAAACCGCCCTTTCCCCTTCTTCGCGGATCTTGTCTTCCATCTCTTTTTTGGTCTTTTCGACGATCTCTTCGATTCTTCCGGGATGGATTCGGCCATCGGCAATAAGCTTCTCGAGGCTTAGGCGCGCAATCTCCCGGCGCACCGTATCAAAGGCCGAGAGGGTCACAGCCTCAGGCGTATCGTCGATAATCACATCGACGCCAGTAGCCATTTCCAAAGCGCGTATATTACGGCCCTCTCTCCCTATAACCCGGCCCTTCATCTCATCATTGGGTAGTGTCACCACGCTGACCGTGGATTCTACCGTATGCTCTGCCGCACATCTTTGGATAGCAAGACTTACGATTTCACGGGCCTTTTTTTCCGCGATGCTGCGCAGTTCCTCTTCCTGTCTTTTGACCAGCACGGCCTTCTCATTGTGCAATTCTTCATTGAGCCTGTTCAACAATATCTGTTTTGCCTCCTCAGCAGACAGGGAAGAAATCTTCTGCAGCCGCTCTTTCTCCTCGGCGATCAGCGCATGCAATTGAGCGTCTTTCTGCCTGAAGGCATCCTCCTGCCTCTTGAAACTTTCACTTCTGGCCTCGATCTCTTTCTCCTTCTTTTCCAGTAAATCGAGCCTGCGGTCAATGTTTTCCTCTTTCTGGGCCAGTCTCTTTTCTAAGCTGAATATCTCCTGGCGTCGGTCTTTGGTTTCGCGCTCAAAATCCTGCCGCATCCTGTAGAGAAGATCCTTGGCCTCTAATTCGACTTCCCGGCGCCTGTCCTGGCTTTCTTTCTTGGCCTGTTCTAAAATGTGCTGTGCCTTGGCTTCGGCATTCTGAATCTTCTTTTCGGCTATATATTTCCTTATCGCATATCCTAAAATCGCTGCACCTATGGCAATCCCTGCAAATAGAATAATATTCAGCATAAGTATAACCGACCTCCTTTGATCACACTTTGTAAAAGTGAATTATTTCCTGAATGAATTACGCAAAGATGACTTGGTCGACGTTTCTATCGTGCGTTTTGGCGGGAATCGTAGGTAAGATTTGGAAGTCAAATGCCAGGCCAATCGTAGGAATCTTTTTCGGGAGCCTCTTTAAGAATCGGTCGTAACAACCCTTTCCACGGCCCAAACGATTGCCTTTTTTATCAAAGGCCAACCCCGGCACAATTACGACATCTAAAGAGCGAGGCGAAACAAATCGTTGGGTCGAGGGCTCATCTACGCCGTAAGGCCCTCTTTGCAATTGCGTGCTTTCATCTAATATACATGGCCTTAAAGTCACTCTGTTGTTTCTACATACTGGCACAGTTACGATCTTACCTGATTGGATAGCTGCTTTTATCATATCTTGCGTTTCGACTTCACCGCCAAACGCCATATAAAACATCACCGTTTTTGCTTTCCTAAAAATGAGCGTACTTAGAAGCTTATCCTTGATGATTTTGCTTTTTCGTTTTCGGTCTTCCTCCTTCTGCGTTTTTAGTCTGAGCTTGATTTTACTACGTATCTGTTGTTTTGTCAACATCGCCTGACTCATGCTTGTAATGAATGCGCTCTCTGTCCTTAAAAGGTGGCTCCTGGCCCTGTCTTTTATAATAGTCTTTTAAGGCAGAGCGCAAGGCTTCCTCTGCTAATACAGAACAATGCATCTTGATGGCCGGCAGTCCTCCCAGCGCCTCGGTCACGGTTTTATTGGTGATCTTAAGGGCCTCGTCAATAGTCTTATCCTTGACCATCTCCGTGACCATGGAGCTTGTTGCCACAGCCGCACCGCAACCGAAGGTTTTAAACTTGGCATCTTTAATAACGTTTTTTTCTATCTTCAAGTACATTCTCATCACGTCGCCGCAAATAGGATTTCCCACGTTTCCGATGCCGTTGGCATCTGGAATCTCACCGACATTGCGCGGATTCAAAAAATGGTCCATGACCTTATCGGAATAGGGTTGTTCTGTCATGTATCAACCTATGGTTTTGCGCTGACTAACTTATGGGGCTTGTTGGTTTTCTTAAAATCTTTGGCCTGCCGGATCTCCTTCAGGCGACCCAACTTGTTTTGCTTCTCGAGCTCTTTATAGATGAGAACCCAGGCGCAATCCTGATCCTTATCCACCTCGCACTTGCCTTTATCCATGCCGCCGCAGGGGCCGTTTAAGAGTCCTTTGGCACAAAGCGTTATTGGACATATACCTCCTGTGATATCTAAAACGCACTCCCCGCACATAGAGCATTTTTCATAGAAGTTTCCCTGCCCATCCATCACCGCACCGAATAAAGTGTTACAAGCAGGTAAAACAACTAGCCCCCATCGGTCATTGTCTTTGACGGATTGTACGCCTAGTCCGCACGCTAGCACCAAAATAGCCTCGGCCTCTTTGATGGCTTTGATATTTTTGGCCATTTCGGTTTTTATTTGGCTGGCCAAGCAGGGAGCACCTGGAATGCAACTGCCCACAATAACCTTTCCCTGCTTTTCCAACTCCTGTTGCATTTTGGCAATCTCCTTTTCCCCCCCTGTATTACAGGTCGTGGCGCACTCACCGCAGCCCACAAGGAATATTTTGGTGTACTCCTTGAGACTCTCCAATATTTTCTCTAAGGACTTCTGCTCTGTGATAATCATTTTTCGTTATTCCTTATGCCCCAAAAGATTAAATGCCTAAACAAAAATTTTAACACATTTTAAGGGGTGTCTCAAGAAAAATTCTATGGGGAAGAAGTCTTTATATAGGCCTTTATAATCTTCTGGACTTCCAGCGGTTTATCCGAAGGCCCGGTGGATACGCCCTCAATCTTTTGCACCACGTCGTAGCCGGAAATGACCTCTCCGAAAATGGTGTGTCGCATGTTCAGCCAAGGTGTTTTGGCCGTGGTGATAAAAAACTGGCTGCCGTTTGTGTTGGGCCCAGCATTGGCCATGGCCAAGAGCCCTACTTTATCAAATGTCACTTGCGGGGTGACCTCATCTTCAAAAGGTTCCCCCCAAAGAGACTCTCCGCCCATGCCTGTTCCTGTAGGGTCTCCTCCCTGGATCATAAAACCCTTGATAACTCTATGGAAGATTATCCCGTTGTAATAACCTTTCCCCACAAGCCCCAAAAAATTCTCGCATGCCTTGGGTGCTACCTCTGGCATCAGCTTTACTTCGATGACTCCTTGATTGGTCTCTAACACCACGATGGGCTCATCCATGGCAAACCCTCCTGCAGAAATACAGCTTAAAAATATCGTCAATAATACCAGAACGTGTAGACCCTTCATTTCATTTTCCTATCCTTTCCCTTCACCTTATACCTCTTCCCTTTTTTTCTTCTCCTCAATGACTTTTTGCGCAATTTCAGCAGGAACCTGAGCGTATTTTAAAAATTCCATAGAGGCATTGCAACGGCCGCTGGTTAACGAACGCAAGGCCGTGGCATACCCAAACATCTCTGACAGGGGAACCTCGGCAGAGATGATTTTCTGCTTACCCTTGCTTTCCATGTTTAAGATTTTACCCCTTCGGGAGCCCAGATACCCGACTACGGCATTCACGTATTCCTCAGGGGTGGTGGCCTCCAGTGACATATACGGCTCAAGCAGCACAGGTTCGGCCTGCATAAAAGCCTGTTTAAATCCTAAAATGGCAGCCATGCGAAAGGCCAGCTCCGACGAATCGACTTCATGAAAAGACCCATCTACCAGATTGACCTTGACATCCACGACAGGGAACCCGGCCAAGACCCCTTTTTGCATGGCTTCTATCACGCCCTTTTCTACGGCCGGGATGAATGACTTAGGGATAGCGCCTCCCTTGATGCTGTCAATAAATTCAAACCCTTCCTGGGCTTGGGTTGGTGCAATCTCCATCAACACATGGCCATACTGACCCTTGCCGCCAGACTGCTTGATATATTTTCCTTCTGCGCGCGATGATTTTGAAATCGTTTCCCTGTAGGCGACTTTTGGTGCTCCGACTATTGCCTCAACGCCAAACTCCTCTTTCAGCCTGTCCACGATAATCTCAAGGTGCAACTCTCCCATGCCGGTGAGAATCGTCTCTTTCGTTTCCTCATCGCTTTGCACGAGAAAGGTAGGATCCTCCTCTTTTAGTTTCGAAAGGCCCTTTCCTAGCTTATCCTGATCCGGTCGGCTTTTAGGCGCGATACTTAACGACACAACCGGTATGGGAAATTCTATTGTCTCCAAAACAATGGGCCCTTCTTTACTGCATAGGGTATCTCCAGTAGTCGTGTGCGTAAGACCAACCACAGCGACAATGTCGCCGGCAAAGGCGCATTCGATATTCTCCCGCTGATTGGCATGCATCTGTACAATCCTGGCGATTCTTTCTTTTTTATTGCGTGTCGCATTCAACACAGAAGAACCTGTCTGTAGGACCCCAGAATAAACCCTAACGTAAACGAGCTTACCCATGTGCGGGTCAGCCTGGACCTTAAAGGCCAGGGCTGATAGGGGCTCCTGGTAATCGGGGTATCTGGTAAGTGCCTTGCCAGAGTCCATAGGGTTATGTCCCTTGATTTCAGGAATATCCATTGGTGAAGGCAGGTACAAGGTTATCGCATCCAGGAGCTTCTGAATCCCCTTATTTTTAAAAGCTGCGCCGCAAAGAAGCGGTACGATCTTATTAGCAATAGTGCCTTGGCGCAAAACCCGTATGAGTTCTTCCTGGGTAATGCTGGTTGGTGCTTCCAGGTATTTCTTGGTTAATGTTTCATCGAGTGCAGATACCTTTTCCAGCAAGAGATGGCGGTATTTGGCTGCATCTTCTTTGAGCTCTGCGGGGATATCCTCAATAAGGACTTCCTTGCCTAGAGATTCTTCCTGAAAGATGCAGGCCTTCATCTCCATCAAATCCACCACCCCGCGAAAATTATCTTCACTGCCAATAGGGATGACTAATGGCACAACATTCGCATCCAGGTTTTCTTCAATTCCTTTCAGCACATCAAAAAAGTTCGCGCCTGTGCGATCCATCTTATTCACGAAAACAATCTTGGGTACATTGTATTTATTGGATTGGTGCCAAACTGTTTCTGATTGAGGCTCAACCCCACCCACAGCGCAGAAGACCGCTATTGCTGCATCAAGAACCCTCAAACTCCTTTCCACCTCGACCGTAAAATCCACGTGCCCTGGAGTATCAATAAGATTAATCCGGTGCTCCTTCCAGAAACAAGTCGTGGCTGCTGCCGTAATCGTGATGCCGCGTTCCCGCTCCTGCTTCATCCAATCCATCTGGCTAGCTCCCTCATGAACCTCTCCTATTTTATGGGACTTGCCCGTGTAGAACAGTATGCGTTCTGTCAGCGTTGTCTTGCCAGCGTCGATATGCGCCATGATACCGATGTTCCTGACCATCTTCAGTTCTATGGGAGGAACAAGTTTTGGTCCTTCTTTCTTTGCCTTCTTTACCGCTTCTTTAGGGATGGGCTTTGGCTTGACCTCAGGAGGCTTCTCTTGAGTCTCAATCAAATGGGCTTCTTGGGACTTTACAGGCTCTTCAGGCGTAGGAGATTCTTTTGGCTTAGCAGGCTCTTCGGGCTGGAGTGGCTCTTGCGGCTTAGGAAGCTCTTCTGTAACAGGTTCTTGCGGCTTGGGCAACTCTTCGGGCTTAGGAAGCTGAAGCTCCTCAGGTTCAGTAGGCTCTTGCACCTTAACTGGTTCTTCAGGCGTAGGAGATTCTTTTGGCTTAGCAGGCTCTTCGGGCTGGAGTGGCTCTTGCGGCTTAGGAAGTTCTTCTGTAATAGGTTCTTGCGGTAATGCTTCTTTGACAGACTCCTCTTCTTTTTCTTCCAGCGACTCTTTCGATTCCTGAATAAGAGGGGCCTCTTTCTCTATCCGGGCTGGCTGATTCTTCAAAGACCCTAGCTCCTGCAGCAAAATCCTTAAGCGCTCCTCTTTCGCTTCTAGTTCCTTTTCCAGCTCGGTATATTCTTCGTTAAGCTTTTTGAATTCCTGCTTGGGAACCCATTCACTTATCTGCTCTTTCTTTTTGAGTTCAGCAATCATTGCCTGTTGCGCCGTGTACTCCTTATTGAGTTTTTCAATTCTGTGTTTCTGGGCCTCGATCTGATCCGCCTTATCCTTGATATCTGCCTCTTGAGAAGCCAACTTCTCGCTTAATTCCCGGATTTGTTTGTCGGAATTGACGTGTTTGGCGAAATCTTCTTCCAGCTCTTTTTCCTTGTCCGCAAATTTCTTTTGCAGGAGGATATTCTCATCCTTGGCCTTCTTCAGTTCCCCTTCGGCCTTAGCCACCCATTCCTTTCTACGACCAAGCTCCTCCTCTAAGTGCTCCTGAGACTTTTTAGAGAGCTCACACTCTTTCTGGGTAAGGGCGGCTGCCTCCTTTGCTTTTTGCAACTCTGCCTGTAAAGTGGATACTTGTGCATTGTTCGTCTCTTCTAAAACAGGAAGGATGGGACCTTTTCGTTTGGGTGGGGGGCTAGAACCCATAGTTACCATACCATAGACGGCATAAGCGATCATACCAAGTGCGCCCAATAAAACAACGGAAAGGATTATTAGCATTTCATCAATAGATTACTCTGAAGTGGGGCTTTTTTCATTCCGCTCCCTCAGAGATTCCTTTATCTCCAACAATTCCTCCCTCAGCTGCTCCTGTTGCTGCGCAAGCTGACTGAGTCTTGTCTGTATCTCATCAAACTTCCTGCCCAAAAATTCTCCTATGTCCTCTACCTTGATCCAGCTACCCATATCGAATACACGGGTGCCTTTGGGTGCAACGATGTTCGTCCCTTTTAAACTGATGACCTCCATCCCAGGCCCTAGTTTAAAATCCTTTTCCCTGACTTTCTTGCCAGTTATAGTTAAATAATCAAGCGCCTTGCCTTCTCTGTCTTCTTTCTGATACAGCTCTATAGATCTGTTTTCCGGGTCAAGGGACTGCGCATGACCTGAAACATGGGCTAAGACTAAGACAAATGTTATGCATATGACAATCTTCTTCAACACGATTCTTTATTGTACTGCTAAACAGGCAGATACGCAATTAATTTCTACCTATGAAAATCATTTAAATTGGAGATTTATTTCTTGGGGTCGTGACTTGCGCGCAGCTTTTCTAGGCGCTGCTTGATTTTGGCCTCGAATCCCATTTCGGTAGGTTCATAATAGCGCACGCGCTTACGTGTATATTTCTGCTCTACGAAATGTTCAGGATAATTGTGGCTGTATTTGTAGTCTTTGCCGTGACCGAGCCGCTCGGCTCCTGCATAAGAGGCATCCTTCAGATGGTCCGGCACTTCCTGAACCTTATTCTCTTCGATGTCCTCACTCGCCTTCTCTATCGCCAGGTAACTGGCATTGGATTTAGGCGCGCAAGAGACATAGATAACTGCCTGGGCCAGAGGGATTCTCGCCTCAGGCATTCCCACGAATTCGGATATCTGTAAAGCGGCGTTGGCTAAAACAAGTGCCAGGGGATCGGCGTTACCTACATCCTCCGCAGCCAGGATGCAAATCCGACGGGCAATGAAGCGTGGGTCTTCTCCAGCATAAAGCATCTTGGCCATCCAGTACAGGGCTGCATCAGGGTCAGAGCCGCGCATGGCCTTTATAAAAGCTGAAGCTGTATCATAATGACCATCTTCGTCACGGTCATAAAGCAGGACTTTTTTCTGGATGGAGTCGCTGGCAACCTCTAAAGTAAAATTGATGGTGCCGTTTTTATATGGAGGGGTGGTCAGAACCCCTATTTCAAGGGCGTTCAGGCAACGCCTGGCATCCCCTTCGCACGTATTGGCTAAAAAGTCGAGCGCCTTTTTATCCATCTTGATTTTTTGATTTCCCAGTCCCCGCTCTTTATCCTTTAAGGCCGAACGCAGAATTGTCAAAAGCTCAGCCTTTTTTAAGGCCTTTAATTCGCAAACCAGGGAGCGCGATAAGAGGGGTGAAACAAGAGAAAAAAAGGGATTGTGCACAGTGGCGCCGACCAAGATAGGATTGCCCTCTTCCACATCAGGCAAGAGCACATCCTGCTGCGCCTTATTAAACCGGTGGATTTCATCAATAAAAAGAGTGGTCTTTCGGCCGGTGTTTGCATACTTGACTTTTGCCGAGGCAATCAAGCGCCTTAACTCTTCCACGTTACTGGTCGTGGCATTGATCGCTTCATAGTAAGTCTTGGTGACATGGGCTATGCACCAGGCCAGAGATGTCTTTCCTGTGCCTGGCGGACCGTATAAAATAACAGAGCTCAAACGGTCTGCTTCAATAGCGCGACGCAGGAGCTTGCCTTTCCCCAAGATGTGCTCCTGGCCCACAAACTCATCTAAGGTACAGGGCCGCATGCGCAGGGGGAGGGGTGCGTTTTTATTGTCGGGGAACTTGGCTTCTTGAAATAGGTCGGTGGATAGGTTGGGCATGGGGTGGATGGATTATCCCTTTAATAAAAAAATCCCCGCAACGTGCCGTTGGAGTGACAGTCTGAACCGATTTCTTTTCAGGTGGGCGCTCTCTCCTTGACGCCAAAACGCCCAGGAAGCGCGAGCTCCCATTAAATTGCTGTTGGTTCAACAATTATCAGAAATCCAACGCGCACTGCAGGGATTTTAAAAGAACGTTACCGTAAAAAAAGTATAACACATATTGCCTGGCTAGTCAACTCTTAATTAAACTCACCCTTTTAGCGGATTTTGGCTGCAAAGCGGTCTGTCAGCATGCTGCAGAGAAGCTCATGCACAGGTGAAATCTCGGTTTCTGTCAGGGTCCTTTCTTGGCTACGGTATAAACAGGAGATCGTCAATCCTTTGTAGCCGGACGGAATCTGTCTGCCCTTATAAAAATCCACTATCTTGATGCGGTTGAGTAATGGCTGACCTTGGGCAAGAAGCGCATCCAACAATTCCCTTAGAGAAATCGTCTCTTTTAGGAGAAAGCTGATGTCTCTGGTTATACCAGGATATTTGGGCAGGGGCGCGAATCTCCTTTCCAGCGATGCGAGAGAAAAAAGTTTTTCTAAAGAAAGTTCCAGCAGAAATACGTTTTTGTTTTTTATGCCCAATTTCTCAAGGACCTTCCTTTCCAGCATCATCATCAGGCCTATTCTCTCTTTGCCCGCGTGGATATCCAGGGAAGAAGGAATGGCGGAGCCCATAAATTGTAATTCCGCCATACCCATCTTCCCGCAAAGTGCTCCGAGGATGCCTTTGAAATATAAAAAATCCACCGGATCTTTGACAAACCCCTCCTCGAGCACAAATGATCTGCTGCCGCACAAGGCCAAACCCAATCTCCATTCCTCTTTAGGTCCCTCGGGATGATTTAAAAAGACCTGCGCCACTTCAAAAATAGGGACATATTCTTGTTTCTGGTTGAGATTAAAAGCCACGCACTGCGCAAGACTGGCTAAAAGAGTCGGCCTTAAAATCTCCTGCTCTTTGCTTAGAGGGTTAAGAATCTCAATAGCCTGCTGTTCCTGAGAGAGACCTATACAGTCCAACAGGTTTTTATCAATAAGGCTGTAAGTGATTACTTCGTTGAGCCCCAGGCCTATCATGATGTTTTTGGTAAGAGAGATGAGGTCGCGAACCCTATTCTCAAAAGGCTTAAGGGCCACCCGGGGCAGTGTCTGGGGTATCTTTTGGAATCCCTCAATTCGGGCTATCTCTTCTATGAGGTCTATCTCCAGCTGTACGTCAGGCCTAAAAGCTGGAACGAGGACGCGCAACTTATCTTTTGATCCCCTTTTTACAGTAAACCCTAAGCGATGCAAAGTGCTTTTTATCCGAGAGGCCCTCACAGGGATATGTAAGAGCCTGTGAACTCGGGAAGCGCTTAAATCTATTGGTTTGTTTTTCTTCTTGGTTAAACCAACGCTCTTTTTTGCAGATACACACTTTCCTTTGGCCAAGGTCCGTATCCATTCAACAGCCTGCCAGGAAGCTGCCTCAGCTGTCTCGAAATCAACTCCCCGCTCAAAGCGATAAGAAGAATCTGTCTGTAAGCCGAGGGCCTGCCTACCATGCCTGACGATAATGGGGTCAAATACAGCAGCCTCCAAGAGAATATTATTTGTCTCCTCGGTTACCTCTGTGTCTTTACCGCCCATGATGCCAGCTATGGCTATAGGCTTGCGGCTATCGGCGATCACCAGAATATCGGGGCTCAAGGTGCGCGATAAGCCATCGAGGGTCGCCAGTTTTTCATTCTTTTTAGCTCGACGCACCTCTAGCATGTTATCTTTGAGCTTGTCTAAGTCAAAGGCATGCAGCGGCTCTCCCCACGTAAAAAGACAATAATTGGTGATATCCACGATATTGTTGACGCTACGGCAACCCAATCTTTCTAATCGTTTCCTGAGCCAATCAGGCGAAGGACCTACTTTGATATCTTTGATAACCTTGGCGGTATAGAGGGGGCAATCCTTCTTATTCTCTATTTTAACGCGCACAGGCTGCTCGGCCTGTGATGACAGGACTCGGGGGTGCAAGTGTTTTAATGATTTGAGGGGTCGAGCAGTTATAGCGGCGACTTCCCGGGCAATACCTGCAACACTTAATAAATCCTGCCGATTTGCCGTGATCTCGATTTCAAAAACAACCTCTCCTCCCCTGTACTCTAAAGAGGTCACCTCCAGACCCGCCATGGTGAGTTTCTCAGCCAATGCCTGAGGCGAAAGCCGGATTTCTACAAAATCTTTGAGCCAATCATAAGTGACTTTCATAGACCCTCAAAACTGCTTTAGAAATCTTAAATCATTTTCGAAAAACAACCGGATGTCATTGATATTGTATTTGAGCATGGCGATCCTTTCAACCCCCATGCCAAAGGCAAATCCTGAATACTTGTTGGGATCATAACCTACTTGTTTGAAGACATTGGGGTGGATCATGCCTGAACCCAAAATCTCAAGCCATCCTTTTCTGCCACATACAGAACACCCCTTGCCTTGACAGATGATACAGGAGATATCCACCTCAGCCGAAGGCTCGGTGAAAGGAAAAAAGTGGGGCCTGAAACGCATCTTGATCTGCGGTCCGAAAACAGCCTTGGCAAACAATTCGAGCACGCCTTTTAAATCCGAGAACCTGATATCTGTATCCACCATAAACCCTTCGATTTGATGAAACATAAAAGAGTGGCTGGCGTCAACAGCATCCGGCCGATACACACGGCCAGGAACCACCACAGCCAACGGAGGCTTGCTTGATTTCATCACCCGGACCTGGACCGGAGAGGTGTGGCTGCGTAACAGGAGCTTTTGGGATTTGGCCTGCTTGCCGGCAGGGCAGGCCTGCCTGTCGGCAGACAGGGATTTGATATAGAAGGTATCAAACACGTCTCGAGAGGGATGCTCCAGGGGAATATTTAATCCCGTAAAATTATTATATTCTGTCTCCAGCTCCGGACCCTCCACCACGGAAAAACCCATACGTTCGAATACCTTGCAGATGGCTTCCACCACCTGCGTGACAGGATGAAGCACGCCTAAATCCTGGGCTTTGCCTGGCATTGCCATATCGCAAGAAGCAGGCTGCGGTATTTCGCTTTCTTCTGACAAGACCCTGTGTTTTGCCTCGAGCAAAGAGAGAATCTTCATTTTTAAGGCATTGACCTGTTGACCAAAACCAGAACGCTCCTGAGGTGGCAGGCTGGATATGGAACTGGTCAGCTGCGCAATAATACCCTTTCTACCCAGATACTTGGTGCGGAATTCCTCCCAAGCCAAAGGAGTATTAACCCTTTGAATTTCTGCTTCTACTTGCGAATAAATAGACTCAATATCCATACGAGACACAAAGCTCCTAACAGTATAATAGCCATCTTCCTTTTATCCAGATTTATACTTTCTGTAACCGTTCTTCCCCTGCTTGTGACGGACAATGCTTTGGCATGAATATCCAAATCTCCGCCATGTTCAGGACAGGCCCTGTGGAAGATTCCCGTAACCTCTACCGTATCCCCCCTAGATTTGTAACTTCCGGTATAGACCACATCCTGAAGTAAAGAGCGGTGTATCCAGATACCAATGGCGCTTTTGCCTTCCTTAACATTGATCCAGGCGTAAGGACCGCGCTTCATGATATCTCCGATAATCTCTCCTTCGTACACAACGGTTTTACCGTCGTACTCCAAGGCATTCTTGATCAAAGCCTCGCTGGATATAGGCTGGCCAAAAACAAACCTAAAGGGCAAAACGCAAAGTACAAAACTTAGAACTAAAAACTTTATCCTCATCTCCCTTTGACCGCTGCCACAAAGAAACCTATCAAGGTAAACACCGACATGAATTCCAAGCGGCCAGCCCACATCTGAAATATGTAGGTGATCTTTAACAAAGGGGGCATGTCTGCCTGGGTCAAGCCACAGGACAATCCTACATTGGCTGCGGCTGAGATGGATTCAAATAAAGAATCAAGCAATGGATAACCCAGAACCATACCCATGAGAGCGCCAAAACCGTACAGCGCCAGATACGCCAGGGTGATCAGCAATGCGGACCTGGCGAGTTTATCCTCCAAGAACATATCCTTAATATGGTGCAGTTTCTGAACCACCACCGCTCTTTCCGGTAAAATGATCCGCTTGATATCCTCTAAAAATACCTTAAAGATAACGCCGACGCGCAGCATCTTAATCGCTCCTGTAGTCGAGGATACCGCACCTCCCAGGCTCATGGCACCCATCAGTCCCACCAAAGCCAGAGGACTCCAGTCACTCATAAACTGGCTGGCATAAATCGTCTGATATCCGGTACCCGTGTGGCCGGAAATGAGCTGGTAAAAACCTTTGCGAAAGAAGATTGAGACCTCTGGATACGCTCCAGACTGATTCAGTCCTATCCCTATTATCAAAAAACTGAACATTACAGTGACTAGAAAGGTAAGGGTCTCTATGTTTTTGATTATCTCCTTACGATTCCCTGTCCATAGCTGGTAATGCAGTTTAAAATTAAGCGCGCCTAAAATCATGATGACCATGGTGACCAACTCAAGGCTAAAGTTGTGATAAAAAAGGATGTTTTGTGACTGGGGAGCAAAGCCTCCTGTGTCAAAAGCTGCCATAAAAATACAGGCGCCATGGAAAAAAGCATGAGCAGGCTTCATCCCCCCTAAGAAACCGGCTGAGCCCAGGGCAAGGGTCCCTAAGATCAGGTAGACGATGCTGACCAGCCAGAGAAATCTGGCTGTATAAATAACATTTGGCAGGATTCTCTCGTCACGTGCCTCTCCCACATACATGCGAAAGGCCCCGGAGTAGGACTTGACAAAAAAGGAAAGTGCGACAATAACGATTCCCTGGCCTCCGATAAACATCATCAAGTGCCGCCAGATATTGTGCGTGTAGGAAAGATGATCCAAATCCTGGACGAGGGCGAGACCCGTGGTGGCAAATCCCGACATGGCATCAAAACAGGCATCCAGGTATGAATGCCAGTGGTGGCTTAAGGCAAGCGGTATCGCGCCCAAAAACATCGCTGCCAGCCACGAAAGGCTTACCACGATCATCCCCTCCATCCAGTTCAGGTCTCTGGTCGTAAAGCAGATTCTCGTTAAAAGGAGGCCCACCAGGAGCGTGACCTCAATGGCAATAACAAAATCCAGAACAGGATTTGTTTCGGCAAAGAACAATCCTGTGCCTATAGGTACCAACATGGCCAGAGCAATTCCCATGATGATCTTACCTAAATAATAACCGATAACTTGAACGTCCTGGAGGCGGGGTTTCAGGATCATTTTTTAAGCGTGAGCAAAAAACTCAACAAAAAGGCTGCTGCCATGATTAACAAGGCATAAAGGATTTCTGTCCCTATGCCCAACATGGCATCCTTCACGACTTTTGTTTTTAATCGCATTTTTCTTTTTAAAGCTTCCCAGCCAGCAGATAGAGCAGCTGCGGCTCATTGCCGATAAGCGTCAGGGCAATCACATCGTCTCCAGGCTTAAGCACCGTGTTACCTTTGGGCACAATGACCTCTTCCCCCCTGACCAGAGAAACCAAGACAGAATCAGGAGGCAGCTGGATGTCTTTGACTTCTTTATTAATCACAGGGGAGTCCTTCGGCAAGTCTACGCGAACAATGGCAAGCTTACCGCGCTTAAAACTCATCAGGTTCACAAAATCAGAGAAAGAAACTTCTTCTTCGATAACCTTGGCGATGATCTTGGTGGAATCTACTGGCACATCCACCCCTAATTCCGCAAAGGTATGCTCGTTATCCGGGTTATTCACCCTTCCTACGGTACGCTGGATACCAAATCTTTCTTTGGCCAATTGACAGACTATCAGGTTGTCTTCGTCATCGCCGGTGACCGCTGCCACCACATCCGCCTGAGCAATCCCTGCCTCTTCCAAGATACGCGGGTCGCACCCATCTCCGTTGATCACCAGGGATTCCAGTTCCTTGGCTACCTGTTCACAGATTGCCTTATCCCGCTCAATGACGGTTATCCGGTGCTGGCTTGAGCAAAGCCTTTTAGCCAAGAAATAACCTACTTTGCCTGCGCCCACAATGAGAATGTGCATTTGCTCTTGCCTCGCTATAATTGGAAATTCTTTCTGATCTTTTCAAGGCTTGCGACCTTGACCACGGCCATCAACTTGTCTTTCTCTTTCAAGACCGTCTTTTCTTCAGGGATCACCACGCCATCGAGCCTGCGGATAGCCACCACCAAAAATTCTCCCGGGACGTTGATATCCTGGATTTTTCTGCCGGTGAGGTTCTGTTTCACGTCTATCTCGATCACTCCTAATTCCTTGGTCTCTATCAGATAACTGGAAAAGCGGCTTTCAATGATCTTGTCTCTTAACATCGATGCAAAAAGGATCGTTCCGCTGATAATATCCAGGCCCAATGATGTGTAGATGGTGGCCCGTTGGGGGTCATAGACGCGCGCCAGCACCTTGGGAACCTTGAATATTTTTTTCGCTACCTGCGCCGAAATTAAATTGGTATTGTCTCCGTTGGTTACGGCACAAAAGGCATCTGCCTTTTCAATACCCACCTGTTTGAGGAGTTCCAGGTCAAAACCATTACCAACCATAGTCAGGCCGTTGAATGTCTGGCCCAGGCGGTCAAAGGAAGACTGTTTTCTGTCGATAATGACAATATTGTGTCCTTCCTGGGAAAGCAGCTTTGCCAATTCAGAGCCCACCCTGCCGCAACCCACGATGATAACATACATACTCGCTCCTTAAATATCCAAATCCCAAGCGCCAAATTCCAAATAAGCACTAAATTCCAATGTCCAAAATTCCAAACAGGCAAGTTTCGGACATTGGGGTTTGGGATTTATTTGGGATTTGGGATTTGTAATTTGGGATTTATCCTTTTGCTATCTCTATTAATTTTCCAAATGCCTTGGCATCTCTGACTGCCAGATCTGCCAAAACCTTCCGGTCCAAACCAACCTTGGCCTTTTTAAGGCCTTTGACAAAAGCGCTGTATGTCATGCCCTCAACCCGACAGGCTGCATTGATACGCGCAATCCAAAGACGGCGCATCTCCCTTTTTTTCATCCGCCTGTCCCGGTACGCATACACCAGCGCGTGCATCAGGGACCGGCGCGCCTGTCGGTACTGCTTGCTTCTATCTCCCCAAAAGCCCTTGGCTTTTTTCAGAGTCCTTTTCTTTCTTTTGCGCGTAGCCACACTATGCTCGATCTTTGCCATAATATTCGCTCCTTAATCCCCTAAAACAACCTAACCATAGGGTAACATTCTTTTCAGATATTTCGTCTCGCTTCCCGGGCTTAGGGTCTTTGGTTTTCTCATCCTCCTTAACCTCTTGCGAGTCTTCGTGGACAAGAGATGACTCTTGCCACCGGTAGAATACTTAATCTTGCCCTTCTTCGTCAACCTGAATCTTTTCACGACTCCTTTTTTGTTTTTTAGTTTAGGCATCTTGGCTCCGTTATCAACAAGTGAACCTCTTGTTAATCATGTGCATTTTATTTAGGCGCAATCACAAAAGACATGATGCGGCCCTCCAGGGTCGGCTCCCTTTCCACTTGGCCATCATTCTGGGTGTCAATGATGAACTTATCCAGAATTTTGCGGCCCAGGTCTAAATGCTCCATTTGTCGGCCCCTGAAAAAAAGGTTGATTTTCACCTTGTCTTTTTTCTTTAAGAAGGAAATAGCCTGCTTGACCTTGGTATTATAATCATGGTCATCGATGTTAGGTTTAAGACGGATCTCTTTGAGCCTGCCCTGCTTCTGGTGTTTCTTGGCCTCGCGCTCTTTCTTCTCCTGGTCATATTTAAATTTAGAGAAATCGATGATGCGGCAAACAGGCGGGTTGGCGCTCGGCGCCACCTCTACTAAGTCCAATTCGTATTGATCGGCTAATTCCTGGGCCTTTGGCGTGGACATGATGCCCAGCTGATTGCCGTCCGGGCCGATCAGCCGCACCTGCGGCACGCGGATACGTTCGTTAATACGAATAAACTTTTTTATAGGGACCACCTCCTCTTTAGTTAATAAAGATTAAGCTATTAAAATCCAAATTACAAAATCCAAAATTCAAAATAAATCCCAATTTCCAAATCCCAAACTGACTTTTGGATTTGGGATTTTGCCTGCCTGTCGGCAGACAGGGATTTATTTTGGATTTGGTAATATTTGGATTTTGGATTTCTCATGTAGTTATTTTAACTCTTTCTATCTATCTCTTCCTTTATCTCATTGATAAACTTATCCAAAGGCATCACGCCTAAATCACCCTTTCCCTTTTTTCTTACGGAGACACTCTGTGATTTTGCTTCGCGCTCACCCACCACCAGACAATAGGGGATCTTATTGAGCTCAGCATTGCGTATCCTTTTATCCAATGTTTCGTTATGCTGGTCCAAATCCGCGCGGACACCAGAGGCCTGTAAGGCATCTTTAATCTTCTGGCCGTAAGTGAAACTCGCTTCCTGTACAGGAATAACCAACACCTGCGTCGGCGCCAGCCATAACGGTAATTCAGCTTTATAATGTTCTATCAAGGCACCGATAAAACGTTCGATGCTGCCCAATAAAACGCGGTGCAACATGACCGGACGCTGCTCTTGGCCTTGGGCATCAACATAGGCTAGATCAAATCTTTTGGGAAGAGCGAAATCGCACTGGATGGTGGCGCACTGCCATTCTCTCTTAAGGGCATCTTTCAATTTGATATCGATTTTCGGGCCATAGAAGGCGCCCTCTCCGACATTCACCTTAAAGGATAAGCCCTTTTCTTCTAAGGCCTCTTCCAGCGCCTCCTGGGCGCGTTGCCAGTCTTCATCTGTTCCGATGGACATCTTAGGACGTGTGCTCAATTCAATACCTACATCACTAAACCCAAATACTTTCATTGTGTCAAAAACAAAGTCGATGATCCCCTTGATTTCATCCTTCAACTGACTGGGGAGACAAAAGATGTGTGCATCATCCTGCGTAAAGCCGCGCACGCGAAGCAGCCCATGCAACACCCCTGCTTTTTCGTGGCGGTAAACCGTGCCGAGCTCAAAAAAACGGATAGGCAGATCTCTGTAGCTACGGGTCTTGGATTTATAGATGAGAACGTGGCCAGGGCAGTTCATGGGCTTTAGAACAAACTCCCTGTCCTCTATTTTAAAGGTGTACATGTTTTCTCTATAGTAATCGTAATGGCCGGATGTCTTCCAAAGCTGTGCCTGCATGATGTGTGGAGTGATGACAAGCTGGTAGCCACGCTTTAAATGTTCGGTCTTTTCGTAATCTTCGATTATGTTGCGTAGCAATGCGCCCTTGGGATGATAAAAGACGAGGCCCGCCCCTGCTTCTTCATGATAAATGTCAAAGAATTCCAATTGCGGCCCTAATTTTCTATGGTCACGCCGTTTTGCCTCTTCCAGATTTTTTAGATATTCGTCTAATTCTTTTTTGGTTTCAAAACAGGTGCCGTAAATCCTCTGGAGCATGGGATTGGTTTCTATCCCGTGCCAATAGGCGCCGGCAACCGAGAGCAGTTTAAACGCCTTGATGTCACCTGTTGAGGCAATGTGCGGGCCGCGGCATAAATCCAGAAACTTCTCTCCGGTTTTATAGATGGAAACTTTCTCATCAGGGATTTCCTGAAGGAGCTCCAGTTTATAGGTCTCACCTCTCTTCTCAAAAAGCGCAGCCGCCTTATCCTTATCCAGCTCCTCCCTGACAAACGGCTCATTCTTGGAGATGATCTCGCGCATCTTCTGTGTGATGCGGCCTAAATCCTCGTCGGAAAACGGTTCTTTTTTGTCAAAGTCATAATAAAAACCGTCTTCGATGGAGGGGCCGATGCCAAGCTTAACCTCTGGCCACAGCTCTTTAACAGCTTGTGCCATAATGTGTGAACAGGAGTGTCTTAAGGTATTTATATCCATTTTATTCTGGTGGGCCCAAGAGGATTCGAACCTCTGACCTTTGCGATGTCAACGCAACGCTCTAACCAACTGAGCTATGAGCCCGCATATTTTCAATCCCTCGTCAAACCTAAATTTTTTTAATTTGGTATCCTCGGGATAAAATTTTGTTTCACAAAATTTTATGGGCAAGGAGGGAGTCGGACCCTCACAGCCTTACGGCCAATGGATTTTAAGTCCATCGTGTATGCCATTCCACCACTTGCCCTAATTCACCCGCTATTGCTTGTCGGTGAATTACACCGCGCGAAGCGCGGTGCTGCATATGCTCAGCTCCTCGCTCAAACCTAAATAAAAACTCTATGTATCGCGAGGAGTAAATTTTGCGTAGCAAAATTTAAGGCGACGAGCGGACTCGAACCGCTGAATAGCTGTTTTGCAGACAGCTGCCTTGCCACTTGGCTACGTCGCCAAATATCAAAGAATCCTTTTGACCTCTTTAACAATCGTTTCTACTTCCGCCAGGCAGCCTATGCCGACCTTGCCGCAGGCCAATCTCCCTCTGATCGGCTCAACAAATTTATACCCGTGGCTCTTAAGCTTCCTGATATTCTCCTGGACGATCCTATTCCTGAACATTAGCTCGTTCATCGCCGGACAGATCACCACAGGCTTGCGTGTGGCGCAGAGTAAACAGGTCAGGAGATTGTCGCAGATGCCGTTGGCAATCTTACCGATTATATTGGCGGTGGCTGGCGCCACTAATATCAAATCGCATCTTTCGGCTAAGGATACGTGCTCTACCTCCCAGACATCCGGGTCACCAAAAAGACTTCCATAAACACGGTTGCCTGAAAGGCTCTGGAACACAACTGGCCTGATCAGCTCCTTCGCCTCCTCGGTCATGACCACGCTTACAGAAAAAGACTGATCTTGCAACCGGCGTAAGATCTCGCAGGCCTTATAAATGGCAATGCTGGCTGTTACACCCAAAATAATACTTTTCTTTTGTTTCACGGCTCTAGTCTTTCGGCTTTATCTTCTTACACTTGACCTTGTCCTCGGCAACCTCCTGCAGGGCTACGGTCGAAGGCTTAACCGAAGCAGGCGCCTCCACAAGTTTTGGCTGGCCTTCGGCGATTTCCAGGGCCCTTTTAGAGGCCAGAATCACCAGCTTATAAACAGAACCGCAACTCTTGTCCAAAAGTTTTTCAAGCGCCATGTATGTCATAAGCTCCTTCGCTCCTCGTGCTGATTTCTTGAACTATAATTTTTTTTAAGTCCTTAACCGCCTGTGCCAAATTGTTGTTCACCAGGCAATGGTCGTATAGGCAAGAACCCAACATCTCCTTCCTGGCCAGTTTCAGGCGTTCTGTGATCTCTTCTTTTTTGGTTTTGTGACAACGCTTGACGATTCTCTGCTGTAATGTCCTTAAGGAAGGCGGGGCAACAAAAATGGTGACCGAATTTTTTGGATATGACCTCTTGATCGTAAGTGCGCCCTTGAGATCCAGACACAAGACAACGTGTTTTCCTTGAACCAACTGTTTATGCACAAATCCTTTTGGCGTGGCGTAATAATAACCCAAATATCTGGTCCATTCAAGGATTTTTTTTGTCTTCCGGGCACTTCTAAAATCCTTGCAGGTAATAAAGGAGTAGTCTTTACCCCTGTGTTCGTTTGATCTTTGAGGCCGAGTGGTCAAAGAAATGGATTTGACCAGCACCTTACTCAGAGACCTATCGAGAAGCAGTTTTTTGAGAAGCGTGGTTTTGCCTGAACCCGATGGCCCGGAAACCACAAAAATGAGCCCCTTGATTTTATCTCGTTTGACCGCCACTTATTCTATATTCTGCACCTGTTCGCGGATCTTTTCGATCTGGCTTTTCATCTGCACGACCCTTGAGGAGATGCTGGCCAAAAAAGATTTGGCTGCCAGCGTATTGGCCTCGCGCTGCATCTCCTGGGCAATGAAGTCCAATTCTTTTCCCACCGAGCCGTTCTTGACCAGTTTATTTTTAAAATTGCGGATATGAAAGGCGAGCCTGTCAAGTTCTTCCGCAATATCCGTATCCTTGATGAAAGCCGAACGCTCCTCATCAGTCGGTATTTGGGCCAACTTTTCCTTTAACGCTTTTCTGAATCTGGTTTTGATAAAGGCTAACGCCCTTGAGAGGACCTCGGCTCTGGTCTTTAGAAAAATCAGGGTCGAGCGCCCCTCCTTCTGTCGCATCTTCACCAGATCCTCGAGAGCCGCATAGAGTACGGGTTTCATCCTCGACCAAAGATTGCTGGCGCGCACCCTGCTGGTACCCAAAGATAAAACCCCTGGCAGATGTATAAGAGTATCCATACTGACATCGTTCCTGATCTTAAATTGCTTTTTGATCCCGCGGATCTTCCCCAAATAACTTTGCAGCAGGTCCCGGTTAATAGTGACGTGGGAGACCTTGCTGCCCATCACGGTTATGACACACGTCAAGCGACCTCTCTTGATTTTTGTCTCGATGGCCCTTTTGATCCTGTCTTCTAAATAAAGCAGCTCCTCAGGCAAATGAAAGACGATCTCTAAAAATTTATGATTGGAGCTCCTCAGCTCGATGTTGACTTTGCCCAAGGGCAAAACATCTGCCTCATGGGCTCCAAATCCGGTCATGCTCTTTATCATTTTAGCTCCCTGCCTGTTATGCCCATGTCTTCGTCTTGTGAACCTTTACCGTTATTTCCTTTGTAGGGTACAAGTCCACGATAATCTCATCAGGAGCAAACCACAGTTTTATTTCTCTTTCTGCCTCAAGTTCATTGGCAGAGACATGGATGACATTCTCATAGACGCCACCCGTCGTGATTCTTCCGTAAGAGCCGCGTATGGAGGTAGGCTCTGCCTCTTCAGGATTGGTGGCACCTGCCAGTTCCCTGCATTTTGCAATCGCCTGCTCTCCCCAGTACACCAAGGCCATCACCTTACGCCTGTCGTGCAACTCTCCACGCAGATAGCGGATGATATCTTCAAAAAAAGGCTTATTTTTAAGATGATCGTAGTGCTTAACCGCCAGCTCCCTAGAAACGCGCACCATTTTTGCAGCCACGATCTCAAGCTTTGTTTCAGAGAGCCGTGTCAGGATGTTTCCAGTCAAAGATTTTTTCAAGCCGTCTGGTTTTATGAGGATTAACGCTGCTTGACTCATGGTTTCACGCTCCCTCTTATCACCTGCATAATTCTCTCCAGGTCATCCTGAGAGTAGAACTCAATCTGGATAAACCCCCGCTTTTTTTTCTTGCTGATCCTGACCTTGGTGGCCAAGATATGCTGCAACTCTTCCTCCAAAACAGCTGTAAGAGGATCCCTAATAATTGCTACCATTCTCCGTTTAACCCCTTTGAAGCGACGCGACTTAATAAGGTTCTCCAATTCCCGCACAGAAAGGCCGTTTGCGATAACTAGTTGGGCTAATCTTCTCTGATGGTTCGTATCCTCAATCTCTAACAGGGCCCTTCCATGGGCAAAAGAGATACGGCCCTTTTTCAACTCCTCCTGTATTTCTTGTGGTAACTTCAATAATCTTAATGTGTTAGCTATCGTTGCCCTTGACTTACCCAGAACATCACTGATCTTCTCCTGCGTCACATAAAATTTATCAATTAAGTGTTGATAAGCGTGCGCTTCTTCAATAGGATTAAGCCCTTGCCTTTGGATGTTCTCTATTAGCGCCAGCTCTAAAGAATCTTTATCCTCCGCATCTTTGATAATTATAGGTAACTCTTTTAAATTCAATAACTTAGCAGCCCTGAGTCTTCTTTCTCCTGCAATGAGCTCATAAAAGTCAGCCTTTCGCCTTACTAGTAAAGGTTGAATCACTCCTTTCTCTTTTATGGATTGAGCCAGCTCTGCGATGCTCTGATTATCAAAATCTTCTCGGGGCTGAAAAGGATTTGGTTTTATCTGTTCAGATTGGACAAAATGAATTTGATTTTTGCGACTCTCTTCCTTTTCAGGAATTAAGGCAGCTATACCTTTGCCTAAGGCTTTTCTTTCCATTGTGACTCTCCTTCTATTGTAGGTTCTTCATTTACTGGCTGAGCATTAATAGGAACTCCCAGAATCTCTCTGGTTAACTCCTCATACTTTATGGCACCTATTGAATCTTTATCGTACAAGGCAATAGGTTTTCCAAAGCTTGGCGCTTCAGTAAGCCTGATGTTGCGAGGGATAACTGTTTCATAAACTTTCCCCTTAAAATTTGCTCTAGCTTCTTGAATCACTTCTTTGGTTAGATTGGTACGGAAATCTGCCATGGTAAGAAGTACGCCCTCTACGACCAATGCTGGATTGAGGTTATCTTTCACAAGTCTAATAGTATTAGATAGTTGCGTCAATCCTTCTAATGCATAATATTCGCATTGAACTGGGATGAGAACGCTATCAGAAGCACACAAGGCATTAATTGTTAATAGTCCTAAGGAAGGTGGTGAATCTATAACCAGAATATCATAATTGTCTTTTTCTTTATAGAGCGCTCTTTTGAGCCTGTATTCTCTGCCCAAGGCTCCTACAAGCTCTACTTCTGCGCCTGTTAAATCTAAATTAGAAGGAGCTAAAAAGAGATTGGCAATGACTGTGGCCTGAATGATCTCTTGAAGACCACATTCCTCCAGCAATAAGTGATATGTGCTTTTCTTGATATCGTGCTTGTTTATGCCTATCCCGCTGGTTGCGTTAGCCTGGGGATCCAGGTCAATAAGTAATGTTTTCTTTCCGCCTACTAAAGCAAAATAAGTGGCTAAATTAATCGCAGAAGTCGTCTTACCTGTCCCACCCTTCTGATTACATATAGTAATAACCTTTCCCATTATTTCTTATGCACTTTAAAGGCATGGCTTTGAGAGTTGAGGTGAGAAAGCCTTTCTGCTAAAGACCTAAGCTTATCATAATCTACTTTGCGATAGTTCTCAAGCTTATGTATCACCATCTCTCGCCATACCTTATAAACTTCATGTTTTTTCTCGCTTTGCAAAGGATATTTATCAAAATGCTCTACAATTCTCTTAAGCTCATTAATTCTTGTAACTCTATAGTAGAAAGCGGGTTGGGTATAATCCGCCCCAAAAGGACCTTTTTTGTCTTTTCCTTTATAAATATCCCCTACAAAGTTAAAATGTTTTTGAATCTCCTCAACTATTTGTTTATTGTCTTCTCTTTGCTTGATGGCAAAATATAATGCAAATGTGCCACCTTGCCTGCTATAAGTAAAGACTGCCTCTCCGTCTGCAAAGCCAGTTATATACCACGGATTTAACATGATACTGCTAACAAAAAATAGAAATGTTCCGCGTGGAAATGTTTCAACTGGAATATTTCCACGCGGAACATTTTACATAATTTATATTAATTATCTTTAATTTTTGGCAAATTGTCAAGCTTTTTCTTTGTCTTTAATAATAGAGGCTCGAATCTTGGCTGGTTTTGCGCCAGGCATGCCAAAAAGGCCCTTGATTCCCTCGGAAAGGATCTCTATTTTTACCTTATCGCGAGTGAGTCTTAGCTGTGTTAACGCCTTTTTAATCGCTTCTTCGACAGAGGTCCCTTCGACTTCAATACTCGTCTTTGGTCTCATTGTATCCGACTTATGCGCAGTTGATACAATTGGTTTCCCAGCATTAGTGTGCTATTAATAAACCAATATAAAACTAAGCCTGCAGGCATAGAATAAAAAATGAATCCGAATAAAAGGGGCATCATAATCATCATCATTTTTTGTTGTTCAGCTGAACTGCCGACAGCAGTAGTTGCAGTGGTGATTTTCTGTTGGATGAACATTCCTATGGTCATTAAGATTGGTAGTAAGTTGAAACTATCGAAAGGCTTTGGAAAAGGCAGGGCAAACAAGCGATCCGGGCCTGACAAATCTTTAATCCACAAGAAGCTCGCTCCTCTTAAGAATACAGAGCGCATGAGTGTTTGGTATAAGGCAATAAATATAGGCATCTGAAGAAGCAAGGGTAGACATCCGCCCAAGGGATTAACTTTGTGCTTACGAAAAAGCTCCATCTGTTCTTTCTGCATTCTCTGTGGGTTATCTTTATGTTGCTTTTTTAATGCCTCAATATGCGGTTGCAAAGCTTGCATCTGTTTCATAGAGTGCATTTGTTTTAAAGTTAGAGGGAAAAGAAGAAGGTACACGGCTATGCTAAGCAACATGATAGACCAGCCCCAATTATGGACCAGACCATAAAAAAACTGTAATAATTTTAGAAGGATTTGCGAAATAAAATCAAAGGTACCATAATGCACCACAGCAGCCCAGGCAGGATTTAAATTTTGAATTTTACCTAACTCTTGTGGTCCCAAATAGATATGGAATTTTTCCTTAAATTCCTGGCCAGGAGCGACCAGAACATTCCTTAAGTTCAAGCCAATTTCAGAATCGTGATTAACTGACTTTTTTATGTATCCATCCAGGGGTTTTTGCTGGGGGTCAATGATCGCGCAAAAATACCGTTCTCGTAATGCCAAGAAATTTACCTCTGTTACCTTAAAATCTTTTCTAGGGTTTACGTGACTTACTTTTTCTTTTGTCCCCACAGCAACATCCTGATAGCGTGCATCAGGATTTTGAGAGGAGAAATCCAGTGTCCCTAATATTAAGGGCATAGTTATGGCGAGGGGAACATCAGAGAGATTCTCGATTGCAATCTCTAACCACATGTCATAATTAGAGTTAGAAAAAATAAATTTTTTTGTTACTTTCTTGCTTGAGTCAGTGTGTAAAAAAATAATTTCTTCTGGGCTGCTTTGCTGCTTAGTAAAAAGCAGGGACCTGTCATTAAGCAAAAGGCCGTTTTGTAATGATAGTGTGGCAGATTGGTAATCGCTAAACTTAACCTTTTGAATAGCTGCCAATGGTTCTATAAAGGTAATCGTGTATTGCTCTTGACGATAATCAATGATCTTGGCATCTTTTATGCTTGGCCTATCAAAAGATGGGGGAGGCGCCTCAGGGGCATGTTCAAGAACTGGGCTTGTCTCTATTGTTGTAACTTCTTTCTTTTCAATAGGATGCTGCTTCGGCATCATGACGGACCAGGCCAGCAATAGCAAGAAGGAGAGGGCCATGGCTATTATTAAACGTTTTTCCATTTTATTCTAAAGGGTCATATCCTGATCTTCCTGAAAACGGGTGGCATGACAAAATTCTCTTACCTGCCTTTAGGCAGCCACGCAAAACACCATATCGCGTAATGGCTTGCAGGGCATACTCAGAACAGCTGGGCGTAAAACGGCAGGAAGGGGGTAGAAGCTTACGCCAAAATACCTGGTATCCGCGGATCAGATTAACCACAATTTTACTCAGCATGGAACGCTATAGTCTTGTTCTTCCCTTACGACGACGGCGCGACAAGGTCCGGCGGCCAGCGGCCGACGCCATTTTTTTACGAAAACCGTGTCGGCGTTTCCCGACGATATTGGTAGGGGTTTTTAAATTTTTTTTCATGGGCTTTTACGCAAACCTTTGAATGTGTTTCTCAATTATAACACAAAGCGCTTTTAAGTCAACAGGTTCGTGTGCCCTGCTCTTAACGCCATCTGGTTGAGTGAGCTTTATTCCGGGTGTGTTCCAAGAGGTTCTTAAATTTTTTAAACAAATACTGGCAGACTGTTTTTTTATTGACGCCAAAATTTTTTATTGTATAATGATGGAACGCGTCATTAGAACATGCTCAACTTTTTTGCTTGTAAGTTGATTCGTCGCTGATATAATATAGTAAAGGTTTTACCATGATCTATTGTTCATGGTTTTCCACAGATTTATGCAAGATGTGGATAAGCTGTTAATTTTGTTTATAATCAGAGATGCTCGATTTAATTAGCGCGTGGCAGCAGGCCCAAGGGGATTTAAAGAAGCGTTTGGGCCCTACTGTTTTTGAAACCTGGATCCTTCCCTTAACACCGCGACCCGACAGCAAAAACGGCTTAGTTCTGCAGGCTCCAGATGCCTTCTTTAGGGAATGGGTCGAGAAACATTATAGGCTCCTCATCCAACAGGCCGTGGATAATGCCTTAGGCCAGCAGGGGACTGTTCTATTTTTTGAGTCTGGGGTTGGAAAAAAGCAGGAGCGGAGCTCGCCCCTGGGGCCGTCGAGCTTATCAGCCAAGCCAGGAGGCTATCACGAAGGCCTAGGGTTAAATCCGCGATATACATTTGAAAATTTTGTTGTTGGCCCATCCAACCGACATGCCCATGCTTATTCTTTAGCTGTTGCCGATTCTCCTGCTAAAGCCTATAATCCCTTGTTTATCTACGGCGGGGTGGGCTTGGGCAAAACCCATCTCATCCAGGCGATTTGTAACCTTGTCATTAATAAGCCGGCGCAGGGCCCCAAAATCTGCTATATATCCTCGGAAAGATTTACGAATGAATTGATCGATGCCATCCAGCACCATTCAACTTCTAACTTCAGACACAAATACAGAAATGTGGATATCCTGGTGATTGACGATATCCACTTCATCGCAGGCAAAGAGTCGACCCAGGAAGAGTTTTTTCATACCTTTAACGCTCTTTACGACGCCCATAAACAGATTGTCTTTTCCTCGGACCGCCCCCCTAAAGAAATCGCACATTTACAGGACAGGCTCGTTTCCCGTTTTGGCTGGGGTCTCACTACCGATATCCAGCCACCTGACCTAGAAACGCGCGTGGCCATTTTAAAGAAGAAAATTGAGCGGGAACCTGTGGCTGTGCCGGATGAAGTGATCTTTTTTATCGCTCAACTCATTAAGACAAATGTCAGAGAGTTGGAAGGGGCCCTGATACGCACGATCGCCTATTCCTTATTAGAAGAGGAACCCATCACCCTTGGCTTGGCCAAGGAGGTCTTAAAAGATCTCCTCAAAGAACCCAAGAGGCTTATCACGGTTGATTTTATACAGCGCTGCGTTGCGGAAGAGTTTGGGGTTTCCTTGCATGATCTTAAGACTAAACGCCGTAACAAAACCATTGTGGTTCCTCGCCAAGTGGCCATGTATTTAAGTCGCGAGTTGACAGAATTGTCTTTGCCGGAAATAGGAGACTATTTTGGCGGCAAGGACCACACCACAGTTTTACATTCTTACAATAAAATCAAAGAAGACTTGAATACCAATGAGGCTCTAAAACAAAAGGTGGGGCGAGTTATTAACATTATTAAACAGTAACCCTGGGTTTTTCCCAAAGAAATGCTTGAGTTAAATCGGATAGTCTTTAAGGGTTGTGTGGTTGTTAACAAAACAGGAACCATGACTACTATTACGACTGTTATATATTATTATTAAAAGGAGAGAGGTTATGAAACTCAAGATACAGAAAGATGTTTTATTAAATGGGATACAAACCGTACAAAATATTATTACCACAAAAGCTGCGCTACCAATACTTTCTAACATTTTATTAGAAGCACAAATGGATAATTTAAGGTTGACAGCAACAGATTTAGACGTAGGAATAAGTTGTGTGATACCCGTGGATATCCAAGAGTCCGGATCTATTACTGTACCTGCCAAAAGATTTGGAGATATTATTCGAGAATTACCCCTTGATTATGTGGATATTGCCACAAAAAAGAA
>Ga0111184_1005_pt1 | contig 81290 bp, 84 predicted proteins | sample DeeMarSWOR324_28_FD_80241 | JGI IMG/M metagenome (GOLD analysis project Ga0111184, IMG submission 80241) | Omnitrophica WOR_2 bacterium SM23_72 | reverse complement strand
CGCGCCTTGTCTATCCTTTCTTTAATCTGAGCAGAACTTTCGGCAGGTAAATTACCAGCTAATTCCTGATACTTGGCCGCTGGCACTTCTATGTGGATATCAATTCTGTCTAACAGAGGCCCTGATATCTTTGAGCGGTATCTGGCTATTTGAGTAGTGCTACAGCGGCAGGCAGACCTAAGCTGGCCTAATAATCCGCAGGGGCAGGGGTTCATGGCAGCTACCAGCATAAAGGAGGCAGGAAACACAAGAGACTTTGCTATCCTGGATACGCGTATAAGGCCGTCTTCCAGGGGTTGCCTAAGCGCCTCCAGGCTATCGCGCCTGAATTCCGGCAATTCATCCAGAAATAATACGCCCTGATGCGCCAGGCTTATTTCTCCAGGCACAGGAATGCTTCCGCCGCCAATCAAGGCAATGCTGGATATGCTGTGGTGGGGAGAACGAAAGGGCCGTATCCCGATAAGGCCCCCTTTATTGGGAAGGGTTCCCATGACTGAATGGACCTTTGTTACTTCCAGAGCCTCTTCAAAAGTCAAGTCAGGCATGATGGTGGGCATCCTTTTGGCCAGCATGGTCTTGCCTGCGCCAGGAGGTCCGATCATGGCAACGTTGTGTCCGCCAGCCACAGCAACTTCTAAAGCCCTCTTGGCCGCGTACTGGCCTTTAACTTCTGAGAAATCCATAGGATAGACTGAAGCCTGCTCCAGCAGTCCGCCTAATTCCAGGTCAAAGGGTTTTAAAGAATCAGGATGGTGGAGAAATTCCACTGTTTCTCTCAGTGTCTTGAGTGCAAAAATGCGGACATCTAACACGCAAGCTGCCTCTTTGGCATTTTGCACGCAGGTAATTACATTTTTGATTTTAGATCTGCTGGCCGCCATGCTGATAGAAAGACTTCCCCGAATGGGCCGAAGAGAGCCGTCTAATGAAAGCTCTCCCAGTAAGTAATAGTCTTTCAACATTTCTGCGTTCACTTGGCCTGTGGCTGAAAGAATCCCTAAGGCAATGGCAAGATCCAGGCAAGCCCCTTCTTTTTTCACCTGGGCAGGTGCCAGGCTTACGGTGATGCGCTCTCCTGGCCACTGAAACCCCGAGTTTTTTATAGCAGACTTAACCCTTTCTTTGCTTTCTCTTATGGCTGCATCAGCCAATCCTACCAGGGCTATAGCAGGCAGGCCCCTGGAAACATCCACTTCTATTTCAACAGGATAGGCCTCAATACCCAAGACCACAAAGCTAAGCACCCTGGCTAACATATGATTTCTCTCCTCAGGATAATAGACGCTTACCATGGCTAAATCTAACATCTTTTTTCACCATTTCTAAGGCCCAGTGACCTCAAGAAAAAGACTTGCTTTTTTATGGGCAGATTATATAATATTGTTCTATGAATAAATCTTCATTTAAGAACGTGCTTATAGGGCTCCTGATCGTCATAACTGCCTTTAGTGCCTTTAAGTATGGTACTTCTCTTAAGGAAAAGTATGACACCTTCATCGTCATGAACCAGCTCAAGGAGCAGCTGGATATTTTAGAGCAGGAGAAACAAAACTTATTGGCGGACTTAGAGAAAGGAAAACAGCTGGAGGCACAACTTACAGAAGAGAATACTGCTCTGAAAGATAATATCAAAGCCACCCGCATAAGACTAACCAAGCTTTTTATGGAACAAAGAGAAAAAGAAAAAGCGTATGAGGAGCTTAGCTATCGTTTTTCCCTCCTTCAGGCAGAGAACGCAAACCTTATAGAAGAGAAAGGCCAATTAGACTTAAGGGTTTCCCAGGCTGAATCGGAAAACCAGGCCCTTAAAGTAAAGCTGAGCTCCATCCAGGAACTAAAAAAAGCCATCAGGGAATTGAAGAGGAGAATGCGCCCTGAAAGACTAATAGCCGCAAGGCCAAGAAAGAATGATGAAGTTATCGACGGCAACCGCGGCTATTTGATAAAAGACGGTAAAAGCACCTATCGTGGCAGAATCCGAGTGGAAGTCAGACCCGCCCCGCCCATTCCGGCAGAATAATGAAAGAAGTATTCGTTGATATTTTCAAGAATAAGATCCTGATGACTACCCTTTCTGCGTGGCTCATCGCGCAGACGATCAAGGTTGTCCTGGGGATCATCCGGCAAAAGAAATTCGACTTTCGTTGGTTTATCGGCACAGGAGGTATGCCTTCCAGCCACGTCGCAGGCGCCTCCTGCTTAGCGACAAGCATTGGCCTTGAATACGGTTTTAGCAGCGTTGCCTTTGCTTTGGCAGCATCTTTTGCCCTGGTGGTCATGTTTGATGCGCAAGGGGTCAGGCGCGCCACAGGAAGGCAGGCCCGCATATTAAATAAAATAACAGAAGATATTTATTGGCAGGGAAGAATTGACGAAGAGAAGTTACGTGAACTTATCGGCCATACGCCGGTGGAGGTCATTGCAGGTTTTTTACTGGGCGTGGTCATTGCCATGCTCGTTTAATTAATCATTTTTAAGAAAGAAAGGGCCCATTGAATAAGAAACTTTTCGCAGGCCTTGTAGCCTTGTTTGCACTATGGTTAATCGCGCTGGTTATTTGGATAGCCGGAAAAGGGCAGAGTTTTTCGCAGGCCACCCAGAAGGGCCTCGCGTCAAATTGGGTGAAAGAGGCGAAAACCTTTGAGGACAAAGAGAAGTGGCTTGAGGCAAAAAAGATATACCAGAAATTAATCGCCGATTTTCCCAACGCGGCTGAAGTAATGAATTGGCAGAAAAAGGCCGAAGAGATAAACCTCAAACTTTTGTTTTCTCCTGCCATAACGCCAGGAGCGCAAACTTATGAAATCAAGCCCGGAGATACCTTGATTAAAATCGCTAAGGTCTTCAAGACGACCCCGGATTTGATCATGAAAAGCAATCAGATGTCCAGCGACAGAATCATGGCGGGAGAAAAGTTAAAGGTGTGGACTGTGCCTTTTTCAATCGTGGTGGACAAATCCCAGAACCTGTTGATGCTGAAAACCAAAGAAGAAGTCTTTAAGACGTACGTCGTGGCGACTGGTCTTAATAACTCAACTCCTGTAGGTCATTTTAAAATCATTAACAAACTTCTGAACCCTACCTGGTTTAAGGCAGGGGTGGTTGTGCCTGCCAGCAGTCCTGAGAATATTCTGGGAACGCGCTGGATGGGTTTTGATTTGCCTGGCTATGGAATTCACGGTACGACTGAGCCTGAAAGCTTAGGTCAGCATGTGACGCAAGGGTGTGTGCGTATGCGAAATAGCGACGTCGAAGAGTTGTATACCATTGTTCCCGTGGGCACAGAAGTGATTATCGTTGACTAACTAAAAATGGCTGGACTTGATTTTGAAAAACCCATTTCAGAACTGCAGAAGCAAATTGACGATCTCAGGAAGTATCAAGAGCTTAAGCATATTGATGTTTCCTCCGAGATTAAGCGCCTGGAGGAAAAGCGTGATAATCTCAAAAAGAGCATTTACGCCCAATTGAGCGCCTGGGAAAAGGTGCAGTTGGCCAGGCACCCGAATAGGCCTTACACCTTGGATTACATCCAGATGCTTATGTCAGATTTTATTGAACTGCACGGAGACAGAAGCTTTGCGGATGACAAGGCGATTGTGTGCGGTTTTGCCAACATCGATCATGAAAAGATAGTCGTGGTTGGGCATCAGAAAGGCAGAGACACCAAAGAGAATCTCAAGCGTAATTTTGGGTGCGCGCATCCGGAAGGATACCGCAAGGCCTTAAGAGTCATGCAGCTGGCAGAGCAGTTTGGGCTGTCCATCGTCGTGTTTATCGATACGCCGGGAGCGTATCCTGGGATAGGCGCCGAGGAGCGCGGCCAGTCTCAAGCCATTGCCCTTAACCTAAGAGAGATGATCTGTATTACGGTTCCCATTATTGCCATTGTTATAGGAGAAGGTGGCTCAGGCGGAGCTTTAGGCGTGGGTATAGCGGATAGAGTCTGCGTTTTAGAAAATGCCTACTATTCTGTCATATCTCCGGAAGGCTGTGCCGCTATCCTTTGGAAAGACGCTACCAAGGCGCCTGAAGCTGCAGAGGCATTGAAGTTGACAGCGCAGGATCTGTTGAAAATGGGGATTATTGATGAAGTGGTGCCTGAGCCATTGGGTGGAGCGCATGGGGATCCCCAGCAAACCGCACAGAATATAAGAGAGTGTATTCTTAAAAATCTTAAAGAACTAAAGGAGCAAGACACAGATACGCTTCTTAAGTCCAGATACAAGAAGTTCAGAAGCTTAGGGGTCGTAGAATGATTCAACACGAATTGCTCTTATTGGGCTTGCTTAAGGAAAGCCCCAGGCACGGTTATGAGATTAAGCAGAGGATACAAAAGATCTTGGGGCTTTTTGCGGGCATGGACCCCAAATCCATTTATTATCCCTTGAGGATATTGGAAAAACAGGGCCTGATCTTCAAACAGGTGGGTCAATCAGGCAGGCGGCCCAAGCGCATGGTGTATGGACTCACGCCTAAAGGAGAAGCCCGCTTCGATGAATTACTGGCTAAAAGTTTTCTTAATTTCAAGCGGCCGCAGTTTAGTCTGGATCTAAGCCTTTATTTTCTGGATTATATAAAAGCGGATACGGCCAGGCGCCGTTTGCGCGGCCGTATGAGAATTTTACATCAGCTCTCCCGAGGGTTAAAGAAGACTATCCGTTCTTTAAAGAATGAAAGGTCGCCATCCTTAAGTTATATACTGGAGCATGACCTTCAGATGGTCGATACGGAGTTGAAATTCCTCACCCACCTCACCCAAAGGCTTTAGATGAGTGCTTTTGAGCGTCTTGTTTTTGCATTAACCGTTGTGCCCCGCTTACCAGTCATCCTTATCCTTTGCTTCTCAGGCATCTGCGTTGGCTTATTCTTAGCCTTTCGGCCGGCTTCTTGTATCGAGATACAGAAGAGATTTTATGAGCGCATCAACTGGCGCATGGAGCCTATCTCGATGGAGAAGGAGATTCGTAACACGCGCCTTTTAGGATGGTTTTCCATCACAGTGTCTCTGGCGACCCTGCTTTTCATCTTCCTGAAGCCTAGCCTTATTTAAGGCAGCCTTTCCTTTTTAAGCCCTGCCTCAAGGTAAGAATTTCTAAGCCTTTTTCACTTGACAAAGCCCCCTTTATGATATATATTTAATATAGTTAATATTTAATTACCTTAAATATTAAGGTGGTAAAATATGTCCTTATCTCTTTTTGAATTTGTTGATAAGATCAATGAGATCTTACCGCTTTTCCAAAGAGAGTTCGCCAGGCAGCTGACCAGGGAATTCTTTAAATTCAGGATCACCCTGCCTCAATTCTTAATCCTGATGATTCTGGATAAGGAAGGAGAGTCAAAGATGAGTAGTCTGGCTCGCCTGATGAATGTATCCACCGCTGCCATGACAGGGTCTGTTGCCCGGTTAGTGTCGTCTGGATTTGTCCTGAGGCTGGATGATCCCCGGGACAGGCGCATCATCAGGGTCAAATTGACCTCCAAAGGAGCTCAACTTGTGGATAAGCTCAAACAGCAAAGAAGAGAGATGATCGTCAATCTGTTCCAAGATATCTCCGGAGAGGATCGCGTGCATTATCTAAAGATTCTCACCCTGATAAAGGATAAATTAATCATGCAGGAAAAGAGGCGCAAGGAGAAATGAAGGCTGCACTTTTTAAAAAACTAATTTTTATTTTCCCCTTACTGATCTTGGTAAGCTGGCGAGGACTTCATGCGCAACCAACAGAAACTCAAGAAAAGGTTATAGAGCTTTCTCTCGAAGATGTCACGAGGCTGGCGCTTGAAAATTCCCTGGATATCCAGATGGCCAAATTCGATGCCTATATAAAAAGGACGTCCTTAGAAAGAGCGCAAAGTCTATTTGATACGTTTTTAAATGCACGAGGGTATTTCAGCCGCAACAAGAAGATGCAGCCAAGTGTGCTATTAGGTTCCGATGAAAAGGAGCATGGTTTTTCCGTAGGGCTAGAAAAGAAGCTGCCTACTGGAACGACCATCACCTTGGATGCCATGGGCACGAAGTCAAGAAGCAGCAGTACGTTTCTGACCTTGAACCCTTATAACGAAGCCGAGGCAGGGATAACTCTCAATCAGGCTTTGGGAAGAAATTTCTTCGGCTTAGCTGATCGCGCCTCCATCAAAATCACCAAGTTGGATATTGAGAATTCTGACTTTTCTTCTCTCGATGATATGGAAAAAAGCCTGGCCGATGTGCAGAAGGCTTACTGGGATTTTGTTTTGAAAGAGACCCGGCTGGTTATTGCCGGGGAGATGTTCAAAAGCGCTGAAACGCTTTATAAGATTTATCAGGATAAATTCGAGCGCGGCCTGACAGAGGAAAGCGAGCTTTTGGCCATGGAGGCGCTTGTATCTAAAAGATACTCAGAGGTGATTATCGCTGAGTTAGAAAAAGAGACGGCAAAGAACAACTTGCTCTTTCTGATGAACTCCGGCAGCTTTGAGGAGGAGCTCATACCAAAAGATAATTTAACGACAGAAGCGCAGACCGTCAACCTCTACGAGGAAGTCGAAGAAGCCGTATGCAACCGCCGGGATTATAAACGCAAACAGAACGAGCTTAAGAGCAAAAAAATCGAAATCGTAGTCAATAAAAACTCCCTGTGGCCGGAAATAGACTTAGGGGCAAGTCTCAGCCGGAATCATCTACATGCAGACAGATCCAGCGCCTGGGAAGGATTGGGTAAGAACGCCAACGACGAATTTTTGGTTGAGTTAAGATTCAAGGTGCCTCTTGAAAATAGAAGTGCCAGGTCAGACCTAGCCAAGACAAATCTGGAAAAAGAAAAACTCCTGTTGGGCCTTAAGAAGATCGAACGACTCATTTTAAAGGAGGTCCATGATGCCGTCAATCTCGTCAATATCACGCAGAATCAGGTGTCCCTGTATGAGTCGATAGTAAAAATGCATGAGAAAAAGCTGGATAAAGAAATTGAACGCCTGAATTACGGACGTTCTGATGCAGACACCCTCATCCGTTACGAAGAGGACCTGCTGGAGTCAAGGCGCATTTTATCGAATCACTGGCACCAGTATAGGGCGAGCCTCATAGAACTGGAGCGGGTTAAGAATTCACTGCTCGATCGATACTGGCAGGAGCCTTTGTAAGGGGCAAGCTATGAAACTCTCCGAATTCTCAGTCAGAAATTCGCTTTTCGTCAATCTTATCTCTGTTTTTATTCTCATTGCCGGCTTTTACACCCTGTATATCTATCAGATCAGAAGAGAGGCCTTTCCTGAAGTCTCTTTTGATATGGTGGTGATCACCACCCCTTATCCGGGTGCCCCTCCTGAAGAAATCGAAAAACTCGTTACCATCCCCATTGAGAAGGAAGTCAAAGGAGTGGATGGCATCGAAGAGATGCAGTCTGCTTCCATAGAGAATGTCTCCAATATCCTGGTTAAAATAAGCCAGGATGCCAAAGACAAGAAGAAGGTGGTGGATGACATCCAGCAGGCGGTGGATCGGGCTGTGGATCTTCCCCAAGAAGCAGAAGAGCCCCAGGTCATAGAGATTACCTCTGGCGAGATTCCTGTGGTTGAAGTTGCTTTAAGCGGAGACCTCTCTGAAGTCAAGCTCCAGGAATATGCGGAGCAGTTGGAGGATATCCTGGAAGATACCCCAGGCGTTTCCTCTGTTTCGCGCAAAGGCTGGAGGGATAAAGAGGTGTGGGTGGAGGTGGAGCCGGATAAAATACGAGAGGCGCACCTGAGCTTGGAAGAGGTCATGGAGGCACTACGCTTAAGAAATGAAAGCATCCCAGGAGGCAAGGTTCGGGGAGATAAGGAATTCAATATCAGGACAACGGGTGAGTTTTATACCCAAGAGGAGATTGAGAACGTAGTGATCCGGGCCAATGAGTTGGGGAATTGGCTCAAGGTCAAAGATGTGGCCAAGGTGCGTTTTTCTTTTGAGGATGAAGATGTGATCAATAAAAGCTTTGGCACCAGATCCATCAGTTTGACCGTGATCAAAAGGGCGACAGGAGATGCCATCAAGATCGTGGACCAGGTGAAAAAAGACACCGAGAATTTCTTGAAACGCGCCGAGCCCGAGCTCAAAGTCTCTTACATCAACGATATTTCGTATTATATTAGAAGAAGGCTGGGGGTTTTGAAAAATAACGGGATCGTGGGCTTGGTTCTCGTGTGCGCCACGCTCATGCTCTTTTTGAATTTCCGCATCGCGGCCTTAACCGCTTTAGGTATCCCGATTGCTTTTTGTGCTACTTTGGCGGTCATGGGTTTTATGGGTTTAAGCGTCAATCTTATCACCATGTTCGGCTTGATTATCGTCTTGGGAATGCTCGTGGATGACGGAATTATCGTTGCTGAAAACTGCTCAAGATATTTAGAGAATGGCCACGAGGCACGGGAGGCAGCTATGTTAGGAAGTCAGGAAGTGGCTAAGCCGGTGGTGGCTACTGTGATCACGACCATTGCCGCGTTTAGTCCGCTTTTGTTCATGGAAGGGATGCTGGGCAAATTCATCTGGGGGATACCGGTAGTGGTGATTATCGCGTTAAGTGCGTCTTTGTTTGAGGCCTTGGTCATTTTGCCTTCACATTTTGCTGATTTTGTCCGACCAACCAAAAAATTTAAATCCAGCAAAGAGCTTCCTTGGTTTCATAAATTACTAAATGTCTATACCGCTATTCTCCATAAGGCACTTAACCGCAGGTATCTCGTATTTTTGGGCTTGATAGGGGTGTTTGCTCTTACGATAATGATTGCCATGCGCATGCCTTTTGTACTCTTTGGCTCTGAAGAGGGTATTGAGCAGTTTTATATCCGGGCTGAAGCGCCAGTCAGTACCAATATTTATAAAACCAATGAGCTTATCAGACAGATTGAGGCGAAGATAGAAGAGTTGCCCAAAGGGGAACTGGAGGCTTATACAACGCAAGTCGGTACTCTGGGTGAGACCTGGATGTTTGACCCGTACGGAAAATCGGGAAGCCACGTAGCCCAGATTACTGTGTATGTCACGCCTTATACCCAGCGCGCAAGAAAGGTTTCCGAGATTATGGAAGACTTGAGACAAAGGACGAGGGATGCGGAAGGTTTCCAGAAAGTTTATTTTGAAAAAGAACGGGAAGGTCCTCCGGTGGGAAAGGCCGTTGCCGTGAAAGTGCGCGGAGAGGATTTTTATGTTTTAGAAAAAATTGGCGATGAGGTTACGCAAGCTTTGAGCCGTATGAAGGGCATTATGGATGTGACCACGGATTACGAGGTCGGCAAGGGAGAGATCAGGGTGGTGGTTAATGAAGATGAGGCCAAGCGCGCGTTTCTTTCGGTAGGAGATATTGCTGCTTCCATTCGAAATGCATTTAGGGGAGGGGTGGCAACATCCATAAAACCAGTTAAGGCAGAGGAAGAGATCGATGTGTTGGTGCGTTTTCCTGAAAAGGAGCGCAAGACTCAAGATGCCTTTGAGAAAATCTATGTCCCTAATAAATTCGGTAACCTGATCCCCTTGAAAAAAGTAGCGCGTTTAGAACAAAAGACATCTGTTAGCCGCATTAGACATCTGGACGGCAAGAGGGTGATTACGGTCCGAGCTGATGTGGACAATAAGAATATCACCTCTTTGAAGGCGAACGCTTTATTGGAGAAGCAGTTTAAAGATATTCCGAAACTTTACCCGGGTTATCATATTGAATACGGAGGGGAGCAGGAGGAGAATGTCAAATCCATGCAGAGTTTTATCAAGGCCTTCGCCCTTGCCTTTATTCTTATATTCTTTATTCTAGCTGCCAATTTTAACTCCCTGGTCCAGCCACTGGTTGTAATGCTGGCCATTCCTTTTGGCCTGATCGGAGTTATCTGGGCGTTTTATTTTCACGGCCTGCCCTTAAGTTTCTTTTTGATGATGGGGGTCATTGGCTTAGCCGGCATTGTGGTCAACGATTCCATTGTCCTGGTTGAATTTATTAACAACTCGCGCAGAAAAGGCGCGGACAGGCGCATGTCCATCGTGCAAAGTGGCCAGTTGCGTTTAAGACCTGTGTTACTGACGACCATCACCACAGCCCTTGGTTTGACACCTACGGCTTACGGAATCGGCGGAGGAGATCCTTTCTTAAGGCCGATGGCGCTGACTATTGTCTGGGGCATTATCTGCGCCACCTTCCTGACGCTCGTTGTCCTGCCTTGTGTTTATGCCATTATCGATGATACGGTCATGAAGCTTGCGGGACACGCCACAGTCAAGAAGAATAACAATTTTAATCATTAGTTTTTGTTGTATAATAGAGGGACTCATCAAAAACAAACCAAAAGGAGGAAGAATCATGAGGATTTTGCACATTATTCTGATTTTGTGCCTGGTCATGACAGGTCTTTGCTGTGCCCAGAATCAAAGTCAGGGTCTTTTGCTGGATGATTTTGAGGGACCTATCACTGGTGGGCCTGAAGGGACCGTGGATTTTGGCGCAGGCAATGGCTCATCCGTGGATGTTACAGCTGCTCAAGATATCAAATATTCGGGCAATCAATCTCTAAAAGCTGTATATGATGCAGTTTCCGGAGGCTATATGTATATAGCGAGGGGTTTTGGCCTGGATGCAAAGAATACAGCCTGGCTGGTTAAGCCCGAAGATATTGACTGGGCCGAATACAAGGCATTCAGTTTTTACGTGTACGGAAGTGATTCAAAGACGCAGGTTGCCTTTGATATCAAAGACAATGGCAATGAGATGTGGCGTTTCAGTTTTGAGGATAATTTTAAGGGTTGGAAAAAAATCACTTGCCTTTTTAACATGTTCTTTGCCAGGGACGACTGGCAGCCGAATAATGCCGATAACAATCTCACCTTGGATTTTCCCATCAAGGTCTTTCAATTTGAGCCAAGGCCCCAAGCCCAGGGAACCCTCTATTTTGACCGCGTGGAATTGGAATAAGGTAGTTGCGAGCCGCTGTTTATAACCGTTTAGCGGTGGATAGTCCATGGACATATCTGTCGTGGTTCCGTGTTTTGACGAAGCCAAAAATATCCTTTTATTATACAAACGCCTGAAATCTGCAATGGATCACCTGTCCCAGGAGTATGAGATCATATTCGTAGATGACGGAAGCCGTGATGAGACCCTTTCGGCCATGAAGGAAGTAAAGGGTCAGGACAATCATATAAAGATCGTGGAACTCAATAAAAATTACGGGAAAGATGCTGCATTGGAAGCGGGTTTTAAATTGGCCGAAGGCCAAATCATTGTTACCATTGATTCGGATTTACAGAATTATCCCGAAGACATCCCTTTGTTATTGGATAAGCTAAAACTTTGCGACGCAATCATCGGCTGGAGAAAGGAAAGATATGATCATTTTCTTAAGATTATATCCTCGCGTATCGCGAATGCCTTCAAGAACAGCCTCCTTAGTGAGGATTTGCATGACGCTGGATGCGGATTGCGCGCCTTCAGGAGAGAGTGCCTAAAGGAATTGGGAAGTTTTCATTTATTTGACCTGTTTCTTATGTCCATGTTTAAGATCAAAGGTTTTAAGGTCACAGAGATTATCGTCAGGCACGCGCCGCGTGAACAGGGCCACTCCAAGTTCAATATCCGCAATCGACTATTCCGCAATGGCGCAGCCCTCATGAAGGTCTGGTGGCTCAAGCGCTGTGAAGCAGGCAAGGTCACCTAAACCTTCAAATTAAAAATTTTTCATGCCTATTTCCATTGCCTTGTTGAATCATTTTTCCGAAATCATCAAAGAGAGACGCTACGACAGGCCCCGTTACCCTGACCCGCGCCTAGGAGCGCTTTTTTCCTATTTGCAGGAATTTAATAAAGAATGTCATGTGATTGATGCCAGGCTGGAAAGGCTTCCTTTAAACAAGGTCGTCAGGAGGCTTGAGTCTCTCAGGCCTTCTGCCATAGGTTTTACAGCTTACACCCATGAAATAGAAAGCGTGGCAGCTGAGGCAAACATAATCAAGGAAAGATTTCCGGGCGTCAAACTGATCATTGGAGGCGCACACGCCAATGCCCTGCCTGAAAAGGTGCTTTCTGAATTTAGCGTGTTCGATATCTCGGTATTTGGCGAAGGGGAACAGGCCTTACTCCATTTGATGAAAAATAAGTTTGAAGATTTAAGCGGCGTTCCCTCCATAGCCTACAGAAAGAATGACGCCATTATCATGAATAAGCCGGATTCTCCATTGAATATGGATGAATTCCCCATTTCAGACTGGAGAAGATTCCCCCGGGCTACCTATTATCCTCTCTTCACTTCCCGGGGCTGCCCCTACCAGTGTATTTTCTGTTCCAGGCCCTTTGGCTCAAGAATAAGATACAGACCCATTGGTTCTGTTCTGGAAGAGATGAGGCAGATAAAGAAGCTGTATAACCCCAGGTATATCTTTATCTGGGACGAAAATTTTTGCTCTGATAAACAGAGGTCGCTGGAGTTGTTAAACAGCATGAGGCATGATTTTGTCCTTAAAGATTTAAAATGGTTTTGCCAGACGCACGTCAACAACCTGGATTATGAGGTGGTCCAGGCGATGAAAAGGTCTGGCTGCGTGAGGGTCGGTATTGGTATAGAATCAGGCAATGAAGATATGCTTCAGCGAATCCGCAAAGGCGCAACCAAGGAAAGGATTATCCAGGTCGTGCGTTGGATCAAACAGGCCGGCATCCCCTTTGAGGGGTATTTTCTGCTTGGTCTCCCCTTTGAAAATCAAAAGTCTTGCAGAGAAACCATAGATTTTGCGGTTAATCTCAATCCTGACTTCCCTGTTTTTGGCATTGTCGTTCCCTACCCAGGCACAGAGCTCTATAATCTTGCTCAAAAAGGAGAGGGCAATTATAGGATCATTTCAAATAAGTGGAGCGATTACAATAAGATCATGGGGAATACCATGGAATTGGAGGGTTTCTCCAGGAGAGAATTAGAGCTCTTTCAATTTTATGGTTACGCGAGCGTTTTATTTAAAAATTTGCGGTTCTTGGATATTTTGAGGTTTCTCCTCCAGTACTTTAATGACATCCTAAGTTGGATCGGCCATTTTTTCTTAAGAGGCAAGCATCATAGTTAAATTTTACAAACAGAGAGGCCTTTACGGATGCGAGCTGCAGTATATTATAGCAACCGAGATCTCAGGGTGCAGGAGGCGCCTACTCCCAAGATAGGAGCGGGTGAGCTGCTGATACGCGTTGAGGCCAGTGGCATCTGCGGTAGTGACGTGATGGAGTGGTACCGTAAGGATCGCGTGCCCTTGATCCTGGGCCATGAGGTTGCTGGCGTTATTGAAGAGGCGGGTGAGGGTGTGAGATACAAAAAAGGCCTTCGCGTGGCCTTGAGCCATCATGTGCCGTGTGGCAGTTGCCATTACTGTATGAGCGGTCATGAAACTACCTGCGAGACACTCCGTAAGACAAATTTTGACCCAGGTGGCTTCTGTGAATATTTACGGCTTCCTAAGATAAATGTGGATTCTGGAGTCTTTCCGCTGCCTGAATCCGTAACATTTGAAGAGGCTACTTTTGTTGAACCTCTGGCTTGTGTTTTAAGGGGCCAGCGCCAGACGGGTTTTAAGCCAGGAAAAAGCATTTTAGTGATCGGTTCTGGCATTGCCGGGCTTTTGCATATCCATTTAGCTCGTGTTTCGGGAGCAGGAGCTGTCTTTGCCACGGATATTTCTGAATACCGACTCAGCCAGGCTAAGAGATTTGGTGCTCAAAAGACCTGGTTTGCCAAGGTGTATTCACCTGTGGGGTTACGTCAGTCAAATAATGGCCAACTGGCTGATATTGTTATTGTTACGACAGGGGCGCTCCCAGCCATTCAGCAGGCTATCTCTTCTGTGGAGCGGGGAGGAAGCATTCTCTTCTTTGCGCCTACTGAGAAAGACCTTAATGTCCCTATACCCTTTAATGACCTGTTCTGGAGAACAGAGATAACTCTGACCAGCTCTTATGCAGGAAGTCCTCAAGATTATCAGCAGGCGCTGGAACTAATTGCGCAAAAAAAATTGCAACTTGCTGATATGGTTACACATAGGTTAAAACTGGATGAGATTGGGGAAGGTTTCAGGCTAGTCCAAGAGGCCAGGGAGTCTATTAAAGTTATTATCTATCCTCATAAATAGAAAGGAGTTAGCTATGGATTGGGGAATGCAAAACCGTTTAAGCCGCTTAATACAAGGAGATGGTCGTTGCTTTTTTATGCCCATTGACCATGGTTATTTTCAAGGCCCAACCTCCTGTTTAGAGAAACCAGGAGAAACAATCAAGCCGTTATTAGCCTATTGCGATGCCCTGTTTGTGACACGTGGAGTGCTGCGCCATTGCGTAGATGCAACTCACTCCAAGCCCATTATTTTGCGGGTTTCAGGAGGTACCAGCATGGTTGGTGAGGATTTGACTAATGAGGGGATCACCACTTCTATAGAGGAGATTATTCGCCTAAATGCTTCTGCTGTAGGCACTTCTGTATTTGTGGGTAGTAAGTATGAAAAGCAGACCTTGCTGAACCTATCCAGGCTGGTAAACGATTGCGAAGAGTACGGGATACCAGTGATGGCTGTAACAGCTGTGGGCAAAGAGTTGGAGAAACGGGATGCACGTTACCTGGCTTTAAGCTGTCGTATCTGTGCAGAGCTAGGCGCAAGGGTGGTCAAAACCTATTGGTGTGCAGAGTTTGAAAAGGTGGTAGAAGGCTGTCCAGTTCCTGTGGTGATAGCCGGAGGCCCCAAATGCGAAACAGAGAAAGAGGTATTTGAATTTATCTATGACGGCTTACAAAAGGGCGCTATCGGCATCAATTTAGGCCGTAATGTCTGGCAAAACAAGCATCCAGTGGCTATGGCCAGGGCCCTTGAGGCGCTTATTCATGAGAAAGCTACTGTAAAAAAAGCCCAAGAGTTATTTAATGACTTAAAGTCCTCCCAGTAATACATAACTCTTTATCAAGCCTAAAGTTTTATCTCTAAAAAAATCCTTGACACACCTACATTTTCTTGTCATAATATGAAAAAATTTAAATAGTAAAATTTTACTATATTCATCATTCATTTTTATGAATTTCGCTCAGCTTTTAAAGTCGCAAGCCAAAAAATTATCTGATAAACCTGCCGTTATTTTCAAAGAGCAAAATATCTCTTTTATTCAATTCAAAGACACAACTTTTCAATTAGCCAATGGATTAATAAATTTAGGTATAAAAAAGGGTGATAAAGTGGCCATATACCTGCCTAATTGGCCAGAGTATATTTATAGCTATGCAGCTATCTGGTGTCTGGGGGCTACGGCCGTGCCTCTAGATTTTATGCTCACTGAAGAAGAGCTGATATCCTGTCTAACTCACTCCGAGGCAAAAATATTAATTGCTAAATCAAGGCCAAACCACAACCTTGCCAAAATTAAAGAAAGCTGCCCCTGTCTTAAACAAATTATCCTGCTGAATGAAAAAATAAATCCATTTTTGTCTTTTGAGGAATTGATAGAAAAAAACAAAAAGCAATTTATACCTTTGACAGTGCCTAATCATGATTATGCCTGCATCTTTTATACTTCAGGTACGACTGGAAGACCCAAGGGAGTACTGTGTAATTATCTTCAAATAGCTGCGCCCGCCAGGGCAATGGCGTACTTTGCCGGTTTAAACAAAAAGGACACTGCCTTGTGTGCGTTACCCTTTTCGCATTTGGGGGGGTTAGTTTTTATTCAGGGGATATTATTTTTGGGAACTACAGTGGTGCTTATGGACCGCTTCGTCCCTATAGAGTTTTTGAAGAATATTCAAAGATATAAAGTGAGCTGTTTATGGTTAGTCCCTTCAATGTATTATGCCATTCTGCAGTTAAAAGAATTTGAGAGTTTTGATTTATCGAGTCTTAAGTGGATTGATAGTTTCGGAGCTCCCAGTTCTGCTGATCAATTGCGTAGATTCCATCAGTATTGTCCTCAGGCTATTTTTTACCATGGTTGGGGCATGACCGAGACCCAGGGCCCGACGATAGTTACTCCCCGCGATTCACAAAAGATAGAAAGCATAGGGTTAGCCGCTCCCTGGGTAGAGATAAAAATTTTTGATGACAATGATCAGGAAGTAGCCGTTGGCCAGATTGGAGAAATAGTTGTACGTAGCTGGATAGTTACCGACGGTTATTACAAGGATCCTGAGGCAACGGCCTTGGCTAAACGCAACGGTTGGTTCCATACCGGAGACCTGGGCCGGTTTGATGACGAGAGTTACATTTACATCTGTGGCAGGAAGAAAGAGATGATCAAGGTTGCAGGAGAGATCGTGTTTGAGCCGGAAGTAGAGTCAGCCATCCACAAACACCCGCAAATCGCTGAGGTCGCTGTCATCGGCGTAGCGGATAAGTTAAGGGGAGAGGTTCCTAAAGCGGTAGTGGTATTAAAAGAAAACAGCACCCTGAGCGAAGAGGATTTGCGTTATTTCCTGCGCCAGCACCTGGCTCATTTCAAGATCCCCCATTATTTTGAATTCAGGTCTGTTCTTCCCAAAAACAGGGCAGGAAAAGTCGATAAGGAGGGCTTAAGGAAGCAAGAGGTGGGCGCGTGAGAAAATTCCTTTACTGGTTCAGCCACGGGCTTATCCGTTACCGGTTAGGATTTCTCTCATTATGCCTTCTCATTAGTCTATTCTTTTTTTACCAGCTAAAAGACCTTTCCTTTAACACGAACCTCGGGGATTTCTATCCCCTGAAACATCCATACCTGAAGATTCAAAATCAACTGAATAAGATATTCGGTGGCCTGAATCAGGTTTCTATTGCCATTGAAGTCAAGGATGGCACGATTTTGAATCCCGTTACTTTAGATAAGACCTGGCAGATCACCAACGATCTTTATCTGACCGAAGGCATCAATGCAGGCCGCGTTGTTTCTCTCTCGGCGCGCAAGGTCAAACATGTGGAGGCTAACGAAGAGGGTTTTAAGACCACTTGGCTGATGCATGACCCGCCCAAGAGCGTAGCGGAGCTGGAAACCTTAAAGCAAAGGATTATCAGAAACCCCATGGTGTATGGCCCTATGGTCTCAGAAGATTTTAAGGCGACCCTGATTCAGGCGGATTTTGAATCCGACGTCTCCTCCCGAAAGATATTCAATATTCTGCAGGACATAAAGAAAAAGTATGAAGACGAAAACAATCGCATTTATATTGCGGGCCAACCCGTGCTGCAGGGGTGGCTGGATTTTTATCTGCGTAAGATGAGCACCCTTTTTCTCATGACGCTTATAGTCATGTCCTGGGTTTTGTTCAATGCCTTTAAATCCAAACGCGGGGTATTCCTACCCCTTGCCTCTGCTTTTATGGCTACACTTTGGGGATTAGGCATGACTGCCCTCTTTGGTTATAAACTCACTCCCGCAACGGTCCTGGCGCCCTTTCTTGTCTTTGCTTTAGGGACAAGTCACTCCGTACAGTTCATCAAGCGTTATTACGAGTATATGAGTAAACACAAACGCAATTCCAAAATGGCGGCCATTAAAATCACCCGTAATTTATTTATCCCGGCGTTTACAGGGTTGTTAACAGACGGGATTGCGCCCTTTACCTTGTTTTTTGTCCCTTTGGGGATGGTCAAGAGCCTGGCAGTAGCTATCGGTTTTGGGATCCTGAGCATATTTTTTAGCACCATTATTTTAGTGCCGAATCTTCTTTCTTTTATGAAACCGCCCAAACGCCTTGAGGTGATTAAGGAAGAAAGGACCACCCTTACCAACAGGGCATTGGGTTATTTTGCGAAATTAGCAGTGCACAAGCGTTCGCGTTGGACAGTGATCGCCTCGTTTTTCGTCCTTACCTTTATTTCTCTCTGGGGGGCGAGCCGCTTAGAGGTAGGAGATAAGCAACCAGGCACGTCATTGCTTTATTCCCACAGTCCCTATAACAAGGCAGAAAAATTTATCAGCGAAAAGTTTGCCACCTCTGACCCTTACTACATATTCGTGGAAGGTAAAAGAGAAGATGCGCTTTACAGCACGCAAGTCCTAAGAGAGATGGACAGCCTCCAGCGTCATTTGGAAAAGGAAGTCAAGGGTGTGGGCAGGACCCTTTCTCTTGTTGAATACATCAAGGGAATGAATATGGCTATGTTTAGTGGCAGGCGCGAGGCCTTTAAAATCCCCCAGACAGATCGCACGGTTGCAGAATACATATTTTTGTATTCCTTAACCGGATTTCCCGGAGATTTTGACCCTGTGGCCAATCCCAATTATCAATATGCCAACATCAAGGTGGACTTGCGTGACCATAAGGCTTCCACCATCCGTGAAGCGCTGGATAAGACAGGTGCCTGGATTCGGGAACACCACAAAGCCGAAGACGTAGAATTTTCCTATGCCGGAGGGACCATTGGGATGCTGGCAGCTGTGAATGATACGGTACGGCCCATGTTAAGCCTCAACTCCCTGGGTACGGCGAGCCTGGTGTTGTTGTGTCTGGTCATTGCCTACGGCTGGGTTTTGGGAACAGGGATTCTGTTTCTGCCTTTGATATTCAGAACCGTGTTGCTATTCGGGATATTGGGTTTTTTAAGGATAGGCCTGACAGCAGAGATTATTCCGGTGGTAGCCTTAGGCATTGGATTTGGCGATGACTTTGGCATCTATATCGTCTCCCGGGTGATGGATGAATTACAGGAGAGGGGTGGGGCTTTGTCTCATGCACTTATTGAGGCCATGTCAACTTCAGGTAAGGCTGTATTCTTTACCGGCTTAAGCCTGGCTATAGGTATTGCCACCTGGATATTCTCTCCTATTCTGATGCAGGCAAGGTTGGGAGCGCTTTTGAGTTTTTTAATTTTATTCAATGCTATCGGCACGTTGATTGTGTTGCCTTCGATGCTGATGACCCTTAAGCCGAAGCTTTTAAAACGTTAGAAAAGGAAGGAAAGTATCCCTCGCGCCCAACAAGAGAGAGCGGCGCGCTCGGGATATCAATTTTCATACCCGTAGAACGCGGGAAAATTGAAGGAGGGTTGAAGGATGAGGAAACTGATTTTGTGTTTAGTGGCAACAAGCTTGTTTTTTGGTTATGCGGCTGCCCAGGACCTTGAGTATTTTAAGGTGCATAAGCCTAAAGAGGGCATGACAGCGGATGAGATTATGCAGATCAAGTATTTCAATAAATACTCACTTTTTGCCAAAGACTACGAATCCATCGGAGATGTGGTATTTATTGAGAAGGACGGCTCAAAAAGGAACCGTAGGTTCCTGCGTCAAAGGATCATTTTAGGAAGGAAGTCTGATGACGTATCCTACAAAGACTTGGTCATGTTTACGCAGCCGACCTCTGTCAAGGGATTGGCTACCATGACCTGGAACTATATGAAACCCACGCGTGACCAGGATGTCTGGCTGTGGCTGCCTTCCCTAAGAAAGATCCGTAAGGTCTCCGCAGGCCAAGCCGACGATTCTTTTATGGGTGGGGATTTTACGGTTGAGGAGATCACCACGCGCCGCTTTACGGATGAAACGTATAAGTTGCTGGGAGAGGAGATTTTTAAGGGTTACACCTCCTTTTTTGACGGCAAGGTGTTTCATAAGGATGAGCCTTGTTATGTCATCGAGTGCACTCCGAAAAGAAAACCTTGGTATTACTCTAAGAGAATCACCTATGTTTCCAAAAATTTTGGCGGAAACATGCTGGATGAGATTTATGATCCGAACGCAAAATTGGTACGAACGCTTTTTCGAGGCTGGATTATCATAGATGTCAACGGCAAAAAGTACCCGGCTCAGAACAGGGTGGAAGGGGATGACCTGCGCACAGGCCACAGGACAGCCATACTTTTTGATGATATAAAATTTGACCAGGGCCTAAAAGAGGATATCTTCACACAAAAGACGCTGATGAGGCAGAGATGGTGAAAAATGATTACGCAGATTATAAAATGCGATTACACAGATTAAACGAGGAGGGGGTAGATGAGATTTAAGCCCAGAATTGTTTTATTAGTAATGATGGTTTGGCTGCTTTGTCTGTCAACAGCTCAGGCGGCGCTTGAGATCGAAAGAGGCCCTATTTACGGTTTGTTAAAAAAGGCGCTTCCTTTTGAGAACCTGGAGTTAGCAGGGTACTTAAAGAACGAGACAGCCCTGCGTTTAGCTCACGGATTGGACGAGTTCATGAAGGAGTCTAATATCGTGCAGCTGGAAGCAGAATACACGTTTAATGAGAACGTGCAGTTTTTTACAATTTTGAGGTGGTTTTACGATGCGGTGTATGATTTGGAGAGTAGATACGACAATGATCCTAAGTGGGAATCCAAGACTAATCAAAAACTGAAGCACCCTGAAAAACTGCAATGGTTAAGAGAATGTTACATTGATTTTCTATCGGACAATCTGGATATCCGCGCGGGAAAGCAGCAGGTGGTTTGGGGTACGGCAGATGGCGTGAGAATCCTGGATATCATCAATCCCCTGGATTACCGCGAATTGACAAAGGATTATATTGACTCGCGCCTGCCCCTTTGGATGCTTAATGCCGAAGGAAAGATTCTTTTGAATGGCCATTTACAGCTTTTGTTAATACCTGATTATGAACCAAACTATTATCCGCCGGCAGGTGCACCTTTTACTTTAAGGGCAGTCAGGTTGTCTGGAGAATACAAAGGTTGGTTTGCGCTGGCGGCAGATCATCGAAGGCCAGGGCTTTGAATACACCTTGAATTATCTGCATGCCTATGATTTTGCCTCTTCCGCGTACACAGCTTTTGTACCTCCGGCGAGTGTTTTTGTTACGCGCCGTGCAGAAGGAATCGATGTCTTTGGTGGAACCTTCTCAAAAACTATTACAGAAGGTATCGTTGTGCCAGGATTAGGCAAGGGTTGGACCTTAAGAGGAGAGCTTGCCTACATAAAAGGCGGAGCCATGAATTTCGGAACAGATGCCAATATTCAGGGAACCGTGGATGTTGACCAATGTAATTATGTCTTGGGGTTCGACAGGGCCTTTTTTACAAACCTGATGTTTAGTTTTCAGTTTATCCAGATGTGGGCTATCGCTACCGAAGATTATGACAAAAGCCAGTATACCCTGCTCCACGGCGCCACCCGCGGTCCGCTGGATAAATGCGAAACGATGCTCACTCTTTTGGTAGGTACGGATTTTTGGCACGAAAGGTTAAAACCCCAAGTGCTCATCATTTACGGTGATGATAATGACTGGCGCATCAGTCCTAAAGTCAGCTATGAGATTAATGACCAGTGGTTGGCTACCGTGGGCTTGCACATCTTTGAGGGCAAGGAACAGCATCTAAGCGGCCAATTCGATAAGAATGACCAAATCTTCTTTGAACTGAAATACACTTTTTAATTTAAGTCGTTTTCTATCAAGGCAGGGACATCTTGAGAGTCAAAAGCTTAAAGGGTGTCCCTTGCTGTTTGTGGTATAATGTAGTTAGTTTTTAGTACGAAGTACGAAGTTTGAAGTAAAACCTGTAGAATGGTTCAAAAAGGAGTTGGCATGGAGAAAAAGGAATGGCAGGAGTATTCGGAAATTTTCAAGGAGCTTCTGGGTTTGGAATACAGTCCTGTAGCGCTGAATTGCTTGAAGGAGCCGGCTATAGAAAGCGATGAGAAAAAATTACGCATATGCCGCACTATTCTAGATGCTGGAAAAGGTGCGACGCTACAGATTAGTCGAAACAATAACGCCTGTTTTGGCGCTAGCTGGCATCTGGGATTTCAAGAGATGAAAGACCCCAAGGTCCAGGCAATGGTGAAGAAGTTCGTTGTTGAAGGGGAGAAGCTTTTCTGTTCCTATCCTGCGCTGGATAAGCTCATTTCCCAGATGGAGCCGCCTCCGGATAATACCCGATCCTTTTTCTTGCTGTCGCCCATGGAAAAGGCAAATGTCCAGCCTCAACTGGTTATTTTTGTGGTGAACCCTGAAGCGGCATGTCGCTTACTGACTTTCGTTACTTTTCTTGACGGCGTGATGCCAAAGATTAAAATCGGAGGCCCTATCTGTCGTCTGGGCATAATTTATCCTTTAGTCACAGGAGAGGTTAACTTGTCTTTCTATGATTATACGGCAAGAAAGATGTGCAATGTGGAGAAGGATAAGTTGATCATTTCGATTCCCTATGTAAAGATACCTCCTATCATTGAGAGTATAGATAAATGTTCGGCAGGACGCGCCAAAATAGAATTCCCCGCTGAATTCCGCGAATTTCTGCAAAAGAGGCTTTCTCCCTCAAAGCCTTGATGGGCTAAAGAGCAATGAGAGATTTAAAAGATTTTAACCTTTGTGAGTTGGAGACTCTTCTCCAAGATTGGGGATTCCCAGTTTTCCATGCTCATCAGATTTTTGTTTGGCTGTATCAAAAAAAAGCTTCAGATTTTAACTCCATGAGCGACCTGCCTTTGGATTTAAGGAAGAAACTAAAGGAAAATTTTTATATTCAGGGGTTGAGGGTAGCAGAGAAGAGGATTTCTAAGGACAAAACAGAGAAGTTTGTTTTCAAGTTATGGGATAAGCACTTTATTGAATCTGTCCTTATCCCCACAAAGACAAGGATAACGGTTTGCCTCTCCAGTCAGGTGGGTTGTAAATTTGCCTGTCGTTTTTGTGCCAGCGGCTTGAAGGGCTTCAAAAGAGATTTATCCGTTGGAGAGATTATGGAGCAGGTTTTAACCTTAAGAAATAATTCATCCGGTCAAAAAGTGACTCATATTGTCTTTATGGGCACAGGTGAACCACTGGATAATTATGACAGGGTGTTAAAAGCCATCCGCATCATCAATTCGGATTACAGTTTTCATATCGGCGCAAGACGCATTACCATATCCACCTGCGGGATAATCCCCGGGATAAAAAGATTGGCTCAGGAGGGTTTGCAGTTAGAACTGTCCGTATCTCTACATGCAGCAGAAGATTCCTCGCGCACGCGCTTAATGCCCATTAACAAAAAATACCCTTTAAAAGAACTCATACTTGCGTGCGAAGAGTACATCAAGAGGACAGGCCGCCAGATTACCTTTGAATATATCCTGATGAAGGGAATAAATTCGGATTTGCAAAATGCTCAAAAGTTAAGTAAAATATTAAAGAGTGTAAGGCCCTGTAAGGTCAATTTGATACCCTCTAATTCCATAGAAGAACTTAAAATAGGACCTCCTGAACGAGTCAAGATTAATCTGTTTAGAAATTATCTTTTTAAAGAGAATATCCCGGTGACGGTTCGCAAAGGGCGCGGAGAGGATATCGAGGCCGCGTGCGGACAATTGAGGTTAAGGCATGAAAAGTAGTTCAAAGTTAGTAAAAATTCTTTGCTGTTTTGCGTTGCTAGCTTTAGCTGGTTGCGCGAAGAGGGAGATTAAAAATATCGATTCCAAGGGTGAAAACATCATCTGTTTTGGAGACAGCCTTACGTTTGGTTACGGGGTGAATCCGGGAGAAGATTATCCCACGAATTTGGCCAAGCTCCTTCGTAAGCCCGTAATCAATGCAGGAGTAGATGGAGATACTACCACCACGGCCCTGGGACGTCTTCAAGCCGACGTGCTGGATAAAAATCCGCGCCTGGTTATCCTTGAGTTTGGAGGAAACGATTTTTTAAAAAGGGTGCCTCAAGAGGAGACCATCAGGAACTTAAGCAAGATGGTGGATTTGGTACAGGGAAGGGGCGCCATGGTGGCTATCGTAGATATCAGCGCAGGGATATTTTTTTCAGAGTATCGCAAAATGTACAAAAAACTGGCCGAAGAGGCTGGTTGTATATTTGTTCCTCGCATTTTAAGCGGCATCATCACCAATCCATCCATGAAGAGCGACTTTTTGCACCCTAATGCGGACGGTTACAAGATTATCGCCTACCGGGTCTTGTTTGCCATCAGGCCTTATCTTAGATAAAACCACTTTTTCGCTCATCGGTTTTTGAGACCGACGTGTATGCCATTCCACCACTTCGGCAATAATTGGTTGACGGAAGGTATTTTATAGTCTAAAATAGCAAAGGTCAATAGATAAAATTTTCGGGGCCGTAGCGCAGCTGGGAGCGCGTTTGACTGGCAGTCAAAAGGTCGGGGGTTCAACTCCCCCCGGCTCCACCAAAATAGAGGATGGATATAATCCATCCTCTATTTTAATTATATATGTCTAGCGAATGGCCTGGCTTGATTTCGAACTCGTTAACTATAACCTTGACGATGAAATTTAAGAGGAGTATAATTATTTAATTATGCTTTTGGGAGTGCATATTTCCGGTCAGCGCAGGATCGCCGATACCATTGAATACGCCCACAAGTTAGGCTGTAATACGATGCAGATATTTTCGCGCAGCCCACAGCGCTGGCGGGATAAGTTCTTAGATAATAAGGAGATAGAGGAATTCAACCGCAGGCGAGAGCGATTCAAGATCCACCCACTCTTTATCCATATCCCTTATTTGATCAATCTTGCCTCGCCTGATCCCAGGCTTTATAATGCCTCTATCGAGGCTTATATCGAAGACATCTTAGAAGCCAGCGTCTTAAACATGGATTATATCGTCACCCACATGGGCAGCCACAAGGATACTTCTGAGGAAGAGGGGCTCGAACGGTTGATCAACGCTTTTAATAATATTTTAGAAAAAACCAAGCATGTCCGCGTGGGGATCTTATTGGAGAATACCTCTGGTTCTGGCTCTTGGCTTGGTTATAAATTTAGCCACCAAAGGACGATCCTAGAGAATTTAAAGCATAAAGAGCGCGTCGGCCTTTGTTTTGATACAGCCCATGCGTATTTAGCCGGATATAATATCGCTACAAAAGAGGGATTAGAAGATACTCTTAGCGAAATAGACAGAATGGTGGGTGTTAGGCTTATCAAACTCATTCATCTGAACGACGCCCGGGATAAGTTGGGTTCGCATCATGATCGACACGAGAATATCGGCAAAGGCTATATCGGTATGGAGGGGATGAGAAGGATCGTTAACCACCCACGGTTAAGAGACCTTCCCTTTATCTTAGAAACACCTAAGAGCATCGATGATAAGTTCGACATCATGAATTTAAAGACGGTCAGACGCCTGCGAATGGTAGCGTAACGTAACCTTATGGTTTATAAATTATTATTGGTTGATGATGATAAAGAGATTGTGGAGACGTTGAAGAGCCGGCTCATCAAAGAAGGCTATCAGGTGGTAGTGGCATTTGACGGCGAAGAGGCCATAGTTAAGGTCAAAGAGGAAAACCCTGACGTTATTCTTTTAGACCTTATGATGCCCAAGCTTAACGGGTTTGAAGTCTTAAAGCATATTCGGGAGAATTTCAAGGATAAATGGAGGCCGATCATCATCATCAGTGCCACGGGAGAATTGGATGCCGTCAAAAAGTCTTACAGCATGGAGGCAGACCACTACTTAAGTAAACCAGTCAGCATGGATAATATCTTACGCGGTATCAGAACCATGATTTCCCTTATACCTGCGAGAAAAGAGATATGAGATACCCTTTTAAGAAAATAGAAGAGAAATGGCAGAGGGCCTGGGAGAAGGAGAAAAACTTTTGCGTCCGTTATGAACCCAGCCGGAAGAAGTATTATCTTTTGGAGATGTTTCCCTATCCATCGGGAAAAATCCATATGGGCCATGTGAGAAACTACACTATCGCGGATGTGGCTGCCCGTTTTAAGATGATGCATGGCTTCCTTGTACTGCATCCCATGGGGTTTGATGCCTTTGGTCAACCTGCGGAGAACGCAGCCATAAAAAATAAAACCAGGCCTGATACTTGGACTGAGAGATGTATCGATGAGATGAGACAGGAACTCAAAAAAATGGGTTTCTCCTATGATTGGGAGCGGGAGATAGCCACTTGCGACAGGAGTTATTACAAATGGAATCAGTGGATATTCTTAAAGATGCTGGAGAGGGGTCTGGCTTATAAAAAAACCTCATCTGTAAATTGGTGCCCCCAGTGTGAGACGACGTTAGCTAATGAAGAAGTCATTGGAGAGGCCTGCTGGAGGTGTCAGACACAGGTCGAGCAGCGGGATTTGGAGCAATGGTATTTAAAGATAACCGCGTATAAGGAGCGCCTCTTAGAGGACCTTAAACAACTCACTGACTGGCCGGAAAGAGTCATCACCATGCAGACCAATTGGATCGGCAGGAGCCAGGGAGTTAAGATATTCTTTCGCTTGAAAGATAGGGATACTATCATTCCTGTTTTTACCACGCGCGTGGATACGATCTTTGGGGCCACATACATCGTCTTAGCTCCGGAACATCCTTTGGTCAAAGATATGATCAGGGGCAAACCTCAGGAGAAAGAGGTTTTAAGATTCTTGGATAAGGTCACAAAAGTGAGCAAGGTTGTGCGCCAGGCCACTGACGTAAAGAAAGAGGGTGTTTTTACCGGCTGTTTTGCCGTCAATCCTGTGAATCAGGAAGAGGTACCTGTCTGGGTGGCTGACTACGTGTTAATGGAGTATGGAACAGGTGCGATCATGGCTGTACCCACGCATGACCAGAGGGATTTTCTGTTTGCCAAAGAACACGGTTTGCCAATGTGCATAGTGATTCAGGCCATCGACCATCGACCATCTACCATCGACCAAATGACTGAGGCTTACGAAGGAGACGGGATACAGGTCAACTCAGGACAGTTTGATGGTCTGCCTAATCAGGAAGCTAAAAAAAAGATGGCCGAGTGGATGCAGGAGACAGGAATAGGTGCAATCGAAACCCATTGGCGTCTTAGGGACTGGCTTGTTTCGCGCCAGAGATATTGGGGAACGCCTATTCCAATTATCTATTGCTCAAAATGCGGAATTATCCCTGTGCCTTATGAGGATTTGCCTGTCGAACTACCGAAAGACGCGCCCTTTACAGGAGAAGGGGGCAGTCCTTTAGGAAAGGTTAAGAAGTTCGTAGAGGTAAAATGCCCGAAATGTAAAGGCCTAAGCCGTCGCGAAACAGACACCATGACCACTTTTTTTGATTCCTCCTGGTATTTTTTAAGATTCTGCTCTCCGCGCTTTGACCAGGCCCCTTTTGACCAGAAGGAAGCCCGTTACTGGATGCCTGTGGATCAATATATCGGCGGGATAGAGCATGCCATCCTGCATTTATTGTATTCGCGCTTTTTTACCAAATTCTTTAAGGATTTGGGGATGAGCGAGTTTGACGAGCCATTTCAGCGGCTCTTGACACAGGGGATGGTTTTAAAAGACGGCCAGGTGATGTCCAAGTCTTTGGGTAATATTGTGGACCCGGATTCTATTATCCGAGAGTTTGGCGCAGATTCTTTGAGATTATTTATCCTGTTTGCTGCTCCTCCTGAAACGGAATTGGAATGGGAGGAGCGGGGGTTAGAAGGTGCCTTCAGGTTTTTAAACCGGGTCTGGCGTATTCAGGAAAACTTGAAGGAAAAAGCTGATACGGCCTTGGTGAGGGCGCTCCATAAGACTATAAAAAAAGTTACCGAAGATATTGAGGCCTTTAAATTCAATACGGCCATAGCCAGCATCATGGAGCTGACAAATGCGATTTACCAGCTGGGAGCAGATAAAGAGGTTTTTAAGACCCTAATCCTGCTGCTTAGCCCCTTTGTGCCGCATTTTGCAGAAGAACTTTGGCAGATTATGGGGCAAAAGGAGAGTGTCATTAAGCAGGATTGGCCGAAGTTTGACCCGCGTCTTTTAATAGAAGAGACCATTACCATTGTTATCCAGGTGAACGGTAAATTGCGTTCCAAAATAGATGTGCCTGCCGATGTCACGGAAGATAAGCTAAGAGAATTAGTTCTTCATGATAAGAAGTTAGCCCCTTGGATTCAGAATAAGCCCATCAAAAACTTCATCTTCGTACCCCAGAAGCTCGTCAACCTCGTCCTCTAACCTTAAAAACGTTTCTAATTTTGTTCTCAAAGCGTTTCTAATTTTGTGCTCAAACCTGCTTTTCTGATTATTCTCAAAACGTTTCTACCTTTATTCTCAAAGCAGTTTTCCGATTAAATTTAGAAACGTTTTCCGATTGGATTTAGAAGCGTTTTTAAAGGTTTTAAAAAAGGGTGTTAGATTTGGCGTTCTCAGGCGTCTATTAGAATGGGAGTTAGATTTATGTTGCCATTGACTAAGCAGGAACGTCAGGTCATTTTGTTTCTGGCTGCCGTGGCCCTCCTGGGGCATGGCATTCGCTTTCTCAAATACCATCACTCCGATAAAAAAATCGTCGCTTATTTTTTTACAGAAGATTTGGGCAAGGTCAACCTCAATACAGCCTCTAAAGAACTGCTGATGAGCGTATCTGGCATAGGACCTGTATTGGCCAGCCGTATCATTGAATATCGGCAGGAAAATAAAGGCTTTGGCAGCATAAGCGAATTAAAAAATATAAAAGGGATAAACGCTCATCGTTTTGAATTGATAAAGGAACATGTAATTATAAAGCAATGAAGAGGCCCTTGGTCAGCCTGGCTATTCTTTATGCCCTGGGAATCTTTTTCTTCCGCAAAATAACAGTACCCATATCGACTCTTTACGTCCTTTCCGTCACCCTCCTGATGCTCTGCCTTCTTTCTACAAAAAAACAGCGGATCTTTAATATTTTTTTATCTTTTTTTATCTTTTTCTTGGGAGCCGTAGCCTTAAAGAACACCCAGGTCTTAAGCCATAGTCATGTATCTCAATTTGTCCGTTCAAAAGATAATCCTTATATCATCAAGGGCTGGATTGCGAACCAGCCTTTTTCTGATAACCATAAAACCTCATTTGTATTAAGGACAGAAGTGATAAAATCCGGGGAGCACAGCTATTCCTGCGAGGGCAATATTCTTGTGCAATTAAAGGGTCGCAAGGACTTGTTTTATGGAGAGGAATTGATCCTGCGGGGCCAATTATATAGGCCTTTTGGCGGCTTTAGCGCTTCTGGTAGGAGTTACAGAGATTATTTATATGATCGGGACGTCCGTTTGATGATGAAGGTAAAAACAGAGGCAGATCTCATCCGCTTGCATAAAACAAGGGGTTTTATGCCTAGACGATTTGCGCTTTGGCTTAAGGGAAGAATGGAGAAGGTCCTTTTTCGCCACACCTCCTCCTTGACGCAAGGTGTCCTTGGTGCGGTGATCTTAGGAGATAAGAAACGAGTGCCCCGGTTCTTCCATAATTCCATGATGAAGTCCGGAACCCTGCACATCCTTGTTGTAAGCGGCCTTCACGTGGGGATAGTCGGTTTTATGATTCTGTTCATTCTTAAGTTGCTGGGGTTGACCCGAAGGAGCCGTTCCTTCATAGCCATCCTAAGCCTGGTGATCTATTGTTTCATGACAGGCGTTTCCACTCCGGTTGTGCGCGCTACCATCATGGCCATCATCTTGCTTCTGGGCTCTATACTCAAAAGAGAGCCGGATATCTGCAATTCTTTAGCCTTGGCTTTTCTTTTTATTCTGCTAATCAATCCGCGCCAGTTGTTCGATGTAGGTTTTCAGCTTTCCTTTGCCTGTGTCATCTCCCTGATCTATTTTTACCCTAAGATGAGGATGCTTCTTAGAATCCAACAGATACGCTTTGCCTGCCTTAGATTTCTGCTGGATGGTGTGTTTGTTTCTTTATCCTGCTGGCTGGCGACCATGTGGTTTATCGCCCGTTACTTCAGGATGTTCTCGCCTGTAACCGTGCTGGCAAATCTTATTATAGTGCCTTTAGCCGTTTTAATGACCCTATGTGGTTTTAGTCTAATAGTAATTGGTGGCTTTTTCGCAAGTCTGGCTCCGATTCTTGCCAATACGTGTGATTTTTTGGTTGCCACCCTGGTCAGGGTAAACACTTTTCTGGTTAACTTACCTCTGGCCTTCTTTTATCTTGGTTGACAACCTCCTATATATGTGTTAAATTAATGGTTTATGAGACGTTTAATCTTATTGATACCTATAATATTCTTGGCAGTATCCTTGAAACCAGCCTATCCTTACTGGATCTGGTCTCCCAAGACACGCAAGTGGGTCAATCCTAAGAATGTCACCAAATCTACTCCCAAGGAGCAATTTGAGGTGGCCAGGTCCTTCTATGAGGGAAAACAATATGAGGAGGCCAAGAGGGAGTTTAAAAAACTGATGCGGGCCTTTCCTAAGGCGCTAGAATCAGCTGAAAGCCAGTATTATCTTGGCCTTATAGATGAAGCGCAAGGCAATCTATATGAAGCCTACTTGAATTACCAGAAACTGATCGACAAATACCCCTTTTCAGAAAGGATCCAGGAGGCTATTGAGAGGGAATATAAAATTGCAGAGGCCTTTATGGCCGGAAAGAAGCGCAAGGCTTTAGGTGTAGCCTTGCCTGTAGAACACCCTGCCATAGAAATATTCAACAAGGTCATAGAAAATTCTTCTTACGGCCCTCTGGCTCCCAAGGCCCAATACAAGTTAGGGATGGTCTTAAAGAGCCAGATGAGATATTTCGAGGCAGAGGATGTTTTTAATAAAGTTATCTCCAATTACCCTAACAGCGAGTGGGTGGAGGCATCCAAATTCCAGATTGCCGCCTGCAAGGCCGCTGTTTCGCGAGGTTCTGATTACGACCAGGGTGCTACGCAGGAGGCTAAAGAAAAGTTCGAGGAATTCTTACTGGAGCATCCGGATGCGGTCTTGTCGCGGGATGCAGAGAAAAAGATTAGTCAGCTCAGAGAGAAAGAAGCTGAAGCCAGCTTCAATACCGCCAGATTCTACGAAAAACAAAAGGCCTTTGAAGCTGCCAGGTTGTATTACAGCGAGGTGATTGATAAATATTCGGATACCCCTTGGGCAGCTATGGCGATGGAGAGATTAAAGATACTGGAGAATAGAAAATGATTTATTGCAAATGGTGCAAGTTGGGGATCCAGGTGACACAGATTATTTTTTTAAGCGCTACTATCGCTGGTTGCGGTTATACCACGCGGTCCATGATATCAGATAAGTATAGGACGATTTATGTCACTCCTTTTGAAAACAAAATAGATGTTACCCAAGAGGCCTATTCTGCCAATAGGTATAGGATCTACCGGCCTACTTTGGAAACAGATATCACCCGCAGTGTGAACAACAAATTCTTAACAGACGGGAATTTAAAGCCTATCAAGGAAGAGTCAGCTGATTTGATACTCAAGGGTGAGCTGGTGGAGTTCCGCAGAGATCCTTTAAGATACACCGAAAGTGACGAAGTCGAAGAATACCGTATCAATATCGTCGTCAACCTTGTTCTCTACGATAGAAAAGAAAATGCCCAAGTTTGGCAGGAGAATAATTTTACCGGAGATACGACCTATTTTACCACAGGCTCCCTTGCCAAATCAGAAGATACGGCCACAAACGACGCCTTAAGCGACCTGGCGCGCCGGATTGTCGAGCGCACCGTTGAGCAGTGGTAGGGCCATGGTTTATTTATTCATTGGAGATGACAGTGCCTCCAAGAATGCAAGACTTAAAGTCCTCAGACACGAGGAGCTCCAGAAGGGCACCGAGCCTTTTAATCTAGATATCCTCTATGCCCCACAATTATCCCGAAAAGACCTGCAAGAGAAGTTGATTTACCTGCCTGTCAAGAGTTCCCGAAGACTCCTGGTGATAAAAGAGGCGCAGAACTTAAAAGGCGAAGTCCAGGATTTTATTCTTGAATACATCCAAAGACCGAACAAGCAGATTACTCTTGTTTTAGATGTCAGCCAACCACAAAAATCGCAAGCCTTTATCCGTCAACTGAACAGACACGCCAAGGTTATCCGTTTCAAAGAGACGAAACCTCTGGATACCTTTACCCTGAGCCGCTCGATAGAGTTAAGAAAGCCAGACACAGCGCTTCGTCTGTTGAATCAGCTTTTGAAAAACGGCGAAAGACCGGAAAGGATCCTTGGAGGCTTAAGGTATGTCTGGGAGAATGACACGGCTCACCCTGCCGAGATGAAAAGAAGGCTGCATCTTTTGCTTCTTTGCGATATTGACATAAAAACAGGACGGCTTAAGCCTCTTTTTGCTTTAGAGAAACTTGTAGTGGGTTTATGCGGCTCTTCCCGCCCATAGATAAGAAGACGAGGGCGGGATCCGCCCTATTTTGAAGACTATTTGGCGGAGGTAAGCCTCTTCGTTAGTCGGGACTTTCTTCGGTCGGCAGTGCGGGGATGGATGATTTTTTTCTTGGCAGCCTTATCCAATTGCGAAAATACCTTTCCCAGAATGGAACTGGCTTCGGAAGTATTCTTTGCGGAAAGCAGGGCCAGGAATTTCTTTATGGTTCTTTTAAGCTGTTGTTTGACCTTCAGGTTCCTGAGGTGTCTTTTTTTATTCTGGCGGTTACTCTTTAAAGAAGTTTTGCGTCTAGGCATATCTCCTCCCTCTGTAAAGAGGGATTTTATCACAATCTGATGGTTATGTCAACAGACAAATCCCCGAATTTAACAACCCATAAGACGATTGCCCGTTCTGCTGGCCTTATAAGTCTAGGGACGCTGTGTTCGCGTATCCTTGGCTTTATCCGGGATGTTATTATCGCCAGGCTTTTCGGCGTCTATGTGGTCGCCCAGGCCTTTGTCATTGCCTTCAGGATTCCCAATCTTTTCCGTGATTTAGTGGGAGAGGGCGCGACCCATGCCGCCTTTGTCCCGGTGTTTAGCGAATATACGGTCAAGCACACGAGAAAAGAATTCTGGGAGCTCGCCAATGTCGTGTTGAATCTTTTATTGGTCATCCTGATGTCACTTGTGCTTTTGGGAATATTGTTTTCTCCTGTGATTGTCAGGGCCATTGCCCCTGGGTTTATGGCATCGCCGGAAAAGCTGGAGACAACCATCCGTTTAAACCGCCTGATCTTTCCTTATATTTTAATGGTGAGCCTGGCCGCATATTCTGCGGGCATCCTCAATTCTTTAAAGCATTTTACCGTACCTGCCTTTGCGCCCTGTTTCCTGAATATTTCTATCATTGTCTTTGCCCTCATTTTTCCAGAAGGTATCAGCGGTTTGGCCCTAGGCGTCCTGGTAGGAGGCGTTTTGCAATTAGCGATTCAAATCCCTGTCCTCTATAAAAAAGGATTCAGGCTTCAACTCTTCAGGCGCCTCCGGCATCCTGCAGCCACCCTTATGGGAAAATTAATGTTACCCCGGTTGTTAAGTTCCTGTATTTATCAGTTAAATAATTTCGTAGATTCCATTTTCGGCTCTTTGAGCTGGATTGTCGGACAGGGAGGAGTAGCTATTTTGTATTTTTCCTACAGGCTCATTCAATTTCCTTTAGGGGTCTTCAGCCATGCGCTTTCCCAGGCCATACTTCCTACCCTATCGACTCAGGCATTAGAAGATACTTCCGCAAGTTTAAAGACGACTCTTTCCTGGGGGTTGCGCTCGACATTTTTCGTAATGTTGCCGGCTTCCTTAGGGTTGATGGCGCTGGCTAATCCTATCATTTCTACCCTTTTTGGCGGAGGCCGGTTTGATCCGGCCTCTGTCTCTATCACAGCAGAGGTTTTATTCTTCTACAGCATAGGTCTATTTGCCTACGGCGCTACTCGGATATTGCAAAACGGCTTTTTTGCCTTAAAGGATACAGCGACTCCTGCAAAAGTAGCAGGGATAGCTCTCGTCGTAAATGTGATTTTAAATGTCCTGCTCATGTTCCCCCTGAAAATCGCCGGGCTTGCCTTGGCCACTTCTCTTTCGGGCATCAATACCTTTTTTATCTTATTTTGGTTGTTGAGAAAAAAACTGGGAGGTTTAGGAGGTCGAAAGATCTTTCTTTCTTTTTTACGCATTCTCTTAGCCAGTTTCTGTATGGGGGCCGTATGTTATTTTGTTTCTAAAGGAGCCTTTCTGGGAGACAGCTTGCTTAATAAGATTATGAATCTAGGCCTTTCCCTGATTTCAGGCTTTTTATCTTATACAGTTTTCTGCTTTCTCTTTGGGGTCTCTGAGATGAGGCAACTGTGGCAGTGGCTGAGGACTAAATTTTGAAATGTTTTGCGTATATCTTGATTTGTTTCTAAGGCCAGCGGGTCCTGCCCAAAGGCGTCAGCTCATGGGCCCCTCCGCCCGGTGTGGATCCTCCCATTCGCTGACATCCTTTGGTCACCCGCTGGCAGCGGAAAGAGTGACCAGTCCAAGTCACCCACAAAATCCGAGTTGTATCAAAGTTTTTTTGAATAGATTTTATGCGTTTTGCTTACGGCACAATTAGAAAATTTTTGGCACAGCACGTAAGTTTGTAGTGCGCGAGGAATTACGTCGAGATGAAGCCGAGTAACCATGGTTTGTAAACGTTAGTTGCGAGCGAAATCGAGACGTAAGCTGAAGTGCACGGCAAAAATTTTCGTGACGGAAGCGAAACCATAAAATCAAATAGTCGAGGATTAGCTAAAAATAGGAAGATGAACAATTCAGTAAGATTGAAGAAGATTATTGCGAAGGCGCCGGATTCAAGCGGCGTGTATCTAATGAAGGATAAGCATGGCCGCGTGATTTATGTGGGTAAGGCCAAGTCTTTAAAGAAACGTCTGAATAGCTATATGGGAAGAGACCTGGATACAAAGACCTTGATGTTGATGGCGAACGTTAGTGACGTCGAATACTCACTCACTCCCACGGAAAGCTTAGCCCTGCTCCTTGAAGCCAGACTCATCCGTAAATACCATCCCAAATACAATATTTCATTACGCGATGACAAAAGCTTTCCCATGGTCAAGATCACTAACGAGGAATTTCCCGCTGTCTGCATCACGCGAAAGATTGAAAATGACGGCTCTAGGTATCTGGGTCCTTATACCAGCGCCAGCCTCCTCAGGGATGCCCTGAAGATCATTAGAAGGCACTTTCCTTACCGTTCTTGCAGAGAGCTTCCTCGCAAGGCCTGCATCTATTACCGTATAGGGCTCTCTCCAGGGCCTTGCATAGGAAAAATAAGCAGGAGAGAATACGCCAAGACAATAAAAAATATCACCATGCTTTTAGAGGGCCGTGGACCCGAAGCCCTGATTAAAAGACTGTCCAGGCAAATGAAACAAAGCTCCCAGACTCAAAGATACGAACAGGCTGCTCAAATAAGGGATCAGATAAACGCCTTAGGGGCGCTGGGCGCAACGCAAGCGGGGACCGGAAACCAGGAAGAGCTGAAGGATTTGAAAAAACTTCTTCACTTGAGAAAGCTCCCCGAACGCATTGAGGCCTTTGACATTTCCAATATCAGAGGCCAGGAAGCCACAGGCTCCATGGTGAGTTTCTACAGAGGGATTCCTGATAAAAATAACTACCGAAAGTTCAGGATTAAGAGCGTGCAGGGTAATGATGATTACCAGATGCTTGCAGAGGTTGTGCGCAGGCGCTATCGAAGGCTCAAGGAGGAAAATTTGCCTTTACCAGATTTAATCCTGATTGACGGTGGCAAAGGGCATCTTTCCGTGGCGCAGGATGAGCTGGAAGAGTTAAAATTAAAGATTCCCTTGGTCAGTATTGCTAAGGAGGAAGAAAACATATATGTTCCCGAGAGGACGCTTCCCATCAAATCAACACAGGATACAGCAGGGTTGAATCTGGTTCGCCGGGTACGTGACGAGGCGCACCGCTTTGCCGTTGCCTACCATCATGTGTTAAGACGGAAAAGGATTATTGGGAAATAAATATAAATGATACAGGTCTATAGTCAATGGTCAATAGTCTATTGTTGATTAACGACTATAGACTATCGACAATAGACCCTAAACTTAAGTTATTGATACAATGACATCTTTCGCAAGAAGAGTTTATAAGGTTGTATTAAGTATACCTTTTGGACAGGTGCGTAGTTACAAATGGGTCGCTCGTAAAGCTGGTTCTCCCCGCGCCTATCGCGCAGTAGGCTCCCTGTTGAAAAAGAACCCCTGTCCTTTTATGATTCCCTGCCATCGTGTGGTCAGGAGCGATTCCGATATCGGCGGGTATGTGTTCGGGAGAAAGTTTAAGAGAAAAATATTGGATTTAGAAAAAAGGATGTCTTGGTTTCTTAAAAGGCAATGATATAATAGTGCTAAACCGGAGGTTGATATGGATATCAGGAACTTATTGAAAATGATGGTGGAGCGTAATGGTTCGGATTTGTTTTATCGAGTCGGAGCGAGGCCCCGCATCAAGATAGACGGCAAGGTGGTGAGCGCCAATGAGAAGACATTGACCATTCATGATCTTGAGCAGGCCAGCAGTATCCTGATGACTCCTGAGCAAAAGGAGAAATTTGACAGTACGCTGGATATCGACTTCGCCTTATATTTACAGGAGTTTAAGAGGAGGTTCCGCGTTAATATCTTCATGCAGCGTAGTGAGCCTTCCATCGTTATCAGGAACATCAACACGTATATAAAGTCATTTGAAGAATTGAATTTGCCGGCAGCCATTTTTAATAGATTGGCCTTGGAAACGAGGGGATTGGTCCTTTTGACGGGAAGTATGGGAAGCGGTAAATCCACAACCATCGCGAGCATGATCGAATACATCAATACAAACTGCAATAAACATATCTTGACGGTGGAGGAGCCCATCGAATTCACCTTTGAGGATAAGGAATGCATCATCAACCAGCGGGAACTGGGCCTGGATGTATCCTCTTATGCGGTGGCGCTACGCGCCTTTACGCTGCAAAGCCCAGATGTCATGTTTATCAGCAACATCCGTGACCAGGAAACGATGATGGCTGCCGTGACTGCTGCCGAAACAGGGGTTTTGGTTCTAAGCACCATCCATTCGGTCAATGCCAGCCAGAGTGTGGAGAGGATCATTAATTTCTTTCCTCCCCACCAACATGAGGAAATAAGGAATCAGCTCTCTTATCTTTTAAAAGGGGTCATCTCTTTAAGATTAGTGCCTTTAAAGGATGGCTCAGGCCGCGTTCCTGCCTATGAGATCATGCTGCATACGCCTACCATTGCCCGCCTGATCCGGGAGGGTAAGATTTGGGAGATCCCGCACTTCATCGAAGACGGAGGCGTGTTTGGTATGATCTCCTTCAATCAGTGCATGATTAAGCTGGTGAAAGAGGGCAAGATCGCAGAAGAGGAGGCCATGGACTTCGTGGATAGTAAGGACGAATTTGGCCTGGCCTTAAAAGGCATCAAGAAAGAGGGATAATGTGAGAAGAGGAGATTGCCATGTTAGAGGAAATAAAGGATAAACTTTCGACGATCCACACGCATCTTGAGCAACTCAGGGGGTATCTTTGACATCAACGCTAAAAAGGCCAAGATATCCGAGTTATCAGGCCTGATGAGTGAGCCGGGGTTTTGGGAGGATACAGAGAATTCGGCCAAGGTGGTCAAAGACCTTAAAGGATTAAAATCAATGGTTGAGCCCTGGGAGACGGCTTTTAAAAAATACCAGGAGCTCAACGACTTCGTAGCAATTCTTAAGGCCGATGATAAAGATCTTATCCACAACATTAATGAAGATATCCAATCTCTTCTTAGCCAAGTTGAAAAGTTAGAATTCAAGACTCTTTTTAGCGCTGAATTTGACAGGAATAGCGCAATCTTGAGCATCAACGCAGGTGCCGGAGGCACAGAGTCATGCGATTGGGCGAACATGCTTTTTAGATTGTATTGCCGTTTTGCAGAAAGCCACGGCTTTGTTGCCAGGACAATAGATGCGCTTCCCGGAGAAGAGGCAGGGATAAAAAATGCAACCCTCCTCATTGAAGGTGAGTATGCTTATGGATATCTTAAGGCCGAACGGGGGGTCCATCGACTGGTACGCATTTCTCCTTTTGATGCCAATAAGCGCCGGCACACCTCTTTTGCTTCCGTAGATGTGATTCCAGAGGTTCCAGACGATATAGATCTGGAATTGGATGAAAAGGCTTTGAGGATTGACGTCTTTCGGTCTAAGGGTGCTGGCGGTCAAAGTGTTAACACCACGGATTCTGCCGTAAGGATCACGCACATTCCTTCAGGGATCGTGGCCCAGTGCCAGAATGAGCGCTCCCAGTACCAAAATAAACAAACGGCCTTAAAGATCTTAAAGGCGCGTATCTATGAACGGGAAAGAGAGAAGAGAGAGCAGGAGCTGTTGAAACAGGTTGCTGGCCCCAAGAAAAAGATTGAATGGGGCAGCCAGATCCGTTCCTATATCCTGCATCCCTATAATATGGTGAAAGACCACCGCACGGGATTGGAGACAGGGGATACTGCAAGAGTCCTGGATGGCGCCATCGATGAGTTTATTGAGGCGTATCTGAAAAGTTCGAAGTTCGGAGCTCGGAGCTCGGAGTAAAGGCAAAACCAAAAGACAAACAATGCTGAAGTTCATTAGAAAATCCCTTTTAGGGAGAAGGCAAAAACAGATTAACAAAAAATTCGCCGGGGTCAATATTGTTTTGCATCCGGAGATGCCCAGCCCTTCCATGGATAAGATGGCCCAGGTCAGCCGCACGGTTTTTCTGGTGAATTCCCTGGAACCTCAAATCAGCAGCCTCACGGATGCACAGTTACGCGAGAAGTCAGAGCAGTTTAAATCCCGGATATTAGAGAAAAGCAGGGAAGGCGAGCAGGAGTTTCTGGAGTTGGAAGAGGCGATCAAGCTTGCCGCGATCCCTGAAGAGAAAGAAAAAATAAAAGAAAAGCTGAAGTTCGCACGGAATAAGATCTTTGAAGACCTGCTACCTGAGGCCTTTGCCGTGGTCAGAGAAGCAGCCAAGCGCACGATAGGCCTTAGGCATTTTGATATACAGATAGCTGGCGGCGTGGTGTTGCACGAAGGCCGGATTGCAGAAATGGCTACGGGCGAAGGAAAAACACTGGTAGCCACCCTGCCAGCCTATCTGAATGCGTTGTTGGGTAGAGGAGTGCATATCGTTACTGTGAACGATTACTTGGCGCGCCGGGACCGTGAATGGATGGGGCCTATTTTTGAGTTCCTGGGATTGAGTGTGGGCGTGATCCAACATGAGATGTCAGATGAACAAAGAAGAGCAGCCTATGCTTGCGATATCACCTATGGCACTAATAACGAATTTGGATTCGATTACCTCAGAGACAATATGAAGTACAGTTTAGAAGAACTCGTGCAGAGACCTTTTTATTATGCAATCGTAGATGAGGTTGATTCTATCCTTATTGATGAGGCGCGTACCCCTCTGATCATCTCAGGTCCGGCTGAGGAGTCCACAGATAAATACTATAAAGCCAAAAAAATCTCCGAGCAGTTAAGAGGCAGGCGTATCACCGACAAAGATGAGATTGATGCCAAGTACAAAGGAGAAGACTTATCCAAGGGCTTTGATTATGTGGCAGATGAAAAAGCCCAGACCGTGGCCCTTTCCGAAGAAGGAGAAATCAAGGCCGCAGGGCTTTGGGAAATCGAGAGTCTGCATAATATTGAGACCATGGAATTCAGGCATCATACTATCCAGGCCCTGCGGGCCAAAGAATATTTTGAGCGCGACGTGGATTATGTGGTGAAAGATGGCCAGGTGGTTATCGTGGATGAATTCACGGGCCGCATGATGCCTGGCCGGCGCTGGTCAGACGGTTTACATCAAGCAGTGGAAGCAAAAGAGGGCTTAAGGATTGAACGTGAGAACCAGACTTTAGCTACGGTTACCTTTCAGAATTATTTTCGTATGTATGAAAAACTGGCGGGGATGACTGGAACCGCTTTTACTGAGGCCAGCGAATTCAAAAGTATATATCAACTCGATGTGGTGACTATTCCTACCAATAGGCCTTTGATACGCACCAATCATCCTGACCGTGTTTATAAGACAGAAAAAGAAAAATTTGATGCGGTGGTCGAAGAGATCGCAGAGCTTTACAAGATAGGCAGGCCTGTTTTGGTGGGGACCATCACCATAGAAAAATCCGAGCGGCTTTCGCAGATGCTAAAAACGCATGGCATACCGCATCAGGTGCTTAATGCCAAATACCATGAAATGGAGGCTCAGATTGTGGCTCAGGCTGGTCGGTACAAAGCCGTCACCATTGCCACGAACATGGCAGGCCGTGGAACGGATATCCTGTTGGGAGGCAATCCGGAATTCATGGCGAAAAATCTAGCCAAAGAGAAATTGCGTCTTCAGGAGCCGGGTTTTCAGGAGGAGTACCTTAAATTATTGGAGAAATACAAACAGGAGACCGACGCCGAGCATAAGAAAGTCGTGGAGATAGAGGGTCTGCATGTCTTGGGCACAGAGCGCCATGAGGCCAGGCGTATCGATAACCAGTTGCGCGGCCGCTCCGGCAGGCAGGGGGACCCTGGCTCGTCAAGATTCTATATCTCTTTTGAAGATGACCTGATGAGGCTGTTTGCCCCTGATTGGATTATCAAGTGGCTGGACAAGATTGATACTGAGGGTGAGTCTCTCACAGCAAGCCAAGGCCATATGGCTAACATGATCACCAAATCCATTGAAACAGCGCAGAGACGCATCGAGGGGCATAATTTCGAGATCAGAAAACAACTTTTAGAGTACGATAATGTCATGAATAAGCAAAGAGAAGTCATCTACGGGAAGCGCCGGGAGACCCTGGAGGGTGTTTCCTTAAAAGAGAATATCCTGGACATCATCGATAAAATGACGCAGGACCTTGTGCAGGTTTACCTGTCAGAGGATGCCTATGATACAAGTGGTTTGATTCAGGCACTTCGTTTGAAATTCGGCGTTGAGGTCAATGAGGAGGCTCTGGAAGGAAGAAAAAAAGAAGAGACCCGTCTAGACCTGTACAATAAGATAGCATCTGTCTATGAAGAGAAAGAGAAGGACGTGGGACAAGAACTGTTGAGGCACCTGGAACGCATGGTCTTTTTGCAAATCATCGATACTAAATGGAAGGACCATCTCTACGCGATGGATAGTCTTCGGGAAGGGATTGGTCTGCGTGCCTATGGCCAGCGCGATCCGCTCATCGAGTATAAGCGCGAGGCGTTTGAAATGTTCAGTCAGATGATTGCATCCATCGAAGAAGAGGTTGTTGAGACAGTATTAAAGTTGCAGCCGGCGCGGCCGGAAAGGTTTAGAGGCGTGTTTAGTTCAGCAAGGCAGGAACTTTTGCATCCCGAGCGCAGTGGTTTTTCAAGGCCTCAGGAGGCCTCTCGCGCAACAGAAGAGTCTCTGGAAACTTCTGTTTCTCATCCCACACTTCCCCAGAAATCCAGCCAACCCAAAGTGGGCCGCAATGAACCCTGTCCTTGTGGCTCAGGAAAAAAATATAAAAAATGCTGCGGCCGGTGAATAAGTCCGGAGTTCGAAGCTCGAAGCTCGAAGTAAAGGATTTATTTTTATGTGTTCTCTCTACTGCTTTACTCATCATTTCTTTTCCCAGTTTTAATATTTGGCCGGCAGCATGGTTTGCCTTTGTCCCTTTATTTTTTCTCCTGCAAAATAAATCTAAACTCAAAGCATTTCTCTGGGCGTATCTAACGGGAATCATTTTTTGGTCCGGGGCTATCTATTGGCTGGTTCATGTAACATTGTTAGGTACGATTATTCTTATTTTGTATTTGGCTTTATATTTCGGATTTTTTGGTCTCATTATTTCTACTACGAACTTCGAACTTCGCACTTCGTACTGTTTCTTTATCCCCTCTGTCTGGGTCTTGCTGGAATACGGCCGCAGCCATCTTTTGACTGGTTTTCCCTGGGCCCTTTTAGGTTATTCCCAGCATCTGAATCTCATTCCTATCCAGATAGCGGATATCACGGGTGCCTGGGGCGTTTCCTTCCTGGTGATGATGGGTAATGTGGTCATAAAACAGGTGATGGCCAGGAGGTTTCGGATTGCAGGTCCCATTTTGATATTGGTTTTTTCTATAGGTTATGGTCTTTATCGCCTCAACCTAAAACCAGCGACCAGCGACATGCAACCTACAAGAATTTCCGTGGTCCAAGGAAACATTCCGCAGGAACTGAAATGGCAGCCGGAGGCACGCACATATATTTTAGAAAGATATGCCAGGCTGACTGAAAAAGCAAGTCAGGGAAAGGCGGATCTTATCATCTGGCCAGAAGCAGCCAATCCAGACGTGAGTCCTCCTCAGAAGAATGCGCTTGAGGAGATTTCATTCTTGGTCCAGGAACAAGGAATCCCTTTGCTTTTCGGGTCTGTTATCGAGGTTGGGGAAGAGTATTTTAACAGCGCCCTTTTGATGGATACAAACGGAGAGATCACCTCCCGTTACGATAAATTGCACCTTGTTCCCTTTGGAGAGTACATCCCCTTTAGGAGCGCCTTTCCCTTTTTAGAGACTATTGCTCCGATTGGAGATATCACGGCAGGCAAGGAATATACCTTATTTGAAATCCAAAATCCAAAATCCCTGCCTGGCCCTGCCTTGCTGGCAGGCAGGCGGCAGGCAGGCAAAATTCAAAATAAATTCGCAGTATTGATTTGTTTTGAAGATTTGTTTCCTGAATTATCCAGGCAATTTGTCAAAAATGGGGCTCAATTTCTGGTCAATATCACCAATGATGCCTGGTATAAAAAGACAGCAGCTGCTTCGCAGCATTTTCAGGCTTCGGTTTTTCGGGCTGTGGAAAACCGCATTTTTTTGGTGCGCTCGGCAAATACAGGTGTATCGGGTTTTATCACTCCCCAGGGCAGGGTCGTCTCTGTGGTACGCAATGCTTTGGGACAAGACATATTCGTGGAGGGCTTTGACACACAGGAGATCGCGCTGGCAAAGGATTCATTGAGTTTTTATACCCTCTATGGCGATCTGTTTATTTTAGCATTGGCGTTATTTTCGTTAGTATCGCTAATTTCGTTAAAACGAAAATAACTGACGAAACGAATTTTCTTTCACGGCCTATCCGGCGGGGCGTCTTTACCTTTTTATGTCGGAGGATTTCTGGGAATAGTGGCCAGCGTTGGTTTTTACTTTATATTAAAAGACCTCTAACCTTTTTCTTTGGGTTCCATGTGTACCACAACGTCGGTAACCCCTGGAATCTCTTTTTTAATTGCCGCCTCAATGGCATAGCTGATCTTATGTGCGTTATCCATATGCATATCGGCATTGACCTGGACGTGTAAGTCAAGGTAGACATCATCGGGCCGACCGCGAGAACGGATCTTATGGCAGGCCTTGACGCCTTTAATTCCCAGTACAATATCAGCGATTCTTTTATCATCCATGATGACGGCTGTGTCGCAAAGCACCCGAGAGCTGTGTCTGGCGATATCGAACCCAGCATGGGCGATAAACAGGGAGATGACGATCGTGGCTATGGGGTCTAACACGGGATAACCCAATTTGATGACGATGAGGGTGATGATAACAGACAGGGACGTGAAGATATCCGCCCTTGTGTGCAGGGCATCGGAAATAAGGATATCGCTGTTTAACTGCTTGCCCTTTTTGTGCTCATAGCGCATTACGGCTATGTTGAGAGCCATGGTGACCATCATAATGATAAAGCTTGTACTATCAATGTGGGGGACTTGGGGGTTATAAAGCCTGCCGATGCCTGCTTTGGCCAGGTTAAAGGCCAGAAGAAACAGGAGTGCTGCGATCCCCAAAGAAAAGAAGGTCTCATATTTCTTGTGGCCGTAGGGGTGTTCCTTATCCTTGGGCTGGCAGGCAAAATGGATGCCGATGATCCCAATGATGTTCGAGGCACCATCCGACAGAGAATGAAAACCGTCAGCTGTCATGCTTTGGCAGCGCGTGAATAAACCGTAAAGAATCTTGGCAAGGGCCACCAGCCAATTAAGAAGCAAGACAAATACTAAGATCCACCTGATGCGGTTATAATGTTCTCTGACTTGAGAATTCATGCTTTTCATTATATACGATTTTGCGTTCTATTCAAATCTTTTGTAAAAAGGTTATCTATTGAGCTGGTCCTGTTTGTGTGATAAAATTAAGGCGAAAGCAGGAGGATAAAGATGCCACAGATAAAATCCGTCAAAGTCAAGAAGCCGCAAGAGGTAAACCTGATTTTAGGTCAGAGCCATTTTATCAAGACCGTCGAAGATCTTTATGAGGTTCTGGTGAATAATGTGCCGGGCATAAAATTCGGCCTTGGGTTTGTGGAGTCCTCTGGCGCATGCAAGGTCAGATGCGAAGGCAATGATCCCGAATTATTGCAACTGGCTGCTGAACATGCGCTTGAAATCGGAGCTGGCCATAGCTTCATTGTTTTTATCAGGAATGCCTTTCCCATCAATGTGTTGAATGCCATCAAGAATACCCCTGAGGTATGCACGCTCTACTGCGCCACCGCTAACCCGGTTGAGGTTTTGGTGGTTGAGAATGAGGAGGGAGCCAGGGGAATTCTGGGAGTGATCGATGGCTTAAAACCCAAGGGGATTGAGTCCGATACGGATAAGGCATGGAGAAAAGAGTTTTTGCGCAAGATCGGATACAAGCTTTAATTTTTCTTGCCAAGGAAACGTCTTTTGTTATATAATTCTAATCTGACTCTGTTTATTTCAGAACCTCATGGATTCTAAGAAAATTCGCAAAGGCATCGGTCGTTTTTTTGCGTGGCTGGGCTTAAATACGTGTTCTTTGATAATCAGGTTTACCCCTCGGCGCTATCTCTATGGTTTTGCCAATGGCATCAGTGCATTAGGCTATCGATTTGTCGCAAGACACAGGCGCATTGCCCTGGAGAGCCTGGAACTGGCCTTTGGCAAGGAAAAGAGCCAAGAGGAGAGAGAAAAGATTGCCAGGGACTGCTTTACCTTCTTGGCCAAATCTGGCGTAGAGATTTTTTATTTCATGAATAACACTCATCAGATGAAAGAATTCATCCAGATCGTCGGCAAAGAGAATTTAGACAAGGCTGTGTCCCGCGGCCGCGGGGTCATTTTGGTGAGTGCACATTTCGGGAATTTCCCCCTGATGTTATGCCGGCTGTCGCTGGAGGGTTACCGCGTGGGAGGTATCATACGCCACATGCGCGATGAGCGTGCGGAAAAGATGTTCATGGCCGCGCGTAACCGTTTAAACATAAAGACCATATACAGCCAGCCACGTAACGTCTGCATCAACAAGACGCTGGAGGCCTTGCGTAACAATGAATTGGTCTTTATTCCGTTGGATCAAAATTTTGGCACAGGAGGCGTGTTCGTCGATTTTTTCGGCAGGAAGGCTGCAACGGCAACCGGACCAATTGTTTTAGCCCAACGCACCGGGGCAGCGGTCCTGCCCTGTTTTATCGTCAGGCAAAAGGACGACCGTCATAAGATTATTTTTGAGTCGGCCTTGGAGCTCGAAGAGGGGCAAAGCCCTAAAGAAACTGTAGGGATAAATGTTCAGAAACTGACCTGTATCATTGAGGCTTACATACGCCGATTTCCTGCGGAGTGGGGCTGGATTCATCGCAGGTGGAAAAGCCGGCCTCCGGAATAGCCTTTAAGGTCAAAGATAAAGGAGGTGGATGAGATGGCAGATGAGTCAAAAAAGACAGACGGTAAAAAGCTTTTGTCGACCCTGATTAAAGTTGTTTTGGGTCTTGGATTCCTGGTCCTGGGAGTCTTAGCAATCTTACAATGGTGGCCACAGCTGGTTGAGATCATTAAGGGATGCATCGGTCTATTTTTGATCCTGGCGGGCATCATTACGTTGGCTATAGCCAAAGAGTAACTTTTTGAGATTTTTAAAATAAAAAGGGCAAGCAGCGTTTTTCTGCTTAGCCCTTTTTATGCTTTTGTGCCGGATAATAGTTGCACTAAGTATTAATTTTGAGGTATAATTGAGTTCATCGTTCATAGAAAAAGTTAAAATAAGGAGAGAGAGATGGAGTTGATTTTAAAGAGAGAGATCATTCTGGATAAAACAGCGTGTCGCATATTCGGCGTGGCTGTGTTCGTTATCCTGACGGCCTTAGGCGCTTTTGTGCGCATCCCTTTACCTTTTACGCCTGTGCCTGTGACCTTACAGACTTTGTTTGTGTTGCTGGGCGCCCTGTCGCTAGGAAGGAATTGGGGTGCTTTGACGCAAGTCCTCTATATATCCCTGGGGATCCTGGGAGCACCCGTATTCTCTCAGGCAGTGCGCGGCCTAGGCCTTCTTGCCGCTCCGACAGCCGGATATCTTTTTGGTTTTGTACTAGCTGCTTTCTTTGCAGGGTCCCTTATCCCTTCCGTGCGACACAAACCCTTTTTGATTCTGGCGGTTGTTTTGGCCGCAGATATGATTATATTGGCCTGCGGTACGTTGTGGCTTAAGTTTCTTTTTAGTTACCCCTTGAACAAGGCGCTTCTTTTGGGGTTTTTGCCTTTTATCCCTGGTGATCTCTTAAAGGCCATTGCGGTTACTTTTATTTTCTTAAGACTGGAATCCCGCCTGGGCGTAATTTTCTGAATCTTAAAAAAAGGAGCTCAAGATGAAAACTCAAGAGATTATGACCAAAGACGTGGTGAGCCTAAGACAAGAGGATAATGTGCTGGATGGTTTAAATCTTTTGTTTAAAATGAAAATAAGCGGTTTGCCGGTTGTGGATGCCAACGCCAGACTCGAGGGGATGTTTACGGAAAAAGATGTGTTATCGCGACTTTTGCCCAGCTATATAGAAAAGGTCGGGAAATTCATTTATGAAGAGAACCCTAAATCCACCAAGAAAAAATTCGCAGAGTTAAGCCAGGTAACGGTGGGTCAGATCATGCGCAAGGAAATCGTCACCACCAGACCAGAGACGACCCTCTGTGAGGTCGCCAGGCTCATGCTCACCCAAAAGACACGCCGGATTCCTGTGGTTGATGAGACAGGGAAAATGGTTGGTATCATCGCCCGCTGCGATATCTTAAAGGCCTTAGCCCGCGAAGCAGAAATAGATCTCAGACAGTCTTAATGGTCAAAAAGCTTATTATTCTCATAGTCATTTCAACAGGCTTAGGGGTTCTGGCTAGGCTCATCGGCTTGGATTCTCACCAGGCCTTATCCCTATCCATATTGAGCGTTTCCATATTAGGAACTTTATTCTTTTGGAGCTTTCGTCTTACCTTTGCCTTCCTCGGTACATCCATCCTGCTCATCACTCAGACCATTGATTTAGACAATGTGATTAAATTTTCTTCTCTTGAAGTAATCCTGTTTTTGATCGGGATGATGATTCTGGTCGGGCTTTTGAAAGATTCGGGTTTCTTTGCCTGGATTGTGAGCCTGATCCTGCGCATTAAGAATTTGACCGCGACGCGCTTCCTGATATTTATTTCCCTTATCTCTGGCTTATTGGCTTGCGCCGTAGATGAAGTAACTTCCATTATTTTTGTCGTGGCCGCCGTATTTGAAATCTGCGATTATTTTGAGATCGAGCCCACGCCTTTTCTGATTATTTCTATTTTAGCGACCAATATCGGTTCAAGTGGTACGGCGCTGGGAAACCCCATCGGTATCCTCATTGCCACAAAGTCCGGCCTGACCTTTGAGGATTTTATTATAAAGGCATTTCCTATTATGTTGATATGTCTTGCGGCTTTAATCGTCATCGTGAAGCTCTGGTATAGAAAGCCGCTTAGGGAGTTTGACAGAAAGATCAAGGAGATGGGGTATAATGACATACTGATTAGGCTTGTCTCCGTCCCCCCGGAGAAGGAACTCAAAATAGCTTTAGGAATTTTTGGAGCCACTTTATTTTTTATTGCGCTTCATCACCGTTTAGAAATCCTTTTAAATTTGAAGGCGAATACCGTCCTACTGACTCTGCCACTTATCTCAAGCGGCCTGGTTATGGCCTGGAAGCACCAGAAGGCCCGTAAATACATTGAACGCGATGTGGAGTGGTGGACGCTTTTGTTTTTTATGCTCCTTTTTGCCCAGGCCGGGACCCTTAAATACACCGGAGCAACCGATGTCTTAGCTCGAAAATTATCTGGCCTGGCAGGACATAGCGTGTCATATTTAACAGGGATCATTTTATGGGTTACCACCATTGGTTCCAGCATCCTGGATAATGTGGTTATGGTAGCCGCATTTATTCCCATCATCCAGAGCTTCCAGGGTTTGTCCGAAAGCCTGCAGCCCTTATGGTGGGCGCTCTTGTTCGGCGGTTGTTTCGGAGGCAACATCACCTTAGTGGGCTCCACCGCCAATATCGTCGCCTTAGGGATTCTTGAAAAAGAAAAGAATATCCGCATCACATTCTTCCGCTGGTTCTGGATAGGCTTGACCGTAGGAGTCATAAGTGCAGCCATGGCTTGGTTTTTGCTGACGTTTATTCCTTTTTATAAGTAAACGCTCCTTTGAGGCAGCGGGTTCTGCCTGCCGATCCACCTCGCCCGTGCTCACTTTCCCTGCCGGCGGCAACCTGCCTGCCGGCAGGCAGGGGTCTTCGTCTCGGCAGTCACCCGCTGCCAAGCAGTAGAATTTTGGCATTACTGTTACCTTTAGCGCCTTGACAATAGGAAAAATCTATGATAAATTAACTCCAATTTAAGGAGGTGTTTTATGAAGATAAGGATTGTAATATTTATGCTCTTTGTGACTTTTTTTGTGCTTGGCAACGGAAAAACAATCTTGGCTGAGGGCGTCACAAAGGGCGGGGCCATCCCGCAGAGCGAAGGGGGAGGCAACATCCAATGGGTTTGGGGTGATGTCGTGAATGTGGATACGCAGAATAAGACCTTGACGGTCAAATATCTTGATTATGAGACCGACCAGGATAATGAAATAAGCATTGGCATTGACGATCAGACGACATTTGAAAATATAATGTCTCTGGATGAGATTAAGATAGGAGATGTTGTCAGTGTTGATTATTCCGTTGATGTGCTGGGGAAAAATGTAGCCAAAAACATAAGCGTGGAAAAGCCCGAAGCGATGCCGGAAATAGAGGAGCCAGCCGCTTCCTCCATGGAAAAGGAAACGCCGGCTATGCAAGAATAAGTAGCCGATTATAAAGACAGGTTAAAGCAAGCTTGATAGGGCAGGGTTATTCCCTGCCTTATTTTTTAAATATGCAAAACCTTAGACTTATCATTTTTGATTTGGACGGAACTCTTGTGGATGCCTACAAAGCCATATTCAAAAGCTTTAACCACACCATGCAGAGTCTATTGATGAAAGGCAGATCCCCTGCAGCGGTCCGCAAGGCTGTGGGATGGGGGGATGAATCCCTCTTAAAACCGTTTGTGCAGCCCTGGCAGTTAAAAAAGGCCCTGCGTATCTATCGCAGGCATCATTCCTATTCTCTCATCCGTCATGCGCGGTTACTCCTGGGAGCTAAAAAGGTTCTGGGGATCTTAAAGAAGAAAGGGATCAAGTTAGCCGTGGCCAGTAACCGGCCCACGCGTTTCTCCTGGATCTTAATCCGGCATCTGGGTATCCTTAAATACTTTGACTATGTGCTTTGCGCGGATAAGTTAGGGCACAGAAAACCCCACCCTGAGATTCTTTACAAGATTATGCGTAGGTTGCGGGTTCTCCCTGATGAAACTCTTTATGTCGGCGATATGGCTATTGATGCCCAAGCAGGACACCGCGCAGGGGTGAGGACCATTGTGGTTACGACCGGCTCAAGCTCTCTGCGCGAGATTAGAAGAGAAAAGCCATTCCTTGTCATAAGAAGGATAGAGGAACTATTAAGAGTCTTATAAACTTATTTGGAGCTTGACACTTTTTGGTTTTAGTAATATATTAAATGGACTGGAGGTAAAAGATTATGCGAAAGATTATTTTAATGCTTTTGATTTTAAATTTAGGGTTTATTTCTTCGGGCTGTTTGGCTGAGGATTCAAAAGTCTCATCCCCTAAAGTTATTTTGCTTATTGCTGAGCAGAATATCGAAGGGCCTCAAAGGGCCTGGTGGGCCAGTGAAATCGATTTATCGGCTACGGAGACAACCATAGCCAAAAGACTTATCGAGGCTGGTTATGAAGTCCTTGAGCCCTCAAATCTGGCAATGGTTATTGAAAAAAATCGGGCTTTCCGAAAGGTAGACTTATCTGATTCAGATTCGGTTGAATTGGGAAACCTGTCTCAGGCCGATTACGTAGTTTTAGGTAAGGCCTTGGCTTCAAGCGGCGGGAATGTGCCTCAATCGAATTTTCGCTCCTGTTTTGCTAATCTGTCGGTCCGGCTCATCCGAGTCCAGGACGGCAAGGTCTTAGCCTATATTGATGCAACAGGCAGTTCCGCCCATACTGATGTAATCACAGGTGGTCGCGAGGCTCTTGTCAAAGGAGCCGAAGATTTGGCCACAAAGATCATTGAGGCTTTGAAAAAATAAGGAGGAGGTTTGATAAGATGAGAAAGAAAATTCTAATGATGATGGGTTCCTTGTTTATCTTTGCTATCGCAGGGTGTGCCTCTTTGACACAGCCTTCGGCGCAGGTCGACACTACGGCCGGAACCTCACCGTTACCACCTTATACAGGTCCTAAGGCAAGGATTGCCGTGGCTGATTTTGATGTAAAGGCGGCCAAGGCCAGTGGAGAGATTGGGTATGGTTTGCGTGAGATGCTGGTAACGGCCCTGGTTAATAGCAATCGTTTCAGCGTGGTCGAGCGTCAGGCGCTCAGTGCTGTGATGCAGGAACAGGAGCTCTCCAGTTCTGGGGCTGCGGATCAGACAGCCGGTGGACCGCAGAGAGGAAAGATCAGGACCGCGGATTTGATTATCACTGCGGCAGTGACGGAATTTGAGCCTCAGGCCTCAGGAGGAAGGGCTGGAATCGGCGGAGGCGGCGGAATAGGCCGAGGCGTTCTTGGCGGCTTATTGGGAGCAGCATTGAACAGGGCCCATATGGCATTGGATATCCGGATCGTGGATGCCTCTACCTCCGAGGTTCTCTCAGCCACCCGTGTTCAGGGACAGGCTTCCGATATCTCCGGTGCGATTATGGGAGGTTTTTTTGGAGGCTGGGGTTTAGGAGGCGGCTTATCGGCCTACGCGAACACGCCTATGGAAAAGGCAATACGGATATGCATAATTGAGGCGGTCAGGTATGTTTCTCAGGTGACGCCCGCGAATTATTATAAATATTAACTCTTATGGGAAAACGTAAACGCAGAGGTAAACTCAACTGGCGTTCCAAGCGTGCCAATAAAGGCAGAAAGCCCTGCCTGGGGTAGGTGGCCTATCTGTTCATTAAAAGGAGGCGTACATGGAGGAGAAAGAGATTGGCAAAATTACCCATTATTACAATCATCTGAACGTGGGGATTATTGAGTTATCGGATGCCCTGCAGGTAGGAGAAGCCATTCATATCAAAGGCCATTCCAGCGATTTTACGCAAAATGTTGATTCCATGCAAATCGAACACGCCAGTGTCTCTCAAGCCAAATCAGGGGATGTAATTGGCATCAAAGTGATTCAAAAGGTCCATCCCCATGATAAAGTGTACAAAGTCTCTGCCTAAAAGATCCTCTCTCAATGGTTCTAGCCTATATTCTGGCAAGCACATGCCTCGTTAGCCTCATTTCCCTGATCGGCATCTTTTCTTTAGCGATAAACGAGAACCTGTTGCAGAAGATTCTATTCGGTCTCATCGGATTTTCTGCCGGTGCCCTTATCGGAGGGGCCTTTCTGCATTTATTGCCCGAGTCGCTGTCCTTATCAAGCAGTACCCAGGTATTTTATTTTCTCATCTTGGGGATCGTGTTGTTTTTTCTTTTGGAGAGATATTTCTATTGGCGCCATTGCCATCAAAGGGGAGAATGCGATATCCACGCCTTCACGTATCTGAATCTTATCGGAGATGGATTCCATAATTTTATGGACGGTATGGTGATAGCCGTAAGTTTCCTTATTTCCTTGAAGCTTGGATTTGTAACCACCCTGGCTATCATCCTTCACGAAATCCCCCAGGAAGTGGGGGATTTTGGGGTTTTGGTTTACGGAGGCTTCTCTAGAAAAAAGGCCCTCGTCTTTAATTTTCTTTCTGCCCTGACAGCCATGATGGGAGCGGTATGCGGCTATTTTTTATCGGAGTGGGTCAGCAGCTTTTCCTCATTTTTACTACCGTTAACAGCCGGCGGTTTTATCTATATCGCCACGTCTGACCTTATCCCCGAGATACATAAAGAACGAAACCTGAGACGCTCGACGCTAGCCTTTGTCGCCTTTTTATTTGGCATTGCGCTTATGTCTCTTGCCAAATTCCTCTTGCCGGAATAGCATTCGTTTTCAACGCAAAGTTCGCGAAGATTATATGAAAAAGATATCTTTAACCCAGATGAAAGCAAACCAGAGGGGTAAAATTTTTGAGATTGCCTCGGGCAGTGCACTTTCAGCCCGATTAATGAGTCTGGGTATCTATAAAGGAAGAGAGATAACCAAACTAGGCCATCTTGCCTTAAGAGGACCAGTAGCCCTTAAAGTGGGCCGGACCGTTATGGCCCTGGGGTACGGAATGGCCAGCAAGATTATTGTTGAAATAGAATGATGAAAAAAATCTATTTGGTGGGAAACCCCAATGTGGGCAAAAGCGTCGTCTTTTCTCGCCTGACCGGCGTCCAGGTCATCTCTTCGAATTATCCAGGTACCACTGTTGAGATTTCCCGCGGATACCTGAAGGTGGAGGGTGAGAGGTTAGAGGTTATTGATTTGCCTGGAGCGTATTCCTTGGAGCCTGCCTCAAAAGCCGAAGCCATTGTTGCTGAAATCCTGGAAAAAGAGCCACGAGAGGAGATTACCGTCATTAACATCGTTGATGCGACCAATTTAGAAAGAAATTTATTCCTGACGTTGCAGCTCATCGAAAGGGGGTTCCCTGTTCTTGTCTGTTTGAATATGTGCGATGATACGGCACACCGGGGAATCTACATTGACATAGAGAAGCTTGGAAGGCATCTTGGGGTTCCGGTGATTGCCACCTGCGGCCTGACAGGAACGGGTATCAAAGCGCTGATTGAGAAGGTCAAAGAGATTAAACCATCCGCTAGGATTCAGCGCAGCCACACGCAGCGCTGGGAAGAAATAGGTAAGATTATTGAAGAAGTGCAGCGCCTGACGCACCGCCATCACACCTTAAGGGAAATCTTGGAAGATGCCTCTTTAAAACCCTTCAGCGGCTTGGCAATGTCCGCTGCGATTATTTATGTAGCCTTTAAGACAGTCCGTTTCCTGGGTGAAGGATTGATTAATAACATTTGTGATCCCATATTTTTTAAACTCTACCAACCCTTATTAGAAAGGATCAGTTCCGCCCTGGGAAGTACGACTTTTATGCATCACCTGTTGATCGGAGAACTTATTAACGGAAAGATTGATTTCAAACAATCGATGGGTATGTTGACGACAGCTCCCTACATTGAGTTTGCCATGGTCTTACCTTACCTCCTGTCATTTTATTTCGTGTTAAGTTTACTGGAAGATATCGGTTATTTACCGCGCCTGGCCATCCTTTTGGATAATTTGCTTCACCGGCTGGGATTGCACGGTTACGCGATTATCCCCGTCCTGTTGGGTTTTGGTTGTAACGTACCTGGTATCCTTTCCACGCGGGTCCTGGAGTCAAAACGCGAACGCTTCATTGCCTCAACCATTATTTCTATCGGGGTGCCATGCGTGCCTTTGCAAGCCATGATCTTCGGGCTGCTGGGAGCTTTTGGCGGATTCTATGTGGCGGGCGTTTATCTGGTGTTATTTTCGCTTATCCTTGTCTTGGGGATTGTGTTAAACCGCACCCTTAAAGGGTATAGCCCAGAATTTTTACTAGAGATACCGCCTTATCGTTTTCCGCCCATTTTTATGCTTATAAAAAAATTATATTTTCGCATAAAGGCCTTTCTGATTGAAGCTGTACCTATTGTTCTCTTAGGGGTTCTGCTTATCAATGTGTTTATGTATCTGAGATGGTTCGACCTACTCACCCGTATTTTTGCGCCAGTCATTCAAGGCCTGTTTGGTCTTCCGAAAGAAGCTGTGGTCGCCCTGGGGATAGGTTTTTTAAGAAAGGATGTGGCTGTAGGAATGCTGGGGCCTCTGGGCCTCTCGGCAAAACAGTTATTCATTGCCGCCACATTGCTTGCCGTGTCTTTTCCCTGCATAGCTACCTTCGTCGTCCTCCTAAAAGAGTTGGGCCTTAAAAGTCTGATGAAGGCAAGCTTGATTATGATTTCGGTGGCCCTCCTTGTAGGAACGGTGCTTAATTTTGCGATTGTGCGTTAGTTATGAAAGCCATTGCACTCATTTCAGGAGGATTGGACAGTCTTCTGGCAGCTAAGCTCATTCAGGATCAGGGCATCCAGATCATTCCTTTGCATTTCAAGACTCCCTTTTGCCATTACAATAAAGATTTGCAGGAAAAGACTAGGGGTCTAGCTCTTTTGATTAAAGACAACTTGGGTGAAGATTTAAGAGATGTTGACATCCGGCAAGAGTTCTTGGGGTTGTTAGAGAAACCGCATCACGGTTTTGGGTCGCACATGAACCCCTGTATTGATTGTAAAATCTTGATGTTGGCCAAGGCCAGGCAATTGTTGAAAGAATGGCAGGCCTCATTTGTGGTAACCGGAGAACTCCTGGGCCAGCGACCGATGTCGCAACATAGGCAGGCCTTGCAGCTTATTGAGAAGGAAAGTGGCCTGGAGGGTATATTATTAAGGCCCTTATCCGCCAAAAGGCTTCCTGAAACCATCCCGGAGAGGGAGGGGTGGGTTGATCGAAACAGACTATCGAATTTTTCCGGCAGGACTCGCAGGCCCCAGCTGGAGCTAGCGCAATCCTTGAATTTAAAAGATTATCCCAATGCCAGTGGTGGTTGCCTGTTAACAGACCCTGAGTTTACCAAAAGATTAAAAGACCTCATCGACCATCACGCCTTTTGCAGGGAGGATGTAGAGTTATTGAGATACGGCAGGCATTTTCGGCTAAGCACCAAAGCCAAATTGATTGTGGGCCGCAACGAAAAGGAGAATATCGCACTTGAGAAACTGGCCCGAGAAAGTGACTTTTTATTCTATCCTGGCGAGGAGCAGGCAGGGCCAACGTCTTTAGGTAAAGGAGTCTTTTCTGAAGAGCTCATTGAGATTTCCTGCGCCATCACCTGCCGTTATTGCGACCCGGAGGGAACACAGGACGCCAAAATATTTTACCGACAATTCCCTGAACAAGCAAAGATTTTGAAGGTAGAGCGCATGGAAGAAGAGGCCCTTTTGCGCATGAGGATTTAGAAGATGAAAGAAGCCTTACTTTATGAAAGATTAGAACAAAACAGCGTTCATTGCTACTTGTGCGCTCACCAGTGCCGGATCCCTGATAAAAAATTCGGGTTCTGCGGCGTCAGGCAGAATAAAGACGGCACTCTTTACACATATGCATATGGTAAGGTTGTTGCTGCTCACGTAGACCCTATCGAAAAAAAGCCCCTGTATCATTTTTTGCCAGGAACTTTTAGTTTTTCGATTGCCACCATTGGTTGTAATTTTCGCTGCGGGTTCTGCCAGAACTGGGAGATTTCTCAGGTGAATTTTCGCGAGGGGGATTTTTCCGGCCAAGACTTGACTCCCCAGGAAATCGTCCATGAGGCTTTAAGAAATAAATGCAAAGGCATCTCTTATACCTATACAGAACCGACCATATTCTTCGAGTATGCAATTGAGACAGCGAAGTTGGCAAAAGAAAATGGTCTTTATAATAATTTTGTCACCAATGGTTATATGACAGCAGAGTGCCTTAAGATGTTAGGACCTTATCTGGATGCTGCCAATGTGGACTTAAAATTCTTTAAGGATAGTTCTTATAAGAAGATTTGCTCAGCAGCCCTGCAGCCGGTTTTAGACTCTATTAAGTTAATGCATGAATTGGGAATCTGGGTTGAGGTCACGACATTGGTCGTACCCAAAGAAAACGATTCTGATGAGGAGCTTAAGGATATAGCCCACTTTATTGCGGGCGTGGATAAAAATATTCCCTGGCATGTCTCCCGTTTTCATCCGGATTACCATTTCACAGACCGTTCACCCACGCCAGAAGCATCTCTTAAGAAAGCCAAACAGTTAGGCCAGGACGCGGGCCTTGCCTTTATTTATGCCGGCAATGTTTATGGCTGGGGAAGCGATACGTTTTGTCCTGCCTGCAAAAAGCTTTTGATTAAAAGGGAAGGTTTTAATGTCTTAGAGTGCCATATCCAGGATGGTCAGTGTGTTTTTTGTGGCTCTGCTGTCGCAGGATTTTTTGATAAAAGGGAAAGGAAGTAAGTCCTTATGAAAGATAAAAAAGCTCTATTGATTGTCGATGTCCAGAATGACTTTTGTCCTGAAGGGGCCTTAGCTGTGCCTGAAGGAGATAAGATTGTCCCTAACATAAATAAATATATCAGGATTTTTGCAAAAAAGAAACGGCCTATTTTTGCTACTCGCGACTGGCATCCTGTAAGGACAAGACACTTTAAGGACTTTGGAGGAGTGTGGCCTGTTCACTGTATTCAGAATACAAAAGGCGCTCAATTTCATCCCAAGCTCAAATTGCCCAAAGGTACAATTTACTTGTATAAAGGGATGGATCCTGAGAAAGACAGCTACTCTGCTTTTCAGGCAGAAGATTTAAGCGGAATAGGTTTTGCAAAATGGCTGGACAGGTTGGGGGTCAAAGAGATTTATATCGCAGGCTTGGCAACGGATTACTGCGTTAAATTTTCCGTGCTGGATGCCATAAAAGCTGGGTTAAAGGTGAAATTATTGCTGGATGCTGTCAGAGGCGTCAACCTTAAGCCAAACGACTCAGAAAAGGCAATCCAGAAGATGGTCCGAAGGGGGGCCAGGAAAATAACTCTCAAGAATTTTTCTTAGAACCGATGCACGTAACCCAGGAGGACAGAATACGTATTGATGCCTCCGTTTGGGTCTTCGAGGCCTGCGTTGGAAAGATGGCGGCGACGGCCTTCAAGAGTCAGGGCCGTATTTTTTTTTAAAAAGTAATGCACCCCTAAGGCCCCTGGCTCGATAAAATTGAATTGCGTGGCTTGTTCCCGCGTATGCAGGGACATGTAGCTTACGCCTGCGCCGAACTTGATATAGGGCTGAATCTTGGAAGTCGAAGGCAGGAAGCCGAATTTCAGCAAAAACGCCACACCCAGCTCTATGTTGGAACCAGGCGAGTAGATGGGCGCAAGGTAAGGCTCTATCTGAAATTGCATTAAGAAGGAAGGATTAAAATTCATCTTACGCATCAAGGGCTTGAGGTCAAAATCAAAATCCATGATGAAAGGAAAGGCACGATAATCTTCTTGTTGGCGAAGACTTCCCCATCTATACCCCGTAAGGAACTCAATGGCCTCCAGGGATTTTTCCTCGGTGGTTTCACAAAGGCCATGACCTGGCAAGATAAGACTTGAAGCCAGGAGAAGGATAGAAAAAATATTTTTTTTGATTTTTTCGGCTCCCGTTCAAAAAGATGCGTAGATTTACAAAAAACCACAACTTAAAAGAATTATATATAAATTCAGTGAGAATGCAAGAACTTTTATTTGATTTGTATTGACAAGAACCACTCTCGATGATGTAATAGAAGAAGCAAGGGGAGGTCGTTACTTTCGGCCTGAGAGTTCTGCGTTCTGAGCAGATGACCCAATGAACCTGATCTGGATAATGCCAGCGGAGGAAGAAGATTTTTAACCCTTACGTTCTGGTAGGGGTTTTTGTTTAGGAGGAAAACATGAAACTGGATGAAATTAAAATCTCAAGAGCAATAATTGAGTCTTACCAGGAAAAGTTGATTGAGTCTTTAGATGTGGATGTGGCCATTGCAGGGGCAGGGCCCGCGGGCATGTGCTGCGCCTATTATCTGGCCCGGCAGAAAAAGAAGGTATCGGTCTTTGAGAGAAAATTATCCGTCGGCGGTGGGATGTGGGGCGGCGGGATCATGTTCAATGAGATCGTAGTCCAAGAGAAAGCCAAAAGGATTTTGGATGAATTCGGGGTGAAGACCCGACTCTTTGAAAGAGGGTACTATTTGGCCGATTCCCTTGAGGCCGTTTCCACGATTTGTTCCCGGACAATCAAGGCAGGCGCAAAGATTTTCAATCTGCTCAGCGCCGAAGACGTTATGATAAGAAAGGGACGTATCTGCGGTATGGTATTAAACTGGACAGCTGTCGAGATAGCTAACTTGCATGTAGACCCCATCACCATGAAAGCGCGTTTTGTGGTTGATGCTACAGGACATGCGGCTGAGGTAACGCGTATAGCGGAAAGAAAAGCAGGTGTAGAGCTTGCAACAAAGACCGCAAAGATCATGGGTGAGAAATCCATGTGGGCGGATCTGGCAGAAGACACTATTGTCAAGAATTCAAAAGAGGTGGCGCCGGGTTTGTATGTTTGCGGCATGTGTGCCAATGCTGTTTTCGGAGGGCCGCGCATGGGGCCCATATTTGGAGGGATGTTACTTTCCGGAGAGCGCGTCGCCAAGGAATTGATGAAAAGACTATGAAGAAAATAAAAATTGATGCTTCCAGCTCAATCCTTAACAATGAAACACTGCCCCCCACGGTTTTATCAAGGCGATGAAGGTGCCGGCCAATCAACAGGATGCAAGGGTAGAGGCATGAGGGGATACTACTTCATTACAGATGCTGCTCTTAGCCGCGCTGGCAATACCAGCGATGTGAAGTGCGCGCTGAAGGCAAAGGTTGAGGTAGTACAGTACAGAGAGAAAAATAAATCTACAGAGGAAATGTTTGAGGAGGCCTTGCAGTTAAGGAAAATTTGTAAGGATGTTTTGTTTTTGGTCAATGACAGAGTGGATTTAGCGCTGAGCGTGGGTGCAGACGGCGTGCATCTGGGAGCAGCGGATTTGCCTTATGCGATTGCCAGAAAGCTTCTCGGTCCCAGAAAAATCATCGGTCTGACTGTTCACACGCTGGATGAGGCGATTGAGGCAGAAAGATTAGGTGTCCAGTATGTAGGCGCAAGCCCCATTTTTCGTACGGACACAAAGCAGAATGCAGGAAGGCCCGTAGGCGTTGAACTGATCAGAAAGATTAAAGGATGCGTTTCTTTACCGGTGATTGCCATCGGAGGTATTGATTTATCCAATGCCAGGCAGGTTGTGGCTGCCGGCGCTGATGGCTTGTGTGCGATCTCTTGCGTAGTGACAAAGCAGGACGTAAGAATTGAGATAGAAAAATTTCAGGAGCTCTTTGGACAAAAAAAGCGTTGTCTTTAAAAATTGGTGGAATTTGTCGATGATTTTTGTTAGGATAGGTTAACATGGAGCCTAAAACCGTTTCTTTAATTCTATTTGTTATCGCGTATCTTTTGTTCGTGATCTTGCCCAAGAGGAGGAGTCTTACCGCTATTTCTGCAGCAGCCCTGCTTATCCTTTTGGGGACGATTTCTTTTCGGGAGGCATTCTGGGCGGTGAATTGGAATGTGATGGGGATTTTCCTGGGCACCCTGGTGGTTGCTGACATATTCATGGAGAGCAGGGTCCCTGCCTGTATCGCGGAAATCATTGTCGATAAGGCCAGAAATACGGCCTGGGCCATTCTTTTAATTTGCATGTTGACCGGATTCATTTCTGCTTTTGTGGAAAACGTGGCCACGGTCCTGATTGTAGCTCCCATCGCACTTTCTCTAGCTAAAAAGATAAATCTTAATCCGATCAATTTGATGATCGGGATTGCTATTTCCAGCAACCTTCAGGGTGCTGCGACCCTTATCGGAGATCCTCCCAGCATGCTCTTGGGCGGTTTTGCTAAAATGAATTTCATGGATTTCTTTTTTTATAAAGGAAGGCCCAGTATATTTTTTGCGGTGGAGTTAGGCGCTTTGGCTTCTTTTGTTGTTCTCTACTTCATCTTCAGGAAACAAAAAGAGAAAGTTAGTCTCCTGGCCGTTGAAAAGGTCAAGTCTTGGGTTCCTACTGCTATCCTGGTCATTTTGATTCTTGCCTTGGCCTCGACCTCATTTCTCGATACGGGTTTCACCTACATGGCAGGGGCTCTTTGCATGATAGCTGCGGTTGTCTCCATCGGTTGGAAGAAATGCACAACAAAGGGGCCTATCTTCCAAGGGATAAGAATGCTGGATTGGGATACCGCTTTTTTTCTCATCGGGATTTTCATCCTTATAGGGAGCATCACCCTGACTGGGTGGATCGATATTATCTCCGGGCTCCTCTCAAGGCTCGTGGGTGCAAATCTCTTGTTGGGTTACAGTTTATTGGTAATTGTTGCGGTTGTCCTGTCCGGTTTCATCGATAATGTTCCGTTTTTAGCAGCTATGCTTCCTGTGGCTCTCTCCATGGCCAAGCAGCTTGATGTTAACCCTTCGCTTTTTCTCTTTGGACTTCTGATCGGTGCCAGCCTGGGTGGAAATATTACTCCTATCGGCGCCTCTGCCAATATTGTTTCTTGTGGTCTTCTTAAAAAAGAAGGCTATGAGGTGAGTTTCCGGCGTTTTGCAAAAATAGGCTTACCCTTCACTATAGCTGCTGTGGGTGCAGCTTATTTATTTACCTGGTTTATCTGGGGTCGATGATGGCCCTTAAGAAAAAAGTCCTACCGTAACTAAAGTCTGTCTCTTCCGCAAAAGTTGGTTGCACACACCTTAATTTAAAAAAAAGACTTGACAAATGATACTATTATGGTATCATTATGATGGAACGAATCATCAAGCGGATATTTTTAAAAAGATGAAGTTAATTACCCGAGATACAGATTATGCGGTCAGGGCCCTGTGCTTTATGGCCCGGCGTCAGGACAGGGAGAGGGTCGTTTCGGTTTCTCAGCTGGTTAAGGACCTCAAGATCCCTAGACCGTTTTTAAGAAAATTGTTGCAGGTATTAAATAAAAAGAAGATTCTCGCCTCCAGCAGGGGTTCAGAAGGAGGTTTTACATTAGCAAGGCCTGCTGATAAGATATTTTTGACAGACCTGATGAGAGCATTCCAGGGAACCTTCAAATTAAATGAATGTTTCTTTAAAAAAATGCGTTGCCGTAATGTGCGCACCTGTCCTTTAAGAAAGAAGATTATGAGGTTGGAGGGCCTAGTGAGGACAGAATTAGAGTCGATAACCATTGCTTCTTTGTTGTAAAAGGAGAGAGAGCCCATGAGCAAGAGAAAAGTCATTAAAATTGATGAAGATAAGTGCACGGGATGTCGGTAGAAGAAAGAGATTCCTTTTCAACAAGTCACCATCAGTATAAAGGGAGAGAAGCTATCATGAATAATAAATGCCCCGGCCAGGATAATAGGAATATCAAAGCCGAAAGTATCACCTGTCCTGATTGCGGATACATTTTAGAGATTTTTTCCGATGAAGTGAAGGTCAAATGTCCCCGCTGTAAGAATCTCATATGCCGCGAGAGATTGCCTTCTTGCGTGGATTGGTGTAAGTTTGCCAAGGAGTGCGTGGGGGGAGAAAGATACAGGAAATTAAAAGGAGGGTAATTATGTTTTGCTATCAATGCGAACAGACAGCAGGAGGAAGCGGTTGTACAAAAATAGGTGTTTGCGGCAAGGATGAAAATATCCAGAGCCTTCAGGACCTTTTGCTCTTTGGTTTAAAAGGCATTGCGGCTTATGCCTTTCATGCCAGGGAATTAGGAGCCAAGAATGATGAGGTGGATGCCTTTATGCATGAGGCCTTGTTTAAGACAGTGACCAACGTGGATTTTGATCTCAACGATTACTTGGAAATCGTCTTAAAATGCGGCTTAATGAATCTCAAGACCATGGAAATGCTGGATACAGCGCACACCCAGCGTTTCGGCCTTCCTGTTCCTACGCAAGTGGACACGGGAACCAAGGCAGGACCAGGGATTTTGGTCACTGGCCATGATTTGTTGGACCTTTACGAACTTTTAAGACAGACCGAGGGGAAAGGGATTAACGTTTATACGCACAGCGAAATGCTGCCTGCACATGGTTATCCTGAGCTTAAGAAATTTAAGCATCTTGTCGGCAATTACGGCGGCGCCTGGCAGGAGCAGAAAAAGGAATTCCAACAGTTTAGCGGCGCCCTCTTAGCGACGACCAACTGTGTATTGATTCCACCTGCCAACACGTATCTTGACAGGTTGTTCACTGTTGGCATTACGGGTGTCGCAGGTGCCGCCCATATCAGGGGCCGTGATTTTAAGCCTTTGATTGAAAAAGCCAAATCCCTGCCTGCCTTAACTGAGGCCCCGGGCAAAAAAATCATGACGGGTTTTCATCATACGGCTATCCTGGGTCTGGCAGAAAGAATCGTCAGTCTGGTTAAGTCCGGAAAGATCAGGCGTTTCTTTCTTATCGGCGGTTGCGATGGAGCCAAGCCTGGTCGAAACTACTACACGGAATTTGCGGAGAAAGTCCCTAAGGATTGCGTGATTCTCACATTGGCCTGCGGCAAATACCGTTTTAACAAGCTGGATTTTGGCACGATAGAGGGGGTGCCGCGGCTGATTGATATCGGCCAATGCAATAACGCGTATTCTGCCATCCAGGTGGCTGTTGAGCTCAGCAAGGTCTTTAACTGTAGCGTTAATGACCTGCCGCTTTCCATTGTTCTTTCCTGGTTTGAGCAAAAGGCTGTAGCAATCCTCTTAACGTTGCTTTACCTAGGGATCAAGGGTATTCGCATAGGGCCAACGCCCCCGGCTTTTTTAACACCTGCGGTATTAAAGGTCATCCAGGAGAAGTTCGATTTGAAGTTGATCAGTACGCCGGATGAGGATCTGGCGGATATATTAAGGAGGTGAAAAATGGATAATCTCAAGAAAAAGGATAGATTAGTGTGTGTCCCTTGCGGCAGGGAAGTGGTGGTGGACTGTTGCGGGGCTTCTGAAACAACGATTTGGTGTTGCGGAAAACCCATGCATAATAAAGGTAAGACTGCTAAAAAGAAATAGTGATAACGTGTTCAACAAAAGAGGAGGTGAATATCATGGGTTGTGGATGCGGTTCCAGGAGTGCAAAGAAAAAAACAAAGAAAAAGAAATAAACTTTTCTTTTAGGGGTAGATAACGCAATGAGGTTGTTATCTACCCCTTGGCAAGAAAAAACATTGAGGTCTTTTTGGCCGTTTTTCTGGTATAATACAAGAAGTTCGTATTCTAACAAAGGGGGATGAACACATGGAGAAATACAGGTGCACGGTATGCGGATATATCTATGACCCTGAAAAGGGTGATGCAACGCAAGGGATTAAACCTGGGACCGCCTTTTCGGATTTACCGGACAGCTGGGTTTGTCCTGAGTGCGGCGTGGATAAAAGCATGTTCGAAAAAGTTGTTTAGGGCATCCTTTATAAAGAAAGGAAGTGCAGAGTGAAGAAAGTAGCTGTTTTAGTCGAGGACCATTATCAGGTGCTGGAGGTATGGTATCCGTACCTGAGGCTGAGGGAAGAAGGTTTTACAACCGTGCTGGTGGGCACAGGCAAGGGCTCCTATAAAAGCAAAGAAGGTTATCCTGCTCAAGAAGAACTTCCTGTCAAGAAAGCCAGGCCCCAGGAGTTTGACGCGGTGGTTATACCAGGTGGATATGCGCCGGATATATTACGAAGATACGTTGAAATCAATCAATTCGTCAAAGAGATGTTTAATCTGGGAAAGTGCATTGCCTGTATTTGCCACGGCGGCTGGGTGCTGGTTTCAGCGGGAATCTTAAAGGAAAGGAAGGTAACGGGTTTTTCTGCCATCAAGGACGACCTCGTCAATGCCGGCGCTAAATTCATCGATCAAGAAGTAGTAGTGGATGGTAACCTGATTACCTCGCGTAATCCTTATGATCTGCCGGCCTTCTGTGCCGAACTGGTCAAAAAATTGAAGGGTTAAACAGTGGTGGAGAGAGAACTTAAAGTCAAAGAGGTCATTCAAAGGACCTATAATGTCAGAAGCGTGCGGCTGGCTGTTGAAGGAGAACCACAGTACCAGGCAGGGCAATTTGGCCATTTTTCTCTTAAGGCAGGAAAGGAATACAGGCGGTACCTTTCTTTCTCGAGCTCTCCGACTGAAAAAGGATACATCGAGTTTACCAAGAAACTGACGGAGAGCGATTTCTCCCGTTTATTGAATCTTTTAAAGCCAGGGGATGCTCTAAAGGTAGCTTACCCGCAGGGTAAATTCACACTGGAAGGTTCAGGCCCCAAGATAGCTTTTCTCTCCGGCGGTATCGGTATCACGCCCATAAGAAGCATGTGCAGATACGCCGTGGATAGGAATCTGGGGATTGATATCATTCTTTTATACGCCAACCACTCTATTAAAGATATTGTCTTTAAGGAAGATTTTGACCAGATGCAGAAACAGTATTCCAGCTTGAGGGTCAGTCACGTACTTAGCGAACCGGCAGCCGGATTTCAATGCATAGCTGGACACATCAATGCCCAGGTCATAAAAAATCAAATTCAAGATTATCTGCAGCGTAAGTTCTATCTTTGTGGTCCTCCGGGGATGGTGGAGGCGATGAAGAAGATTCTGGAGTCGGAACTTAAAATTTCCCAAGAAAATATCGTGACCGAGAATTTTCAAGGGTATTAAAGGAGGTTGTCATGGCTGTTTTGGAGATATTGCCTAAAATATATTCCGTAGGTGTCCTGGATTGGAATGTGCGTACCTTTCACGGACACACCTATTCTACAAATAGAGGCACGACGTATAATGCCTATCTTCTCCTGGATGAAAAAATTGCTTTGGTGGATACGGTATTAGGTTCTTTTCGTGATGAGTTTATCGCCAATATCAAACAGGTGATTCCTCCGGAGAAAATTGACTATGTGATTGCCAATCACGTTGAGACGGATCATTCCGGAGCACTTCCTGAAATTATGAAACTCTGCCCCCGGGCCAAGGTCTTGGGTACGGAAAAATGCAGGGAAGGATTAAGTAAACATTATTTCGGCGCATGGGATTTCCAGACGCTAAAATCAGGCGATAAATTGAAATTAGGCAAGAGGACGCTTACCTTTATCGAAGCTCCGATGATTCACTGGCCGGACAGCATGTTCACCTATTGCCCTGAAGATGCCTTGCTCCTACCCAATGATGCCTTTGGCCAGCATTATGCAACGAGCGAGCGGTTTGATGATGAGGCCGATGCTTGCGCGTTGATGGATGAAGCTGCCAAATACTACGGTAATATCCTCTGGCCCCTGGGTTCGGTGATTCTCAAAAAGATAGAGGAGATACAAAAGATGAATATCCCGATTAAGATGATTGCGCCCAGCCACGGCATCATCTGGCGCAAGGACCCTGGGAAGATCATTTCGGCTTATGTCTCCTGGGCCAAGAATGAGGTCAAGAAAAAGGTGGTTGTTGCTTATGAGACCATGTGGGGCGCGACGGAGAAGATGGCCAGAAAGACAGTTGAGGGAATCACATCAGAGGGTGTAAGGGTTAAACTTTTTGATGTCTCATCCAGCGACCGCACCGAGATTATAAAAGAGATGCTGGATTCAGAAGGTTTTATGTTCGGTTCTTCTACGCATGATAACAATATGCTTCCTAACTTTGCCGGGTTCCTAGAGTTCGTAAAAGGGTTGCATCCTAAAAACAGAAAGGCCTGCGTTTTTGGCTCCTATGGATGGGCAGGAGGAGCGGTGAAGGAGATAGAAGGCGTTCTTAAAGAAGCAGGGGTGGAGATTGCGCAACAGGGCTTTTCCGTGAAATATGTGCCTGATGAAAATGAAATGAAGCGGTTATTCGAATATGGCCGGGATTTTGCTAGAAAGATAAAGGAGGGTTAATCATGGGACCAGTGGAGGTTCTCCTTTAATGATGAAAAGATTATCTGGCGATATCATCCATTTTTTTCAGGAGCAGGGTTGTGTAATTGTTTCTACGATAGGCAAGAGAGGCTCTGTCCATTGCTCCTGTAAGGGGATTGTCAAGATCGATGGGAATGGCTACGTTTATCTTCTGGATCTTTATAAAGGCAAGACCTATCAGAACCTAAAAGACAATCCGCATATCAGCCTGACGGCTGTCAACGAGCACAGATTCACAGGTTACTGTCTTAAGGGTAAGGCCAGGATCGTCTCGGAAAAGGCAATGCCTGCTGAGATCAAGAACGCCTGGGAAGACAGAATTGCCAGTCGTCTGACCCAAAGACTCCTGAGGAATATCCGTGAAGAGAAAGGCCACCCCAGACACCCTGAGGCGTTGTTACCTAAACCCAAATATATGATTGTGATGCGGATAGATGATGTAGTGGATCTTTCTCCTGCTCATTTAAAATAAGGAAGGACGAACCTATGGATAGCAATGTAAAAGTCTATAGCACGCCCACATGCCCCTGGTGTATCCGCACCAAACAGTTTTTGAAAGATAATAATATTCCCTTTGAGGATGTTGATGTTTCTTCAAACCAGCAGGCGGCAGAAGAGATGATCCAGAAGTCCGGCCAGATGGGGGTTCCGGTTTTGGATATCAACGGCCAGATCATTGTGGGGTTTGATAAGGAAAAAATAAATTCAGTCCTGGGATTATAAAATATGGTTGACCTGATTATCATTGGCGCAGGCCCTGCCGGTATCACGGCGAGTGTCTATGCTGCCCGTAAGAAAATGAATCTCCTGGTGATCAGCAAGGATATCGGTGGCCAGGCAGCCTGGAGTGGTGATATCGAGAATTATACCGGGTATCAGTTTATCACAGGCCCGGACTTGACAGCCAAGTTCCAAGAGCATATGCGCAACTACGCTATCCCCCTTAAGGAACAAGAGACTGCGACGCTTGTCAAGAAGACGAACGACTCCCTTAAGGTTGTAACCGATAAAGATACGTACGAGGCCAGGGCCGTCATTGTTGCTTCGGGCAAGAGGAGCAGAGAACTGGGTGTCCCTGGAGAAAAAGAATTTAAGAACAAAGGTCTTACGTATTGCGCGACATGCGATGGCCCATTATTCGCGGATAAGGACGTGGCGGTTATCGGAGGAGGCAATTCAGCCCTGGATGCGGCTTTGCAGTTGATGAAGATTGCCAGGCATACCTACATCATCAATATAATGCAAGCGCTGGGTGGAGACCCTGTTATGCGCGAGAAGATCGAGAGAAGTCAGGCCATCACCATTTTTAATAACACCCAGGTAAGTGCTGTTTTGGGAGAAAAGTTCGTCTCTGGCATCAGGATCAGGCGGCAGAATAAAGAGGAGATTCTTCCCGTGCAAGGCGTGTTCGTGGAAATCGGCTTACTACCTAATTCGGAATTCGTGCAGGGCGTTGAATTAAACGAGCATAAAGAGATCAAGGTGAATGCGAGTAATGAAACCAGCATCCCGGGAATCTTTGCTGCCGGAGATGTCACGGATGTTCCGGAAAAACAGATTATCATTGCTGCCGGAGAAGGCTCCAAGGCAGCGTTAAGCGCCTTCCGATACCTTGCCCAGCATAACTTCTAAATACCTATTAAACCAATCACTATTATATTTACAAATCCTCACCTCCGTATTATAATAATGAAAAAATATGACTAGAAAGAAAGGTTTTGATAACGAGAAGTACCTTAAGGAACAGACCTCAGAGATATTGGACAGGGTCAAGAAGCTTGGCAATAAACTGTATCTTGAGTTTGGGGGTAAATTGTGTTTTGACTACCATGCTGCCAGGGTTCTGCCTGGCTTTGACCCCAATGTCAAGATTAGGCTCCTACAGCAGCTAAAGAATAAAATCGATATCGTCCTGGCCATCTATGCCGGAGACATTGAAAAGGGACGGGTGCGTGGAGATTTTGGCATCACCTATGATGCCGCGACCCTTAAGCTCATCGATGACCTAAGAAATTGGGATTTAGGGATTTTGGCCGTGGTGATCACGCGTTTCACGCACCAGCCTTCGGCCACCATTTTTAAGAATAAATTAGAACGCCGTGGCGTAAAAGTTTATTTGCATTACCCTATCGAGGGATATCCTGCGGATGTGGATTTGATTGTCAGCGATAAAGGGTTTGGCAAAAACGAATTTATCGAGACCAAAAACCCTATCGTGGTGGTCACGGCACCCGGCCCTAATAGCGGTAAGCTTTCCACATGTCTCTCTCAACTCTATCATGAACATAAGAGGGGTATTAGCGCCGGTTACGCAAAATTCGAGACCTTTCCTATCTGGAACCTTCCCTTAAAACATCCGGTCAATATGGCTTATGAGGCAGCTACCGCCGACATCCTGGATTTCAATCTTGTAGATCCATTCCACTTGAGCAAATACAATAAAACAGCCATCAACTACAACCGGGATGTGGAAAGTTTTCCTATTTTGAAATTGATCCTGGCTAGGATCCTCGATAAGGAGGCGAATCTACCAGTGTACAACTCACCGACCGATATGGGAGTGAATCGCGCTGGGTTTGGAATTGTCGATGATGCCGAGGTTCAGGAAGCTGCCAAACAGGAACTCATCAGAAGATACTTTCGGTATCATGCGGAGTATGTCTTAGGGATAGAGAAGAAAGAGACGGTTGATAAGGTCGTTCTTCTGATGGAAGAGCTGGGCGTTAAGGTCACGGACAGGAGCGTGGTGGAAGTGGCCAGGCGCGCGGCAGAGGAGGCAGAGGCAAAAGGCAAGGGTCATGAAGGGATTTTCTGTGGAGCGGCCATTCAATTGCATGACGGCCAAATCCTTACCGGAAAAAATTCAAGACTGATGCATGCTGCCTCAAGCCTCATCTTGAATGCGGTCAAGGTCTTGAGCCATATCCCTGATGAAATCCTTCTGCTTTCTCCCCATGTCATCAATCAGATTGCGAAATTAAAAGAAGGCATCCTGGCCACGGAATCCGAAAGTCTGGACCTGGAAGAAACCCTCATTGCCCTTTCCATCAGTGCCACGACCAATCACACCGCGGAGCTGGCCATGCAAAAACTCGTCGACTTAAGAGGCTGCGAAGTTCATATGACACACATCCCCACCCCTGGAGACGAGGTGGGCCTGAAGAGACTGGGTGTTAATCTGACGACGGATGGGAAATTCTCTTCCCGCAATCTTTTTGTCACTTAAAGCCAAAATCATATAAAGCCATGGATATCAGGAAGCATCAGTCGGAGATCGGATTTTTTGTCCTTGTGGCAACGCTTCTGCTTCTGTGGTTCATGGGCCGCTTTTTTAATCTGGATACATCTTCTCTGCAAGCCGCGCTGGCAAGATTCCCTTTATTCTTAAGAGGGCTCATCTTCATTATCCTCTATGTGGTGGTAACCTTCTTTGTCTTTTTTTCCAAAGATTTATTCTGGCTGGCAGGAGCGCTTGTCTTTGGTTCTGCAATCAGCACATTGCTCATTGTTTTGAGTGAACTTATCAATGCCTTTATCCTTTTCTTTATGTCGCGTCTCTTAGGCAGGGCCTACGTGGATAAGCATCTGAGCGACCGCTACAGAAAACTGGACGAGAAGCTGTCCAGCCTCTCTTTCTTCTGGCTTTTTCTGATGAGGTCCGTGCCATTAATCCCTTATCGATTTCTGGATTTGGCCGCAGGCCTGACCAGAATCCGTTTTAGAAGGTATCTGGCTGCCTGCGCCCTGGGCACGCCGCTTAAAATATTCTGGATACAGAGCATCCTGGTAGCCGTCGGAGACAATATTTACAAAAATCCTTACGCCGTCGCAGGATACCTTATGGACCATCGGAGGCTGCTGTTTTTGAGCTTCCTGTATCTGCTGGGCGTTATCCTGGTGGTCTTAAAGATGGCCCATCGAGGTTAAAGTTATGTCCGTGACATTAAAATTCTTGGGTGCTGTAAGAACAGTGACGGGTTCCAGCCACATGGTTTTGGCAGGTAAAACTTCAATATTGCTGGATGCCGGATTATTTCAGGGCCACAGAGATGAGTTTTACAAGGTCAACACCACTTTCCATTTTAATCCGCGCACACTCAATGCCCTGGTGCTCTCGCATGCGCACATCGACCATTGCGGCAATATCCCCAACCTCGTCAAAAAAGGTCTGCGCTGTAAAATCTATACGACTTCTGCCACAAAGGATCTGTGCCGTCTGATGCTGGAGGATTCAGGCAAGGTTCAGGAGGAAGATATCCGCTACGTCAACAAGATCAATAAACGGCTGGGTCTGCCTTTAAGAAAGCCACTCTACACCCGCAAAGAAGCAGGTAAGGTGATCCGCCGGTTTCGCTCCATTTATTACGGGCATAAATTCTGCGTGGCCAAAGACGTCTTTGCTACCCTCTATGATGCTGGCCATATCCTGGGCTCCAGCATTATTGTCCTCGATATAAAGGATGGGCTAAAGAATATCCGCCTGGGGTATGCAGTGGATCTTGGGAGAAAGAATCTGCCGCTCCTCAATGACCCTGTCGTTCCGAAAGGTCTGGATTATTTAATTATTGAGAGCACTTACGGAGGACGTTTTCACAGGCCTATCGAGGAAGCCAGAAGTCAGCTACGGGAAGCTATCCAGCGGACTGTTGAGCGTAAAGGCAAGATTCTGATTCCTTCCTTTACCTTAGAGCGCACGCAGGAAGTTATTTATTTTCTCAATGAACTTTTAAAAGAGAAACTCATCCCAACGGTCCCTATCTATGTCGATAGCCCTTTGGCAACGGATATCACCGAGGTCTTCAAATACCATTCGGATTACTTTGATGAAGAAACACGCAGCTCCATCAAAAGGGGAGATAACCCCTTTGAATTGTTGAACCTAAGGTACATCCGCGACCAGAAAGTATCCAAAAGTTTGAATAACGACAAACGGCCGATGATCATCATTGCTGGCTCAGGGATGTGCGAATCAGGAAGGATCCTGCACCACTTAAAAAACAATATCGAGGACTCCCGTAATACGATTCTGGTCGTCGGTTATATGGCGCAGGACACATTGGGTAAAAGGATTGTTGATAAACAGCGCTTTGTGCGTATCTTCGGGGTGGAGTATGAGTTAAACGCCGAGGTCGTGGTGATCAATGCCTTCTCAGGCCATGCGGACCAGAACGAACTCCTTGATTATGTTTGCGGCTGCCTTCCTCTGAAATCCGTATTTTTGGTACATGGAGACATCGATCAGTCTCAGGCGCTGTATGAGGTTCTTAAACAAAAAGGGATCAACGTTATTCTGCCGGTTCCTGACGAAGAGGTCTTGCTGGAATAAGGATTGTGTGTTATTATGACTTTCACAGATTGTCTAAGGTTGCGTTATGCGTCTATGGGTTTCGCAACTCGTATCGTTAATCGTCTTACGTTTTACGGCCGTTTGACGTATGACGGTTGACGTTTCGAGCAGCACAACCGATAGACGAAAGACGATCCATAAAGGGAGGATACAATGGTAGGTGGATTTTCGACACCCAAAAAAGATAAGGCTGTAAAGGTTTCATGCGGAATGCAGGTTTCAACAGGCCAGATACTCGTCAGGGGCCTTGCGGCCTATAAAGCGGGACTCAACGTAAAAGGAAAGGGTACCTTGCATGCCCTTTGTCCAGGAAAGATTTATTTTTCAAAGAAGAAAACCAGTAAAGGCAAAATCCGCACGTTTGTAAATATCGCGCCTGCAAAAAAATAGAGATGGCTGAGTCAAAAGACGGCTTATTCGATAAAGCCAAGAAATACGCCTCTTTAAAATACAGCCTCTGGTTCCTGGATACCCTTTATGTCCTCTTTCTTCTCTGGGTGTTCCTGGGCTTAGGGCTTTCCAAACTCTTCGTACAAAGGATATCTGCTCTTGGGTTCAGTGAGAAATTCACTCTTCCCACCTACCTGTTTATACTCCTTTTTCTTTATTTTGTTTTGGATTTTCCCTTAAACTATTATCGCTCCTATTGCCTAGAGCATAAATTTTGTTTATCCAGCCAGCATTTCCGCGGATGGTTCTTCGACCAGGTTAAGGCAGGCATGCTTTCTTATGTCTTAGGCCTGATTCTTTTGAGCGCGTTTTACTTTATCCTAAAGTATTATCAGCAGGTGTGGTGGTTGTTGGCTTCCTTATTTTGGATATTTTTCAGCCTGGTCTTGGCCAAGCTCATCCCAATACTCATTATCCCTCTGTTCTTCAAATATAAAAAACTCGAAGATTCCACCTTAAGGGAGAGGATCATGAATCTGGCAAGCAAGATGAAGGTAAAAATTCTGGATTGTTTTGAAATAGATTTCAGCAAAAAGACCCTGAAAGCCAATGCTGCCTTTGTGGGATGGGGGGCCACCCGCAGGGTCATCCTGGCAGATACCTTAAAGGATAAATATACTTACGATGAGATTGAGGTGATCCTGGCGCATGAATTTGCTCATTATAAACTTAAGCATCTCTTAAAACTTCTCCTGGTGAATGCTTCTGTGATCGTTGCCTGTTTCTACCTCATCTTTAAGACCAGCGCACCACTTCTTAGATTCTTTGGACTGTCTTCTTTGCAGGAGTTGGCAGCCCTGCCGCTCATCCTCTTGTATTTTGTTGTGTTTGGAATCCTGATGCAGCCATTCGAAAATTATGTGAGCCGCAGGCTCGAGCGCCATGCCGACAGGATGGCGCTGGAGACAACCGGCTTAAAAGACGCCTTTATCTCCATGATGGAGAAGATGGCTGCACAGAATCTTGCGGATAGAAAACCCCATCCATTCATCAAGTTCTTTTTCTTTGACCATCCACCAATAGCCGAGCGCGTTGCTTCGGTCCAGGATTTAAAATGAAGAAAAGCATAACCACCAAGACAGGAGACAAAGGAATGACCTCGCTATTGGGCGGAAGGCGCGTAAGAAAAGACCATATTATCGTCAGGACGTGCGGCCAGCTGGATGAGTTGTGTTCTTTTTTGGGGCTGGCGAAGAGTCTCATGAGTGAGAAGGGAGGCAAGAAACTGTTGGAATCCATTCAGAAGGATTTATACGTCATCTGCTCGGAAGTGGCTTGTCAGAAGGACTTCGCCAGGAAGTTAAAGAAGCGGATAGGAAGAAGCCATATCAAGAGATTGGAAGATAAGATTTATGATTTGGAAAGCCGTCTGAAAGTCAAGAAATGTTTTAGCTTACCGGGCGAGAATTCTGCTTCAGCGCTTCTGGATGTGGCCAGGGCTAAGTGCCGCAGTGCTGAAATCAATATTGTGACACTCAAGAACAAGAAATTCCTCCACAATAGTTTTATTCCCATCTACCTCAACAGATTATCTGACTTATTGTATCTTCTATCCCGCGCCAGAGGTTCTGCTCATGAGTGAAAACAATCGTAAAAAGGCTGGGATGTGTTGAAAGGGAAAGAGGATCGCAGATTACCATATTGTGAGCCATTAATACCTTTGTTTTGACAAAGTTCGATGAATTATCTCAATAAATCAAATACAAAGCTGTTGATTCTAGGGATACCTCTTGTTCTTTTCTTTATTATAGTATTTATGGTACATGGTATTAGGGCAAACTATGAGCCGGATTCTCATCCGAGTCACGCGATAAAGACACACCTTCGCGAGATCATAGGAAACATAGAAGTCGATGGTGGATTGATAAAAAACAGATTTGGGATGCTTTATAATATTGATCCGAGATTTTATTATATACACCACCCATCAACAATTATTGTAACCTTGTATATTTTTAAAAAGATTTTTGGTGAATCCTTTATGTTTCTGCTACCCCTTTTTGTTTCCCTTTCTATCGTGGTAAGCATTTATTATTTTATTTCAAAATCCACAAACATCTTTGTGGGTTTTTGGTGCGCCTTCTTAACTGGCATGCACCCTCTTTTTTTAGGTTATTCCCTTTTCTTTGCTCATGATCCCATGACTCTTTTATTGACTCTTCTTGTTATTATGGGAGTTAGCCGCTCGGCACTCGAAAGCAATCTTGGCAAATCCAGGATCATCCTTTTATTGATTTTAGCCATGATGTATGACTGGCTAGGATATTTTGTATCTTTATATGTCTTTTTATACTATTTTGTAATCAAAAGAAGAATGAAATGGGACAGGCTTTCTCTCATTTTGTTCTTGCTGCCATTTACCGTGTTTGCCTTATTCCTTTTGCATATAAAAATTCTTACTGGATCTTTTAATTTTGAACACCTGGTTAGAGTTTTTATAGGAAGAATTTCTAATGCGGGAGAGAGGGCAGCCGACGGGGTAGTTATAAATGCCATACCAGATTACAAAAATTGTTTTGAGTTTTTAATCTTTTTTAAAGGATACCTGAAGGAATATTTTTTTGATCTCCCTTTTCTTATTGTACATCCCTATGATTTCAGGCGCTGGTTCTTTCTGGCTGGTGGTTTCATCTTGCTCCTTTTTAGTATCTTTAATGTGCCTGGAGTGAATAAATTATTGCATAAGGAGATTAGAATCTTCTTGAGTATGATGTTTTTCACGATGTTTTCCTATCTTTTAGTATTTAACTCTTTCACGTATTACCATAATTTTTCTTTGTTGAATGTCGTGCCCTTTTTTGCAGTTTCGGCAGTTTTATTAATATACATTGTTATCTATGGTATATCGCATATATTTGTAAAAGTTGCTAAAATCAAGTCAGAAATGTTTACTAACCTACCTGCTTGCCTCGCCTTTAATGGTTTCATGTTTTATTATGCTATTATGGTTTTCAAACTGTGTTCCAGGATAATTCCTGTACGAATTCGATGGTAATGAGAAAATGGGGGGAGAGGCTTTTAAAAGGAAAACTATAGAATTTATTTGCTGAGGAAGTCTAAGATGAGGCGGGCGGCGCGGGAACTGGCGCCCTTTTCACCAAGAGAGGATTTGACTTGGGTGAGGTCGTTTTTCATCTGCTGTAAGCGCGAAGGGTTATTAAGGAGATTTAAGGATTCTTTGGCTATTTTTTCGGCAGTGGCATTAAACTGGATAAATTCAGGCACAATCTGCTTTCCAGCCACGATGTTGACCATTCCGATGTAGGGAAGCTTGACCTGTCCGCGGTATAAGAAATAATTCAGAGGGTTCATCTTATAGATAACCACCAGCGGCTTCTCCATCAGGGCTGTTTCAAGGGTTGCTGTGCCAGAGGCAACCAGACAGAAGTCCGCGGCATTCAGGCAATCATAAGTTTTATTTTCGATGGTAATCAGGTCTAAATCCAGACCATGACTGAGGCGATTATAGACGCTCCAGGGAATCTGCGCAGATTTTGCGATAATGAATTGGACATTACCCATGCCTTTCTGGATTATCAGGGCTGCCTTTAACATGACCGGAAGGATATTTTTTACTTCCTGCATTCTTGAGCCTGGCAGTAGCGCAATGGTTTTTTTGGAACCCAGAAGCGCATGAGTACGCAGGAAGGTCTCTTTTTCTATTGTCGGCTTGACCGTATCCAAGAGGGGATGGCCCACAAAGCTAGCCTCCACACCAAATTTTCTGTAAAAGGCTTCCTCGAAGGGAAACAGCACAATCATCTTATCAATATATTTCTTGATGGTTTTTACCCTGCCGGGTCTGGAAGCCCAGACCTGAGGACTGGTGTAATAAAGAACAGGAAGCAATCTATTGACTTTTTTGGCCAGTCTCAGATTGAATCCGGAGAAATCTACCAGAATCAGGGCATCCGGCTTTTCCTCTTTGATTCTTTTTAAGATGAGTTTTTGAAGGTTAAGAAAAAGGGGGAGTTTCTTCAGGACGTCAAAGAGGCCAATAACGCAAAGGTCTTTGATGTCGTAGAAGACTTGTGCGTGGGCTTGCTTCAGGCGCTCACCACCCACTGCCGACACCTTTAGGCTGGGATTTATCTTTAATATTTCTCTAACCAGGCTTGCAGCATTAAGGTCGCCTGAGGCTTCACCGCAGATGACGAGGATTTGCCCTATTTGTGCCATATCAGGTTTTGGATCTTTAAGGCCAGGGCCAGGGCATCTCTGGCCACTGCTCCAGAGACCAAGGGTTCTTGGTTTTGCCTTACGCACTCAAGGAAGGATTCCAGCTCTTTCTGTAAGGGTTGTTCCTTTTCAATGGGCAGATTTTCTTTCGTAATCGTAAGACCGCTCTTTTTATAGACAGAGGCCTCTGCGTTCTTATAATCCAAAGATATATAGGTATCTTTCTGGAAGATGCGAATCTTACGCATGGCCTCATCAGAAATGCGGCTTGCCGTCAGGTTGCTGACACATCCGTTGTTAAAGGTGACGCGCGCATTGGCAATATCTTCAAAGGGCGTAAGCACAGGAACACCCACTGCCTCGACCTGTTTCAAAGGAGAATCCACTAACCCTAAAATGATGTCAATATCGTGGATCATCAGGTCCAGCACCACGCCAACATCCGTGGAGCGGTTAGAAAAGGAACTGAGCCGGTGGCATTCGATAAATTTAGGGTTTTCAATAAGCTTGCGAGTAGCGCTAAAGGCAGAATTGAACCTTTCAATGTGCCCGACTTGTAAGATGAGATGGTTCTTTTGAGCGATTTTTATCAGGGTGTCAGCCTCTTTAAGATTAACCGTAAAAGGTTTTTCCACCAGGACAGGAATGTGGTTACTTAAGAAGTCAACCGCAATCTGAAAATGGGAACTTGTGGGAGTGGCAATACTGACTGCATCCACTTTGCCAAAAAGCTGGCGATGGTCAGAGAATCCAGGAACGCCCAGGCTCTCACTTATCTCATGGAGGCGCTCTTGTCGGGAATCACAGACACCTATCAGCTCACAGATACCCAGCTCCCTGTAGACCTTGGCATGAATGCTGCCTAAATGGCCTACCCCCACCACAGCAACCCGTATCTTATCCATGGTAGAATCATAGCAAATAGACTCACTCTTTTCAACTGAAATCTTTGGGATGATTTAGAGCCATCCGATAATTCCTCAAATAAACGCAAAAAAATGTTGCTTGCAGCCAAAAGATGTGCTAAACTACCTATCCTTTAGAAAGGAATGAAAGATGAGAGATTATTTAAGGTTACTTAAGTTTGCCAGGCCTTATTCAGGCACTTTTTTGCTTGCATCCCTATTTATGGGTCTTTCTGCCATTTTTGACGGAGCCACTCTAGCTATGATTGTGCCTTTAGCGGACAAGGTGCTTACTAACAAAAAAATCATTATTCCATCCAAAATCCCGGCTTTTTTGAGCGATTTTATCGATAAAATAAACAATATGACTCCAGAGCTGCTTTTGAAATATATGGCCATAAGCATTGTGGCGCTTTTTTTAATAAAAGGCATTGTTGGGTTCTTCCAGTCTTATCTTATGTCCAAAATTGGCCAGGCCGTGGTAAGGGATATCCGCTCCAAACTTTATACCCAGCTTCAGAACCTTTCCTTGGACTACTTTACCCAGAAGCGCGGGGGAGAGCTTATGTCGCGCATCACCTATGACGTCAGACTGGTGGAAAATGCCGTTTCTTATGGGGCTACGGATATGGTCTATCAGACGCTCCAGGTGGTTGTTTACACGCTTTTGACTTTCTTTATCTATTTTAGGATGGCCTTAGTGTCTTTTACGCTTCTTCCTCTGATAAGTTTTCCGATTATCAAGGTGGGCAGGATCTTAAGGAAGCTTTCCAAAAGATCCCAGGAGAAGATGGCGGATATCAACTCCCTGCTTTATGAAACGATTATCGGCGCCAGGATCGTCAAGGCCTTTAACATGGAGTCTTACGAGATCGATAAGTTTAACAACGCAAACCGTGATTATTACAAGATTTCCATGAAGTCCATCAGGCGTCTTTTGTTCTTAAGCCCTCTGACAGAGTTCTTAGGATGTGTCGCAGGGATTCTCGTTTTTGTCTGGGGTGGTAAAGAGGTTATTGCCGGAAAGGTTTCTTTCGGGGTCTTCGGACTTTTCTTGGGCGCCCTTCTTTCTCTCATCAGGCCTTTTAAGAAACTAAGCCAGGTGAATTCGCTCAATCAGCAGGCGGTGGCGGCAAGCCTGCGTATCTATGAGGTGCTTGATACCAAGCCTACTGTCGTAGAAATCTTAAGGCCCGATCGCCTGACTGATTTCAGAGATAGCATCGTTTTTGAGGATGTATGGTTTAGTTACGGCTCTCAACCAGTGCTCAACGGTATAAACCTTGAGGTCAAGAAGGGAACTGTGTTGGCTATTGTGGGTCGTTCTGGAACGGGCAAATCCACGCTGGTCGACCTGATCCCCCGTTTCTACGATCCGACCAAGGGAAGGATTCTCATTGACGATATCGATATAAAAGATTATAGCCTGAAGTCATTACGCCAGCAGATTGGAATTGTTACACAGGAAACCATCCTTTTTAACGACACCATTAAAGCCAATATTTCCTATGGCTATGCACGTGCCAGCGAAAAAGAGATTGAAGAAGCAGCTGTTCAGGCCCATGCCTTTGATTTCATCAAAAGATTGCCTGACGGTTACGATACTGTCATCGGTGATAGAGGGGTGAAGCTCTCCGGAGGAGAGCGTCAGAGGTTGGCCATAGCGCGTGCCTTGCTGAAAAATCCGCCCATTCTGATTCTGGATGAAGCCACGTCTCAGTTAGATACGGAAGCCGAACGCGTAGTTCAGGAAGCCCTGGATAAGCTAATGGAGGGGCGTACCGTCTTTGTGATTGCACACCGGCTTTCTACGGTCAGGCTTGCCCATAAAATCATTATCCTGGAAAAAGGCGTGATTGCAGAAGAGGGTACCCACATGCAGCTTCTGGCCAAGGACGGTTTATATAAGCATCTCTACCAGCTGCAAGAATTCTAACTAACTAGTTGCATCCAACGCGTTCTGCCAAGAGCTTACGCACGGAGCAAGTGTTCGTAAGCTCAAGCGCTCATGAAAGAAGGGAGTAAAAAAGTGGCATCGGAATTGATAAAGAAGCTTTTAGAGGCAGGGGTTCATTTTGGGCATCAGAAGAAACGCTGGAATCCCAAAATGAAAAAATTTATTTTCGGAGAGAGAAGCGGCATCTATATCATCGATCTGGAAAAGACAGAAGTCTGCATTAATGCCGCACGCGATTTTTTGCTGGATCTCGCTTCCAAGGGTGAATTCGTCATTTTTGTGGGCACAAAAAAACAGGCGCAAGAGGTAATGTTGCAGGAGGCGCAGCGCTCAGGGATGTACTATGTGACGGAACGCTGGCCAGGAGGTCTTTTGACAAACTTTTCCACCATCAAGAAAAGTATTAACCGCTTGAAAGAGATTGAGGCTATGCGTTCAGATGGCACCTTTGCCAAGTTCACCAAAAAAGAGGTGGCTGGGCTTGAGAAAGAACTGTTTAAATTAAACAAGAATTTTGCCGGGATCGTCAAGATGGAGCGCCTGCCCAAGGCGATGTTTGTCATTGACACGAAAAAAGAAGAGACAGCTGTCCTAGAGGCCAACAGGTTATCCATCCCCATCGTCGGTCTCATCGATACCAATTCGGATCCCGATTTAATCCAATATCCCATTCCGGGCAATGATGATGCCACGAAATCCATCCGGGTTATTGTGACTCTTGTGAGCGATGCCATCATCGAAGGAAGGAAGAAATTCCTTTCCTACTTGTCTCAGGAAGGCGTTGCCATGAAAAAAGAGGAGGGAAAGGACGAGGAAGTGGCTGTCCTTCCCGAAGAAGAATCAGAAATCAAAGAGATCGAGGAGATTGTCGAGACCAAAGAGCCGGGCGAGGAGGAGGCTAAGCCTGCTAAAAGAGGCCGTATAAAAAAGGCACCGGATGAGAAATCAAAAATCAAAAAGAGGGTATAGCTAAGATGTCAGTCTCAGTGGATTTGATTAAAGAATTAAGACAGATGACCTCTGCCAGCATTGCACAGTGCAAGAAAGCGCTGGAAGAATCCAAGGGCAATATTAAAAAAGCAGCCGAACTCCTGCGTAAACGCGGGCTTGAGATTGCGCTCAAGTCAGGCTCAGGGACTCCCCGGGAAGGCCGGATTGAATCTTATGTCCATCTGGGCAATAAGATCGGAGTCTTGCTGGAAGTGAACTGTGATACGGACTTTGTGGCCAGGAATGAAGATTTTATTCAGTTCAGTAAAGATATCTCTATGCAGATAGCTGCCTGCAATCCTTCCTTTTTAAAAAAGGAAGATGTCCCAGCTGCGGCCCTAAAGAATGAATTAGATAAGGAGGAATTTTACAAGAACCATTGCCTGCTGGAACAGCCCTTTGTCAAAGACCCCAGCATAACAGTGAAGGATTATCTAGGTAGCCTCGTGGCAAAGCTAAGTGAAAATATCTCCATCCGAAGGTTCGTGCGTTACAAGATCGGTGAATGATGCCTGCGAAATCCGTTTACAAAAGAATCATCCTTAAGTTAAGCGGGGAAGCCCTGCAAGGCCAGGAGCCCCATGGCATCGATGATTCAGTCCTTTTTTCTATTGCCAGCCAGATAAAAGAAGTCTGCCAGTTGAAGGTGGAGGTTGCGTTGGTTCTTGGCGGAGGCAATATCTTCAGGGGCCAGGAGAATACAGGCTCGCGTGGATTGGATATGGACAGATCTGTGGCAGACCATATGGGGATGCTCGCTACGGTCATCAATGGTCTGGCCTTACAGAATGCCTTGGAGAAACTGGGTGTTGCGACAAGGGTCATGACGGCTATAGAGATGGAACGCGTAGCAGAGCCTTACATCAGAAGAAGGGCGATTCGGCATCTGGAAAAGGGGCGCGTGGTCATATTCGTAGCCGGCACCGGCAATCCCTATTTTACTACGGATACGGCAGCGGCCCTTCGCGCGATGGAGATCCAGGCTGATGCGATCCTTAAAGCCACCAAGGTCGACGGCGTCTATTCGGCTGACCCCCTCAAGGTCAAGACAGCAAAGAAATTCAGCCGATTAAGGTATATTGATGTCTTGAAAAAGGGCCTGAAGGTCATGGATGCCACAGCCATCAGCCTTTGTATGGATCATCGATTACCCATCGTCGTATTTAATCTGAACAAAAAGGGCAACATCAGGCGCGTGGTCTTAGGAGAGGCGATTGGTACGGTTGTGGATGGAGCAGGAGGTAAGGCTTGACGACCAAAGAGATTTTGCACAATACCGAAGACAAAATGAAAAAGGCGCTTGAGTCGGTGACGCGGGAGTTCTCGGAGATTAGAACCGGCCGCGCCAGTCCGCATCTGGTAGAAGGCCTGCATATCAATTATTATGGGACTCCCACTCTGCTAAAGGGACTCGCTTCTATTACGACTACGGATGCGCATCTTATCGTCATCCAGCCATGGGATATCAGTTGCGTGACTGAGATCGAGAAGGCCATATTGAAGTCTAATCTGGGGATTACGCCCTCCAATGACGGCAAGGTTATTAGGCTCGCCTTTCCGCCTTTATCCAAGGAGAGAAGGCAAGAGCTGGTCAAGGTCGTCCATAGGATGGCTGAAGAAGGCAAGGTGTCGCTACGCACCATCAGGCGCGATGCCAAGGAATCTTTAGAGAAATTGGAGAAAGACAAGGTAATCGCCGAGGACGATAAATTCCGCGGTATAGATGAGTTGCAGAAGGTTGTGGATAGGTATATTGCCAAGATCGATGAGATCCTGAAGATCAAAGAGAAGGAGATATTAGAATTTTAAGGAAGTTCGTAGTTCGGTGTTCGGAGCTCGGAGTAAAAGATTTTACTACGAACTACGATCTACGAGCTCCGAACTAGATATGGGCCTCTAGCTCATCTGGTAGAGCACCACCCTTTTAAGGTGGGTGTGCCGCGTTCGAGTCGCGGGAGGCTCACT
>Ga0111184_1015_pt1 | contig 81918 bp, 76 predicted proteins | sample DeeMarSWOR324_28_FD_80241 | JGI IMG/M metagenome (GOLD analysis project Ga0111184, IMG submission 80241) | Omnitrophica WOR_2 bacterium SM23_72 | reverse complement strand
CTCTCTCTCTACGGATACATCCAAGACTACGTCGCTATACTTCGCTAAGATAGAATGCAGATTACCCGTTAGGGCAATAATCTTCGAACCGATCTTCTTCAATAAAGGTAAAAGTTGTCTCATCTCCTCTCCCTCACCGCTGTTGGAGATAACCACCACGGCGTCATCGCAGGTGACCTTTCCCAGGTCTCCGTGGATAGCCTCAGCTGTATGTAAAAATAAACTGGGGGTGCCGGTAGAGGCCAGTGTCGCGGAAAACTTCTGGGCGATGATGCCCGTCTTACCCATGCCGCTGACCACCACTCTTCCCTTAATCTTTAAGATCAAATCCAGGGCCTTTGCAAAATTCTTACCCACCCTACCCTTTAAGCCTCTGATCGCATAGGCCTCAGTATCTAAAACCTCTTTTGCCCTCTTGATGACATTCCTCTTCATCTTGACTTGCCCCTTAAAGCCTTCTCAATGTTTCTGACCTGTTTTAAAAGTGTCTCCAGACTCTTTAGGTCTATCATATTCGGCCCATCGCAAAGGGCCTTATCAGGCTCTGGATGCACCTCCAGGAATAATCCGTCGCAGCCGAATCCCACGGCCGCGCGACTTAAACCCTCAATAAACTCTCTCTGCCCGCCGCTCACCTGGCCTTTTCCACCAGGTAGCTGCACGCTATGGGTGGCGTCATAAATAACAGGATAGCCGAACTTGCGCATAACCTTGAGGCTTCTTAGATCCGAAACCAGATTGTTATATCCGAAACAGACGCCCCGCTCCGTGACCAAGATGGATTTATTTCCAGTGGACTCTACTTTCTTAATGAGGGGTCCCATATCCTGAGGTGCCAGGAATTGCCCTTTTTTTATATTGATGATTCTTCCGGTCTTAGCCGCCTCCACCACCAAATCCGTCTGACGGCATAAAAAGGCCGGGATCTGGATGATATCCAGAACCTTGGAAGCCTCGGTAATCTCTCCCTGGCAGTGGACATCACTTAAGATGGGAACTTTTATTTTTTGCTTGACCTCACTTAAGATATCCAATCCCTTTTTTAATCCCGGGCCACGGAAAGAATCCGCAGAAAGCCTGTTGGCCTTGTCAAAACTGGATTTAAAGATAAAAGGGATCCCACATCTTGCGGCGATCTCCTTTATTCTCTTCGCCGTTTCCAAACAGAGCCTCTCTGATTCGATGACGCAGGGACCCGCTATCAGAACCAGGGGATTTTTATCACCAATCGTTATAGAACCTACTTTTATCTGTCTCATTTTAAGCACCAAATCACAAGCACCAAATTCCAAATGCACAAAAAGCTATGGGTCGATAGTCGATTGTCTATAGTCGATAGTTCTTGCTATAGACCATTGACTATAGACTATAGGCCCGCTCATTTTTAAGATCGGTTTGGGATTTGGAAATTGGGATTTTCCAAAAGCACTTTCACCTTCTTTAAGTCCTGCGGCGTATCTACACCGACCGAATCGTATTTTGTCTCGATGACCTTGATGCGGAAGCCCTCTTCCAGAACCCTCAACTGCTCCAGGCGCTCGGCTCCTTCTAGGTTTGATGAGGGCAAATTCTTATAAATAAATAAAAAATCCTTTGTGTAGCCGTAAAGGCCTATATGCTTATAAAAAAGAGGGGCCCGCACCTTTGATTCTTGCGCATGAAAAGGTATGGCTGCCCTGGAAAAATAAAGTGCGAACTGATTCTTGTCTACCACCACCTTGACCACATGGGGGTCGTTGAGGTCTTCCTGGTCTTCAATTCTTTTGATGACAGTTGCCATCTGGAGAGAACTATCCTCCAGTAACGTACGGGCGAGATTGTCGATCATCGTGGGATGAATCAAGGGCTCATCCCCCTGGATATTGATGACGATCTTTACATCCAGAGGGTTGATGACCTCACAGATCCTATCTGTCCCGGAAATATGCCCTTTGGCTGTCAAGGCGACCTTAGCGCCGAATCCGGAAGCTACCTCAGCCACCCGTTCGTCATCACAGGCAATAATCAAATCTTCGAGGGTCAAGGTCTGCTTGGCACGCTCCCAAACATGCTGGATCATAGGCTTGCCGCAAATATCTGCCAAGACCTTCCCTTCGAATCTCGTCGATGAGTACCTCGCCGGAATGATACCGATTACATCCATATTTCCTCGCCTTCGCTCGTCAAAAATCCAAATTCCAAATTCCAAATTCCAAATAAAGGCCAAACAGGTTATTCATAACTCTGGATTCTCTCCGATAATTCCTTTGCCGTTGTAACAGCCGTTCCCACTTTTCCTACCACAATCCCTGCCGCAAAATTCGCTAAAGAAGCAGCCTCCTGCGGAGTTGCCCCGCAACAAAGCCCTAAAGTGAATGTGGCTATCGTCGTATCTCCAGCTCCGGAAACGTCAAAAACCTCCTGCACTACCGTCGGGATATGCTGATCCGAACCATCCTTTTGAAAAAGCCACATCCCCTGCTCACCGAGGGTGATAAGAAGCGTCTGGAGCTTAAGATGACGCAAGATCGCCTGGCCTGCCGTCTTGATGTCTTTCATGGTAACCAGTCCGTCATCATAAACCTTGAATTTATTACCCCTGTCTTTAATCTTGAGATACCGGATAGCGTTCTCTGTCTCTTTGCGGTTCGGGGTGATAGCGGTCACTCCCTTGTAGGCCTCGAGATTCTCTTCTTTTGGGTCCACCGTGATAATCTTCTTTTTCTGGCGGGCCAGTGGAATAATCTCCTTTAACAAAGACTTATCGATGACGCCCTTGCCGTAGTCTTCCACGATGATGGCGTCAAACTTCGTTATATTCTTGCGTATAAAATCCACTAATCGACGGCGGATTTCCCTGCCAATAGTATGAACGTGCTCCCAATCGATCCTGACCATCTGCTGATGCCGAGCAAAAACCCTGCTTTTTAAAGTCGTGTGCCTTTCCTCCTCAACAAATATGGCTTTGGTCTCAATACCGCTTTTATGCAAGGAAGACAGCATGATGTCCCGGTTATGGTCTGGACCTACGACGCCTGCAAGACTGACTTTAGCGTTAAGGCTTCGTAAATTGTTAGCCACGTTAGCCGCTCCACCAGGCACAAACGTCTTTTTATTCGCCCAGACCACGGGAACGGGTGCTTCCGGAGAAATCCTTTCCACGTTGCCCCAGATATATTCGTCCAGAATCAGATCACCGACTACGAGCACTCTGGCCTTGCTAAAATCCTTGATGATATTTATTAATTTTGCTTTCATATTCAAAATTCCAAATCACAAGCACCAAATTCCAAATAAGCATCAAATTCCAATCTCCAAAATTCCAAACATACAAGTTTCGGTCATTGGGATTTGGGATTTATTTGGGATTTGGAAATTGGGATTTAATCTTTATCTTCATTTGTCTTTAAATACGCTCCATGATCGCCTGGGCTAACAGAGGAAGCATGATCTCATGGTGACCGATGATATAATAACCTTTGCCGCCCGAGGAAACAGGCCTTAAACATATATTTTGCTGCGGTCTATAATGATAGACCATATCGAAATTCGCGGTGGTGAAATCCTTGACAGGATACCTCAGATTGCGGGCTAAGTTCAGCGCCTTCAAAAACACCTCAGGCAGCACCACGGCAGAACCGAAATTAATGAGCGTGCCACCGCCATTCAAACCGCAGATCTGCTCTACGAGCAGATGGAAATCACGTAAAGAACCCTCCCCTGTCCGAGCTGCATCAAAAGAAGGGTGTTGATGGATGACATCAGTCCCTATAGCTACGAATACACAGACAGGGACCTTGTGCTTATAAGCATGATAGAGGAGGCTTAAGGACTTAAACGGTAGTTTCGCAGAATGGATCTTTCTGGCAAGCGAACCTCCCAGTCCCAACCCCTCACTCCCCCCCTCCTTTATGGCTCGATTAATAAAATCCGCGGGTTCCCGGGCCATGCCAAAGCTCCCCGTTTTAAGGCTTTCTCCTACATCCTCGGATGTGCGAGCCTGCAGAGCAATTTCAAAATCATGGATGATGCCGGCACCATTGAGACAGATACAGGTAAAAACCTTCTTTCTGATAAGCTCATTCAGGACCGGATTCAGACCGCATTTGATAACGTGAGCCCCGGCCATGAATATGACCGACCGTTTCTTTTTTTTGGCAGAGACCACCGCATCTACGATGGCACGAATCTCTTTGCCTTTTAATATGTTCGGCAAAGTTCGATAAAACCCAAGAAAACTGACACCTCGCCTGGGAGCAAGGGCAAAGTACCGCATCTGGACCTTGCTATGCCTCGATCTCACCGAATATGTCCTTACTTTTTTGATAGGTATCATTCGAAACTATAATTTTAACACAAATCTTGACTAAATCAATCCAAATTTAGGTTATCCTTCATCCCCTCCAGGGGCTTTGATAGGCAAGCTAAAATTGAATTTTGTGCCTTTTCCTACTTCGCTCTCTACCCAGATCTTTCCGCCGTGCAATTCAACGATCTCTTTTGCGATGGTCAGGCCGATCCCCGTCCCCTTCACATCCATTCCTTGCGAACTTCTTACCTGATAGAATCTCTCAAACACTTTCGGCAACTCTTCAGCTGGGATTCCGATCCCTGTATCTTGCACGCTGATCTTCACTTTTTTCTCCTCAAACGCATGAGCTTCCACCGTAATAATGCCGTTGGCAGAGGTAAACTTGATAGCATTGCTGATCAGGTTCACCAGCACCTGAATAATCTTATTGGCATCGGCTTCTAACTGCGGTAAATCTACCTGTATTTTTTGCTCAAGACCAATGGATTTCGTGTCTGCCCAGGGCCTTAAGGAGGCAAGCGTTTCCTGAACGATCTTCTCAAGGGAACAAGACTCACGCACAAGCAGCACCTTACCCGCTTCCAGCCGGGAAAGGTCAAGCAGGTCATTGACCAGTAGGGTGAGTCTTTTTAAATTACGCCTGGCCATATCCAGAAACTTCTCCTGCCCTTTCGATAAAGGCCCTGCGGTTTCCTCCTGTATCAAACCCAAAGAATGATCCACCGCTACCAGCGGCGTGCGTAATTCATGGGAGACCTGAGCGACAAACTCTGATTTAAGCTTTTCGATCTGCCTTTGTCTAGTGACATCATTCAGGATCGCCACCATCCCGACGGTATTACCGTTATTATCCTCGACAACAGCAGAACTGGCCCGCAGCACCCGCAAGGTGGCCTCATCAGGGCTGAACAACTCGATATCCCTCTTGAGTATAGGTTCCTGCGCAGGGATATTTCTTACCAGTGATAGAAGATGTTCATCTTTAATCACATCCTTGATCTGTTTTCCAACATCCTGCCTGCTGATACCCAAAAGCATTTCTGCCGCGGGATTGACCATGAGGATCTTGCCTTGCGGGTCGACCACGACCATCCCCTCTGTCATGCTGTGCACGATATTGTCAATCCTTTCTTTTTCAGCGCTGATGTCATTTCTCTGTTTCTCAAGCGCATCCAGAAGGGCGCTTTTTTCAGACAGTGCGGCCTGGACCTGCTGTAGTTTTTCTTTCAATTCCTCATTGGCCCTGATCAGTTCCTGTTCCTTTTGGGTATCCGCTTTTCTGAGACGCTCGGCCTCTTTGGACAGATCTGCCTTAAGATTTTCTACAAATTCCGTTGCCTGCTCAGGCATGAGGCCTGCTTCAAGCAAGGAATTCTTCAGGCGCGTAAATAAGGCATCTTGGTCCGTGCAATAGGATATAAATTTTCTTAGAATGCTCTTAAGAGAAGGGCTCAAACGCTTCTTCTCCTTAAATTCCTGGACGACGATTTTAAAAATATCCGATTCCAGGCTCTCTAATTCCTGAGGACTCATCCCCTCTTTCAAAGAGAGCTTCTTGATCCTGCTCCTTAAAGTCTTCCAGTCATGAACTTTGACTTTTTCAACGAGAGCCTCCTCATCCTTTTTGATCTTCACATAAGAAAACTGGCTGATCTGGATATGCTGGATATGGCGCTCGGTTAATATTTTTTTAAGGTCTCCTTCCTGCTTGAACTTATCAGGACCCAGGAGTAAAACGTCTATAAACTCTGCAAGTTCCTGTTCGCTTATCCCTTGACTAAAAGTCATATTCTCTAAAAGGGCCTCTTTGAAATAGGATAAGCCACTGTCAGAAAACGCCCCTTTTTCTTCTCGAACCTTTCCATCGATAAGGGTTTTACCATCTGGTGTGATATCAAGCGTAAGGGTATTCTTATCTGTGAGGATTTGCGCAAGGCAGACATGAAGGTTTTTCACCGCCTCTACCACTGCCGGATGCTTGGGGGGATAGAAGGAGGCCTTGCGGATGGTGGAAATAAAATCAAGTAGAAATTTCGTATAAAGACGACCTAACTCTTTTTCATCCATTTTATTCTTCACCTTTCAAAAGAAAATCCGCTGCCTCAAGGACATCTTGTGCGCTTATGGCCTTCAGGCAGGCGAATTCCTTTTTGCAGTTATGTGCCAGACACTTGATGCATCCAACGTCTTTATGGAGCGTGCGGGAACGCTCGCCCAATGGGCCCCATCGTTTCGGACTTAAACCCGGTTCATTTCTGGCCAAGAGGGAAATGAGCGGCAGGCCCAAGGCTGAAGCTATATGTACGGGACCCGAATCATTCGAGATGAATAAATAGGAGCGCCTCAAGAGGCTGGTTAACTGGCTTAAAGAAATCTCGCCCGCAAGGTTTACGACAGGATGATGCATGCGGTCAACCACCTGTTGGGCCAAGGCCTTGTCTTTTTGGCCTGCGATAACAAAGACCTTAAATCCATACTTTTCTATGAGTCGGTCAGCCACCTCGGCAAAGCGGTCATTCGGCCAAATCTTGGACGGACAACTGGCACCCGGATGAATCACCAATAACCTGTCCGTTTCTTTGATATCCGCCTGGGATAACAGCTCATCAGCCCATTGTTCGCCATCCTTGGATTTCGGCACAAAAAGACTCGCTCCTCTCGGCTCAATACCGAGGAACCTCACGAAATCCAGATTATATTCTGATTCGTGTTTTTCTCCGGTCTGCTTTTTGTGAGGGATTTTGTGCGTGAGCAAGAATCCTAGCTTTCTGTTATACCCTATCCGCCTAGGTATGCCGGAAAAAAAAGTAATCAGATGTACGCGGTTGGTGGGATGAAGCACTAAAGCCAGATCAAACCTTTTTTTCTTTAAGGCAAAGGCGAACCGCATGGATGACCACCAGCTCTTGTGTCTTGCGTCTTTATTATAGAGGATGGTTTCATCTAAATAAGGATTACCCTCCACCATATCTTTTGTGTAAGGTGAGACCATCATGGCGATAAAACTGGCGGGATATGCTTCTCTTAAGGCCTGGATGACTGGCGTCGATAAAACCACGTCACCTATCTTGTCTGTGCGCACAATCAGTATACGCCTGTATGCCTTATGACTTCTAACTTCGCCTGCCTGCCCGTCAGGCAGGGGCTCCGGAGTTCGAACTAATGCCTTCCTGACCTGCCTTAACACATCATCACACTTTATCAGGCGCATGCAATTCAAATGCCTGAACCGGCATTGGGCCTTAAGGCACGGCCGGCAAAAAATTTCTTTTTTCACCACGTAAGAGCCTCTTAACCAGGGACCGTATTTTGATTCATCCGTTGGCCCGAACAAAGCTACAACAGGAATGTCGATATAACTACCCAGATGTAACACCGCGCTGTCATTGGTGATCAGAATCTTTGATCTCCTTAATAAACAGGCCAGGGAAGCCAGATCCATCTTGCCGGATAAATCGATAGGCTGGGGAAGAGAATGGATAGCGATACCTTCATTAACAGTCGAATCATCCCTGTCTCCCACCAGGATGACCTTCATGCCAAAAGAAACATTTAACGAAGAAACAAGTTCCCTGAATTTATCGCTCTCCCACCTTTTGACATGGCTGCGTGCGCCCGCAGCCACGACAGCGATTTTGTCCTGGGCCGTAATATTATTTTCTTTGAAGATCTGATCGAGGTACTCTTCATCTTTGGCTTCCGCCTGAAAAAAGTAAGCTGCCAAAACAGGAGGCATCTTTGACTTTGTCTGTCCTATCAGTCTCTTGACCTTATCCAGGTGCTGCTCTTTCATGTGCGAACAGCCCCGAGGCCTAAGCCAGAAGGGTGAAGTGGTGTACCTGGCTCCCAGAAATAATTGGAAAAAACTGTTGCGTAAATCTACTACCATGTCAAATCTTTCAGACGCAAGCTGCCGGAACAACCTTAATTTTTCCTTCCAGTTACCATGTTTATCGTAAACAATAAGGTGCTGGATCGCCGGATGATTTTCAAATATCTCTTTGGGTCGTGGCCCCACCAAGACCGTGATCTGGCTTTGCGTAAAGGTTTGCCTTAGAACATCCAGGGCTGGCAACGTCAGGATGACATCCCCGATGTTGCTTAAGGTCACGAATAGAATTTTGTTAATTTTAATCATATCTCTTAAATCCCAAATCCAAATACTACAAAATCCAAATTAAATCCCTGCCTGTCGGCAGGCAAACAAAGTCCCAAATCCAAAACTTTTTTGGATTTTGAAATTTGGATTTGTTTTGTAGTATTTGTAGTATTTGAAATTTGGATTTATCATGTTGTTATTTCCTTCATCACCTCATCCGGCGTGATCGCCTTCATGCAGCGGTTATTCTGGCAATGGACGACGTAGCAGGGAATCCTGCAGCCCGCATCTTTACGTAAGATTTTTGCGTTCCTCAAAGGATAGGGGCCGGTGATCTGCGGCGCCGTCGGCCCAAAAAGGGCAATAATCTTTTTGGCTCCTACGGCATTGGCAATATGCAAAGGGCCTGTGTCGGCGGTGACAAATAAATCCGCTCTCTTGCACAGGGCCCCTAACTGTTTGATATTCAGGTGGCCGCAAGCCACAATCGGCTCCTCCTTCATACTCTCTTTAATCTGTTCAACGAGCGTTCTGTCGTGTAACCCTCCGGTGATAACAACCTTGGCCCTGCGCTCCAGGATGAGCCGATCCGCTAAAATAGCCCAGTAATCTCTGGGCCAGCGCTTAGGAAGCCAGTTGCCTCCCGGGTTAAACACCACCAAGAATTCATCGGGTTTGACGCCCTGATCGTTTAAGAAATCAAATACAAATTTCTCATCTTCTTCACTGACAAAAAACTCCGTATACCTGTCTTCGACCTTAAGGCCAGCCTTTTCCACGATATTCAGGTAATAATCAATGCGATGCAACGTGTCCTTAACAGGCGTGGGGATGTTTTTTGTTAAGAGAAACTTACGTTTTCTGGTATGGTAGCCGATCCGGTGATTAATTCCAGCCAACCGACACAGCAGCGCCCGGGTAAAAGAGCGATGCAGCAAAAAGACCCTGTCGAACTTTCTCCTCGTTAACTGCCTGACAAAATTCAGTTGCGCCAGAAAGCTTCTATGTCTATCCTTTTCGTCAAAGATGATGATCTCATCCAGATGTGGGTTACCTTTCAAAACAGAATAACAGCGGCTGGGCACGATACAGGCGATGAAACTATCAGGAAAATTGCGCCTGATGGCGCGGATGGTAGCCGTAGAAAATAAAACGTCTCCCAGCCAGTTCACGTTAAAAATAAGGATGCGCTCACTCATGGAGGAATCACTTACATCTATGCTCCCGTATAAAGTTGTAATAACCGCTTGACTCTATCCAAAAAACAAACAGATTGTCAGACGTAGAAGAAATCCTCAAACGTTTCAAGGCCAATACATCATCGTTGGGCAATTTTTTCCCGGGATTAGTAACGACAGCCACCTGATAACCTGCTTCTTTAACCCACTCTTTGATTAAAGGGGTGAATCTCCCTTGCGGATAACTAAAGGCAATGACCGGTTGCCCCAATCTTTCCTCCAGTATTTTCTTGGACTCGAAGATCTGCCTTTTGACCTCCTCTTCGGAGGTTATATCGATGAGCGGCTCAGGGCCTAAGGTGTGGCTGCCGATATCGATCAAACCGGAATCGCGCATAACCAAAAGATCCTGCCAGCTCATCTTGTCTCCCTGGGGCCTTCCCAATTCATCGATAATCACGAACATGGTAGCACAAAAATTGTATTTTTTTAATATAGGGAAGGCGTGGGTGAAATTATCTTTGTTCCCATCATCAAAAGTGAGCACCACAGTCTTCGCAGGGATCTTCTTTTTTTCCTTGATCATCAAGGCCAGGGTTTCAAGGGGGATGACATTATAATGATGCTCTTTAAAGAAACGCATTTGACGCTCGAAACTATCAACGGAAACCACCAGTCTGCTTTCAGGCGGCACTGTAAAATCAACAGAGTGATACATGAGAATGGGAGGAACATAATTAAGCGAAATAATCCCCACACACGACAAAAATATTGAAAGGATAACCAAGGGTATAATGATTAATAGGCGTTTAAGCACTTCTCATATACTCCTTGTGTTTGGACAACCATCTTGTCCTGAGAAAAATTATTTTCCATAAAAAGGCGGCCTGCCTCTCCCAAGGCTTTGGATTCTCGCGGATCCTTTAAAAGCCGCAGGATCGCCTGCGACAGTCCTGTTACATCAGCTGGTTTGACCAAGAGGCCATTTACCCCTTCCTGAATCAAGCTTCTTATGCCTCCGACATCCGAACCAATCACCGCAAGGCCAGAAGCCATCGCCTCCATCAGAGCTAAGCCTAAGCCCTCTTTCAAAGAAGGCATGACAAACATGTCTATCAAAGAAAAAACTTCTCTTGTATCTGGCACTGAGGGAACAAAGATCACGTTTTGCTCAACCTTAAGATTCTCGACCGCGCGCACTAATTCCTTTTTCATCTTGCCGTCCCCGACAATCAGAAGCTGGACCTCTGGGATTTGCTCAAGGACAAAAGGCAATGCCCGAATCAGATAGAGATGACCTTTGACATCAGAGAGCCTGGCCACGATCCCAATAATAGGTCCCTCCTTCAATCCCAGTTGTTTTTTGAGTTCCATTTTTGATTTTGGATTTTGCCTGCCTGCCGGCAAGGCAGGAACTCTGAACTTTTCTACGTCTATTCCGTTAGGCACGACAAAAATTTTTCTCACATCAGCCTTGAGATCATTTACCAAGTGCTCTTTTACCTGCTCGCTGATGGCAATGATAGCATCCGGCCAACATGGGAAGAGCTTCCTAGAAAGCCTTCTTTTAAAGAATCCATGACAGGTCAAGATATGCTTGATCTTTAAGTTTCTTGCCAGCCAATACCCCAGCACCTGTGTGGTCCGGCTATGAGAATGAACAAGCTGGATCTTGCTTTTCTCTACAATCTTTGATAATTTTAAAAAGCTGGCAAGTATTTTAGGGCTTACCATTTTTTTTGTATTCATGGGAATAGGGACAAAATCAATGCCTTCTGCCGTGAATCGGGAAAACCAGGAGCCTCCACTCGAAGCCAGATAAACAGAGTGCCCTTTCTTGCTCATGCCTGCAGCCAAGGTGAGCAGATAACTGGTGATGCCGCCTGTGTTGAGATGATTAGATAGATAAAGGATATTCATATCAGCAAAATCCCAAATCCAAATACTACAAAATCCAAATTAAATCCAAAATCCCAAATCCAAAACTTTTTTAGATTTTGAAATTTGCCTGCCTGCCGACAGGCAGGGATTTGTTTTGTAGTATTTGTAGTATTTGAAATTTGGATTTATCATGTTAACAACTTATTGACGATCTCCAGCACTTCCTGCGGCGTAATAAGCTCCATGCACTCCTTCCTTCGGCATTTCGATTTATAGCAGGGGCTACAGGACAACTCTTTCCTGATGACCGTAACATTCTCTGACCGCGACAGGTGTCGGCCAGGGTCTGTGGGCCCGAAAAGGGCCACGCAAGGCGTCTGGACAGCCACAGCCACGTGCAGTGCAGCCGTGTCAAAAGAGACAAACACACTGCATTTTTTTATCAAACAGGCTAATTGATTGACCGAAGTCTTTCCACAGGCATTGATGGGTTTTGCGCTCTTCAACATGTTCATCAGGGCACCTGCCTGATGCATATCTCTTTCCGTACCCGTGAGAACTACCCGTACATCCTGCCTGCTTAATTCTTCGCAGAAGGTAGCCATATGACGTAACGGCCAGTTCTTGCTCTGCCAGCGAGGGCTTGCACCCATATTAATCCCAACGATTCTTTGCTGGGTTGCAAGCCACTGAGAACTTAGAAAATCGTCTATATACTTCTGGTCCTCATCAGATGGCCAGAGCTCTAAACGGTAATCCTCTAATTCCACACCCAGCATCTTTAAGATCCTGAACTGATGACTCACGGGGTCCATGGGCGTATTGTCCAGCGGGATTCGATAGTTAAGCAAAATTGAAAACTTTTTGTTGTGATAACCGTAGCGGTTGAGGCTTGAGCTTAAGAAAGCCAACAGGTGACTTTTGCGGTTATTTTGCAGGTCAATAACCCTATCGAAGTTCTTTTTGCATAACATTCCGGCTAGACTCAGCCACCCTCGCACGCCCCGGTCCTTATGTTTGAAATCTGCCACCAGCAGCTCATCGAGGTAGGGGCAACGCAAAAGGACATCCTTGGAATCTGCGCCTACCAGGACACTGATTTTATGCGGCTCCTTGAATTTCTCCCGGATAGCCTTGATGGCAGGCGTGGATAAGATGATATCGCCCAGAGAGCTTAATTTGATGATAAGGGTCTTGGATTGACTCAATGCCTCTTTATAAACCTCCAAGGTATTCTTTATCATTAGATCCAGATTGTATTTCTCCTGGACTTTTTTGTAAGCGTTCTGCGCCAGGCGCACAGCCAGGGGTAAATCTTTGTATATCTGAATGATGGCCTCAGCCATGCTGTTGGGGTCAGCCGGAGGCACAAGCAATCCTGTTTCTTTGTGTTCAATGATATCCACAACGCCACCGACCTGCGTGGCAACCACAGGAACACCGCTTGCCTGGGCTTCAATGATCACCCTGCCAAAGGCCTCATGGGTGACAGTGGCCAGGACCAGTAAATCCAACTGCGAGACTACCTGGGGGATATCCCTCTGGGTGCCTAAAAATTCAGTGCTATGCCATAATCCCAGACGCCTCACCAGAACCTCTATCTCCTCTTTATATCGCTGGTGGTGCGCTGACGCATCTCCCACGATCCATATCTTAAGCTTAGGCACGGTGCGCGCCACCCTGGCCATGGCTTTGATAAAATGGATGTGCCCCTTGATGGGCGTTAATCTGGCGATTATCCCTACGTTGAAATCTTTACCTCTTTTTGAATCAGGGCTTATGAATTTGAACTTTTCCAAATCAACGCTGCGCGGAATCAGCCGGATTCTCTCCACGGGCACGCCGAAATCATCTATCATGTGCCTGGCAATGACGTGGCTCAATACGATCACCCTCTTCGCCCAGCCCATAATAAAGCTTAAAAGATGCTTCTTATAATAACCGTGGCAGGTGGTGACAAAAATAGCTTTGGTGCGGCGACAGGCAAAATAGGCAATCCAGGCAGGGACCCTAGAGCGCGCATGCACGATATCGACCTCTTCCTTCTCAATGATCTCAGCCAGAAGCGGAATCGTCTTGATGATCGATACCACTGATTTTTTATGAACAGGGAGATTATAATGAAGGGCACCTGTGGACTCCAGCTCCTGAACGAGCTGGCCTCCGGCAGAAACGACAACCGCCTTATGCCCGAGCTGTACTAAATGCCTGGCCAGATCCAGCGTCCCCGTTTCCACGCCACCCACATTGAGCTCGGGTAAGATTTGCAGAATGTTCATTTTTTGCTTATTCACAAAATGGGTCTATAATCTATGGTCAATGGTCTATAATTGAACTATTGACTATGGACTATCGACAATAGACCCATGCTATAAGATTCTCTCTATCGCCTCGCGGATCAAAACCGAATCACCCGGCGAGCGCACGCTAGGCTTCTTGGCCCAGACTTCTTCCATTCTTTGAGCAAGATCCTCCACCTTGCATAAATAGATATAACCCTCACGGCTAAAATGGTCGAGGTACCTACGCTGTTTTTGTCTCAAGCCGCGCTGATCAAACACAAAGACGTACTTTTTGCTGCTGACCGCCTCTGATATCATGCTGAAGCTCTCCGGAGAGCAAACCACGACCTGGCTTAAGCCCAGAATCCCTCCTAGGCAATCGGGAATATTATTTTCATTAGCGATGACCAGAAATCTACAGCGGGATTCGTCCTTAAACTCTTCCTTCGCAACAGCCTCTAAATCTTTACTACTTCTTCTGGAGGTCGTCACCAGGATATCGGCATCCACTTTCTGGCTAACCTCTTTTATTTTCCTGGAGACCTGGCGCAAGACCTGCGCTCTTAAACGGAACTCTTTAGAATCGCCGCCAATCAATAAACCGATAAACCGCTTGTCGCTTACGTCTTGAGGCTTGTCACCATCGCGCCTAAGGTGGGGCATGATACGCGAAGCGCTTTCTTTTAAATATTCTTTATCCATCAGATTCAAGGCACCTTCGGTGACCAGGACGTTTTTCTTTCTGGCCGGACGGTCATGTCCGGGTATAATCACCAGGTCAAACCTGCGCGTGCCTGACAATGCCGGATGCATCACCACGACTGACCTCGCTAAATTCTGCCGTGAAAGAATATAATTAACAGGAGCGACGCTGGAGCCACAAGAAATGATGATATCCGGATTAACGCGCGTTAGAAAATCGTAAGTTTCTTTTTGCAGAACAGCCTTCAAACATCGCAGACACCCCTGACACTGATATTTTCCCGATAGGCAACTGGTGAGCCTGAATCCTTTCGCAAGCCACGCATTCTTAAATTTGACCTCTTGGGTCTCTACATCTGAAGTAATCCCGCGGCCTGAAAGAGCGCTGCTTAAAATCTTGGCGAGGGCCTGGGATTGCCGCAGGTGTCCGGCCTTGCCGTCGCTTAAGATCAAAACTTTTCTGTGGCAGCCATACTTCCATATCTTATAGGGCCAAAAGTAATCCTGGGGAAACCTCTCGATTTCCTTTTCAAAAAGTTGAACGAGTTCCTGTAAATTATCCTGAATATCCTTCTCTCGGTCTCCACTCTTCTTGACTCGAAAAGGAGCCCTGAGAATCGTTTTGATGAAAGGGCCTTTAACGCGCGTATAATAAGCGGGAATAATGGGGCAGCCGTATTTAAGCGCAAGCCTGATGGCACCCGTGGCCATGGAAGCCTCTCTTCCGAAAAAGGTCACCAGGTTTCCCGTCTTGCCTCCCTGGTCCATCGTCATGCCAATCGCCTCGTTACGCTTAAGCGCCTTTATTAAATCCCGTGTCTGGTTTTGCCTCTGGATGATTTTACACCCCCAATGCCTTCGATATTTATTCAGAAGCTCATTGAGGCGCGGGTGCCGTTGATCCCGCACCAGCAGATTGAAATCAAACCCCAGGCAGGCACAGATGACGTTGGAAAGCTCCCAGCTTCCGGCATGGACAGAAATAAGAATCAACCCCTTGCCGCTTGAGAAAGCCTCCTCAATAAATTCCCTTCCTTCCCATTGCACATACTTGTTGATATACGCTTTATTTAAGGAAGGGATAAAAAATATCTCAATGAGGTTCTGGCCGAAACACTGATAGAAATCATGGGTGAGCCGAAGTATCTGACGGCAGTTCAGGCGGTGGCCCAGGGCCGTCTTTATATTGGCGTAGGCGATGGAGCGGTGCCTTAAGTCAAAACAATAGAGAAGGTCCCCTAACCTTCTGCCTAAAAAAAGACTCAAACGCACGGGTAGAAATCTGATAAAGAAACCCATTTCCTTAAACAGAGTACAGCTTAAGGAGTCTATTATAGAATCTCTGCTCATCTTTAAAGGCTAATGAGATACGTAAGACCAAAAGGCGCAACCCCTGCGCCTGCCAATTACTATGATCCATTCTTACAAAATCTTTTTCCGTCGTAATCAGCGTGTCTATATTCTTCAGGCGACTTGCCTTGAAAATATTGTTTAAATCCTGCTTAGTATAAAGGTGGTGGTCGCTGAACCTGTAGGATAACCCGATTGTCAACCCCAGCACCTTTATCAGGTTCTCGAATGAATCTGGATCGCCTATCCCTGAAAATAAGGTTACGGTCTTAGAGCGCAAGGAATCCGGACTTAATAAGCGCTCCTTATCGTTGGCATCGTAGAAGCCTACGGCCTCATGGGAGGATTCAAAAACAGCGCTGTCTGGATTCAACCTGTTCAACTCCTCTTTAATCACAGCTGTGTTCTCGGTTAAGTTGGTTTTAGTCAAGACGAATATATCTGCCCGCTCAAGCGAAGAAAGCGGTTCTCGCAAGATGCCGCGCGGCAGAAGCTGCCTGTTCCCGAAAGGCCGCGTGGCGTCAATGGTCACCACGTTTAAATCCCTGGCGATCTTCCACTGCTGGAATGCGTCATCTAAAATGACGGTATCCACATGAAAAGTATCAATGGCGCATCGGGCTCCACGGGTCCTGTCCTTGTCCACGATAACGGGGATATCCTTCAACCTCATCTTGAGCATATAAGGCTCATCCCCCATATTTTCGATATTTTGGATTTTGGATTTTGCCTGCCTGCCGGGTAGGCAGGCCTGCCTGCCGGACAGGCAGGGATTTTGGATTTTGCGTTTGTAGCCGCGGCTGAGGATTGCGATTTGGTGCACCTGCTTCTTAAGGTACTGTGCAATAAACTCTACCAGCACTGTTTTTCCGGTGCCGCCTAACGTGATATTGCCGACGCTGATAACCTTGCAACCCAGCTGATGGGGATTTCTCTGCTTTAAAAGTATCAGGAGCCTGACGATAAACCCGTAGAATAAAGACAAAGTCCACAAAAAAAATTTAAGGATAGCGGCAAGGAACCCTTTATATTGGTCTGTGGCGAGATTATATAGATATCTCTTCACGATTCTCTACTCTCCCATGATCTGAACGATCAGGTGCCTCTGGCGTGGCCGGTTATCAAACTCTGCCAGTACAATCTGCTGCCAGGTCCCTAGCATTAGTCGGCCTTCCTCAAAAGGGACGGTAAGAGACGGTCCGGTGAGGGAAGCCCTTAAATGACTGTACCCATTGGCATCACCCCATGTATCATCATGATGGTAATGCTTGGAAGAGGGAATAATCTTTTCGTACAAATCCTCAACATCCTGGATCAGCCCTGGCTCGTATTCAAAGGTGGTGATTCCTGCGGTAGAACCCACCACAAAAACCATGAGGCTGCCCTGCCTCAACTTTGAAGAAGCCAGGAGCCTGGAAAGGTCCTCGGTTATATTCAAAAGATGGGGACTGCCTTTCGTATTAAATCTTAACTTCTCATGGATAATCTTCATGGCTTAACGAAGCTGGTCTTCTGGTTTGACCACGCCACCGGAAATGATAATCTTGAGCGCATCGCTCACAGCCATATCCAGGAATTTCAAATCCTCTTTGGGGACAAAGATAACATATCCGGTAAGGGGTCCTGGAGTGCTGGGGATGAACACAGAAACCAGGGAGCGTGCGCAAGCTTCATTTATCTTGGAGAATTCCTCATTAGTCAAAAACCCCAAAGACCACAGGCCCTTGGAAGGATATTCCACTAAAACCACTTTTTTAAAAACGAACTCTTTTTCAGCCAGAATGAACAGGACAATCTGCTTAACAAGGGGATAAATCCTGTCGATAAACGGGAGGCCAGCAAACCACTTTTCAATGCCCCTGAAGATTCTCTTGTTCAGAAAACGGCTCACCAAGAAACCTATAACTACAATGATCACAAAAAGCAGGATGAGGCCCATACCGGGGACATAAAAACCTACCTCCTCCTTAAAATACGTATTCAAGAATCTGCCCAGGATTCCGTCAAGAAAACGAAAGGCCACAAACAGGACATAAACGGTTATCAGAATAGGCACGACCACAACCAGTCCTGTTATAATATAGCGCTTCATCACGCCTCCTTTAAGAATAGGTTAAGGCAAGAATAGGCTTCTGATGTATGGTCAAAGATAGCCATCGGTAGCTTTATGCCAAGATTGTTATTTTAGCATAAGGAAAGGCTGGAAGCAACAGATTTTACTAGATTAAAAACTCTATAAATTACATAAGGATGCAACATTTTTGGTGGGAGGATCGGCTTTTAAAGGCTGCAGGTCCGCTCTATGATTCCCGTGATTTCTTCCAGAGAACCTGCGATCCTGTCTGCGCCTTTAAGGTAGGGTGCTGGAAGGCTGGTTGTTAAAGCAATACAAAACATACCTGCTGCTTTTGCAGACTTTATGCCTAGCGGAGCATTCTCTATCACAACACATTCACCAGGCTCTAAATGTAGACCCAAACAGGCCTTGAGGTAGGGTTCAGGATGAGGCTTGCCATGTTTAACGTCATTGCCCGGGATAACGATATCAAAAAGATTCTTAATCCCGCAAGGTAAAATTTTATGGATCTCTTTTTCAGGAGTTCCGGTCACCAGGCCTAAGAGATAACCTCTCCTTTTAAGGCACTGCAAAAATCCTTCCACGCCTTTAAAAATAAAACGTTTGAAATATTTTTTAAATATCTTTTGGCGGGCCAGGAAGATTTTTTTTAACGTAGCTTTTGAGGGAAAGATACGGGCATAATTCAGAAGGCTGGTCAATGTCTTGTCCCAACGCTCTCCTTCTTTCAAGTAGACATCCATACAACTGACCCTGACCCCCCAGGGCCGTAATGCCTCGTACCAGGCCAGGAAATGATACGGCATGGAATCCACAATGACCCCGTCCATATCGAAAATGACAGCTTTAAGTTCTCTCTTTATCAACGATCTTCCTTTAATCTGCGGACATGAAGGAGAGGTTCCTTTCGATGAATTCAAGGAGTTTTTGCTGGGCGCTTGAGGTAATATGGGAAAACTCCACCCCCATGCCGGGGTGGATGAGATGCTGGATTTGCTTATCGGGTAACCACACGACCTTGGCGTCCAATTCAAGGACCTCATCCTTAGGCGGCAGCTTCATCTTTAAGACGACCTCATCCCCTAATTTGAATTTATCGCAGCCGTAAATGTAGGCGCCAATAGCGCTTAAGTTCAAGATATCAAGTTTAAGGCAAGACGGACTCTCTTCGTATTTGGATTTCAATTCGATCTTGATGTCGATGGGAAGCCGCTTGAATCTCCGGCGTAACTGCATCTTCTTGATATCCTCAATGATCTTATCCTCACAAAAACTGTTCAGTGCCAGGTCTTCCGTGGCATAAATCTCAATAACCCTGTCCAGACCGGCAATAGAAAATACGTTCTTAAGGTGCGCGGGAACATTCGTAAACTTCATACGGCCCTTGCTGTTAGTAACCTCTTTATAGGCAATGACAATTGCCGAGACACCCATATAATCCATAAAATCTACCTCTTCAAAGTTGCAGAGGATATCGCGATACCCGTCGCGCAGGCATTGACCCACCACCTCCACAAAATTCGCGCTGTCGATGTCAACGCGCCCGTGCAAATCCAGAACGATAATATTATTCTTTTGCCTGGCCCTGATTTCCATTTTCTCTGCTATATTAGCATAAGTCTGTCCCTCAGGACAACAGCTTTTTTATAAACCCAAGATTTTTAAGAGTCGCTCCCCTGTTCCCTGCGATGATGCTTCTGGACTGCCGGCTCAGCTCATCAGCCAATGCAGGTTCATTCAGCAATCTGGCAATATGGTTTCTCAATTCTTCTCCATCGCTGACCATGATAGCAGCCTGATTTATCAAAAACAGCTCCGCTATATCGCGAAAATTAAACATATGGGGCCCGAACAGAATAGGCTTACTTAAGAAAGCCGGCTCCAGGATGTTATGCCCTCCTTTTTTTACCAGGCTGCCTCCCACAAAAACAATATCGGCAATGGAATAAAAAGATGTCAGTTCCCCGAGTTTATCCAGAATGAATACGGGAGTAAGGGCGCAGCTGTGACATTCGCCAGGTTTCATTGATACAAATATGCCGTGGAATCCAAAACTGGAAACGATCTTCTCAATATCCGGACTTCTCTGTGTGTGCCGGGGCGCTATCAAAAGCCTAAGATGAGGGAATTCTTTCAGAAGCTGACGGTAGGCGGCCAAAATGATTTCTTCTTCGCACCTGTGCGTGCTGCCGGCAACCAGGAGCTTATCCTGCGGTCTTAAGCCCAATTTCATCCGATAATCATCTTTATCCTTTTTCTCTAAATCTATTTTGCTGTCGAACTTCATATTGCCGGTAACCAGGATCTTCTCCTGTGAAACACCCAGGCGCTTTAATCTTTCAGCATCAAGCGATGACTGCATGCAAAACAAACTCACCTTTGCCAAAATAGGTTTGAGCAGGAATTTCAGACTCAGGTAACCTTTAAAGGAGCGGTCGGAAATTCTGCCGTTGACCGTTATCACAGGGATTCTTTTTCTATGTAGATAAGTGAGAAGATTAGGCCAGATTTCCGTTTCAACGATAATGAAGAGGCAGGGTTTGATTCTGTCTATAGAGCTTTTTACGGCAAAACCCAAATCCAACGGCAGGTACGTTACAAAATCTCTTCCCTGTGCGCTCGCCTGAGCCATCTGATTTCCCGTAGATGTGACGGTGGAGACGACAATCTGCTTTTCTGGATAAGCCTTTCTTAACTCTTCCCAAAGGGTAGTTATGGCATTGACCTCTCCCACGCTTACGGCATGAATCCAAATAGGCCTCTCGAAGCGAGACTCTTTTGGCAGGAAACCAAGACGAGCCAAAAACCCGGAATGAAATTTCCGGCGGAAAAAATAGGCTGGCAGAAAGAAAATACCAAAAAGCAAGAATACTAAGTCATAAATAATAAACATAAGTACGCCCTTACGAATAACGATGAACCATTAACGATTAACGAATCAGGCGCGCGGATGCGCCTTATCATACACGCTCTTGAGTTTTTCAGTCGTCAAATGGGTATAGATCTGCGTTGTTGAAAGATTGGCATGGCCCAGGAGCTCCTGGACCGTCCTTAAATCAGCACCCCGGTTCAAAAGGTGCGTGGCAAAGGAGTGCCTGAATGTGTGCGCCGATACCCCCTGCTTCAGCCCAGCTGTTTTTATGTATTTCATCACGATATTGCGTACGCCGCGGCTACTGATGCGCTGACCTCTTTTATTCAAAAAAAGCGCCGGGGATTGTTTTTTTCTTTTTTCCAGATATTTTCTAATGGCCCGCATCGCAATCTCTCCTATAGGAACCACGCGCTCCTTCTTCCCTTTTCCCCTGACCTTGACGATCCCGCCGATAAAATCCACATCCTCAACAGCCAGCCCTACGAGCTCTGAGATCCTGATTCCAGTAGAATAGAACGTTTCTAAAATGGCCCGATTGCGTAAACCCTGGGCATCCTGATCGTTTTTCGCGAACGCCGATTCAATAAGCCGGCTGACCTCTTCTTCTGTCAGGAAATGGGGCAGGTGTTTGTCTATCTTGGGGCTTAAGATGCTTAAGATCGGATTGGTCTTCAGATACCCTTCGCGGGTAAGAAACTTAAAAAAACTGCGCAGACCTGAAAGTCGGCGGTTCACGGTCCGCGCTCCCAGATTCTTCTCTTTCAATTGAGCCAGATATTTCCTTAAGGCCAGGTAATCGATTTTCTCGATATCCGCATCCCCGATGAACCTCCTGAAGTCTTCCAGGTCCAGATGATAATTCAGGATGGTATGTGCCGAATAGTTCTTCTCAATCTCCAGGTACCTCATGAACTTCTCAATATACTTTTCCATCTAGGAGGAAGCTGACTCTTTATCATCCTGCTGCGGGAGAATGCGGGAGGTGAAGGTGCATTTAGGGTAGTTTGTGCAGCCGTAGAAGAATCCGCGCCGGGAACGGCGCTCGATGAGTTCTCCGCCGCAGTTTGGCTCAGGGCACTTGACGCCGGTGGTTATGGATTTGGAGAATTTGCAATCCGGAAAGCCCGAGCAGCTTAAAAATTTTCCCTTGCGCCCCCACTTGACGATCATCGGCCTGCCGCACTTTTCACACATTTCATCCGTGGTGATGACTTCCTTCTTGATATTCTCTTGCGCATAATCAAGGTTGCTCTTAAAAGGCGTGTAAAAATCCTCCAATACCTTATTCCTCTCTAGTCGACCTTCTTCGATTTCATCCAGCTCTTCTTCCATAAGGGCAGTAAACTTGGTGTCCATGATTTTGGGGAAATACTCCACCAGCAAGTCAGAGACTTTAAACCCTAATTCGGTCGGATTGAAATATCCTTTGAGCCGACGGATGTAATCACGCTGAATCAGCGTAGAGATGATAGGTGCGTAAGTTGAGGGCCTGCCGATCCCTTCTTCTTCTAATTCCTTGACGAGCGAACTATCCGAATATCGGGGAGGCGGTTTGGTAAAATGTTGGGAAGGTAAAAGGCGGATGAGGTCCAGCAGTTCGTCTTTTTCCAATTCGGGAATCTCATTCTTAGCTTTATCAAACTCATCATTTTTATTATAAGCCGCTATGAAGCCATCAAAGATCAGCTTGCTCCCGGTAGCCGAAAACAGATATTTTTCTGCCTGGATAGTGACATTGGTCAACAGATATCGCGCCGCCGTCATCTGGCTGGCTAAAAACCGGTTGTAGATAAGTTCGTAGAGTTTATACTGGGCGGGGCTTAAAGACGCCTTCAGGCTCTCAGGCGTGCGTCGGACAGAGGTGGGCCTGATAGCCTCATGGGCCTCTTGAGCCAGTTTTTTGACTTTATAAATGTTGGGCTGATCCGGCAGATACTCTTTCCCGAATCGGCGCTCAATCACACTCCTGACCTCATGGAGTGCCTCGGGAGCAACATGGGTTGAATCTGTGCGCATATAGGTGATCAATCCTACGGGTGAATCCTCTCCTATATCAATACCTTCATAAAGCTGCTGCGCCACAATCATCGTCTTGGTGGAGTTGAATCTTAATTTGTTGAATCCGTCTTGCTGGAGGGTGCTGGTGATAAAAGGCGCATCCGGATAACGCTGTCTTTCGCTTTTTTTGACCTCCAGAACCTTAAAAGCCTTATTCCTAATATCCTCAACAATCCTATCCGCTTCCTGTTTATTCCCAATCTCTGCCTTTTTATCCTCAATCTTCTCCAGCTTGGCTATAAAGTGTTTTTGGATTTTGCCTGCCTGCCGGCTAGGCAGGCTTGCCTGCCGGACAGGCAGGGATTTTGGATTGTGGATTTTCTTCAGTTCTGCCTCTATCTCCCAATATTCCTGGGGAACAAAGGCGGTGATGGCCCTTTCCCTTTCCACAATTAATTTTAAAGCCACGGACTGGACCCGACCAGCACTTAGACCCCGGGCAATCTTTCTCCACAGCAAGGGGCTTAAGAAATACCCCACGATCCTGTCTAATACCCGGCGACCGACCTGCGCCTCTACCATCTTTTTATCAAAATCACGCGGATGTTTGAAGGCAGCGTTAACCGCAGCAGGCGTAATCTCATGGAAGATAACGCGAAAAACTTTCTTCTTCTTAAAAATACGCTCCCGGATCTGCCAGCCGATAGCCTCTCCTTCTCGGTCAGGGTCTGTGGCAACGTAAATATGGTCCTTTTCCTTGGCTTCTTTCTTAAGGGAGGTCAAAATTTTGAGTCTACCGGGTATGACTTCGTAATCAGGCTTAAAACCTTTTTCTATATCAACGCCCAATTTTTTTCGTGGCAGATCAATAAGATGTCCCATGGAGGAGACCACCGTATAATGACCCCCTAAGATTTTGCTGATTGTCTTGGCCTTGGTTGGAGATTCTACAATAACCAGATTTTTATCTTTCATGCCGCATTTATCCTTACGAATTGTTTTCCCGGCAATTGCTGCACCAGCCTCTTCATCTGCAACCTCAAAAGTATATCAGAAATTTTCGAAATATCCATATTTGTTTTTTCTACGATGTCATCCAGCAAAATCCGTTCATTTGAAATCAGACTATAGACAAGATGCTCCGCATCCTTCAGGCCTGGATTTTTACGGCGGACTGGCTGCGGCACAGCTTCCCGACGAAAGCCCGTTCCCAGGTTCAATTCTTCCAGGATATCATCCACGCAGGAGACTAGTTTTGCGCCTTCTTTGATCAAGCTCAACGTGCCGACAGAATTAGGGGAATCCACCTTGCCCGGAAGGGCAAAGACCTCCCTGCCCTGCTCTAAGGCGAAATTCGCGGTTATCAGGGCGCCGCTTGTCTGGGTTGCCTCAGCCACCAGTACCCCTAAACTCAAACCGCTGATAACACGGTTGCGGCAGGGAAAATTTTCTTTAAAAGGCAGGGTATCCAGGGGGAATTCCGAAATGACTGCTCCGGATTCAGAAATATCCTCGACCAAACCGATATTCTCCTCAGGGTATATGTGTTTGAAACCACTGCCCATGATAGCCAGGGTGCGGCCTTTTCTTTTCAAAGCGCCTTTATGCGCATAGGTATCTATCCCGCGCGCCAGGCCCGAAACAATCGTAAAACCTCTCTCGGACAACTCCGAGGCGAATCTTTCTGCCTGGGTGAGCCCGTAAAAAGTGGCCCTGCGCGAACCCACGATTCCGATGGCCAACCGGTCTTCTCTTTGGATGTCTCCCTTGACATAAAGCACGATGGGGGGATCCGGTATATATCTAAGGTTTGTCGGATAATCTCTATCTTCCAAAGTCAGGATCTTTAAATTTAATTTTTTCGCGAAGGTGAATTCGCGCTGCAGATCCTCTTCTTTTAAAGAATGGATTTTGTGCGCTATTTTTTCTCCAATTCCTGAAACAGCGGATAAATGGCAAGGTGAGACCTTAAGAATATTTTCAGGCCTCCCGAAAATTTCCAGCAATCTTTTTAATCGGGTGCTGCCAATCTCTCGGACACGATTTAAACTGACAAAGGCTTCAAACCGATTCATCTCTTCTTCTTGCTTTTGATTTTGCTTTTGTTTTTGCTCTTGCTTTTGATTTTGCCTTTACTTCGAACTACGAACTTCGAGCTCTGAACTAATTTCACGAGCCTCTCCACCACCTGTTTCACGGAAAGTTTTGAAGTATTAAGCGTTTTATCAGCCCTGGCATAATAGGGAGCGCGTAATTTAAGCAACAGCTCTACCTGTTTTCCAGGATCAGGGACATTTAATAACGGCCGGTGAGTTTCTTTAAGCGTCCTTTTCAAGATAACATCCGGCGTTGCGCTCAAGCAAATAAGTAGGCCTGTCTCCTTCATGGTCTTTATATTTTCCTGATCCATCACAATACCGCCACCGCAGGCTACCACAAACTTCTTTTCGCGGGATACCTGAGAGAGGGCACGTTTTTCCAGACGTCGGAAGTGCGCCTCTCCCTGCTGAGCGAAAATATCGTGGATGCTGCGCTTTTCAGTTAACTCAATCAAATCATCCAGGTCCATGAACTGCCATTTCAGTTTCCTGGCCAGTTCCTTGCCTGCAACGGTCTTGCCAGAACCCATGAACCCGACTAGGTAAATATTACCCATACAGCTTTTCTCTTGTGCGTCGCCACAAAGTCACCCTGCCTGCCGCAAGGCATTCTGGGCAGGCAGGCACGTCATAGGCATAACCTGGTGACGTGGTGACCTGGTGACTTTATCTACTCCTGATACGCGGCTAACACAACTTCAGAAAGATTCTCCCGCGCTTCCTTGGTGGCGGGAAAAAAGGAATTGTACCACTTTCCGTCTTTAGCCTTTTCCTGCGGCATGGCTAAAAACAGCCCCTTTTGTCCCTGCACAACGCGTACGCCTTTGACGATGAAATCTCCTATGGAAACATCCACAAAGGCTTTTGTTTTTGAGTCTCCTTCAAAACGGTGCAGCCGTACGACCTTCAAAGATAAATCTTCAACCATGACCATCACCCCCCTTCTCACCACCAATAGACGCAAGAGGAGTGATTTTCTAACACATTTTTTAGGGGCCGATCCTTTTCTGATAATTCCGGTAGGTCCGTTTTATATCCGAAAGGTTATCACCGCCGAATTTCTCTAAGAACGCATCTGCTAAAACATAAGCAACTGCTGATTCCGCTACCACCCCAGCCGCTTCCACCACGCAAATGTCCGAGCGCTCAACAGCGGCTTTTGCGGCTTTCTTTGTAGAAACATTGACAGAATCCAGAGGGTGCAAAAGAGTAGAGATGGGCTTCATGCAGGCGCGTAAAACCAAGGGTTGTCCGTTAGAGACGCCACCTTCGATACCGCCGGCATTGTTTGTTTTGCGAAAGTATCCTCTGTTTTTATTATGGAAAATGGCATCGTGCACCTCGGAGCCAAAGCTGACCGCATATCCAAACCCTAAACCGATCTCCATGGCTTTGATTCCTGGGATAGACATTATATTTTGGGCCAGTCGTGCATCCAGGCGCGTGAACGGCTGCGCATAACTGCCCAGGCCTACGGGAACGCCTAAGGCTCTCACTTCAAAAACGCCTCCCACTGTATCCTTGGACTGTATCGCTTCCCTGATTTTCTTTATCATGGCCTGTCGGGAACTTTCGCCTGCGATAGAGAGCACCTTACTGGCTATGCGGATACCGAATTCTCCTAAAAGGATTTTGCACAGGCTGCCAATTCCCACGGTAGCCACTGTACTTCTGGCTGAGGCCCTCTCCAGCACATTCCTGATATCGCTGAACCCGTATTTTAAAAAGCCCGCCAAATCAGCATGCCCTGGCCTGGGATTCATCACTTTTTTGAGCCTCTCTATACTAAAATCCTTATTGATGATCAACAGGGCTACAGGGCTTCCCAGCGTCCGGCTGTTTTTCAATCCGGAGAGGATCTGGCAGCGGTCCTTTTCCATCTGCATGCGCTTGCCCCTGCCAAATCCCTGTTGCCTGCGCTTTAATTCCTGATTAATCCTGCTTAACTCAACCTTCAACCCTGCAGGTATTCCTTCCAAAATAGCCAAAATCGCCCTGCCATGCGATTCCCCTGCGGTTAGATATCTTAACATAGTGCCTCCCTATTTCCACAAACCCCGGTTATTCTCACGCGCCTCTCGATATAACCTGGTAAATAAATCTGCATATTTCACGTTGGGCGGATAGGTCATCAAAGACGCATATCCCTGTTTTAAAATTTGCGCGTTCACAAAGGTCCCATCCTTCAAATAAACATAAGCAAGCATCCTCTTGTATCTGTCAAACTTTTCAACATCAAACTCAAGGCTGACCCGCTTACCTTCCACTAATCTTTTCGTAAATTCATAGGATTGCCTTCCTAAGGCCTTGATGGTCTCAATATCCTGCTGGGACCTGTCACTATCCCTGTATAATTTGTTGGACTCGTGCATCTCAGGCGTATCAATGCCGATGAGCCTCACCCTCTCTCCTGTTTCAAGCACTAAGGTGTCTCCATCCACAGCCCGCGTCACCAGGACATTGGTGTAATCGACTACCTTGCCGCCAAAAGGAATCCTGTATCTGACTCCGGACTGCGTGTTGATAGAGAGATTTTCTTTGTTGCAACCGAACAGACTCAGGATTATGACAAATAAAAATGTTGTCCAAATGATTTTACCTGTATTCTTCAATGAACTCCCTCCGTTGTCTACAATTGGTTCGCAACAATGCCTGCCAGCACGACGATATCTTCTGTGCAAAAAATTCCTGTGATGCTCCTATCAAACAATATATTGGCCTCTGGCCCGAACTCCTCATCCGGACGCCACATCAGGATCATCACAGGCACTCCCTCAAAAGCCTCCAGGACAATCCCGATATCTGCCTGATCCACTCTCTTGCCAGGCAACCTGTCCAATACAGAAAGCAGCTCCTGAGGATTTCTGCCGTATTTTCGGATAATCGGCTCAAGAGAGCGCCTCTTAAAAGCAGCTTTGTAACCTTCAATGCCTGATAATTCTTTGAAGCCAAGCCACTCTTCTGTCAATACCGGCAATCCTTGCACTTTTTTAGTCAGATAATGCAACAGGAGAATGGCGATGAAATCCTTGGTTGGCGCGTTACAGGATAAAGACAGCGCTCTCCTGTTCTCGCAATCTATAGTGTATTCATCTGCCAGGAACTTAACTGACAGCTCCTTGGATGAGCTTAATCCCAGTAACTCCTCCCACGCCTTATTAAGGGCAATAGCGTAACTCATTCCCTTTATTTTACTATTTTTATTAGATAAATCAACCTTTTTAGACTATAATAACCCTATGATTTACGACCGCTTCCAGCAAGAGGCTATTGACCATATCAACCAGGGCCACTCGGTTATTGTCTCAGCCCCTACAGGTGCTGGCAAGACTGCCATTGCCGAATACGTCATTAACACAGCACTTCAGAAACAAATAGGCGTTATTTACACAGCACCCATCAAAGCCCTCTCCAACCAGAAATTCCGCGACTTCCAGCAGCAGTTTGGCGAAAATATTGGCATCCTAACTGGCGATGTCTCCATTAACCCGCATGCCATAGTCCTGATCATGACCACGGAAATATTCCGTAATAAAATTCTGGATGAGCCTAAAAGCCTGGAAAAATATTCCTGGATTATTTTTGATGAGATTCACTATATCGATAATCCTGAACGCGGCACTGTATGGGAAGAATCCCTGATATTCCTGCCCAAACATATGAATATCCTCGGCCTTTCTGCGACCATCCCCAACATAAAACAACTGGCCAGCTGGATTCAGTCCATCCACCGCAAGACTGTCAAGACAGTGGTGGAGGAAAAAAGGCCTGTACCGTTGCATTTCTTTTTCCAGTGCCAGAACGAAATCATAGACAAAATCGACCATCTTAAGAGGCTCAGGCACGCAAGATCCAATAAGATAAGCACTCTCATCCATTACCTGCGCCAGAAGGAAGGGTTACCAGCCATATATTTTGTCTTTGGAAGAAGACGGGCGGAAGATCTGGCTTTTGAAATATCCAACTACAACTTTCTCAACAGCAGAGAAAGCGCCTCCATCCTCTCAATTTTCGAATCCCTGCGTGAGCGGTTTGACTTAAAGAACGAAAGGACTGCCTCCCTGCTCCTTCCGCTAATACAAAAGGGGATTGCCTATCATCATGCCGGAATGCTGCCGACTTTAAAAGAGGTCGTGGAAAGGCTGTTCACCAGCCGGCTCCTCAAAGTCATCTTTACCACGGAAACGTTTGCCTTAGGCATCAACATGCCCAGCCGCAGCGTCATGTTCGATGATTTAAGAAAATTCTACGGCCGATATGTGCGTAACCTTAAGACGCGCGATTTCTACCAGATGGCTGGCCGTGCTGGCAGGCGGGGCATTGATCGCGAAGGATTTGTCTACACCCGCATTAACCTACATAGGATAAAACCAGATGAGGTCAGACGCATTATTTACGGTAAGCCTGAAGAGGTCAGGAGCCAGCTGAATAATTCCTATGCCACGCTGCTGAACCTTTACGAAAAATACAAGGAAGGTCTTTTTAAAATCTATCCTTTATCCCTGCATTATTTTCAGTCGAGAAAGGCAGAGCAAAAAGAGGCCTTGCGCCTGATTGAGAGTAAGCTCAAGCTCCTTAAGGAAATGAACTACATAAACGCAGAAACCTTGACTGATAAGGGCAGGTTTGCCAAAAGCATTTACGGCTATGAACTAATCCTGTCTGAGCTTTATGAACAGAATATCCTGGAACAGCTGGATGAATTCGGTTTAGGGGTTCTGGCAGCAGCTGCGGTTTTTGAACCAAGAAAAAACCAAAGGGCTCCTTCCGGTATCTCTAAGAACAGCCGTCGAATAAAAACCGCCTGCGAAGAGATTTACGATAAGATAAAACGCAAAGAGCACAGATACAGGATTTACCCTGTGAGTAAACCGCCTTGCTTTTATTTGAGCGTGAGCATGGAGGCATGGCTGAGGGGAACAGCTTTTGAGAAGACCCTGCGTTTCACTGATACGGATGAGGGAGAGCTGGTGCGGTATTTCAGGATGAGCGTTCAGATCTTAAGGGAAATCAATGCCTCCCGTATCTCAAGCCCCATATTGAAACAAAAAATCAAAGAAACCATGCGCGTGATCAACCGCGATATCGTGGATGCTGAGAAGCAGCTAAGGGAAGGTTAAAACTCTAAAGTATCTCCCACCTTTATTTTATTCTTTTTTACAAATCCTGAATTAACCTCTAGAACAAACTTGGCAGGAAACTCAGAGATGATATCTGGGCATGACTCCTGACAGGGAGGAACGTTTTCACGAATATCCACGATTCTTTTATCCGCATCCGCCCAGATGATATCTAAAGGAAAGCGCATGTTCTTCATCCAGAAGGCGCGTATTTTCTCTTCTTGAAACACAAAAAGCATACCTTCATCCTGCGCAAGGGTTTCTCTTTCCATGAGTCCCCGCTCTTTTTCTATATCTGTGCTGGCGATTTCTGCTTCCACGCACGCCTCTTTGATGCAGACTTCTTTGGCTTCAACAGACATAGTTCCATAAAGAATAAAGAGGGAAAGGGCAACAGAAAGGATTGGCTTTTGAGGGCTATTCAACTGAGAAAGGATCTGTTCCTTGCTTATACTTGATATAATCCTGAAGGATCTTCTTATGGTCAAAGGCGAACTCCAGTTTCTCGATCTCCTTCAAAGAAACTACCTTTAAGCCAGCTGCATCATCTCCGGCCTGCGGCTTGCCTTTGGCCTTGGCCAAGAACACCGTGCCGATGGTGTGAAAGCGCGGGTCCCGTAAAGGCATGGAGTAGGTGTGAAATTGTTTTAAACCGGTTAATTCCAGGCCTACCTCCTCTTTGGCCTCCCTTATCACGGCATCCTCCAAACTTTCTCCGTAATCCACGAATCCGCCTGGCAGGGCGAAGCCAAAGGGAGGATTGCTCCTTTCAATGATAACGATCCCGTCGTCAACCTCAATAATCGCATCCACAGTCGTAAACGGCCCATTTTGGATTTTAAATACAATGTATTCCAGATAACGGATAATCCCTTTATTAAAAATATCAAAGGCCTTTGAATCAAAGAGGCAGAAGATAATTTCCTGTATACTGCTGGATTCTCTTTCTTTCAAATGCCTGAATACCTCCTGGGCCATAATCTTGGCAGAGGCCAAAAGAGGAAATCCTCCCACCCCACAACCCAAGGCAGGAAAGGCCAGGGATTTTATGCTTAAATCTTCAGCCACCTCCAGAGAGCTCCTGCAGGAATTTCTTATCTTGACCTCATCTGTCGCAAAATCCATGCCCATGGTCGCAGCATGGATAACGTATTTGGCTGGTAGATTTCCGGCAGAAGTAGCAATTGCCTCTCCGATTTTTATCGGGCCTTTCTTTACAGCCTCCTCTTCTATGGACCTACCTCCCTTCTTTTTAATGGCGCCTGCTACACCTCCACCCATCAACAGCTTGTTATTGGCGGCATTGACGATAGCCTCGACCTTCAATTCCGTAATGTCGCCTTGAATAATTTTAATCTCAGTATCTTTAATTTTCATAATTAATCCTCACGAATATATTATTTTCGGCTGCGTCGCTCTGCCTGACTTCGCTTATAGCGGGGCATCCATGCCCGCTCCTTGCCTCCACGCCCCGCTCGAAATCAAACCAAGCCACCCGCTAAAGCGACTTGAAGATTCCTGCTGAAGAGATTTTATGCGTTTTGCTTCCGGAACAATTAGAAAATTTTTGGCACAGTAGGTAAGATTAGCGTGCACGAGGAATTACGTCGAGATGAAGCCGAGTAACCCTGGCTTGTCAGCGTAAGTTGCGAGCGAAATCGAGACGTAAGCCGAAGTGCACGGCAAAAATTTTCGTGACGGAAGCGAAACCATAAAATCATCCAGGGTTATAAAAAAACCTGAACGAGAAAACTGGTAGGTTCATTCGAAACTACTCGCCGATAATCTTAATCAACACGCGTTTGCGACGCCGGCCGTCGAATTCGCCGTAAAAAATCTGCTCCCAGGGCCCGAAATCCAATTTCCCGTTGGTTACAGCCACCACCACCTCCCGGCCCATAAGAGTCCTCTTGAGGTGACTGTCGGCATTATCCTCACCGGTGAGATTATGCTGATACTTATTCTTGCCATAAGGAGCCAGATGCTCTAACCAAAAGCTGAAGTCCTGATGCAGGCCGCTTTCGTCATCATTGATAAAGACGCTTGCAGTAATATGCATGGCATTCACCAGACATAACCCCTGCCTGACCTTGGATTTCTTAACTGCCTCTTCCACCTGTGGGGTGATATTGATAAACTCCTGGCGGTCTTTGGTATGGAAGGTCAGGTATTGGGTGAAGGATTTCATTTATAACTTCTCAAGGATGAGTTTTTTCTCCCGATTATCGACTTTAAAATTAAATCGTTTCAGGAAGGACATGCCCAGCAACCCGTCCTTAAATCCGGGGTCTGTGATCTCATCCAGCATGATAGCTGCCTCAACGTTCTTTGCCTCCACACCCTCCACTTTAACGCTCTCCAGCGTGATGAGTTTGGCATGGGTTTGACGGCCATCTGCCAGGATCAGTCTGACTGCAGGACTATCGTCATCCAATTTGATGTTGAGATCTTCGGCTATATCTTTTTTTAAAACAACCAGCGTTGAGCCGGTATCCATCACAAGTTGGACATCGGCTTTTCCGTTCAACCGGGCAAAAAGCGTTAAACTTGGGGAATCTCTGGTGAGATCTACTTTTTTAGGTTGTCTTTCCTCTTCCTCCTGCTGCTGCTCTATCCTTTCCTGGCTCGCTCGCTTTTGCCTCTGGCATTCGGCACGTATCAACTGCTGGTCGCTTAAGCTGCTTCTTTTGATTTTATCTATTTCGCTTTTTTTGAATTTAATGCTTCCAGAACAGACCTCCAGCTCAACCGAATCCTCAGATTCGCTCCTGACAATCCCATCTATTTTCCTGCCATTCTTCAGAAAGACAGTGTCTGCATAGGCCTTCTGGACACAGGTCATGACCAGAACAATCGATACGAGAAAATAAATCAGGTCTTTTTTTTGCATTCTTACTCTGAAAAAGCCAGATATCCCATAACCACCAAGTTTGCCAGGGGTAGACACGCCAGGGCCCCTATCCATCCAGGCTTATTAAGGGCGAGTGCGATTCTGTACCATATGTAAGCGCAAAGACCAAGGCCAAAAAATACGCCTACAAAAGGTAAAAGAGAGAGCAGGATCCCTAAAAGCCAGAGATAGCTTAAAGAGCCAATTTTGCACATCAGAAAAAGGTTTCCGATGGGAACCCAAGCCAGCCACACTGGTCCCTGGCTCGTCTTTTTTGCAATCATCTGCAGACAGAAAGCCGTATACACAAAAAATAAAAGAGTGAAGATGGCGAAGGTTGACGATACGCCTGTAGCTAACGTCGCGGCCTGGCTAGGGGTCAACCTCTGGCGGGACTCACCCGTCAGTGAGACCGGCATCTCTTCAACCTGCTCAGGAATATCCGCGGAGCCTAATCCCTTAGACTCTATCAGCGCATCCGTATCTTCTTGCGCCACGCTAGAGACATCCTGCGCATCCTGGACGGATGCAACCACGGACTCCCCGTTAATCTTATCTACCTCATCCATAAAATACGTCACCTCAACGCCAAAACTCTCCATCTTCACGGATTCATCTGTCCTATCTATAATACGGCCTTCGATTTCCTGGCCGGATTTCAAGGTGACTGTATCGGCAAAGGCGTTCATAGCCATAAACATGGCGGCCAGGCATAATAAAATCATTTTCTTTTTCATGAACTCTCCTTTCTATTCTCTTGAGCAGGCCTGCGAAGACAGGCGGCCGCCGGTTTCCATCACAAAAGTCTTCTCTCCAGTCACCATGCATTCTGTGGGAGTGGCTGTAATCTTATAACCATCGGCTCTCAGGTCCTCGGTGAATATATATTCAAGCCTGACAGTATTATCATAGGCCTCGCTCAAATAAGGTGGTGCAGAATCCGTGAGGCTTGCTTCTTTAAGCGGATAATCCCCGTTATGATCCAGGCGGTACGCTTCAATAGCCTCGGCTATACTCTCTAAAGTCTGTTGAGCTTGCGCTTCCCGGGCTTGCATCCTGGCCCGTAAAAAATTGGGAATCGCTATGGCTGCCAGCAGACTTAAGAAAAAAATTCCAAAAATGAATACCACGATGCCTACTGCAGCGGTGATCATACAGCCAGGCCTTTTTTTAATCTCAAGCCTACCTTCTTTGATGGCCTTGGCTGTCTTATAGGCATCAAAGATGCCAATCAGCCAGGGGATAATCAGCCACCAGGTGAAAAAAATCAGCAGGCCTTTGCCAATCTGTCCGTTATAGATCTGGCCCAAACCTCCAACGACAAAACTCAGGCAAGCCGCTAATACAGGAGAGTGCCCTTGTCTGGTCGCCCCCTCGCCTAGCTTTAAACGGATGCAATCCTTACAATAAGTTTCATTCTTCAGTTGCACCTGGCAGTCGGAACAGACGCTCTTGCCGCAGTGATTACAAACGGCAACTGCATCCCTATCTAAATGAAGGGCGCATTTCATGAGACGACCTCCGTTTTTGGCGCGTAGCAAAAAAGATTATATTGTGGGTCAACCTGGCCCAAAAATTTAAGGCTGAACGTCCGGAAAAAAACGGCGAAAGGAAGATACAAACACAACATCGCGTAAAGCAGAAAGGCTGCCACCGGCAGGCCGAGCGCATACATAAGGATCGTATAAGGCAGGTGCAGAACTGCTGGAAGAAGACGATAGAGCATATAAAAGATTCCTATGACTAACCCTACCGGCAATATTAGCCCAATAATTGCGATAAAGGATACTATATAGCTGATGACAGCGGAACAAATCCCTAAACCTGCTTTAATCAAGACGTACTTGACCATAAGGACTGGCTGGGCCTTCATGAGCGCGATAATCCTTGGCAGGGCCTGGCTGATCTTTATTTTATCTTTGAACATTGCCACCAAAACAAAATCATGCACGATCAGGTAAATAAGAATCGCAATCAATAGCAAGGATAAAAAGGCGAGTGCAAAAGGCACTGAGACAAGAATCACCTTGCCAATTACTGTTTCCATGGACTTACGCAAAACCCCCATCTTACTCAGCGTAAAAAAATAACCCACTATCATGATACCTGAAAAAGATAGAAATGCTGCCGATGCAACCAGAGAAAATTTGAATAGAGAATTACCCAATATTTTATTTTCTCTAAACGGTACTCTGATAGAGGCATCGTTCTCAACCACGCTTTCCAAAAAGATAAAAGCAAAACGAGAACTCAGCCACATGATTACCAAAAACAGCCCCAAGAGAAGGGGGATTATAACCATAAAGAGAGTGACTGTGGATGGTTTATTGAGCGACTCCAGGGCAGCGCTAAGGGAATCGCCAGGAGAATCCTCTTGAAGCGCATCAACCAATTCAATGGCCTGGGCAACCTCAACGCCTTCCTGACGGCCTGTATCGCCTGCCAGATAGTTACCGCCAAAGCCGCTGATAGATCCTGCCATTAAGGCAATAAAGGTAAGGATCAGCCATTTCTTGGGATTAAAGGGACGAAAGAGCAAGGTTGTCGTCCATTCCACAGAAGCGCTGATGATCTCGGTAAATTTTATCATGGCTTCTTAACGAAATTTTTTAACGTGTGTTCTTTGGCATAACGAACTGACTCGACAACGGCTGCAAAAAGGCGATATCGGCACACAGATATTCTGGCCAAATGCAACCAGCCATGTATTCAAATCCACCCACCGTCTCTTCGGGATAATCTTCTCCAGGGCTCTTTCCGTCTCTTCAGGGCTTCGTGTTTTAACCCAACCCAATCGATTGGAGATCCTGTGCACGTGCGTGTCAACACAGATTGCCGGGGTTCCAAAACCAAGCCCCAAAACCAGATTCGCGGTCTTTCTTCCCACGCCTTTTAATGTCAGTAAATCCTCTAAACGACCGGGAACCCTGCCTGCAAAATCTTGGATAATCTTCCTGCTGACCTCTATAAGGACTCTGGATTTGTTACGGTAAAAGCCCACGGGATAAATCAATCTTTGGATGCGCTTCGGACTTAATTTTACCATATCAACAGGGTTATCCGCAACCTTAAATAATCGATGAGTTGCTTGTGCGGTTGTCTGATCTTTGGTGCGTAAACTCAAAATGCAGGAGATAAGCACGCGGTAGGGGTTGAACCTTTCTTCAGAGACTTTACTTACGATGGGAACGGTAAAACCTTTGACTTGTTTTGCGATGGATAGCAGAATTTTAACTCTTCGGTCTCTGGCGCTTAAATCATTAAGTTTTTTAAATTTTTTCTGCAACTTTGCGTTAATGGCTCGTGAGGTTTTCCCAGTGCGATGACAGCCATGACCTCCAGATCCTCATCCAGTTTTAAGTACTCACTAACCTCTTCTTTTTTATTAAGGATCTCTCCCAGCCAGCAGGCGCCTAAGCCAAGGCTATGGGCTTCCAGCAGCATATTCTGAATACAGGCTCCTATGGCCATCAGGTCCTTATCCCGGTTGTAAGAATCGGCAACATCCATACAGACCACCAAAGCCACCGGCGCACCTTTGATAATCTTGCCGTATTTGGTAAAAGCAGCCAAACCGTCCTTCTTGGACTTATCCACGATGCGTAAGAATCTCCACGGCTGATTATTTAATCCTGACGGCGCCCAGCGGCCTGCCTCCAGGATCTTTTCGATCTCTTCATCTTTAGGGAACTCCTCGCTATATTGCCTGATCGAACGCCTAGAACGTATTGTATCCAGAATCTCCATCTTTTAAAGGTTTTTGGTTTTGCTTTTACTACGAACTACGAACACCGAACTACAAACTATTTAATGCGCCACTGAGAGCTGCCATCTTCATTGACAACCTCAATGGGCGTTCCAGTCGGGGCGTCAGTTTGCAGGCGCTTGGCATAAAGTTTCTGAACCTCTTCGACTGAAGTCCTGTTTTTCTCGGCAACGGCCTGATAGATAACCATGCGGTCTTTATTCTCTGCATCAACCAGAGCCTGAACCGAGCTATCAGCAGCGCCTTTAATCACTATTAATCCAGACTTATTCTCACCCAGCACTCCCTTTTCCTGCCAGGAGACCAATGCAGGACGTCTATCCCTGCGGTTTAAAGCCGCCTGCTGAACTTCTGGACCCAATTCTGACTCCTGGGCAAAGGCCGTACCGATAAACACACCCCTGCGGCTTTGGGGAGCTTTTTCCTCGGGTTTGCTTTCAGAGCCGGAAACAATACTTTCAATATCATCGATATCCTTGGCCACATGCTGATAAATATCCAGGCGCATCGAGATATCAACCTTGATAGGCTCTTTCGGGCCTTCCACCTTAACCCGCGCACAACCCATGCCAAAAACAATACACAGAATCACTGTGAGATACGTCTTCATCACCGCCTCCTTAAATTAAATTCATGCACCATAATATTTAAATGTCTCATCCCTGCCTCTCCATCCAGGCGGACATCCAGAATGAGATCTCCTTCCTCCATCCCCAACTTGATGATACCTATATTATAATAATAATTTTTAAAGCTTTCCACTAATATATCCAAGGGTTGCCGCGATGTGCGAGCGAGATTATCCAGGAACCTCTGATCCGTAATGGTCAGCTTACCGCCAGCCTGAGAGGTCGAAAGATCACCTTGAATCTGTTGGATCGTCGCGCCGCTTCCCCTCAAGGATACCTCTCCACTTAAGGCACCAGTCATCTGGAATCTCTCCTCCAAATCAAAATCACGAATGAACCTGTCAATATCAAGGCCCGTGAAATTCAGGGTCACCTGGTAATTCATTTCCTTATCCAGATTCAAAGCGACCTGGCCATCTGCCTTTCCGTTAAAAATTTGGGCTCTCAAGTAATCCAGATACAGGACTTTATCGTCTATCTTTAGCTTCGCCTGTAAGGGTCCGATTTTGGCTTTCTGATATTTTATCTGAGGGATACTTAAATCGCCTAAAACTTGCACTTTTCTGGGTGCAATATGTATCGAGATATGGCTGAGCTCCAATTCCTTTAATGCCAGTGGACCGAAAGAGACATCCTCCAACTTAAACTTCAGGATCCTCCTGTTCAAAAGAGAGGATAAACTGTTGACGATGACAGCCTGTTTTATCTTAATATCAAAGCTTTCTAATTTCCTGATGCGGATATCACAGAAGGCAAGCTGTTTAAGACCCGCAAAACGGCAACTTGCGATATGCACGTCGCTCGTCTGAAACGCCCTTTCAAGCGCTTTTGTGGCAAAAAACGTAAGAGCAGGCTTAAAAAAAATACCCGAACCTAAAATAACCAAAATGATGATAGGTATACCAACAATAAGGCGTTTCATCGTTTCTTGGAAAAGGTTTTTCTTGAGCGTTCCGTGAAGCGGATGATCTCATTCATCATGGTCACTGCTTCAACGGGATTTTCGCCTACAGCTGTTTCTGCCGAAAGCATAAGGTAATCAGAGCCATCCAGGATGGCATTGGCCACATCCGTCACCTCTGCCCGCGTCGGCCGGATATGCTGGACCATGCTCTCCAACATCTGCGTGGCAGTGATCACGAATTTCCCTGCCTGGTTGCATTTTTTGATGATGGCTTTCTGAACCATAGGAATCTCATAGATGGGGATAGAGACCCCCATATCTCCGCGCGCAATCATGATTCCATCAGAGGCATCCATGATCTCATCGATGTTGCGGATCCCCTCGCGGTTCTCGATCTTGGCAATGATTTTACACTCAGGCAATCGACTCCGGATCAGTTGGCGGATAGGCTGAATGTCAAGCTTCGTCCTGACAAAAGACTGCGCGATATAATCAACTCTCTGCTTAATACCGAATTCAATATCTGTTTTATCCTTGGAGGTTAAACCTTTAAATTTAAGGCGCACCCCCGGAATATTCACGCCCTTGTTTGACTTTAATATCCCGGGTATCAAGACTTGAGTCTTGAGGCATCGAGTCGTGCTTTTCTCAACCTTTAAGGCAATCTGGCCGTCATCGATGAAGATAAGAGTACCAGCCCTTATGTCTTTTAACGAACCCTCATAATCAAAGGGGACAACGTTCTTTTCATTCGATGAGCTTGAATGCCTCAAAAACAATCTCTGTTTCTTCTTTAGTTCAATCGTTTTTGAGTTCAGCTCACCGATCCTGATGCGGCATCCTTCTAAATCCTGCAAAATCCTTATATGGCGCCGGTATTTCTTATTCAATGTCCGTATCAGTCTGATGCGCCAAGCATGCTGGGTGTGGGTGGCGTGGGAAAAATTAAGCCTGGCCACATCCATCCCTGCTAACATCATCTTCCTTAAGACGGTTTCGCTATCGGAAGATGGACCTATCGTGCAAATGATCTTGGTCTTAACCATATCCTTTTCACCTTCCCAGTATTTTATCCGTCAAACCTTTTAAGATGTTGATGACCGCTGTCTGGAATCTGTATTTCGGCTCTTTGAGCGTGCCGCTTATCTTTATCACGCCAAAAAGCCCTCCCTCACCGACAATCGAGGTAGTGATGTCTTTGAATGTCCCGCTCAAGGGCACCTGGTCATCCAGTACATGGACTCTAAGAGACACGTCGATGGAATTATCAAAGCCAATCTTGGCAGAACCGCTCAGATCGGTTGTTTTGCTTTTCAGCAACAGATTATCCGTTAAGAGGAACTTATCTCTGATGATAAAGTCGCAGGTGCCTTGTTCGAAAATAATGTTGGAAAAATCCTTCTTGGCAAAAAGTAAGGCCCCTAAACCCTGAAAAAGATTCAACTGCCAGAGTTTGCCGTCGGTAACCAGGATGTTCCCTTCTCCGCTTAACCGGGACAGATCGCTGGAAATTCCCCGAAGCTTCATCCGGGCATTGACTTTACCTGCGATATCCTTATCCCTGACTTCCGTATCTTGCTTAAGCTGTTCAATCTTAATCCCCTGGATATTCACAGCAGCTCCAAAAGGATAATCTTGCTCCCTATAGTTTATGCTGCCGTTTGCCTCGACCATTCCATCATACGAAGAAAATTGCAAAAGGGGTATCAAACCTAAGCCATTCTCCTGAACATAGGTTACTTGGAACTGATTGCCCTTCAAGCCATAGGCTGATAAGGCAGGACTTGAAAGATCAGCTTTGATAGCGCAACTTTTGATATCGCGGATAGGGCCTTGGAGGGAAAAGGAGCCTTTAAGAGAACCCTGTGGCCTGACCTGTTCCAGCTTTAAATCCTCTAGATCTATATCAAGATCTCCCTTGATGCTGGATTGCCAGCTGGCGCTGTCTTTCGTATCGACGAGACCCCTAAATGAAAAGTCAGAATGAAGGTATTGACCAGCACATTGAGACAGGTTCACCAGCTTTTGATCGTAGGTAAAGACTGACTCCAAAGAGAGGCTGTTTGAGGAAAGTGTGAGTTTGAAATCAAGCCCAGGCGCTTTAGCCTGGTTTTGACTGAACTCCAGCCTTCCTTTGATGGCCTCAAGAGGAATGTCAGGCTTCTTGAGTTTTAATTCAGCGTTTAAAATATCCAGCGAACCGCTCAGCTGTAAATCCTCAACTGGCTTAAGGCGGGTACTCAGGCTAAACGACAAAATGCCTAGACCTTTAAGATCTTCAAAAAAAGAAAAATTAAATTTGTCCTTTAATAAAACAGAGATGGACTCCAGGTTCAATCTTGATGAAGCACTCAGATGAAGTAGTGGTTTACGCAAGTCTTGCAAAGCGGCTTTAGCTTCTAAAGGGATACCCCAGACATCCGCTTTCAGGTTATCCGTGGAAACCTCTGAATCGCTGAATACCACATCTGCGTTTATATGCTCTAGCGAATCAATGACATTTAGTCCCTGGAGGCGACCTTCAAGAATCTTGGCCTTTCCAGAATAAGCCATCCGCTTCTCATGAAAATTGTACAACAGGCTCATCTTGATGTCTGAACTGACCCTGGCAGAAATATTTTCCTTTGCGATCGATAATCCCTCTCCTCTTGCCTCAAGGTCGGCATAAAGCGTATCCTCCTTATATTCCATGTCGATCAGGCCCGATGCCTTACCTTCGAGTATGAGAATGCCAAGGTCCTTATAGTAATTCGTAAATTCCTTGGGAGAAAAATCTTGGAACCTGATCTTGGAAATCAGGGTTTGCTCTGGAATTTTGAATTCGCCGTCTGCCTGAAGATGCATCGGCTTATCGGTTGATGTCAGGACCTGTGCGCTAAGGTCGAACCTGACACAGGCAGGTAGCGCAAGCTCGGCCCTCGCATCCAGATGTAAGATATCCCTGGTAAAAGCAGGCGTTGAGGTGTTGTCCTGAAAATGAACGCTGGCATTTCTGATGTTCACATTTAAAATAAGCACCTTCCATCCTGCTTTTGCCTCCTTCGGCCCGGCAAGGGCCAGAAGCAGCCCTTGCAGATTAAATGTGTTATAGGACTTGCGCTCTAAGAGAACCTCCGGAGACCTTAAGTTTAAATTCCGGATAACGAGTTTTTTCTTTAAAAGGGGTAGGATTAGAAAGGTGCAGGAGCCTTCTTTAAGATGGATGAACTGCGTTTTCTCGTCGTAAACCAAGAGGTCTCTTAAAACCAGCCCCTTAAAGATATTGAATTGCAGGGAGGAAAGACTTACGTCTTTGCCTGTTTTTTCCTGAAGCGAATGAACCAACAGAGATTTTATTTGGGTGGGCAGAATCACGCGGTTCAGATATACGATAACGGCAGACAAAATAAGGACAAGAACCAGGGCAAGAAGGAAGAATCTCCTTTTTATTTTCATCGCCTATGAGCCTTCTCAACCATTCTACCTGCGGCCTCCATCGCCTGCCTCTTGTTCTTGACCCTGCCGATGGCCTGCAATTCGTCTATCTCAGACAGGATCTTTCCGATTAAGGGTGAGGGTTCTAATTTAAATTTCTTGATTAGGTCGTGGCCATTGATCAGGCGAACGAAGGGCTTTTGCTTTTTTCTTCTGAAATATTCCCTGATCAAACCAAAAACGATCCTTTCATGCTGAAGGCGGGACTGCCTGGTGGTGAGCCTTCCGCGGGTTGAGCGCTGGTCGGCAATGGATAATAACAGCGTACTGACCGCCTCACTTCCCGTATCGCGAAAATACCTGAAGGATGCCCTGGGCGTCACCTCCTCCTGGTCTCCTAAATATCCCGGCCTTAAGTGCCAGAGGACCATCTTAAGCAGAGCATCCATCTCATCATTGGAGAGCTTCAGTCTCTTAATTATGTCTCTTGAGATATCCGCACCCTTTCGCTCATGCCCACGAAAAATGATTTTGCCGTCTTTGCGGCGCAGGGCATTGGGTTTGCCGATGTCATGAAGCAGGGCAGCCAATTTCATGAGGGACTTACGCCTGCGCTCACTGGAAATAACTTCCTCTAGATAATCCTGGATGTCGCGGGAGCGTCTTAAATCAACAAATAAGGCCTCCATTTGTTTAAGGGTCTCCAGGGTATGCTGCCAGACGTCTAAATGATGGTAAGGGCCCTGGTTTACGCCCCGCATTTTTTCGATTTCAGGAAATAGTACCTTAAGGATCTTCAGTTCATCCAGCTTGCTGAAGCTGGCAAAGGCAAGGTCTGTGTCAAAGATCTTGAATAGCTCCTCACGCACCCGCTCGCCAGAGACTTGTGCTAATCTTTTCTTTGCCTCAACTGCTAATCTTAAGGTCCCCTTGTCTATTTTAAAACCAAACAGGACGCTGAAACTAAAGCAACGTAAAATCCTCAAAGGGTCCTCCAGGAATGCTTTTCTGTAAGGGACTCTTATGATTTTGCGTCTTAAATCCTGTCTGCCGCAAAAGGGGTCAATGAGAAACAGCCCGGCATCCCGGCTCTTAAAAACGGTGCCTAACTCTAAAGCCAGGGCATTGATGGTGAAATCCCGATGCCGCAGGTCTTCTTCCAGTGTCTTGCCGCGAAAATCCGTAAAATCCAGCGTAAAAACTTTATCCTTTGTTTTCCTGACCAGGCGGCAGGCTCCGTGCTTTTTGTCAAGAACCACAAAACCTGCCTTGAGTTCTCTGGCAAGTTTTCGGCCGAAACGTATCGCGCCTCTCTTCAGGCAGAAATCATAATCCGGATTCTGCTTCTGGCGACCCAACATCCCATCCCGCAGCACGCCTCCCACCAGATAAAGCTTGACCTTATTATTCCTGGCAAAATTATAAACCAACCTAAGCATACCCTTTTCTTTTAACATATTTTCAAAACGTTTCTAATTTTGTGCTCAAAGCGTTTCTAAATTTGTTCTCAAAACTGCTTTTCGATGGCCTCGGGACGTTTCTAAATTATTTGTATGCAAAGCAGTTTTCCGATTGAATTTAGAAACGTTTTAAGATTGAATTTAGAAACGTTTTAAGGATTTTTTGGGTTGAATATCTCTGATTGTTTGATGATTTCGTCTTCGACAAAAATCGGCGCGTGGGCGCGGACAGCCAGGGCAATACTATCAGAGGGACGAGCATCTATGACCTTGGTTGTACCGGTTGCGGTCTTAAGGAGTATCTTGGCATGAAAGGTGTTCTCTTGAAGTTTATCAATGATGACTCTGTCGATAGCTGCCTCGAGATTCGCGATAGTGTCATGCAACAAATCATGGGTCAGGGGCCGTGGTGGCTGGAAACCGCTGATCTTTAATTTTATCGCCGAGGCCTCCGGCAGGCCTATCACGATGGGCAGGATCCGGTCTCCTTCTTTTTCTTTCAAAACGATCAATTGATCGTGTCTCTTCTCGTCAATCACAATTTTATTCAGTTCCATCTCGACCATAAAATTAAGGCTCCTCTCTATTTAGACTTGCGTTTCTCTTTACCTAAAATGTCCTTTAGCTCTTCCATGAACTGGCCGACATCCTTGAATTGCCGATAAACAGAGGCAAACCGGACATAGGCCACATCATCCAGGGCCTTTAATTTTTCCATGACCAGCTCGCCGATACGGCTGGCAGAGACCTCCCGGTCAGATTTCCTCTGGATGGCCCGCTCGACCTGCGTGATAATATCTTCCATCTTCTCCATGCCGATAGGTCTCTTCTCGCACGCCCGAATGACGCCAGCCAGGATTTTTTTGCGGTCAAAGGGTTCGCGCCGACCGTCCTTCTTGATGACCATCATAGAGACTTCTTCAATGTATTCGTAGGTGGTAAAACGCTTGCCGCACTTCAGGCACTCGCGCCTGCGCCGGATGGCCGATTCTTCGGATGTGGCGCGCGAATCCACAACCTTATCTTCTTTATAACCACAAAAAGGGCATTTCATCGGGTAAGCCTTCTGACCTTTATCTTAGCCTTCCTGAAAAAATCCATCGCCATCTTATCAGGGTAACCACTCCCTATAACGACCTCTTTGATACCGGCATTGATCAGCATCTTGGCGCAGATAATGCATGGCTGGTTCGTAGCATAAAGGGTGGCATCCCTCAGGCTGATGCCGTACAAAGAGGCCTGGATCAGGGCGTTCTGCTCAGCATGCAACGCCCGGCAAAGTTCATGCCTTTCTCCGGAAGGAATCTTCAATTTTTCCCGCAAGCAGCCGATATCCAGGCAGTGTTCCAGGCCTTTGGGTGCGCCATTATAGCCAGTTGCTAGAATCCGTTTCTCTCTAACCACGACCGCCCCCACCCGGCGACGCAGGCAGGTGGACCTTTTAGAAATAAGCTGTGCCATATCCAAGAAATATTCATCCCAACTGGGACGCCGATTCTGAGAGAGACGGGCCTTGACTTTTTTCATTCTCTGACAAGATAAGGATATATAGGAAATTTTCGAGTAAGGCCCAACACCTCTTGTCTGATTCCTTTTAATGCGGCTGCATCATCGCTGGCATCTATGGCCTCACTGATCCACTTGGCGATCTTTCCCATATGAAATTCTTTTAAGCCACGCGTGGTGACGGCTGCTGTCCCCAACCGGATACCACTGGTAGTGGAAGCACTTTTCTTATCAAAAGGAATAAGATTCTTATTCACCGTGATTCCCGCTTGACCTAAACACACAGAGGCATCACTGCCGGTTATTCGTTTCTGCGTTAAATCCACCAATAAGAGGTGCGTGTCCGTTCCTCCGGAGACAATACGGAAGGCTCTTTTCTCTAAAGACCTGCCGAGTTCTCGGGAATTTTTAACCACCTGCCTCTGATAGGCCCTGAACCGAGGCGTCATTGCCTCGCGAAAAGCAATGGCCTTGGCGGCGATCGCGTGCATCAGGGGCCCTCCCTGAATACCGGGAAAAATCTGAGAATCTATCTTTTTGGCAAATTCTTTTCTGCAAATAACAAACCCGCCGCGCGCTCCGCGCAATGTCTTATGGGTGGTGGAGGAGACGAATTCAGCATAAGGCACAGGTGAAGGATGCACTCCGGCTGCCACCAGACCAGCGATATGGGCCATATCGACAAACAGATACGCTCCCACCTTATCACAGATTTTACGGAATTGCTTAAAATCAATCCGGCGCGGGTAGGCTGAGGCGCCAGCTACCACCATTTTCGGCTTATGTTTCTTCGCCAAAGCAAGGATTTGGTCGTAATCCAGGGTTTCGGTTTTTCTGTCGACGCCGTAGCCGACCACTTTATAAAGCATCCCGGAAAAATTGTGTGGATGACCGTGGGTCAGGTGTCCGCCAGCAGCTAAATCCATAGCCAGGATCGTATCCTGCGGACGAAGGACGGCAAAATAAACCGCCATATTCGCCTGAGTCCCCGAATGCGCCTGCACATTCACGTGTTGTGCGTTGAAGAGTTTTTTTGCCCGCTCTATAGCCAGTTGCTCTGCCTCATCCACATTTGCACACCCGCCATACCATCTGGCGTGGGGGTAGCCTTCCGCATACTTATTGGTAAGGACAGACCCTTGCGCCTCCAACACGGCTGCAGAGGTGAAATTCTCAGAGGCGATCAACTCCAAATTCTCCTCCTGCCTTTTGATTTCATTCTTTATCACAGCATAGATTTCTGGATCGACATTCTTTATGTGCTTCACTTTTTACCCTCTTATTTCTCTTTCAATCCCCTTGAGAATATTCAAGCGTCTTCTGTGCCTGCCGCCCATAAATTTTGTATTGAGCCACGCACTGACCATCCTTTTGGCGAGCTTCGCATCCACAAAGACAGAGCCCAACACCAGCACATTGCTGTCGTTATGCTTGCGTGATAGCCTAGCTGCCTTTACGTTATGACTGAGTGCGGCACGCACTCCGGGGAATCTATTGGCGACGATCGAATTTCCGATGCCGCTTTTGCAAATCAGAATACCTTTCTTAAATTTTCCGCAGGCAACACCCTTAGATAGAATATAAGCAAACCTGGGATAGTCGCAGCGCTCTTTAGTATAAGCGCCTAAATCCAGCACCTTAAACCCCCTGCCTGATAAATACGGCTTTAATCTTTCCTTCAAGGCAAAACCCGCGTGGTCACTGGCTATAGCAATAGTTTGCCTCATATTAACGGCGCCACTCTTTCTACGGCCTCCCTGATAAGTTCGAAAGTCCTTTCGTAAAACTCAAAAGACCTGCCAATAGGATCAGGAATATCCAGATGATTCCCCTCTATTTTAGCAAATTCTTTTAATAAAAAAAGCCTATTTTTTACCTGAGGCGCCATTTCCAGGATTCTTTCTTCATGCAACTTCTCCATGACCAGGATAAGGTCTGACCGGTTGATCAGCTCCGGCGAGATCCGCTGCGAAAGGTGTCCTGACACATCAATACCTTCTCTCCTGAGAACCTGCGTGGTCTCCTGCGAAGCGCCAAGACCCGCCATCATCATGATCCCGGCAGACAGGACCTCCACATCCTGCCTGTTTTTTTCTTTCATTAATTTTTCAAGCCAGGCCTTGGCCATGACTGAACGACAGGAGTTGCCTGTGCAGACAAAAAGCACGCTCTTTTTTCTGATCGTCGATTCAAGCGCCTCCTCTTTGATAGCGCCGACCCTTAAGAATTTAATGGGTTGAACCGTCAGATCCACGACAGTAGATTCTTGCTTGAGACGTGTGGGTCCTGCCTCCATGGCATAATCCACCTGACCCTGCAAGTCCTGGATGGCTTCCTTGAATTCAATGGGAGCAGGTTTTCCGCTCAGATTTGCCGAAGGGCACACCACAGGGATCCCTGCCATCTCAATAACCCCAAGCGCTACCTCGTTATCCGGCATGCGTACTCCCAGTGTCCCCCCTGCTTTTGACTGGAGGATGATGGTTAAGGGACCTGGCCAGAATTTATGCATAAGCTTATATGCTAAAACCGGTATATCCTGACACAGCTCTTCGATTTTTTCCTTTTTGGCTATAAGCAGAGAAAGCGGCTTATCGCGTGGCCTTTGCTTTATGCGGTACAGCCTTTCCAGGGTCTTCTTGTTGGAACCATCTGCTGCTATCCCGTAAACCGTTTCGGTGGGGATAATCACCAAACCTCCCTTGGCAAGGATTCCGGCTGCCTCTTTGAGATATTTATCATCGGGGTACAAGGGGTCTATCTTGACTATTTTTGTAGCGGCCATTCGTTTTAGACGTTCAATTTAATCTTTTTAATCTTTTGCTTCATATCCTGCTTGTACCGAACAAGCGCTTTTTGGATCCTTTTATCGGTAATCCCCAAGACAGCTAAAGCAAACAAGGCGGCATTTTTAGCCCCTGCTCTTCCGATGGCCGTACAAGCAACAGGAACACCTCCAGGCATCTGGACAGTGGATAATAAAGAATCCAGTCCTTTAAGGCTCTTTGTTTCAATCGGGATACCGATAACAGGTAATGCCGTATGGCTGGCAACCACCCCGGCTAAAGCGGCCGCACCCCCTGCTGCCGCAATAAAAACCTTTGTCCCCTTTCTGGTCGCTACTTCCACATACTGCGCTAATTCTTTGGGGCTGCGATGCGCGGATAAGACCTTCACCTCAAATGCCACCTTGAATTGTTTAAGTACGCGAATCGTCTCATGCACTGTTTCTAAATCTGACTGACTGCCCATGATAATACTGATCTTACTCATAATTCCCCCTTGGTAAATTCCAAACTTGCCAAATTCCAAATCCAAATACTACCAAATCCAAAATAAATCCAAAATCCCAAATCCAAAACTATTTTGGATTTTGAAATTGGGATTTATTTTGAATTTTGGATTTTGACATTTGGATTTATGGCTTTCTGACCTATATCTTTACGGTAGTGCATTCCCTCAAAATGAATCTTTTCTATGGCCTGATAGGTTTTATCAATGGCCTCTTTTATTGTCTGGCCTAAACCAGTAACTCCTAAAACCCTGCCTCCATTAGTGACAGTCTTCTCAATTGATGGAGTTCGCACTAATTTCGTTCCCGCATGAAACACCACCACATCCTTCATCTTGGCCACTGCATCCAGGCCAGAGATCTCTTTGCCTTTCTCGTATTCACCAGGATACCCTTTGGAAGCGCACACCACACAGACGCAGGAGCGACTATCCCATTCCAGATTTTTATAACGGGATAACTTCCCTTCAGCAGTTGCTGATATAACCTCTAATAGATCGAATTTTAAACGCGGTAATATCGCCTGGCTCTCCGGGTCGCCGAAGCGCACGTTAAATTCCAGTGTCTTTGGACCCTGTGAGGTGATCATGATCCCCGCATACAAAACGCCTTTGTAACCAATACCCTCTCTCACCAGGCCGTTGATCGTCCTGTAAACAATCTTTTCTAAAATCTCATTGAAAAGAGATTCTTTTACGACTGGCGCAGGAGAATAAGCGCCCATGCCTCCGGTGTTAGGGCCTAAGTCTTGGTCAAAGATTCTTTTATGATCCTGGCTCGTAGCTAAAGGTACTACATCTTTTGAATCCGTCAGCACAATCATGGAGGCTTCTTCGCCTTCTAGGCATTCCTCAATGATGACCTTGTTACCCGCCTCACCGAAAATCTTATCTTCCATGATAGAGGCCACTGTAATCCTAGCCTCATCCACTGTCTTGGTAACCACTACCCCTTTACCAGCGGCCAGGCCATCCGCCTTGATAACACAGGGAGCTCCTATCTGCTCAATGTGCTTCTTGGCGTCCTGCGCATTATCAAAAATTTTAAAATCCGCTGTCGGTACTTTGTATTTGGCCATGAGCTGCTTGGCAAACACTTTGCTGGCTTCCAATTGCGCAGCCTTTTTATTGGGGCCAAATATCCTTAATCTTAATCTGCCAAACTCATCAACAATGCCTTTGGCTAAAGGTGCCTCAGGACCGACAACCGAAAGATCTATCTTTTCTTTTCTGGCAAACTCTGCTAAGGCAGGGATATCTTCGGCTTTTATGTCAAGACATTCGGCTAATCCTGCAATCCCTGCATTACCCGGAGCGCAGAAAATCTTATCCACCAGCTTCGACTGAGCAACCTTCCACACCAACGCATGCTCTCTTCCTCCAGAGCCGATGACTAATATTTTCATATTCCTAAGTTGGCTTTCTTTAAACGAACGGACCTTATACTATCTCTACTTCCTTTTTTCCTCTGATGACCTCGCCGATTATCCAGGATTTAAGCTTCAGCGCTGATAACTTCTGCATGATTGTCTTGGCGGATTGAGCCTGAACCACCAGCACCATACCCACGCCCATATTAAAGGTATGGTACATCTCCTTATCTTCTATATTACCTTTATTCTGAATAAGTTTAAATATCTTCGGTACTGGCCAGGCGCTTCTATGGATTCTGACATTAACATGAGTAGGTAATATACGCGCTATCTTATCGTAGAACGCTCCACCTGTGATGTGGGCAATACCTTTAATACTAGTTCGGAGCTCGGAACTCGGAGCTCGGAGTAAAGACAGGACAGGCCTGACATATATACGGGTGGGCTTAAGCAATTCTTCGCTCATTACTTTTAGTTCATTCTGCGATAATACCCTTCTGACTAAGGAATAACCATTAGAGTGAATTCCGTTTGACTCTAATCCGATAACCACATCACCTGCTTCAATTTTAGATCCGTCAATAATATTACGCTCCTCAGCCACACCCACGCAAAAACCCGCTACATCATAATCGCCATCTTTGTACATTCCCGGCATCTGGGCAGTCTCTCCGCCGATTAAAGCGCAATCTGCCTGCATACAACCATCATTTATACCTTTAACCACCTCAACCAAAATATCAGGATCCAGTTTGCTGAAAGCGATGTAATCTAAAAAGAAAAGCGTCTGGGCACCTACACAGAGGATATCATTGACATTCATCGCCACGGCATCAATCCCTACTGTATCATGCTTGTTCGCCAAAACCGCAATCTTCAGTTTTGTCCCTACTCCATCGGAAGAGGAAACCAGCACCGGGTTTTTATATTTTTCTTTGGGAAATCTAAAAAAACTTCCGAAACCGCCAATGTCCCGCAAAACCTCTTTGCGAAAAGATTTCCTCACCAGGGGTTTTATCTTACGCTTAAAACTGCTGGCCCCAGCAATATCAACTCCCGCCTTTTTATAAGTCAGTTTCATGGCTGCCTCCCTGTCCAGCAATACAGACAAAGTTTATCTTGAGGTAAGCCTATGGCCTTAACCATGTCTTTTAATCTCTGGTATTTTAAAGTTGTTGCGCCGATATCCTTGGTAATCCACTCTACCATCTTCTTATATTTGGGAGAATCCTCATCCAGATACGCTCCTACATCCTTTATATCCTTTCCCTCGATTGCCTTTATTGCCTTACGCGCTGCCAGCTCATGGATAGAACGGGTGGAATAATTAAATTTGCAGGGAAACATCAGCGGCGGGCAGGCAATCCGAAGGTGTATCTCTCTGGCTCCGCATTCCTTGAGTTTCTGCACAGTAAAATTCTTCAGTTGCGTTCCTCTTACGATGGAATCATCGCAGACGACAATATGCCTGCCTTTGACTATCTCCTGAATAGGTATGAGCTTCATCTTGGCAATCAGGTCGCGCTCATCCTGTGAGGGCGGGGTATAACTGCGGTCAAACCCCGGCGTATATTTTACCAAAGGCCTTCTTAAGGGAACCTTGGATTCCATAGCATAACCAATGGCATGGGTGGTCCCTGAATCGGGTATACCTGATACAACGTCTTTTTTGATTTTATCATCTTTGGCCAAGAATCTGCCGCATCTTTCTCGTACCACCTCTACGGTTATTCCTTCATAGGAAGAAGCAGGAAAACCGGTATAAATCCACAAAAACGAACAGATCTGATTAATGTCTCTGCCTTTGCGCCTGGATTTTATGCCTTGTTTATCAATAAAGATTATCTCGCCTGGCAAAAGGTATTTCTTAATCTTAAATCCCAAATTACTGAAAGCAGAGCTCTCTGTAGTCACTGCCCAATCATTTTCTCGCTGACCCACGACCAAGGGCGTGTAACCGTACCTGTCTCTGGCAGCATAGATTCCCTCTTTATTCAATAAAAGTAGAGAACAGGAACCCTCTATCTGAGAAAACATATCTTCAATGCCATCTACGATGCTCTTTCCCTGGATAATCAGCTTGGCTACCAGTTCTGTAAGGTTGATCTGCCTGTCTTTCACTTCGCTAAAAGACTGTCCCTTTTTATACAGGTTTTTGGCTAACGCATCAGCATTATCAATAAAACCATTAGTCACAAGCGCAAAATAACCAAACTTGGAGTTGATGGTTATCGGCTGCTCATCCCTGGCGCTGATTACGCCTATTCCTGCGTTACCTGACATACCTCTGTAATCTTCATGGAATTTTGCCTTAAACTGACTGCCTCTGATATCGTGAATCTTACGCACCAGACCCTCGGCTGTCCAGACTGCCAGACCTGCAAACTGCGTTCCCAGATGAGAATGGTAATCCGTGCCATAAAATAAATCAAGGCTCGCATCCTTTTTAGAAACCACTCCAAATATGCCGCTCATTGAATCCTCCTAGCCAAAACTCAAGCTTACGTTTTTTTATAAAACTTATTAATTATTGCTACTACCTCTTTCGGTTTATCCGCAACCGTAAATATATCCAAGTCCCCTGGACTGATATTGCCATTTTTTAAAACCATATTCCTTAGCCAGTCCAGCATCCCTTTCCAATAACTTGAGCCAAAAAGCACTACCGGAAATTCAGGTATCCTTTCGGTCTGTATAAGGTTTAAGGCTTCGGTAAATTCATCCAATGTACCGTAACCTCCGGGTAAAATCACAAACGCCTTGGCGTATTTAACAAACATAACTTTTCTCACAAAGAAATAACGGAAATCCAGGATGACATCCACATATTTATTGGGCTTCTGCTCCGCCGGTATCTGGATGTTGAGACCTATGGAGACCCCTTTGGCACGTCTGGCACCCTTATTCGCCGCCTCCATAAGACCAGGGCCGCTTCCTGTGATGATGGCGTATCCCTCCTTGGCTAAAGAAAAGGCGATCTCTTCTGCTAATTTATAGTATTTGCCTTCGGGTTTAAGTCTGCTTGAGCCAAATATAGAAACCGCCTTTCCTATCTTAGAAAGAACATCAAACCCTTCTACAAATTCCGACATAATCCGGAATACCCGCCAAGGATCCTCAAAGATAAAATCATTATGGGGTTTTCTCTTTGTCATAAGCCCTTCCTTTCTTGTTTATGAAGCGCTAATGCTAATCCTTGAGGTAATTCTCAATAGCGCTGTTTGAGGTTTTGTACAGATCATTAACAGAGACGTTAATTAATCTGTTAATAACTAGTCTGGCGCCGCTCACCTTGCCGATTATAGAAACAGGCGTTTTATTCTTTTTGGCAATCTGCAGTATTTTTTTAACGTTATTAATCTTAGCGCTTAAAATGATGCGGGATTGGCTCTCGCCAAACAGGAGTGCGTCATTTCTTAAGTTGCCTGCAGCTAAATTAATCTCTGCGCCTAATTTTTTCGCTGGATGGCTGATACAGCACTCAGCCAAGGCAACTGCCAAACCTCCCTCAGAGCAATCATGAGCAGACTTAACCAGGCCTTTCTCTATTGCCTCTAAAGCAGTTTTCTGCACGCTCTTTTCAAGGTTCAAATCAATACTTGGGCATTTTCCTTGCTTTAAGCCGTGGATGGTTTTTAAATATTCACTGCCTCCTAACTCATTTTTATTCTTACCCAGCAGCAAGATTATATCTTGGGCAGCTTTGAAATGCTGAGTAACTATGTTTTTCTTGTCTCTGATCAAACCCACCATACCTACAATCGGCGTAGGGTCAACTGAACCTTTAGGGTTTTCATTGTTAAAACTAACGTTGCCGCTGACCACAGGGGTATTAAAAGCGCGACAGGCACAAGAAATTCCTAAAGCAGCCTGTTTAAACTGCCAGAACACCTCTGGATTCTTAGGATTACCGAAGTTTATTCCGTCTGTAATGGCCAGGGGCCTTGCTCCGCTACAAACCAGGTTTCTGGCTGCCTCAGCTACGGCAATCTTTCCTCCTTTAAAAGGATCCAGATAGCAATAAGTAGAATTACAGTCAGTGGTAACCGCGATGGCCTTTTTCGTTCCTGCAACATCAACCACTCCTGCATCAGAACCCGGACCCAGCAAAACATCCTTGGCAACCTTGGGATCCCCGTGTTTAAAAACCCAGGATTTGCTCGCGAGCGTGGGATTGCTCAATAACTTAATTATAGTTTTATTGTAGTCTCTGGGTTCCTTTATTCTGGCTAAATTTAACTTATTAACTTGCGATAAATATTTTGGCCTGGAGGTTTTTCTCTGATAAACCGGCGCTTTTACCAATGCTGCTGCAGGAACCTCAGCAACCACCCTGCCATATTCTTTAATCCGCACCATACCGTCATCAGTAACTCGGCCAATTTCATCAACCGGAACATTCCATTTGGCAAAAACTTTTTTTACCTGTTCTAACTTATTTTTGTCTATAATCACCAGCATTCTCTCCTGGGACTCAGATAGCATGACCTCATAAGCGTTCATCCCTTCTTCCTTGCGGGGCACCAAAGCGATATCTATCTCTATTCCTGTTTTTGCCTTGTAGGAAGTTTCACAGGTAGAACAGGTAAGTCCTGCTGCTCCCATATCCTGCATACCAATGACTAATTTCTTACGCATCAACTCTAAGCAGGCCTCTCTTAAAATACGGCCCATCTTGGGGTCGCCAATGGCAACCGCAGAACTTTTTTTGCTCGCCTCTTCATCCAAACCGCTAGATGCAAAGGCAGCACCTTCCACTCCATCCCTGCCAGTTGCACCACCCACAATCAGCACTAAATTATCTACTCCGGAAGCCCTGGCCTTGACTAATTCCTTGACTTTCACAATCCCCACGGTCATGGCATTAACCAAAGGGTTTCCTTCAAAAGACTCGTCAAAATATATCTCTCCGCCTAAAACAGGGAGCCCGGCAATATTGGTGTAATCGGTAAACCCACGGATGATATTCTTGAACAAAAATTTCACCCGTTCTTTTTCTAAGCTACCCAGGCGCAGGGAATCCAAGAGGCCTACAGGCCTGGCACCCATGGTAAAAATATCCCGGATGCATCCGCCTCCGCCAGTGGCTGAGGCTGCGTATGGCTCCACTGCCGAAGGATGGTTGTGCGATTCAACTTTAAAGACCACACCCATTCCATCACCGATATCCACAACCCCTGCATTCTCTCCTGGTCCCTGAATAACCTGTTTGCCTTTGGTAGGAAAGAGTTTTAACACGGGTTTTGAGTTCTTGTAGGAGCAATGCTCACTCCACATGGCAGAGAACATTCCTAATTCGGTGTAATTAGGCTCCCGCCCCAACCATTTTTTTATCTTTTCGTATTCCTCCATGGATAAACCCTGTTTCTCGATTACCTCTTTGGTAATAGCAACTGTATTATCAGACATCTTATGACTCCTTTCATATCTAAAATGACCAGACAATTTCCTTAAGGAATAATTAAACAGACCTCTGCGTCATTGCAGAAATCTCATATCTCTGCGCAATTGCAGATACGGCACGCTTCTACATCATTGTAGATTCTCAATGCTTATTTAGAAATTTAGGGCAGGATAATAAACTATATCGCCTTTACAAACCAACTCTCTTGAAAATCTTATTCACGTTACGCAGATAATAATCCAAGTCAAAAATCTTATCTAAATCCCTTTGGGTGAGGTATTTTAAAACCAAAATATCCTGTAAAAGATTCTGCTTAAAGGCAGACCCCTCTCTCCAGGTCTTCATAGCGCACTTCTGGACGATATCATAGGCCTTGGTGCGGCTTAAACCCTTCTCCATGAGTTTCAAAAGCACCCTTTGAGAAAATATCAATCCGTGCGTGCGCACGAGATTGGCCAGCATATGGTCAGGATAAACTCTTAAACCCTCCATGACCTGGATGAATTTATTCAACATATAATCCAAGGCGATGGTTGAATCCGGGATAATCAGGCGCTCAACCGAGGAGTGGCTGATATCCCGCTCATGCCAAAGGGAGATATTCTCCATGGCTGCGAAGGCATTCCCGCGTAAAAGCCGGCTCATCCCACAGATCCGTTCGCAGATGACCGGATTACGTTTGTGCGGCATGGCAGAGGAACCCTTCTGGCCTTTTGCGAATGGCTCTTCCACCTCTAAAACTTCGGTGCGCTGCAGGTGGCGAATCTCCGTAGCGAATTTTTCCAGGCTTGAACCGATGATAGCCAGACTTGCCATAAAGACAGCATAGATATCTCTTTGGATGATCTGGGTAGAAATTTTTGCAGGTTTTAAGCCCAGCTTGTAACAGACATAATCTTCCACCTCAGGGCTCACATTCGCAAAGGTGCCCACCGCTCCTGAGATTTTGCCAACCGCAACCTCCTCTTTGGCCAGGCAAAGTCTTTGTGCATTACGCCTCATCTCATCAAACCAAAGCGCTAATTTTAAACCGAAGGTCACAGGCTCTGCATGCACGCCGTGGGTACGGCCTATGCAAACCATATCCTGATAAGCCTTTGCCTTTCTCGCCAGTAGAGCCAATAGTATCTTGATATCCTCATCCAGAATGTCTGATGCTGCCTTTAACTGCACGCCTAGCGTGGTATCCAAAATATCAGAGGAGGTCAGGCCCATATGAAAATACTGGGCATCAGACCCAATATTTTGTGCTACATTTGTCACAAAGGCTACCACATCATGTTGTGTTTTTTCTTCGATTTTCTTAATCTGCTTGAGGTTAAATCTGGCTTTCTTCCTGATCCTTCTGACCGCTTCCTGCGGAACCTTCTTCTCTTTGGCAAGGGCCTCCAGAGTCAGTATCTCTATCTCGAGCATGGTCTTAAACTTAAACTCATCACTCCAGATACCGGACATTTTGGGAAGACAATAACGTTCAATCATCTTATCTCCTTTACGTTTAGCAAGGAAATTGTATTATATCAAAAATTATGTTATTTAGCAATCACAAATTATGCTCTAGCATTCTCCTGAGGCAGCGGGTCCCTGCTTGCGGCAGGCAGGAGCTGCTGCAGGCAAAGATAAACCTTTAGCCAAATTTACACAATTAACCTAAATGGATATTGAGCTTGTTGATTTTGCCTGGGGAAAGACGCAGGATGACATTTCTTTTTATCAGCATGCGGGACGCATTGGAGGATGATAGGGGGCGCAAGTTGAGCTCAGCTTTGATGATTTTATATCTTGGGTAACCCAGTCTTCTGGGATTAAAGAAACTGACCTCCAGGGGCCTTGAGCAGAAATTTCTTCTGATGCGTAAAACCTGGGTCTCCTTGAACTGGACAGAAGAGAATTTTGGCTCAATCAACAGGTCTCCATTCCTGACTTTAATGCCAAAGACCTGCGTCAGAAGCGTCAGTACAAACCAGCTGGCTGAACCAGTAAGATACGCATACATGCCTTTACCTTCGATGTCAAAATACTCGGGTAGACAGGGATAGATGCGACTCTTTTGGGTATCCAGCGCCATGCGATAAATGGAAGAGAGCACATTCCAGCCTTCTGTGGCATACCCGCGCTTATACAACGCAAAGGCCCACATAACATTCATATGATTAAAGAAGGCGCCGTTTTCCTTGTCACCGTAAACAAAGGAAAAAGCCCTGCCCAGATGATGCTGCTCCTCTTTGAAATCTGTGTTGAGATGAATACCTTTTAATTTCCTATCCCACAGGTATTTTGTGACGCTGGCGAGAATCTGTTTTATCTGTTTGTCATCGGCTATGCCGCTTAAGACAGGAAACACCTGAGAACTTAAAATCATACGGACTCTACCTCCCTTTTTTCCTTCCACGCGCTTGAGCGCATTATCATAATAACCATTGAAAAAACCTTGCGCGAGCCACGCTTTCTGGCGGATGCGTTGAGTGAGCCACAGGGACTTTTGCCTTAGGTTATCTGAAAGGTAAGTCGTATCTAATTTAAGCTTTTTCCCTGAAACAGATTTCTTTGTCTTTTCAAAATATTTCTCTAAAACAGCTCGCTTGGCTTTGACGTCATTATAATTCATCTCGCGAAGTAACAGGATGAGTTCCTTATGGACTCTGATAGGACGCTTTTTCAAATTCAGCAACAGATCAGATAAAAATTGAAGATGATGCGCATACATGGAGCTAAACGCAACGCTCTCTCCTCTTTCTTTAGCCATATCCAGTCCGTCGTTCCAGTCCGCCCCTTCCAGCCGAATAAAATTATGCGGCCCCACATTAAAGAAGGAGGTCAGGTTCTCAACGAGCAGATGCTCCAGGATCGTTCCGCTATATATCCTTCCTGAGGCTGTCTTAAGGGCCATACCCCTTTCCGGGCTCCATCCCAAATCCACCTGATTGCAGCGACATATCTGATGGTCACGAAAATAAGGAGTCTCTTCAAATAAAATATCAAAATCCCCTGTTTCATTCATATACAAATCCAGGGTCAAGAGCGGCCAGACACCATGATCCATCCACACACGGCTGATATTATTACGGTCGGCTAAGAATTCAGAATCTTTTTTGCCGATGATAGTGGCATTAGAGCCGTCTATCCTGACGCCGGAAAAATTATTGATGAGAAGGGAACGCGCCCTTGAGGGGTCATTCAATAAGAGACTGAGACAATCCTGCCACAGGTCGCGCCAGCCTCGGCCTCCTTTTCCGTAATCAAAATCCGGCAGAAAGGAGCACCCGAAGACCTTGCGCAAGAAGGGCTGAATGCTCACCCAACGAAACCAGTTGTCAAAATTCGGTTCAGCACTTTGCACGCTGATGATATCGCTTTTCTTACCCCAGAATCTCTTTGTATTTTCAAAGGCGCGCTCGATGTGTTTCCTATCTTTGAATTTCAAAATGAGTCTTTGAATCAAAGCCGCATCTTGCGTTATTCCCATTAAGACGATATAGGAGCGTGATTCGCCGGGACCAAGGGTTTGGTGAGCAAAACGTAAAGCTCCCATGGCTTCCCTGCCCTGGATTGGTTGATGCGTAGGCAGGATATTCTTCAAGACACTCTGCGGCGCTTCCAAATCTGTGTTTTCTTGGCAAAATATTTCCTGCGTGGGGTAAACATAACGCGGGGCCCTCCCTAACCCATCCCACCCCAAAACAAAATAAATCGTTTGGTTAGGCTTGTGGCCTGACTCATCAAATACCAACGTGGGTTTTACAATGACCCCGAACTTGTGCATACGGATGCGCTGGAGGAGCGAGGTCACGTGACGGTGGTCGCGCAGATTATGGGCGCTGCGGCAATAAAGGGGAATTGCTGCCGTAGGCACAAATGTTATTTTTCGAGAGGTGGTATTGGTAAGACGCACGTTGAGAATCTCAACCGGCTCACCTGTAGAAGGAACAAAAGAAAGGATTTCTGCACGTAAACCTATCCTCCTGTTCTCTCTAGTTACCTGATGCCACAGAAGTCCTGCCTCTAGCCTGACACGATCCTGATGAATCTGTTTTAAATCCTTAGACACTCCCGTGGCTGACCAGACCCTGTCCTTGCTGATGTAAACCCAGAAATTTCTGGAAGAGCGTAAGTTCACCAGGTCCATGCGGGAGACAGGAATGAGGAGAAAGGAGTTCTGGTCAGTCTTTATATCTCCGTGCAGGGTGGGCGTAACACTTGAGAGGAGCGTCTCATTGCAAAGTGGAAAATACAGGGTGTTAATCTTTTCTATCCCTGATGAAGTGAAACTGCCCTGTTTATCCGTGAAATGCCAAAGGTTCTGGCTCATGATTTTTCAAATTACCATATGGAAAGAGGTTTTTCAAGGGATTTAAGGCAAACGGTCTTCTATAAACTCGATCAAATGAAGGTCAGGGTCATAAGCAAAACAGATGAGGCTCAAGCTATAAGTCACTTTTTTAGGCCCGGAGATGAATCTAACTCCTAATTTCTTTAACCTTTTGTATTCCCGGTTTAGGTCGTCAACTGTAAAAGAGACGTGACTGAATCCCCTCTTGGGCCTTCGGCGGGGGATATGCCAATAATGCAATTCAAATGCAGGAGGTTTTCTCCTGGATTGATCCGGGGTGTACAGCTTGACATAGGTTAATTTGGCCTTTTTAAGCTTGAATAATTCCCGAAGCTCTTTTCCTTCTATGGTCAGGATCTTAGAAACCTTAAGACCCAGGATATCCCTATAGAATCTTAAGGACCTCTCTAAATTGCCCACGATAATACAGACGTGCCTGAAGTTTTTAACCATGGTTTTTCAGTCTCACCTAGACTAGGCGCCCCTATAAATTATGTTGACTTTTTTCCTGATAGGCGTAAATTAGAGTTAGGGATTTAGGGGACCAAACATGAAAAAAATAACTCTCGTACTTCTGATAATTTTCGGTCTTTTTCTTACGACCCGCAACGATTCCCAAAAACAGGCATGGAAGCGCTTCTGGAACATCCAAACAGATGATGCCAGGGCCCAAGGCGAACTTATTGTAAAGAAGATCTATCGCTTGGAACGCGTGCAGAATAACCAGAGGCTATTTGTCAATCTGGATACCCAGATAAAGTATAAACCGCAAAAGAAGACCTTCTTTGATCCCTACTCTCCTTCTCAATACGAATACGTATTTCAATAAAATCCAACGTGATAGTCGTCTTCCTTCGGGCCGCGAATGCATAAAAGGGTCAGAAATATTTTTCTGACCCTTTTTTAAAAGAATGGTTGGCCGCCTCCTCAAAAGCCCTCGGCGGCACTGCCCTAAATGTCAAAGGTCCGGCACAAAACTGGCCCTTTGACTTGTTAAGGTGGTTGCGGGGGACCGATTTGAACGGCCGACCTCAAGGTTATGAGCCTTGCGAGCTACCAGACTGCTCCACCCCGCGAATGTCGTTCGCTATAGCTTGTCCTAAGCTTTCAGTTGTTAAAGAACGGTCTACTCTGAACTTTGAACTATAAACTTTGAACTTATTTATTATACCACACTCTCTATTCTTTACCACACTTATCTTTTCTGTTCAGGGATTATCTTAACGGGAACCTCTCCCTTCCTTACCACTCCCATCTTGTCCCTGGCGATCTCTTCCTGGTAAAGCGGGTCATGAAGCACACGCTCCAGCTCATCCTGTAAAGCCACGTTTTCTCTATTTAGCTCTTGGATCCTTGCCTCTAAGTCCTGATTCTTATCTTTAAGTTCCTGCAGTTTTGTAAAACCCGGCAGAAAAAGAATCAGCAAGAGAAGCACCAAGCCGGCAATCCAGAATGCCATTCTTAATATTGGCAGCATCTTGTTATTTCCAGAGCGCCCTCCTTCGTTCTTGGACATGCAAAGTTATAGTAGAACTTCGGAGGGCTGTCCTGCGAAGCCCTCCTATCATTTTACATGTCAAGTGGCGAAGAAGGAAGTCCCTGCGTACACAGCCTTTTTCCCTAAGGCTTCCTCTATCCTTAACAGTTCGTTATACTTGCAGACCCGGTCTGTACGTGACAAGGAACCTGTCTTGATCTGACCGCAACCCGAGGCCACTGCCAAATGGGCAATGGTCGTATCCTCGGTTTCTCCAGAACGATGGGAGATAATCGCCTTGTAGAAACTCTCCTTGGCTATACTGATCGTGGCAAGCGTCTCCAAAAGAGAGCCGATCTGATTGACCTTGACCAGGATAGCATTTCCTATTCCTTGTGCAATCCCCTTTTTGAAGATCTCCGGGTTGGTCACGAAGATATCGTCCCCTACCAACTGTATGGAGTTGCCCAGTTGCTGCGTCAATTCCTTCCAACCTGGCCAATCCAACTCTCCCAAGCCGTCCTCGATGGAAATAATAGGATATTTCTTGGTCCACTCCTGATAAATCCCGATCAGATCTTTGGCTTCTTGGGAAGCATTCTCGAACTTATATTTTCCGTCTTTATAAAAAGAGCTGGCAGCGCAATCCAGGGCCAGATAAACGTCTTTAGCCGGTTTATAGCCTGCTTTTTCAATCGCCTGTAAAATCAGGTCCAGGGCTTCATGATTGGAATCGAGGTTAGGGGCAAACCCTCCTTCATCTCCCACGGAGGTGGCCAGACCCTTTGATTTCAGGATTGATTTTAGGTTATGAAAAATCTCCGCTGCAAATCTGAGGGCTTCTCGAAAAGTCGGCGCGCCCACCGGCATGATCATGAACTCCTGAATATCAAGATTATTATCTGCGTGCAAGCCGCCGTTTAAAATGTTCATCAAAGGAATAGGCAAAATATTCGCACTCTCCCCACCCAGGAATTTATATAAAGGTACATCCCTCTCAAGAGCGGCAGCCTTGGCAACGGCAAGAGAAACACCCAGGATGGCATTAGCACCCAGCTTGGACTTATTTTCCGTGCCATCCAGCCCTAAAAGCAAGGAATCGATTCTCTCAAAATCAGGACTAAGATTCTTAATCCTAGAGGCAATCACGGTATTAACGTTATTGACGGCTTTTAATACGCCCTTGCCTAAATACCGCGCCTTATTACCATCTCTTAGTTCCAGAGCCTCCTTCTCTCCCGTTGAAGCGCCGGAAGGGACAGCCGCCCTTGCCAGGACCCCGCTATCCAGAATCACGTCTACCTCTATCGTGGGATTCCCGCGGGAATCAAGAATCTCGCGTGCCAAAACCTTTTTTATTTTTGCCATCCTTAACCCTCCTCATTTCCCCGCTATAAGCTGTCTGGAAATGACTCCGAGCATACGCCAAATTATCGAAGATAATTTGGCGTGCCTATGCGAGGAGCTAATTTTCTACAGGCACATAGTATACCACACTTTAAAACAGGGTCAATCAATACTTCGAAAACACGACCGAAAGACCGTGGTTTTCTCAGTATTGATACTGAGAGCGGCGCTAAAGGGTGGGGTTTTGAGCGCCGCCGAATGTATCAAAAACGGGATGGAAAATACGAATGTATTGACAGGGCCTTAAAGATGTGGTATTTTGGAAAGGATAAAATGAAGATAAATAAAAGAAAGATCAAATTATTTATCCGATTTCACTGGATTGGCATCCTCGTAACCATTTTTCTTATCTTCATCGTCATCTCTTTCGTATTTTTCCTGCGCAATGCCGTCAATGCCTGGGTCACTTCAGAATCCTATTTCAAAAAAGCAACCCTCGCCCAGTACGCCCTCTTTTTCTACGTCCTTATCATCATCCATCTCATCAGCATGCCGCTGTATGGATTCATGTGGATTTGGATCATGCGCGGCGGCCACATGAGATTCACACAGATACGCGCCAAGGCCGTCGCAGGCAAAGAGATCCGTATCCACTGGAATGATGTCATCGGCATGGAGGAAGGCAAAGAAGAAGCCATCGAAGTGGTGCGCCTGGTCACTGACCGCGCCAAACTGCAGGCCATCGGCGGCAAGATCTTAAGAGGCATCCTTATGATTGGACCTCCGGGCTGCGGCAAAACGTATCTGGCCAAGGCGATTGCCACTGAAGCCAATATGCCTTTTATCTCCATGTCCGGCTCCGAATTCATCGAGATGTTCGTGGGAGTCGGCGCCAGTCGTATCCGCAAGCTCTTCAAGCAGGCCAGGCACCTGGCTGAAGCAGAAGGCGGCTGCATTATTTTTATCGACGAACTTGATGCAGTAGGCGCGCAACGAGCTGTGGACAGGGGCTTCGGCGGACAGACAGAATCCAACACCACGCTCAATCAGCTTCTTATAGAAATGGATGGCCTGAAGGAAAAGGATTTTAATGTCATTGTCATCGGCGCCACGAACGCTCCAGAGAGTTTCCTGGACGTAGCACTCCTGCGGCCGGGGAGATTCGACCGTAAAATCTATGTTCACCTGCCTAATTTAGATGAACGGGAAAAACTATTCGATTATTACCTTAAAGAGGTCAAATATGACACGACCATTGATCGCCTGCGCCTGGCACGGTTGACTGTAGGCAACAGCCCGGCGGATATCTCCAATCTTATCCGGGAAGCTGCGCTCATCGCAGTGCGTAACAAAAAAGAAGCCATATCCATGAGGGAAATTTCCGAGGCTTATGACCGCGTGGAAATGGGCATCAAGCATAAAGTGGTGTTCACCCAAAAGGAAAGAGAAAAAATCGCTTATCATGAAGCTGGACATGCCATTGCCATGTATTTCTTCGCCCCTCATAAAGACGTGTTTAAAGCCACGATCCTGGCCAGGGGCGGTGTTCTGGGGTTTGTGATGCCCCAGCCGCGCGAAGAAATTCATGTGCGCACCCGTGACCAGTATCTGGGAGATATCAAGGTAAACCTGGGATCCTACGTCGCTGAAAAACTAAAACTCAACGTGACGACTTCAGGCGTGAGCCAGGATTTTACCACGGCCATGCGGATAGCCCATCAAATGGTCTGGGAATGGGGCATGGGAAAATCAGGCCTTGTCGGTAACTACGGAATGTTAGAATCCATGCAAAGGAGTATGGGCGTGTTCCGAGGAGAAAACGCTTCTTACGTATCGGAAGAGGTCAAAAGACAATTAAACAAGGAAGTGCAGGATATATTGCAAGAATGTCTCAAGGAGGTCGAAGATCTCTTAACCAGAGAATCAGCGCTATTGGACCGCTTTGCCCAGGAACTCCTTGCGAAAGACGAAATCAATTATGATGAGATTGAAACTATCTTTAAAGAATTCGGTAAGGTACGTCCTCCTTTTTAGCCTCGCTCTTTTGAATTTATGCGGTTGTTGCAACGAAATCAAACCCACCTATCAGGAAAACGATATCCCCCGGCTTGTCAAAAAAATCTGCAAGGAAGAATACAACCTGGAGGTCACCACCTTTAGGACGCCGACAACCCTTTGGATTTACGCGCCCTTAGAAAAAATCCTGCATAAGGATTACGGGGTGGACAAAGACAAGATCTTTGACGAAGAGATGTTGGAAAAACTACGCAATATCCTGACCACCACCGGACGCGTTCTCATCAGTTCTGACAATACCCCCTCCTTCTATGTGCTGGTTGCCTCGGACGTCAACGTAGGCATCGATTACATCATCATCGGCAATGTGCTGGATATCAAAAAGTCCTACGCGGGATTTATCCCCTGGATGGAGGCCAATCGCAGGTACCTGATAAAACTGCACATGTCTCCTAAAGCCATCGGAGACCACGCAGGAGGGCATGTGGAACCAGGAGATATCCAGCTGTGCGATTTCCTGGCTGAGCAGATCGCCCAGCGTATTGGCGCCGAATTCCAGAATGAAACCATGAAGAAATATTTCGAGATGGAAAAGTCAGAAGGTTCTTTTCAGGATGGCCGCTTCCTTTTTGAGTATTCCCTCAAGAAAATCAACGAACCACCCCCGGAAATAGAGGTCAAAGAAAAAATGCTCGATATTATCGCTTATTGCATCAAGACTTATGAATTCAGGGATTTTACGGAAGTGGGACTTTTGGATTCGCTAACGCAGGATAAGATCAATCTGAACCGGGGGGCTATCTGGGGCCGGGTTCTTGCGAATTAAGGACTCTTACCTTTCTTCCTTCCAGCTTTAATCTGCCTTCCACGATAAGCTTTATCGCTTCAGGGTAAATCACGTGTTCAATCTTGTGAATCTTCTTTTCTAGAGTCTCGAGGGTATCATCCTCTTCAATGGAGACGGCTTTCTGTAATATAATGGGGCCATGGTCCATCTCCTCGTCCACAAAATGCACAGTGACTCCCGTTACCTTAACGCCAAAGTCAAACGCCTCTTTGATGCCATGCGCTCCTTTAAAGGAAGGTAACAGCGCCGGATGCACATTGATGATACGCCCTTTATAGCGAGCGACAAATGCCGCGCTTAAGATACGCATAAATCCCGCCAAGACAACCAGTTCTATTTTATTTTCTTCGAGGATTTCAATAATCCTGGTTTCAAAATCTTCCTTGCTGGAAAAACCTCTTCTTTCAACCAACGCGACTTTGACCCCTGCCCTCTTGGCCCTGCTGATAACACCAGCTTTGGGTTGGTCGCAAATCAGAAGAGCAAGAGAGGCCTTGATCTTTCCCTTTTTTACTGCCCGCACAATGGCGCTAAAATTACTTCCCCTGCCAGAGGCAAAAACCGCTATGTTCATATCTCCTCACCTCTTTACCCGAATGGTCTTCATGGGACAAACCTCAACGCACTTGCCGCAGGATGTACATTTATTATAATCTATAATTGCCAAATTATCAACGACATGTATGGCATCCTCCGGACATACCTGCTCACACTTACGGCAGGCAATACAGCCAACAGGACAAATCAGGCGCGTTTCCTTGCCGATGTCTTGGGAGCTGCAGGCCACGTACACTTTTTTATCCAGGGGGATGAGGGAGAATAATTTCTTGGGACAGATATCTACGCATTTATTGCACGCCTTGCACTTCTTCTCATCTACCACAGGCAGCCCTTCATCTGACATCTTGATGGCACCAAAAGGACACACCCGCGCGCAGTCGCCAAAACCCAGGCAGCCAAAGACGCAGGCCTTGGGGCCTCCCAAGACCAGATTCGCGGCCACGCATTCCTTTATCCCGTCATATATAAATCTATCTTTTACCTTCAGGCCGCCAAAACAGTGCAACGTAGCTACTTTCTTTACCTCTGTCTCTAAATCTTGACCTAGGAGTTTGGCAATCTGCTTTTTGACCGCTTCCTCTGTCGGAGCCAGGGAGCAATCCATGCAGCTTTTCCAGACGGGGATCAACCTGCACAGTCAGTTTCTTGGAAGCCATAGCCAGGCCGAAGCCAAATAACAAACCCAAGAAACCCAAAGTTAAGAGTGGTATTAAAATAGGCATCTAAAACCTGAATCCGTTAAAGCCCATAAAGCTTAAGCTTAACAGGGAAGCAATGACGAAAACAATAGGAAATTCCTTCAGGCTACGTGGAATACTGCACAATTCAAGCCGTTCTCTTATCCCTGACATCAAGACCATGGCCAAGGCAAAACCTAAACCGACGCAAAAACCTTGCGCCAGAGAATAATAAAAACTGCCGGCGATGGCCTTGCCGTTTGCAAAAAACATGTTAATGTTCAACACCGCCACACCTAATACAGCACAGTTGGTGGTGATCAAAGGAAGATAAATCCCAAAAAACCTGTAAGTCGCAGGGCTTACCTTTTTAATCACCATCTCCACCAGCTGCACAAAAGTAGCTATAACCAGGATGAAACAGACAGTACGTAAATACATTATCCCAAAAGGCACCAGGATAAAACGATAAAGGAGCCAGGTGATAACAGAAGAGGTGGTGATAACAAAGGTCACGGCAAAACTCATAGCCAGGGCAGGTTTTGTCTCTTTGGATATGGCAATAAAAGGACATAACCCCAGGAACCGAGAGAGGATCACATTGTAGATAAAAACGCTGGAAATGAATATGCTTAAGAATGTAGCGGCGTTCATACCTTTTGCTTTTTGAACAGGTTAAAAAAAGCGAGCAGCAACCCTATGACCAGGAGCGCTCCTGAGGGCATGATAAAAAGCAGGGCTGGCTCTAACCCAGCGATAACCATCTGTCCCATCAGTTTCCCTGAACCCAGGAGCTCCCGTATCCCGGAAATCAAAAGCAGAGCCAGGGTAAATCCTAAGCCCATGCCCAAGGCGTCCAACAAAGATTTCACCACGCTGTGCTTTGAGGCAAAGGCCTCGGCCCTGCCCAAAATAATGCAATTGACCACGATGAGAGGCACGTAAATGCCCAGCGCCCTGTCTAAGACAGGGCTGAAGGCCTTAAGCGCCAACTCTATAATAGTCACGAAGGTGGCAATCACCACGATAAAACAGGGAATTCTGATCCTGTCTGGAATAAAATTCTTGATGAGGGCGATAATGCAGTTAGAGCCAAGCAGCACAAAGGTGGCAGCCATCCCCATCCCCAAGCCGTTTATCAGGGAAACCGATACAGCCAGAGTAGGACAAAGCCCCAGCGCCAGGACAAAGGCGGGGTTCTCTTTGATAATACCTTTCAGGAACTCTTTGAAAAGATGCCTCATCGCAAAATTCCAAATTCCAAGCACCAAATTCCAAATAAGCACCAAGTTCCAATGTCCAAAATTCCAAACATACAAGTTTCGGACATTGGGATTTGGGATTTGGGATTTATTTGGGATTTGGGATTTGGGATTTGGGATTTATTTTGGATTTTGTAGTATTTGGATTTTGGATTTCTCATGCTGTTCCGTAAACTCGACTTTTTGTGTATCTATCAATAAGGGGTGTGGCAGCATTCATCATCAGAATAGCATAGGAAACACCTTCGGGATAACCTCCCCAAAGCCGGATAACCGCCGTGATTATTCCGCACCCCACGCCGAACACTATCTGGCCTTTACGGGTCAAAGGAGACGTCACATAATCCGTAGCCATAAAGAAAGCGCCTAACACGAGTCCACCGGATAAGATGTGAAATAAGCCATCACCTGACCCCAGCCCTTTAGGCCCGAATAAAAAAGTAAATATCCCCACAATCAAAATATAGGTAACAGGGATATGCCAGGAGATGTAGCCCCGCAAAAGGAGAAAAACCGCTCCTAAAACAAGGGCCAGGATACAAACTTCTCCGATGCATCCCCCTCTGTTTCCCAGGAACAGGTCCATGTAGGAAATGTGTTCTAAAACTTTTCCCTCTTTAATAGCGGCCAGGGGTGTAGCTGTGGTTATAGCATCATAATTTAAAGATTTGGTGAAAGTGGTCATATATTGAGGCCAGCTGGCCATGAGAAATACCCTGCCCACCAGCGCCGGGTTAAAGATGTTTTGTCCCAGGCCTCCAAACACCTGCTTGCCTATAGCGATGGAGAAACAGGAGCCAACCACAGGCAACCACCAGGGCACGTGCGCTGGCAGGTTATAAGCAAGCAACAGACCAGTGATGACAGCGCTGCCGTCTAAAACGGAAATCCTCCTTCTCATCATCGCCTGCAAAACTCCCTCTGTAGCTACAGCGGCAAAAACACCCAGGATAATCACCCAGAGCGCTTGTTTACCGAAAATGTATATGCCGCTTACGCCTGCGGGCAGTAAACTCAATACCACCCACCACATGATCTTGCTGACAGATTCATCCTTATGCAGGTGCGGTGAAACGCTGACAATAAACCTATCTTTCATCTTTCAATAATCCCAAAATCTCTCTGGCTTTTTCAGTCACGGAATCTATGACAGCCCGGCTGGATATGGTAGCGCCGGTGATAGCCTGGACTTTATTGAGATCCTGGATACTCTTTTGGGAGAATCTTGCAGCAAAATCAGGCTCAGCAACATTTGCTCCCAAGCCAGGGGTCTCCTTCTGGCTCAACACTTTTATAGCCAGGATCTCACCTTGCGCACTCATTCCAACCATCGTCTCTATCGTACTGGAGTAACCTTTGCCTTGCGCCTTAAAAGCAACACCCATTTCCTGTCCATTCAAATCAAAGGCCTTGTAATACAAAATATCGTCCTTTGCCTTAACAGGCTCAAAACGGTCTGCCCCAGGCAGCACATCTTTGAGACTTGCCTCTTCTTCTGCCAGGGCAGAAGCGACTATCCTTGGTTGAGCCATAGAATGAACGATGGCCAGCGATGCACTGGCCACAACACAGATCACACCTAAAGTCAAAGCGTAACGGATCATCTCTTTCATTTCCCTACCTCCAACTTTGCTCTTTTTATGGATTGTGTCAGTCTTCTGTTAGCCGGACACACATAATTGCACAAGCCGCATTCGATGCAATCCAATGCGCTATAAGCTTGAACCTCCGTCCACTTTTCCTTCTCCGAAGCCAGGTTAATCAAACAGGGCATCAGACCTGCGGGGCATGCCCTGACACAGGCGCCGCAGCGGATACAGAACTCCTCTTCAAAGACCTTGGCTTCCCTCTCATTAAACAAAACAACTCCTGTCGTGGTCTTGATAACCGGGACGTCAAGCGTGTATTGGGCTATTCCCATCATCGGTCCGCCTATGACGATTTTGGCCGGCTCCTCTCGTAACGGACCACAGAAATCAACCAATTCTCTTATAGGGGCACCAAGCCTCACCCAAAGATTCTTTGGAGCGGATAAGCAGGTGCCAGTTACTGTCACCACACGTTCATACAGGGGTTTATTTCTATAAATGGCTTCATAAACAGCAAAACAGGTTCCCACATTATGCACCACCACTCCCACCTCAAAAGGAAGCTTGGCCGATGGAACCTCCCTTCCTAGGATATTCTTTATCAACTGCTTCTCTCCTCCCTGCGGATACTCTGACTTTAAGACTTTTACTTTGAACTTTGCCTGCCTGCCGGCAAGGCAGGCACTTTGAACTTTGAATTTTTCTATCGCCTCCGGTTTATTATCCTCTATGCCGATATATACATTCTCAACTGCCAGGCATTTCCTTATCAACTCTATTGCACTAAAGATTTCTTCTGTTTTCTCTAACATCAACCGGTAATCGCATGTCAGATACGGCTCGCACTCAGCGCCGTTGATAATCAGGGTGTCCACGGGCTTGGGAGGATTTAATTTTATATGGGTGGGGAATCCTGCACCCCCCATTCCTACGATGCCCGCTTCCAAAACCATCGCGCGTATCTGTTCGGGGCTCAAGCTCTCTATTTCTTTTTGGGATTTGGCATCTGGCCTGCCTGCCGGATAGGCAGGGGTTTGGGATTTATCCAATCCATCACTTTCAATCACAATCGCTCTGCACCTGCCCAACACAGGGTGCGGCCATTCTTGAATGGAAGCGACCTTTCCTGAAACAGGGGCATGAATAGGCGCATACACGTGTGCCTGAACCTCGGCAATCTTCTGGCCCCTCAACACCGTATCGCCAGGCTCAACCAAAGGAAGACAGGTCTTACCCAAGTGCTGGCTCAAGGGGATAAAGAGGCGGCCTGAAAGAGGCAGAGTCTCTATCAGATTGTGTTCTGTCGTATGCTTATTTTCTTTTAATTTAACCATGTCACTTTACGCGCCATAATCAGATTAACTAACCCTAAGACCATCAATAAACTGCCCACGGCCACCAGGATTACAAGATTGGAAAATCTTTCCGCCAGGAAACTGCTGATGAGCATGAATAATAAAAATCCCAAGTGCATCACAATCTCAAGGGAACTGAAGATCTTTCCCATCATGTCATTATCGCTGACATTGTGGACGATGGTGTTAGAGGCGATCATGATCGGCGCTATGAGAACTCCTAGGAGTAGGGATAATCCAGCGGCCACAATAAAATAAGGATAATGATGAATGGTAAGGGCCAGGATAACCAGCATGGAACCACTTAAGATCAAGGATATGAAGATGATTTTGTGGTGAGAAAATCTCTGGCCAAAACGGCCGTAGATGAGCGAGCCTAAAAATAAACCTGTGCCCAAAAACATGATTAAAAGGCCCAGGTCCTTGGTTGCCGAATGCAGCGTATTTTGCACGAATACGATGAAGACGACATAAACCGAGCCCAGCGCCGACCACAATATAAAAATGATTCCTGCCGTAAATCTTATATCTTTCTTCTTAACGAAGTACAAAAAGCCTTCTTTGAGCTCTGCGGCAACAGACTTCTTGATTACCTCCACGATCTCTTTGCCCACCTTTTTAAGACTCATATACACCTTGGGTCTTTTGGCGATAAAGAAGATAAACGTGGCGGAGAGCAAAAAACTCAACGCGTCCAGATAAAAACCGCTTTTGGCTCCCAGCCACTCCACCAACAGCCCGCTGATCCCGAGGCCCACGGTAGCTGCAATCATGCCGGTAACATGGATCAATGAATTGGCTATCAGATAGTCTTTTTTTTGCACCAGGTCCGGGATAATAGATAATTTAGCCGGCACGAAAAAACGGCTTATGGAGAAAACAACGAATATGATAAGGTATACCAAAAGGAGCCCTTCCTTATAAAATAAGAACAAAGGTATAATAATGACCAGTGCCGCCCTCATCAGATCGCAGACATACAGGGTCCTTCTCCTATCCCAGCGGTCCACGTAAACGCCGGCAATAGGCCCGATTAAGAATACGGGGATAATCGTAAAAGAGAGCAACTTAGCGATCTCAAGGGGGGATCCAGGCGCCCTAAGATAAATGAAACCGATGAGCGACATCTGACCGAGCCTGTCCCCTATCTGAGAGATGATCTGGCCGAGCCATAAAAAAAAGAAGTCTCGGTTTTTAAGTACTTCGTGGAATTTGGACATGATTATTAAGACTAAAAGCCGATGAGAGGAATCGAACCTCCAACCCGTCGTTCGCTTCCGCTCACTCCTTAGGAGGGGGCAAGCCCCCTCCTAACGTCCTTACCAAGATTTTAGTCAATGGGGAAGGACTGTTCTCCCCCCATCGTGGGGGAAATTTTCCCCCACACCCCCATTGGGTCGTCGGTTCTCTGAAATAAAAGCCGATGAGAGGAATCGAACCTCCAACCCGCGCTTTACGAAAGCGCTGCTCTACCATTGAGCCACATCGGCGCATTTGACGAAAATGTTATAACATTATACCAACTTTTGAGGGTTAGTCAATGACTGCTTTTACTCAAATCCTGCCTGCAAAAAAGAATTGACAAAATCAAAAAAGCTGGTATATTAAATTTAATAACAAAAGCATGGAGAAGTCAATATTTTGCAAGTACTTAAAGAAACCGTAAAGCATAAAATGATTTTAGGCTTTGCGGTTTTTTTATGTGATCCCTTGCAGCTGACAGATAAACGGTGGTTGCGCGGGATCAACTTTCTGACCAGTTAAAAGTGGGAAATTGAGGAGGTGAAAAGGTAACAGATGGCAAGAGGAAAAGTCAAATGGTTCAGCAACCAAAAGGGTTATGGCTTCATCACTTCTGAGAACGGCAAAGACGTATTCGTGCATTTCAGCGCTATCAAAGGAGATGGCTATAAATCCCTTGAGGAAGGTATGGAAGTGGAGTTCGAAGTTGTCCAAGGCCCCAAGGGTGAGCAGGCAACGAACGTCGTGAGAGTATAAACTTTCCGATAACCAGATTAAAAAAATCCCGCTATTAAGAAGGCAAGCAGCGGGATTTTCATTTTAAAGGATTATTCTGCCTCTTCAACTTTAATCCCATAAGAATCATCCATCACCGTGATGATTAACTGGGTGGCAGTTAATCTCTCTGTCTTTGGTTTCACTTTTAATTTCCCCTGATTGTTAATTAAAAATACATTGATAATCCGTTCGCGGTCTTTTGAGCCTTTTTCCTTGCTCCACTGATGGTCAATCCTTTTAAATACGAGCTGATTATCTTTCATGCCTAAATAAATGAATCTTATGCTCACGATGGCCACGGCATCCATTCCGCTGGGGGGGCGCACACTATCCTCGAAGTAAATGGTGTCATTGACCTGGATGGGTATACTCGGATTGATATATCTTTCAGCGAAACACAAGGGGTGCAAAAGCACCATTAATACAAAAACAAATATCGATATCCTTATTTTCTTCATATTCGCCTTTCTCCCTGTTTAAACAATACCCATAATTCTCCTTTTTAAGTATAACTCTACTAGAAAGTTCCACAAGAAAAATTTGCTCATTCTTATTCTACCATAAACTTTGCTTTTAGGGTTAAAATGTCTTTACCCTTCCTTGAGTGGCTTTCTTTTGGCCTTTAAACAAAACGTCCTGCAAAATCCTTTTGCAGGACGGCATTATTATGCCGTTGTAGCAATCAAGGTAAATATACCTTAACTTAATTATCTATGCAATAAACATATTGATTTTTTGTCTTTTATGCAAAAGCAATCTTTTATTCTTAATCCTTCTTTTAACTTCTCTTCTGCTCCTTCCTGACTCTTCCTTTGCCCAGGAGACCCTGACTATCACCACTTATTATCCTTCGCCTTATGGCAGTTATAAGGAAGTAACCGCCCATCGTATGAAGATAGGCACAACCTATTCTGGCTCAGGTACCTCGGTATCTGATGATAATCTGATTGTAGAAGGTTCAGTAGGTATCGGAACGACAACAATGGATGAGATATTAGACATTGCCGGCCGTATCCATCTTGGTCAAACCACAGCCCCTGGTGATACTACAGACAGGCTTTATAATGTAGGTGGTGGCCTATATTGGAACGGAAATGCCTTGTATGGGCCTGCTTTTTATCAAGCAACCGCTACCTCAGATACAACTACAACCAGTGGCTCATATGTACTTGCCAGTGATATGACGCTTACTCCAGGTGCAGGCAACTACATGGTATGGTTTAGCAGTTCGGTAGAAAATAGTAGTGGCGATGATTATATATATGTATGTCTTTTTGTGGGTGGCGCTCAGGTAGGCCATACAGAAAGGCGGTTTTACACAGAGGGATCTATCCCTGACACATCTGTTCCTATTGCCTTTCAGGCCTATATTACTGGAGTAGGGGTTGCTGATTCAATAGAGGTTCGCTGGTGTAGGGTCACAAGCGGAACAGCAACAATGCATCAGAGGACCTTAACTGTTATGAAGACCCCATGAGCTCTTGGCAAGACGGTTTAGGCAGGATTATATACAGAGAATTTTACAACCTCCTGATTTTAGAAAGCATATGATGCACAAAAGCAAAAGCAATCTTTTATTCTTAATCCTTCTTTTAACTTCTCTTCTGCTCCTTCCTGACTCTTCCTTTGCCCAGGAGACCCTGACTATCACCACTTATTATCCTTTACCCTACGCAAGTTATAAGGAATTAACTAGCCATCGCGTGAAGATAGGCACAACCTATTCTGGTTCAGGTACCTCGGTATCTGATGATAATCTGATCATAGAAGGTTCATTCGGCATCGGAACGACAACAATGGATGAGATATTAGACATTGCTGGCCGTATCCATCTTGGTCAAACCACCGCCCCTGGGGATACTACAGACAGGCTTTATAATGTAGGTGGTGGCCTATATTGGAGCGAAGAAGCTTTATACGGGCCTGCTTTTTATCAAGCAACTGATACCTTAGATACAACTACAAGCAGCTCCTCATATGTACTTGCCAATGGTATGACGCTTACTCCAGGAGCAGGCAACTACATGGTATGGTTTAGCAGTTCAATAGAAGGTACTGATGACTATACATATCAGTATGTATGTCTTTTTGTGGGTGGTGTTCAGGTAGACCATACAGAAAGACGGCTTTACACAGAGGGATCTATCAATGATACAGCTGTTCCTATTGCCTTTCAGGCCTATATTACCGACGTAGGGGATACTGATGCAATAGAGGTCTACTGGGCGACTACAGGAGGAACAGCGACACTGTATCAGAGGACCTTAACTGTTATGAAGGTCTCATAAACTCCTGGCAAGACACCACACCTTGTTTACACAAGTTTTTTTTCTGTAACTCAATCAATTACATCTAACTACAACAAAAAAGAAAGGTTATAAAAACCTTCCTCTTAAGCTGTACTGCAATTGGTAAACGCTATGGCTTCAAAAAGTTAACCCTAAATAGGTGATGGTCATAGCGCACAGGCTCAAGCTCAGGCCGATGATAGTCCTCGCAGAACTGCGTTCCGATAAGCGTCAATTTATAACTTTCCGTCATGATATCCCAAAAGAATTTTTTCTGATCATAACTGAATCCTGACCCCGTTACATAAACGGGGATATTATTGGCCAGGGAGACACTGACAGCCCTGACAAAGTCATGCATCTTGGCGCGGTCATTCACAGGATGCGACAAGGTCTTGCGCTTTCCGTAATACTCAATGAAGATAGCGTCATCCATGGTGATGATAAGAGCGTTCTTCTGTGTTACCTGATTGACAAAGAGTGCAAATTGTTTTTCGCTGTTATACCTATGCCTGAAAGAAAGTGTGGGATATACAAAAATAAGCATTCCTGAGACAAAGTAAATAAGAAGGGCTGTCGAGATGATTTTGGACTTTTCATAAAGCCGGGATAAAAAATAAGCTGCAAGTATCAACATAGGAATGACCACAACATCTAAATAGCGCGGAGCGAAAGAGGCCATATTTCCGTAGAAAAAAATAAGCATAAACCACAAACATAGAAAGAGAACCAGGGGAATCCTCCTTCTCTGAACCATGAGGATCGCTCCCAGGACGGAGAACAAAAATAAAAGTTTAGGAATGCTTTTTGTCAGGTCCTTGAAAGCCTTTTGTAACATGTAAGAACATGGACCGAGGAATTCTGAACAAAATACATCCCGAATGAATAATTCGCGGAAAAACTCATGCTTCAAATAACTAAAGAAAAGAACCAGAAACACTAAGAAGAAAGGCACAAACGCAGCCAGAAAAACCTTGGTCTTCACTCTATCTTTCGGCAAAAAAGTAAAAAGGAGAAAAAAATACAGAGGAACTAACATTATAACCGATTCTTTGACAGAAATGCTGAATCCGAGAAAAAAACCGGATAACCCGAGAAGAAAATAAGATCTTTCTCTTTGCCATCGGCACAAAAGATAAAATGATAACAACACAAAGAATACGCTCATCCCGTGTTCTTTGCCGTAGGTGTTGGGCGAAAAGTAAAAGGGAACGAAGGAAAACAGAAGGCCGCTGAATAGCGCCTGAATAAAATCCCCGAACAACTCATAGACAAACAAAAAAAGCATGGTTATGGAAAGGGCATGAAAAATGACACTGGAGAGCCTTATTGAAAAATCAGCATCTTGATGCAGGATAAAAAAAGGCAGGTAGATAAGGCTGTTGATGAGAACGCTGCCGTATCGTCCCCTGGCAGCAGGCTCTAAATGGCCGGTTCTAAAAGAGTTCTCGACAGCCCTGGCTAAATAAACGGCATCATAATGGAACAAACCCTCGTTCATGAAGATAAACCCTGCCAGCAGATTCAGGAGGAATAATAAAAGTACGGTTATCTTAATTATACTGTTACTCATATAAGACTTTTTGAGCTATGGCAGCCAGTGCCTCTGTCTGATTTATAGAGTGCCTAGCTCCTCGCTTCGCTCATGACTAAGCCCAAGTCGACACCGAGTAAAAAAAATCGAGTTTCCTAAAACATGGCGAACAGGCGCTTGCTTCTTACTCGGCTTCTTGCTTTAAGATATAATCTGCAATCGCATTGGCGATTATCTTATTTGCTCTTGCACTATAGTGGCCTGGGATAATGGACTTTAAATCTGATTTTTTCATCTCCTCAAAAAAACGCTCTTCGGGATGAATGAGCGGCATAGACTTTTCTATTTCTTTTAAGAAAGCCGTTGTTGGAAATTTTTTGCCCTTTGATAATAACCTTAGCTCCTGCCTGCCAGGCAAATAAACAACGTAAAACCTCCCGCCACTTTTCTCCACATCCTCCTTGAACGCCAAAACAATCTTTAAGCTTAAACTCGCGAGATATTCAGTACGGGCTTTTCGTTTTCTAACACGGTCATTGATTACGGAATAAACGAAGGCTGCAAGCTTACTGTGAAAAAGAACGTTCTTTTGATATTTCTTTGGCTCAAACCAATATTCATATTTCGAAAATTGCCATGAATTAAAATCATTGAGGATTCGAGGAAGTTCATGCGGGGATACAGTAGGAGAATTGATTAACTTTAATTTGTCGCCCTCCAAAATAAAGCGCGGTTTAGAGAAGGGGATCCCGGTATTCTTAAAATAAATCGCCCTGACTACATTGGCATTTCTGTTCATATTCTCCAGCTGTAGGCCAAATATGACAATGTTAGGAGCATAAGCATAACCTGTCTCCTTCCACCTTAGAAAGGCCTGATCCATACCATATCCTCCCACGCCGAAGTTAAGAACCTCTGCATTGATACCACTCTTCCTAAGCTCCTCCTCCAAATGATAGCCCCATGTATCTTGAAACGGGTTATCACCGAGAGTAAAAGAATCCCCAAAGATCGCGATCCTTAAAACATCATTCTGAGGAGACTTTGGCGTTAAGGATTCACTCGATGCCACCCGTATGGCGCTGTCATTATAAAAATACTTCCCGTCCTGTGACCTTGAGTTCGGTCTTGGCGCCCAACCTAAAATCGAATCATACTCGAGAACGCTGTCTCCTGCAGCAAGATAGCGATCTATCTTTTCCTTCAGGGAGTGTGCGGGCAAATGATATGGGTATACCCTAAACCCTCTGACAAAAAAGTCACCATCCACATCATAATGCCCGCACAATCGCACTGCTGTTTCAGCAAAGATAAACGTAGCCAGTAATAAAAAAACAACAAGGAGAATCCATTTTATTATGTCTTTATGCATTTAAACCTCGAAAAATTTGGAATAAAATTTTACGCACATACGATTATTTCCGAAGATACCGTTGCAACTATCTTTTCCATAGAATTTCTTCAGCGCGACCATCTGGCAACTCGCGGTGCGAATGTATAATTATTTAATTATACCACCTCCTTAATAAAAGGGAATACGAGATTTAATATCCGTTTAGAAATAGATGCAAATTGGGCACAATGGGAATTTGATTTTTGTTGGCGGGCGTAATTTGTTGCAGTAAAAGGAGTTAAAGAACAGAAAAATTTAAATGCCAAGGAGAAATTATTGAAATTCAGAAGTGCCTCTTGCCATTAAGTGGCCATTAATTTTGGTGTTTTCACTTGGATGGGCACGTTTTGGGCACAAGACTATTTCTCTCTACCTGAGGCTTTTTTTAATGCTTCAATAAATTGCGGATCGATCTTAATCCCTAAATCCATTGCTTTATTTACATCTGCCCAGCTTTTATCGTATTCCTTGTTCAAAAAGTATGCAACGGCTCTGTTATGATAGGCATCGGCATATTTAGGATTGGTTTCCATGATTTTGCTAAAATCACTTATTGCTTGGTCATAATTATTCTGATTAAGATAAATAATTCCTCTATTGAAGTAAGCTTTGACATATTCAGGATTGAGTTCTATGGCTTTGCTGTAGTCAGAGATTGCCTGCGTGAGATTGCCTTTAGTTGCGTAAGCGATCCCACGGTTGAAGGAGGCCTCTGCTAATGCAGGATTAAGCTCTATGGCTCTGCTGAAATCAGAAATCGCCTGTGTAAAATCGTCTTTAGCTGCATAGGTTTTCCCGCGGTTGTAGTAGGCGTCGGCAAAATCCGGACTAATTTCTATGGCTTTGCTGAAATCAGAAATCGCCAACTCGAGATTGCCTTTAGCTGCATAGGCTTTCCCGCGGTTGTAGTAGGAGTCGGCATCATCCGGGTTAATCTCTATGGCTTTACTAAAGTCAGAAATCGCCTGTGTAAAATCGTCTTTAGCTGCATAGGTTTTCCCGCGGTTGTAGTAGGCGTCGGCATCATCCGGGTTAATCTCTATGGCTCTGCTGTAATCAGAAATCGCCAACTCGAGATTGCCTTTATCACTATATATAGACCCGCGGTTGTAGTAGGCGAAAGCATCATCCGGGTTAATCTCTATGGCTCTGCTGTAATCAGAAATCGCCTGCTCGAGATCGCCTTTAGCTGCATAGGCGTTACCGCGGTTGTAGCAGGCGTCGGCAAAATCCGGACTAATTTCTATGGCTTTACTGAAGTCAGAAATCGCCTGCTCGAAATCGCCTTTAGCTGCATAGGCTTTCCCGCGGTTGTAGTAGGCTTTGGCGTCGTCCGGACTAATCTCTATGGCTTTACTGAAATCAGAAATTGCCTGCTCGAGATTGCCTTTAGCTGCATAGGCGATCCCACGGTTGCCGTAGGCTGCGGCGTATTCAGGATCAATTTCTATGGCTTTACTATACTCACGAATTGATTCATCATACATCTGTTTATGATAATACTCGAGGCCCTCATTGAATGCTTTTTCTTTTGGTGCCTCGGCAAATACATTCGTGATAATCGAAAACCAAACTATGAAGCTTACTATTGTTATTAAATCTTTTTGTTTCATAACACTTCCTTTTACCCTAAATTATACCACCTCCTCAGCAAAAAGGAATCTTTAGATTTGGAAATCGTTTAGAAATAGGCGCAAATTGGGTACAATGGGAATTTGATTTTTGTTGGCAGGTGTAATTTTTTGCAGTAAGAAGAGTTAAAAAAACAGAAAAATTTAAATACCAAGGAGAAATTATTGAAATTCAGAAGTGCCTCTTGCCACTAAGCGGCCATTAATTTTGGGGTTTTCACTTGGATGGCCACGTTTTGGGCACAAAAAACAGGTAAATTTAAGGCTATACCTAAACAGCTCCCTACTCGCCGGCAGACAGGCTTTACTATGGGATAAGATAAACATTTATTTTTCTCTCGCCATAGACATTCTTTAAATTTTCTACGAAGCCTGGATTTGGCTTACCACCTAACTCCTCTATTTTATGCATATCTGCCCAGCATTTGTCATATTCTTTTTTTTGAAAATAGGAATTCCCTCGCATGCTGTAGATATTAACATCTTTGGGGTTAAGTTTAATGGCCTTGGAGAAATCTGCGATGGCATGGTCGTGGTTGCCTTTAAGTTGATAGACATTCCCGCGACGGGTGTAGACATTGGCATCTTTGGGGTTAAGTTTAATGGCCTTGGAGAAATCTGCGATGGCATGGTCGTGGTTGCCTTTAAGCTGATTAGCATTCCCGCGACTGTAGTAGGCATTGGTATCTTTGGGATTAACTTTAATGGCCATGGAGAAATCTAAAATGGCTTGGTCGTGGTTGCCTTTACCTTGATAGGCACTCCCGCGATTGGTGTAGGCATTGGCATCGTTGGGATTAAGCTCAATGACCTTGGAGAAATCTGCGATGGCTAGGTCATAGTTGCCTTTAAGTTGATAGGCACTCCCGCGCGTATTGTAGGCATTGGCATCGTTGGGATTGCGATCAAGAGCCCTAGTGTATTCTAAGATGGCTTGGTCGTGGTTGCCTTTACTTTGATAGGCATTCCCGCAACTGGCGTAGGCATTGGGATCTTCGGGATTAAGCTCAATGACCTTGGAGAAATCTGCGATGGCTCGGTCATAGTTGCCTTTACTTTGATAGGCATACCCGCGACTGTTGTAGGTATTGACATCGTTGGGATTAAGCTCAATGACCTTGGAGAAATCTGAGATGGCTCGGTCATAGTCGCCTTTACTTTGATAGGCACTCCCGCGATTGGTGTAGGCATTGGGATCTTCGGGATTAAGCTCAATGACCTTGGAGAAATCTGAGATGGCTCGGTTATAGTTGCCTTTACTTTGATAGGCACTCCCGCGCATATTGTAAATATTGGCATCGTTGGGATTGCGATCAAGAGCCCTATTGAATGCTGAGATGGCTCGGTTATAGTTGCCTTTATTGATATATTCTATCCCTCTATTCAAGATTTGTTCTGTAGTTTCCAGTGCAAAGGCATTGCCGAGAAAAAGGAATGTTACCAATAAAATTAAAATGCTTATTTTTCTTAAAAAATATAACTGGCTAGTGTTCATACTTATACTTTTTTTCATCTTCCCTCCTTTTTAAATGCTTCTTCAATAAATTTTATCACAAATAAGTTAAGAAATCAATGATCAACGGCCGGCAGCAAACCCCGCGATTGCTCAAAATTTTTTTCCTCAAGATGAAAAAGGCCTTACAGCTAACTGTAAGGCCTCAACAAAGATGGCTCCCTCAAGAGGAACAATTTCCACAAGGCGCAATTTGGGCACAAAGGAAATTGGATTTTAATTGGCGGGTGTAATCTGTTGCAGTAGATGGAGTTACAAAACAGAAAAAGTTAAATGCTGAGGAGAAGAATCCCTCATCTTTATTTTGGTAACTATCAATTTATTATACACTTGCGTTCTCATATTGTAAGATTTTATGCCTTTAGGAGTTTTTAAAAAATGGCAGCCTGGATAGACAATGTTATTAATATCTATTTACCGAATACCTCTTTTAATATCACATTGGCAATATTTTCAGCTAATAGTCTATTGCCTTTCTTTGTACAATGTCCGAACTCGCCGCCAAACATGTCTATAAAAACATTTTGGCGGCCATACTTTGCTACCTCATCTTTAAATATCTCCTCATTATCTACGAATATAATGCCTTTATCATTGCCCTGGAATATCTTCTTTAGCGGCTCTACATTGCGCATAGGGTACTGCACGCAGACATAGGTTATGCCTCTCTTATCTAAGATGGCTTTGAACTTTTGATAATTGCTGACTGTAATTGGATAATAGAAGTTTAATCTTAAATCCCTGACCTCCTTAGCGTATTTTCTGGCAAGTTCCATCTTACCCATTTCTATATATAATACATTTAGGGCTCCGTATGCCCCATCGTGTCTAGGGTTAGTTTCTATGGCCTTCTTGAAGGATGCCTCTGCTTCAGAGAGCTTGCCCTGTTTTTGGTAAAGCCACCCTAGGTAAATATATGCCCCAACGTTTCCAGGATTGAACTCTATGGCCTTCTTGAAAGATGCCTCTGCCTCAGAGAACTTGTCCTGATCTTGGTAAAGCAATCCTAGTTCAACATATGCCCCATCGTCTCTGGGGTTAATTTCTATGACCTTATTGAATAATTCCTCTGTCTCAGAGAATTTGTCCTGTTCTCGGTAAAACCGCCATAGTTCAAGATATGCCCTATAGTTTCTGGGATTGAGCTCTATGGCCTTCTTGAATAATTCCTCTGCCTCAGAGAATTTGTTTTGGTCAAAGGGTCTGCCTCGCTCTAGGTAAAAGCATCCTAATTCAATATATGCCCCATCGTTTCTGGGGTTGAGTTCTATGGCCTTCTTGAAGGATGCCTCTGTCTCAGAGAATTTGCCTAGGTCTCGGTAAGACTTTCCTAGTTCAATATATGCCTCATCGTCTTTGGGGTTGAGTTCTATGGCTCTCTTGAATGATGCCTCTGCCTCAGAGGGTTTGCCCTGGTCTTGGTAAGACCTTCCTAGTTCAATATATGCCTTATCGTCTGTGGGTTTAAGTTCTGCGGCCTCATTGGATTT